>Ga0207874_1000047_pt1 | contig 176878 bp, 156 predicted proteins | sample HigsolmetaAR201D_FD_184833 | JGI IMG/M metagenome (GOLD analysis project Ga0207874, IMG submission 184833) | Ionic liquid and high solid enriched microbial communities from the Joint BioEnergy Institute, USA - AR20-1-D (SPAdes) (version 2) ... | reverse complement strand
TTGCGTCGAGCCGGGTGGGACACACCCGTGCCGGATAACGTAGCCCCGCTGCTGGCCGCCTCGCGCGGTCAGCAAGGGCAAGCGTCCGTCAGAAGCCCCCGCCTTTTGGCGTGGGGAGTGTCACAACAACTGCCGCATGATCCGCTTGCGACAAATTGATAAGGCGCGGCGTTGCGCGAAGATACCCGTCGCCCCGCCGGCGCTCAGACGCTGAGGTTATCGCGGCAGAATTTGAGGCTGTCGCCCAGATTTCGCCGCAGCGTGGCTGCTTCCTTAAATGCCAGCGCGCCGGGCGACAATTCGAGGCTGATCGTTCCGTTGTAGCCGTCGGCGTGGAGGGCGCGCAGCAGTTTCTTCAGATTGAGGCTGCCGCGATGTGGCAGGCGATGCTCGCGGCCATCGTAATTGCTGAGGTGAATGTGACAGACGCGCTCGCGCGCCGCCTGATAAGCGTCCAGCGGATCGACGCGCATGGTCGCCCAATGCGTCGTATCGAGCGTCAGATAGCGATGCGACCGGCTCCAGCTTTCGACATCGTTCCACCATGTGTTGTCGATGAGCACGCCGCCCACACGATTGACCGGCATATTCTCCAGCGCGATTTTGACCTTGCTGCGCTCCTGAATGCCCGGCAGGTCGCGTTCGATCCATGTCTTGACGGAATTAACGATCTTTCGCCATGGCAGCCGAAACTGCCGCCCGTCAACGCTCAGCGTCAGCCCGCCTCGTTTCCGCGGCAGGTGAACAACAATCGTCTCGGCTCCGATGGCCTGCGCCAGTTCGAGCGTGTACTCAACACGCCTGATCTCGTTGTGATCGGCCTTCCAGCCCGGCGTGCGCGGGCTGAACGGCGTGTGCGCTACCAGCACCGGCAAGTCGAATTCCTTGCTCAACCGTTTCAGATAGGCGGGATCGCGCGTGCTGTAGCGCTCATCGCACATGACCTCGATGCCGTCGTAGCCAGCACTAGCGGCCAGTTCAAAGCAGTAGGCAACATCAAAGACATAAAGCGATCCTGTCGAAAACAGGATGCGTGGTCCGGTCATCACAGGCTCTTTCAGTTTGCGAGAAGGCAGGTTATTGTAGCACGCCCGCTGCCGGGATCGGAACGCGCAACCAGCGGCCCGCTCTTAGAGCCTAGCCGGACTGTTCCGCGTAGTAGCGACGCGTTTCACTTTCGCGCCCGCGCACGACGCGCCTGCCCTTCAAAGGGCCGGAGGTCTCCGTCACGATGGTCGCCTGGCTCTCGTGGCCATCGCGCTCGTAGTAGACAACCACCCAGTCGCGCGTCGCGCCAAGTTCATGGGCGCGGGCGGTGTTCGAGTAGAGGGCCGTAAAATTCCAGCCATCGCGCTCGGTATTCAGGACCGGCAACCAGGCTTCGTTGTTCGGGTTGAAGCGGCGCGGCGCGATCGTCCGCAACTGGCCTGCCTCGGCCTTGCGCCGGTATTCCTCGTCCACCGCCAGCAGCAGCCCAACCGGCGGTCGCGCTTGCTGGCTCGCGGCTCTGGCGAAGCGGCGTACCGGGCCACCCCGCAGCATCCCTGCCAGACTGGCGCGCACCGCCTCGGCCCGGCGGCGGCCAAATCCCTCAACCGCTTGCAGCCGCCCGTCGTGGGCCGCCTCCTCCAGTTCTTCGAGCGTCTGGATATGCAGCGTCGATACCAGTCGTTTGGCCAATTCCGGCCCAATGCCCGGCACGCGCTCAAACAGCTTTTCCGGCGTCACCTCAGCTTCCAGATCGCGCAGCAGGTCAGACTTGCCTTCGATGACGTATTCGCTGATGACAGCAGCCAGTCCCGGCCCGATGCCCGGCACGCGCTCAAGCTCGTCGAACCGGTTATTCAGGACGTATTCAGCGACCGGCCGGTCATGGTCACGCACGCCGTTCGCGCCGTTACGATAGGCGCGCACGCGAAACGGGTTGGCGTCCTGCGCTTCCAGCAAGTCCGCGATGCGGTTGAGCAGATCGGCGATGTCCTGATTGGACGGGAACATGCTCGCAAGCCTTCCGCTAACCGGGCCGGTTTATTAAATTCTATATTATAAATGAACTAAAAAGAAAGGTGGCCAAGCCATACCATGCCAGGGCTGGCCGCGCGAATGCCATGCGAGAGGGGTATAATCCGACCCCGTGTCGATAGCCAGTCAAAAGCCAAAAAGGAAGAATGACGATGGCCAAGCTAGACCTGATGCGCGAACTCACACTGCCGCAAGGCGGAAAAATCCTTTTGCTGGTGATGGATGGTCTGGGCGGGCTGCCGCGCGAGCAAGGCGGCCTCACCGAACTCGAAACCGCGCGGACGCCCAACATGGACCGGCTTGCGCGGGAAGGCAGTACCGGCCTCAGCATCCCGGTTTCGCGCGGTATCGCCCCCGGCAGCGGCCCGGCCCATCTGGCGCTGTTCGGCTACGACCCGCTGGTGTATGACATTGGCCGGGGCGTGCTGGAGGCGATTGGCATCGGGCTGGACGTGCGCGAGGGCGACGTCGCGATTCGCGGTAACTTCTGCACCATCGACGAAAATGGCGCGATCACCGACCGGCGCGCGGGCCGCATTCCAACCGAAGAAGGGGAAAAGCGCGTCGAATTGCTGAAGGACATCCAGATTGACGGCGTCGACATCAGCATTCGCGCCGGAGAAGGCTACCGCTTCGCAATGGTCATGCGCGGCGAAGGCCTCAGCCCCGAAGTGGCCGATACCGACCCGCAGGCTACGGGCGTGCCGCCGCTACCTGCCAAAGCCACCAGCCCTTCTGCCGAACGCACGGCGGAACTGGTCAACCGCTGGTTGGAAGAGGCGCGCAAACGGCTGAAAGGCCACGAACCGGCCAATATGGTCACGCTGCGCGGCTTTGCTACCGACCCGAATCTGCCGAAATACCGCGACGTTTATAAGCTGAAAGCGGCCTGCGTCGCCGTGTATCCGATGTATAAGGGCGTCAGCCAGTTGGTCGGCATGGACGTCATTCCAACCGGCCCGCACGACAGCATCGCCGATGAGTTCAGGAAGGTCGGCGAAATCTGGAACGATTACGATTTCGTCTTCTGCCACGTCAAGCCAACCGACAGCCGGGGCGAAGATGGCGACTTCGACGCGAAGGTAGCCGTGATTGAGGAAGTGGACCAGAATCTTCCTGCGCTGCTCGATCTCAAGCCGGATGTCGTCATCATCACGGGCGATCATTCGACGCCCGCCACTTATCGCGCCCATAGCTGGCATCCAGTACCGACGATTCTGTGGGCTCCCGGAACGCATATGACAGACCCGGTCGAGACGTTTGGCGAGCGTGCCTGTCTCGGCGGCGCACTGGGCCAGTTCCCCGCGCCCGATCTGATGCCGCTGGCGCTGGCGCACGCGCGCCGGCTGGTCAAGTACGGAGCCTAGCGCTAACGAAAAAGGGACAGCCAGTAAGTTTTGGCTGTCCCTTTTATTTCCCACACACGTTCACGCTATTGCGGTCGCAGATAGCCCAGCCGCCGCAGCACATTGTTGGTTTGCCGCAACAACTGTTCAGCCCAGTTCAACACCTGTAAATCCGCTTCACCGGCGGTCAGCTTGCGCGCTTCCACCGTTTCGGCCAGCTCGCGAACCATGATCCAGGGGTTCTCAATGCTCGAGCCTACCAGCGGCGTCAGGGCAATCCCGGCCATCACCAGCGGCAGATAGAGATAGCGTAAACTCTCGCCGTCCGCGCCGGTTACCCATGCCGCCACCCGTTCCGCATAAACCTGCGGGTTTTCCGCCGGCATAACCGAGTCGCCCAGATATGAGCGCACGATTTCCAGACCAAGGGCAACGGCATCCGCCAGTACCGCCTCGTACAGGCTGTTAGCGGCGATCTCTCCCGGTTCCTGATCGGCTGCCACCGTCTCGTTGGCAATCACCGCGGCGCACAGCGCGCGGAACCAGCGGCTCTGGTGCATCTCCTGATCGCGCTCATACAGCGACGCCTCCCCGATGGTGTAAGCCATCAGTTTGGTAATCGCCTTGATCTCACCCGGCGCCAGCCTTATCCCGCGCCGCGCAAATACTTCTTCTGTTCTGTAGTAAAACGGCCAGTAGACGGCCGTAGTCGTCATGGCTCCGGCAAGTTCTGCCGCCAGTTGGCGCTTGTTTTCCAGTTGCTCCCGCTCGTTGATCAGATCCTGAGGGCTCCAGATCGTTTCGTAGCGAGCCGTCAGCGAATACAGCGCGGGCGAAAGACGAGTGGGCGCAAGGTCGAAGAAGGTCGTCAGCGTGTCGGGCAGAACGGGCTTATAGATGGTGTTGAATGTGACCTCACGCAGCGCCTGAAGTTTAAGTGGCGACATCGACAGGTAGCCGGGACGGGCCGCGCCGCCACGAGGACGAACCGGCCTCCCCGACCGGCCACTGCGCGAATTGATGGTCACCCGCGCAGGGATATTGACGCCAGGCTGGGACGGCGGGTAAGCGATAATCGGCATTCGCAGGACGCCCACTTCGCCCGGCCCCATTGGCTGCTCGATCACCGGCCCCGGCCCCTCCAGCACGAGCAGCATACCCCGGCGATCCTGCATCGGCAGTTGAAGTGTGACCTTCACCTGTAACGGCTGGTCGATCATGTTTTGCAGCAGCAGCACCAGTTCCAGAGGCTGATTGATAAATGCCTGACGTGGAAACACACCCAGCGCGCATTGCAAATGTTCCAGATCAGTCCGCAATCCATCGGTGAGCGCGCCAAGTACGTCGGGATAGGCCATCTCAAAATCTTTCGCGACCATGGATATCCCTCAAAACTACAGAATATCTTTGCGATGCGATCACTTGGGCTCCGCACACCCTGCAGAAAGAGCAATACAAATAGATGAACAAATTATATCATCTATATGCATCTGTGTTACAAAATTATACGATTTTCAGATTTCAGGAACGCGCAGCGATCAAAATGCCGGATGGCCAGCGTGGAGCAGGCCGGTTTCGATCACCCCCGGCGCATACGCGCTGAGCAACCGGCGCAGGTCCTCCAACGCGGCTGTTACGTCCTGCTGCGCTTGGGCGTGCAGCCCTTCAACGATAAAGAGGATATCGGTGGTGTCGTCGCGCGCGCCGACGACATCCGCCTGACGCCAGCACCAGCGCCGCGCCACAACCGTTCCGGCGGCGTCCGCGAAAATGACCTCGCCCGGCGCGGGATGCTCGACTTCGGTCTGATTCAGATTGCGAAAAGGCTCGCTGCCGTCAGCGTAGCGCACGGTGATGCCACCCTCGATGCCACGCAGGTCCATCGCCGCCACCGGCAGGGCATAGCGAATGCTCACCAGATTGCCAATATCGACCAGCGTGTTGATATGGGGAATATCCCCCTTCCGGGTCAACCGACGCAGGAGCGCTTCCGCCGCGCTGCGATACTGTGTTGGGTCGACGCCGAAGGCGCGAAAAGCAGCTCGCCACGCCGCCAGCGACGGTAGCTCGCTCAACGGACGGTCGCCCAGACGTTGCAGCACGGCCTGCTGTTCGGCCCGGAACTCGCCGGCCAGCTCCGCAGGCGTAGCTCCCATACGCAATCCACGTACCAGAGCTACACCACCGACGATGCCCGGAAAGGCGGCGATAATGTCAGCGTGATACTGGAAGAGAGACATAGCGCATATCAGCTCCGTCGTCTGACCAGCCGGACCGCAGGGCACTAGCGAAAATACGACGCGCCGTTGATATCCACAATCGCGCCCGTCAGGAACTCGGCCTGTTCCGAGGCAAGAAACACAATCGTATAGGCCACTTCTTCAGGCCGGGCAACGCGGCCAAACGGACTCTGGCTGCGGATGGACTCGGCCTCCGGGCCGGTTAGCGCCTCAGCCGCCATGTCAGTTTCTACCCAGCCGGGGGCCACGCCGTAGACCGAGATGCGATGTTTGCCGAGCGCTTTGGCCAGCGATTGTGTCAGCGAGTTCAACCCCGCCTTGCTCGCGCCATAGGCCGGCGCATCGGCTTCGCCGCGATACGCGCCGCGAGACGAAACGTTGATGATGCGGCCACCGCCCTGCGCGATCATCTGTCGCGCCGCCCAGTAGGCGACGTTGGCCGCGCCGGCAAGGTTGGTCATCAGCGTGCGCGTCCAGACATCCAGCCAGGTAGCATAATCGGCCTCTGCCGGTGAGCTGTCCTCAAAGATCGCCGCGTTGTTCACCAGCACGTCCAGCCGCCCCATCGTGGCAACGACGGCTTCGACCATCTGCTTTACCGCTTCAGGGTCGGCCACGTCCGCCTGTATGGTCATGTGAGGCCCGCCGGGCAGAGACGCCTTCAGCGCGTCCGCAAGCGCCGCGTTACGGTGGTAGTTGAGCGCAAGGCGCGCGCCGCATCGGGCGAACAGCTCAGCCGTCGCCCTGCCAATGCCGCGCGACGCGCCCGTCACCAGAACGACTCGTTCGTTGAAATCCAGCATGTGCTTATCCGTTCGTGACGGCTCCGGGCAAGCGCCGGAACCGGGATACCGCCTGCCCGGATTGTACCGCAGACGGAATCAAAAAGAGGGCTGCATAGCAGCCCTCCCGCGCTCACAACCGGACCGGTCAATAAGCAACAGGCCGCCTCCTGCGGGTCAGCAGGCCGACGATGAGCGAGAAGATCAGCGACCCGATGATCGACCAGAGAACGGGGAATGGCTGGTCGCCGACCTGAATCACGAGCGGCTCTGGCAACTGGAGCTGGCGCGATAACCAGAAACCGATCAGAGCGCCGATGTAGCCAATCACTGCCGAAATCAGGCATCCGCCGAGGGAATAGCCCGCCAACGCCTGTCCAATCGCGCCCGCAATGGCCGCGATCACTGCCAGCACCAGGAATTCGATTATCGACACTCCGCACCTCGTTTCTCCAGCGTCTGGAAGAGGTCAGCCGCTTCGCCATAGTTAATTACAATCGTCATTATACATAGAGTTTGCAGTTCGAGCATGAACAACGGATGAATTGGCAGGGAAGTGCAATAAAAAGGCCCTGTCTCTTCTCGAAACAGGGCCTGAGTGGTTTGCGGGGATCTAGACGACCTCAGCCGGGACAACGGTCTGGAAAACCAGGCTTTGGCCGTCGGGCGCGACATCGACCAGGATGTGATCGCCCTCGCGCACGTGGCCTTCCAGAATCTGCATGGCCAGCGGGTCCTGCAGTTCGCGCTGCATGGCCCGTTTGAGCGGCCGCGCGCCAAAGACGGGATCGTAACCCTTTTCGGCCAAGAACTTCTTGGCTTCTGGCGTCAGTTCCAGCGTCAGCCGGCGGTCGGCCAACAGACGATCCAGACGCTGCAACTGAATGTCGACAATTCGCACGATGTCTTCCTGCGACAGGCTGTGGAAGACGATGATCTCGTCCAGCCGGTTCAGGAATTCGGGCCGGAAGAAGTGATCCAGCTCGGCCATGACCGCACTGCGAACGGCGTTCGGGTCGCTACCGGCCATCGACTTGATGATCTGCGAGCCGACGTTGCTCGTCATGATGATCACCGTGTTCGTGAAGTCGACGGTACGCCCCTGCCCATCGGTCAGACGGCCATCATCGAAGACCTGCAGGAACACGTTGAAGACTTCGGGGTGCGCCTTCTCGACCTCATCCAGTAGCACGACCGAATACGGGCGGCGACGCACCGCTTCCGTCAACTGGCCGCCTTCTTCATACCCCACGTAGCCGGGCGGCGCACCGATCAGACGGGCGACGCTGTGGCGCTCGCCATACTCGCTCATGTCGATACGAACCATCGCGTGCTCGTCATCGAACAGGAACTCCGCCAGCGTGCGCGCCAGCTCGGTCTTGCCGACGCCGGTCGGCCCCAGAAACAGGAACGTACCCAGCGGGCGGTTCGGGTCCTGCAGGCCGGCGCGGCTGCGGCGAATGGCCGCCGATACCACGCGCACGGCTTCTTCCTGCCCAATGACGCGCTGGTGCAGGCGCGCTTCCATGTTGACGAGCTTTTCGACTTCGCCTTCCAGCAGACGCGCGACCGGGATGCCGGTCCAGCGCGAAACGACTTCGGCAATCGTGTCGGCGTCAACCTCTTGGCGCAGCATGCCACCGCTTTCCTGCTGCATGGCTTTCAGGGCGGTTTCACGCTCGACAAGCTGCTTGTCCAGTTCGGGCAGCGTGCCATAACGCAGGCGGGCCGCCGTCTCAAGATCGGCGCGGCGCTCGGCCTGTTCAAGCTGCACCTTGGCTTCGTCGATCCGGGCCTTGATCTCGCTGATCGCCTGAATGGCTTCTTTTTCCTTCTGCCAGCGAGCCGTCAGCGCGTTCAGCGTCTCGCGCAGGTTGGCGATTTCTTCCTCGATGGCCTCCAGGCGCTCCTGAGATGCCCGGTCACGCTCTTTCTTCAGCGCCTCGCGCTCGATCTCCAACTGCATGATCTGGCGCTCGACGTTATCCAGCGCCTGCGGCTTGGAGTCGATTTCCATCCGCAACCGCGACGCCGCCTCGTCAATCAGGTCAATCGCCTTGTCGGGAAGCTGGCGGTCGGAAATATAGCGGTTGCTCAGCGTGGCGGCGGCGATGACCGCGCTGTCCTGAATCCGCACGCCATGATGCACTTCATAGCGCTCCTTCAGGCCGCGCAAAATGCTGATCGTATCCTCGACGCTCGGCTCGTCGACGAAAACAGGCTGGAAACGACGCTCCAGCGCGGCGTCCTTCTCAATGTACTTGCGGTATTCATCGAGCGTCGTCGCGCCGATCATCCGCAGTTCGCCGCGCGCCAGCATTGGTTTGAGCATGTTGCTGGCATCGACCGCGCCTTCCGCCGCACCCGCGCCAACGACGGTATGCAACTCATCGATGAACAGGATGATGCCGCCATCGCTGTCGGCGACTTCCTTGAGCACCGCCTTGAGGCGTTCCTCAAACTCGCCGCGATACTTCGCGCCTGCCAGCAGGCTGCCCATATCGAGCGAAATGATCCGCTTGTTACGCAGCCCTTCGGGCACGTCGCCGTTGACGATCCGCTGCGCCAGCCCTTCGACGATGGCGGTTTTACCGACGCCCGCCTCGCCGATCAGCACCGGGTTGTTCTTCGTGCGCCGGCTGATAACCTGAATCACGCGGCGAATCTCGTCATCGCGGCCGATTACCGGGTCGAGTTTGCCCTGACGCGCCAGCGAGGTCAGGTCGCGCCCGTACTTCTCAAGACTCTGGTAGGTGCTTTCGGGGTCCTGCGACGTAATACGCTGGCCACCGCGAATGGCCGCCAGCGCCTGCAGGATGCTGTCGCGCGTGACGCCATGACGTTGAAGCACGCCGGATACCGAGTCGACCTCCGTCAGCGCCAGCAGGATGTGTTCGGTGCTGGTGTAGTCGTCGTGCATGCGCTGCGCTTCGGCCTCGGCGCGATTCAGCGTTTCGACCGTCTGGCGACTCAGCCCCACCTGCACGTTGCTGCCATAGGCCCGCGGGCGGCTTTGCAGCATTTGTTCCAACTCTGCAAGCAGCGCCTGCGGGCGCGCGCCGATCTTGGCCACCACTTCCGGGACAACGCCATCCTGCTGCCGCAGCAACGCGACCAGCACATGCAGCGGCTCGATGCTGGAATGCCCGTACTCGGTAGCCAACGACTGCGCCTTCAGCAACGCCTCCTGCGCCTTATTCGTGTACCGGTTCAAATCCATTTACAACTCCATGACAATGTTTTGGAAATTCATTATGAAGTTTATTGCCATGCCATTGGATTCGTATCAGAAGCGCATCAGAAACAGGTATGCTTGAGTGAAAAGGGGGCGGGCGTAGGGCAAGCGATGGCCAGGCGAAGCACAGGACCTTAGTACCCCTATTTACTTGCATCTGTAAGGGTGTTATACTCTGCCTATCGTCGGGCTAATCGAAAGGAGGTGATCGTGTCTAGTCGCAGTCATATGGGGGTGAACCCCAACTGACGCTCACCTTCTCTAAGTGAGCGTCCGCACTAGTTGCGGGTTCGCTCCCATGAGACCGCAAATCGACGGCCCCTGGACTCTACCGGGGGCCGTCCCGTTTTATTCCAGTTATTCACCGCACTCCGGCACGACCGAGGTCTGAGGTCGCTCTTCAAGCACCAGCGGAACCTCGAACGTCTCTTCGCCGCGCACAATCAGCAGATCAATCGTATCCCCCGGCCTGCCATTGGCGACCAGATAAGCCAGCAGTTCGTCCATGGTCTGAATATAGACACCATCGACAGCGACGATAATGTCGCCGCCCGCGCAAACCGCCACGCCGCGCACCATCACCTGCCGCGTTCCACCGCGCAAACCGGCCTTGGCTGCCGGTGAATTGGGCGAGACGGTGTCGATCAGCACACCCGCCGTCACCGGCAGGTTGAGCGGTTCCGCGAGCGCGGCGACGCCAAAGCCATCTTCTGCCGACAGGCTGGAAATGCCGATCCAGGCGTAATTGACGCGTCCCGTCTCGATGAGTTCAGGCACGACGCGCTGCAACGTGCGCGACGGCACGGCGAACCCGACTCCCTGAAAAGTGCCGCTCTCGGTGCTAATGGCGGTGTTGACGCCGATCACTTCGCCGCGCGAATTGAGCAACGGCCCGCCGCTGTTGCCGGGGTTAATATTGGTATCCACCTGAATGATCGACGGATTGTTGAACTGGCTCAGGTTCGTCAGGTCGAGCAGGCGCGCAGATGGAAGCTGGCGGCCCAGACCGCTGACGATGCCGACCGTCATCGAACTGGCGAGGCCAAAGGGGTTGCCAATCGCAATCGCCCGCTGGCCAACCCGCACCGCGTCCGAATCGCCGATGACGACCGGCACAAGGCGGCTCGGATCGGTATCGACTTTCAGCACGGCGAGGTCGCTGTAAGGATCAGCGCCTAGCACCTCGGCAACCGTCACATAACCGTCGTTGAAAGTCACGCGCACTTCTTCGGCGTCCTGAACCACGTGAGCATTCGTCACGATGTGCCCGCTGTCGTCATAGATGAAGCCCGACCCGCTGGAACGGTCGCCCAGACCGGGGTGCGGCGTAGAGATCACGATATCGATATTGACGACCGACGGCGCGATGCGCTGGTAAATGTTCGTCAGCAGCAGATACTCGGCGTCGGCGGCGTCGATGATCTCCTGCGGAACCGGCGTCGCGGTTGCCCGCGCTGTCTGCCTGAAGGCCGCATTCACCGGCAGATTCGCCAGCGGCGTGCTTGCAACCGCGTTGGGGGGAAGCGCCACCTGCGTATCTTCCGGCCCGCACGCCGGCAAAGCAAGACAGCCCACAACCAGCGCCACTGCGACGATAGTTTTCAAAGACACGCAACCACCTCTCTAAACAAGAACGGGAGCGCGACAGGTAACGCTCCCGGCAGATGACATTCGAGACGACCCTGAGACAATCGACCGCGCCTAGAAAGTCGCCTTTAGCTGCTCGACAAGCCGGCGCTGCTCATCGGTCAGGTGTTCCGGCACGGTAATCAGGACGCGGGCGTAAAGGTCGCCGTACTGTCCCTTCTTCTTCAACACTGGCATACCCTTGCCGCTCAGCCGGAATTTCCGCCCCGACTGCGTGCCCGCGGGTATCTTCAGCCGCACGGGACGGCCAAGCGTCGGCACTTCGACCGTGCCACCCAGCATCGCGGTGAACATATCGACCTTGACATCAACGTACAGGTCATCGCCGTCGCGCTCGAACTGCGGGTCAGGCTCGACATGCACAATGAGATACAGGTCACCCGGTTGGCCACCGCCATAGCCGGGCTCGCCTTCACCCGCGAGACGGACTTTGGTTCCGGTCGCCGCGCCCGCCGGGATATTGACCCGCACCGTGCGGTCGCCCTTGCTGATCAGGCGCGTAGTACCTGTATAGGCTTCCTGAAGCGAAATGGTGACCGTTTGTTCCAAATCGCGACCCGCGACCATCGGATTGGCCTCAGGGCCAAAACCGCCGAAGCCACCGAAGCCACGGCTTCGCGTGCGGCTCCCCGTACTACGCCCAAAGCCGCCGATACTGCCAAAAATACTTTCAAGAATATCCGACATATCGCCAATATCGACGTTGGTCGTGTAATACGTGCCGTTGCCGCCATACGCGCCGGCCTGCTGGAAGGCCGAGCCGAAGCGATCATACTGGGCGCGTTTATTGGGATCGCTCAGCACTTCGTAGGCTTCATTAATCTCTTTGAATTTCTGCTCCGCTGTCGGGTCGCCGGGATTGGCGTCCGGATGGTACTTCTTCGCCAGCCTGCGAAACGCCTGTTTAATCTCTTTTTCGCTCGCAGTTCTGTCTACACCCAGCGTCGCGTAATAGTCCTTTGCCATCGGGTGTTTCGTTCTCCCACAAATTCAGATCACGGTCAATCGAGTCGTCTGTCAGTCGCTCCCGATCGAACCAGTTTGCTTCCGATAAACCATCTCCTCATCGAATTGTATGATTTGTCGTAACACAAGTCAACGCTGCCGGAGGATTCTAAGACATTATTTACACGGGTATTGAGCCAACAAAAGGGAAAACGGATGCCGTAGCGACATCGCCACGAAATGATGGCGAGGGCAGGCAAACCTGCCCTCGCGGATGTGAAACGCGCTTATTGCCCCGGTTCCGGCGTGATTTCGGGCAACAGGCTCTCTACCAGCGGGCTGGTTAGATCGAGCGATGATTCGGGAACCGGAGGGGCGGTGAAGTTGGGATCGGCCGTGATGCCCTCAAAGTCGAACAGGAAGGGGCTGTTGGCTGGAACCAGCGCCAGACGGATGTTATCGGCCAGAGACTGAATGTACTGGTACTGAACCAGCAGCGGGTTCGCCGCGATCTGCTCACTCACCAGACGCAGCGCCTCAGCTTCGGCCTGCGCGCGCAGGATGATCGCCTGCGCTTCACCTTCGGCTCGGGCAATGGCGGCATCGCGCTCGCCCTGCGCAACCGCGCGCGCCTGTTCAGCTTCCTGACGGCGCTGTTCGACGCGGAAACGAGCCTGCTGCGCTTCCTGCTCGGCAATCTGCGCGCGCTCAATCGACGCGGCGAATTCCGGCGTGAAGGTGATATCACGGATGAGCAGGTCGGTCAGAATCAGGCCTTCTTCCCGCATGCGCTGATCCATGATTTCCTGCATTTCATTTTCAAGCTCGCCACGCTGCGCGCCGTAAATCTGCGCCGCGCGGAAACCGGAAATGACATCGCGGACCACGCCGCGCGCCGTCGGGCGGACGAAGTCATCCTGATAGCGGTCGCGCCAGCGCTGGTGAACCAGATTCACCTGAGCCGGGTTGATGCTGTACAGGATGCTGACGTCAATCGCAATTTCCTGACCATCAAGCGTGCGCGCGCGCACGGCGTCGTCCTCAGAACTCCGGTCTTCCATCGCGCCCGACATGGTGTAGTTTTGCTGAAGGGTCGGATAGATCGTATAGGTGTGGACGATCGGCACGACAATGTGCGTTCCCGGCTCACGTGGTTCTTCCAGATTGCCGCTCAGTGTGTTGAAAACGACAGCAACTTCGCCCGGCTGCACGATGAGCACGCCCTGACTAAGCACGCTAAAAACCAGCCCGGCGATGAGGCCGACCCCGGCGAGCAACAGGCCCGAACGAACCGACCTGCCCTGTGAAGCCGAAAGAACGACAGTTGCGACGCCGATCAGGAACGCCGCAAAACCCACCAGGGCGAGGATGCCGACGATTGCACTGATGCCACCCATTGAGTACTCCAATCAAGATCTACAGTGAATGCGTTTAGTGTAACATACGCATAGAAGACCCTTAATGTTGCAGCCGGTAACAACCCTATTCTTGGGGGACCAGCACGGTCTGACTGGCCGTGAAGAGCGCTTCGAGCCAGTCACGCTGTGTTTTCTCGGCCAGCACCAGCACCATATCGTTCGGCTGCAACACCGTGCTGCCTTTCGGCACGATCATCTGTTCATCGCGGGCCAGCAGCACGATCAACGTTTCCTCAGGCAAATGCAGGTCGATAATGCGCTTGCCGGCGATCGGCGAGCCTTCCCCGACGCGAAACTCGAACAAAGCGTTCTTTAGCCCCTGTGCAGGCCCGTAACCGATGGGATATTTCTGCGGCGGCACGATCACTTCGTCCACATCCAGCAAGCGGGAAGCAAGCCGGATGGTTGTCCCCTGCAAGAGCACCGATGTGATGACGACAAAAAAGATGAGATGGAAAATGGTCGAGGCCCCCGGAACGTCAGCGACTAACGGGAACGTCGCCAGAATGATCGGGGCGGCCCCGCGCAACCCGACCCACGAGATGAACAATTGCTGCCGCAAAGGCATTCTGAAGGGAAGCAGGCTAATAAAGACGCTCAGCGGCCGCGCGACCAGAATCTGGAACCCGGCCATCAACAAGCCCTGAACCATCACATCGTCTAGCTGGGATGGGAAGGCGAACAGCCCCAGCGTGAGGAACATCACGATCTGCATCAGCCACGCCAGACCATCGTGGAACTGCGTCAGGCTGTATTTGTGGATGAAATCGTTATTGGCCAGCACGACGCCCGCCAGATAGAGCGCGACAAAGGCGTTGCCACCGGCAATAGTCGTCACACCGTAGATCAGAAAGACAAACGCGAGCGTAACAACCGGATACAGGCCGTCATATTCGAGCCGCAAGCGGTTGATAATAAACACCAGCACATAAGCCATGCCAAAGCCGAAGAGCACGCCAAGCCCCATTTGCTGAATAAAAAATACGATCAACTCGCCGGCCGACACGGTCGGCTCGTTGATGAGGCGGATCATGCTCACCGTCAGCAGAATCGCCATGGGGTCGTTACTGCCCGACTCAAGCTGGAGCAGGGGCTTGAGGTTATATTTGAGGCCGATATTCTTGCCCAGCATGGCAAAGACCGCCGCCGCGTCGGTCGAGGCGACGATCGAGCCCGTCAGCATACTGATTTCCAGTCCGATACCGAGCACAAAATGCAGGAAAGCGCCGACCGCAGCGGCAGTGATGATGACGCCAAGCGTCGCTAATATAACGCCCTGCCATAAAACAGGTTTGATGTCGCGCCAGTTCGTATCGAGTCCGCCAGAAAACAGGATCAGCGCGAGCGCAACAGAGCCCAGCGACTGAGCCAGAACGGCATCGTCAAAATAGACACCGCCAAGTCCTTCCGAGCCGGCAACCATGCCGATAATCAGAAAGAGGAGCAACGCTGGAACGCCAACGCGAGCCGCGATTCTGCTCGCGTAAACGCTAATCAGAAGGAGCACGGCGCTGCCTAAAAGAATGACTTCCAGTGGGAGCATCGTTTGGCCAACCTCTCATAGTGGTCAAACGCAGCGACGGTCCGCGCTGTTTTAGTTATCTATCGATTGCCTTGCCTGCGGAATGGGATAATATCCAGACGGAATCACAAGCAGATGGCGGCAGGCATCCCGTTACAACTGCGGAAAGTGCGCGAATTATAGCGTCTTTGCTCCTCTGCCGAACGCTTTCTAATAACAATTTTACGAAGGTTTACGCAGGATCAATCGCCATGGCGGAAGCACCGATCATCATTGGCCCGCTGGCGCTGCGCGCGTTTGCGCTGGCGCTGGGAGTGGCGCTGGCCGGGGCAGTAGCGCTTGCCAGCTATTACCTCAGTCGTTGGGCAACGCCGGGCGCGGTGTTTGACGCCTTTCTGGGCGGTCTGATCGGCGGGGCGCTCGGCGGCAGGCTGGCGCACGTCGTTTTTGCCTGGGACTATTTCAGCCTGCACCCGGAAGCCATCCCACGATTGAGCGAAGGCGGTCTGGAATGGCACGGCGCGCTGGCCGGAGCGTTGATCGGGCTGGCCATCGTCTCGCGCTGGCGGCGTCTGCCATGGGGGCCGTTGCTCAACGTGCTCGCCCCGATCCTGCCGCTGATCGCGCTCGGCGCGTGGTACGGCTGCTGGGCGGCAAGCTGCGGCTACGGCGCGGAAGTCGACACGCTGGCGCGTTACCCGGCATATGCCGTATCCGAATCGCCGGATGTGTACGGCATCATCGCACCGCGCTATGATACACAGCGTTTTGGCATGTTGCTTTCACTCGCGTGCCTGCTGATCGCCGCCGCGCCGCTTCGCGTGCGGGCGCTGGCGGGCGCGCGCTTCTGGATCGTGCTGGCGTTGTTCAGCACAGGCATGTTCGCGATTGGCTTTTTCCGTGGCGATGCGTCGCCGGTCATCGGCAGCCTGCGCGGCGACCAGTGGCTCGACCTGATCACCATCGGCCTCTGTCTGCTGGCGCTGGCACGTCGCCGGTCATCTGTCTCGCAGTGAGCACAAGGAGAACCGTTGGATGCGCCTCAACATTGGCATGGCGCAGATGTATCCCAAGCTGGGCGATGTGCGCGCCAACCTCGAACGCCATCTCGCCTATGTCGATCAGGCGAGCGCCGAACAGGTGGACGTGCTGGTCTTTCCCGAACTATCCCTGACCGGCTATCAGGTGCAGGATCTCGTGCCCGAAGTCGCCATTCGCGCCAGCGCGGACGACGACGTTTTCCGGGCGCTGCTGGAAGCGAGCAAGCGACTCGATATCGTCGTCGGTTTCGTGCAGGAAGACAGCCGCAACCGCTTCCATATCGCCAGCGCGTATCTGGCGGGCGGTGAAACGCTGCACATCCATCACAAGCTCTATCTGCCGACCTATGGCATGTTCGATGAAGGGCGCTATTTTGCGCCCGGCGAGCGAGTAACCGCATTCAACACGCGCTATGGCCGCGTCGGCCTGCTGATTTGTGAAGACTTCTGGCATGTATCTCCGGCCTATCTGCTGTGGCTCGACGGCGCGGACGTGCTGATTTTCCACAGCGCCAGCCCAAGCCGCGGCCTCGACCGGGGCGACCGGCTCGGCGGCTCGCGCTGGGTCGAACTGGTCAATCAGGCATACGGCAGCATGTTCACAAATTACGTGATCCACTGCAACCGCGTCGGCTATGAAGATGGCAAGAACTTTTGGGGCGGCTCGTCCATCGTCGACCCGAACGGCGAATTCGTCACTCACGGACGTTATTTCGAGGAAGCGCTGATTACCGCCAGCATCGACCTCAACGAACTACACCGCACGCGTAGCCGCCTTCCCCTGCTCCGTGACGAGCGCACGCCGCTGGTCATGCGCGAACTGACCCGCATCATCAATAAGATGGAGAGCGAGCGATGAGTCAGGCCAATACCAGCATAGCCGAGCGACTGAAAATCAATACCAACCTCGCCCGGACAATTCTGGTCGGCTTCATCGCCGACCAGATCGCCAAGGCCGGCATGAAACGCGCCGTGATCGGTCTATCCGGCGGGCTGGACTCGGCTGTCTCGGCTTATCTGACCGCCGAAGCGCTGGGGCCGGAAAACCTGCTGGCGATACGTATGCCCTATAAAACCTCATCGCCGGACAGTCTGAACGACGCCGATGCGGTCATCAAGGCGCTTGGCCTGCCGTCGATGACCATTCCCATTACGGAGATGGCCGACCCGTTGTTTGCGCGTTTCCCCGATATGAGCGAACGGCGCAAGGGCAATGTCATGGCGCGGCTTCGCATGACCATCCTCTATGACCAGTCGGTTCCTTGGGGTGGGTTGGTCATGGGTACGAGCAACAAAACGGAACTGCTGCTTGGGTATTCCACCATCTACGGGGATAGCGGCGTGGCGCTGCAACCGATTGGCGACCTGTATAAGACGCAGGTGCGAGAACTGGCGGCAGCGCTCGGCGTGCCAGAGCAGATCATCAAAAAACCCCCGTCCGCCGACCTGTGGCAAGGCCAGACAGACGAGGGCGAGCTAGGCTTTACCTATGCCGAGGTCGACCAGCTTCTCTATCTGCTGGTCGATGAGCGCTACACGATCGACGAAGTGGTCGCGGAAGGCTTCACGCGCGAGTTCGCCGAGGATGTCTGGCGGCGGGTGAAGTCGAACCACTACAAGCGCACGATGCCGAATATCGCCAAGCTGAGCCAGCGCACTATCGGCCACGACTTCCTGTATCTACGCGATTGGACGACATGAAACCTCATCCCTGACACTCTCCAAATCCCCACTAAAAATTTGGAGAGAGGAGCCGGGAATTTGTAGCTGCCCCCTACGGTTGTTTCCCCCTCTCCAAACACTGTTTGTGTTTGGAGAGGGGGTTAGGGGGTGAGGTTCCGGTGAAGCCTTACAGCGTCGTGCGCGGAACGTCCGGGTCGTCCTCTTCCAACGCGTCTCTGATGCGCCGTTCCAACGACGGGTCAATGCCGTACTCGTTCTTGGGCTTGCCGTCATACGGCGAATCCGGCAGCGGCGCGTTCTTGGGCTTCTCGGCATAGAGATCGCTACGCCGGCTGCGTAGCAGCAGCATCACGCCACCGCCGATCAGCGCCAGCGGCACGATGAAGCGCATAAGCAACCCCATGTTGCCGGAGAAGATCAACTCCATGAAGATGCCGAATACGGCGGTTAGCACGATGCCAACCATCACCGTCTTGCGTCCGTTATCGACCATCGCCCGGTCGCCGGTCCGCGCGCCGACGAAAATCATGGCGAGGCCGACAAATACCGGATAGAGGCCCCACAAATACGACCAGCTCTCGAAATGGCCGGTCGCGTTCTGATACCACAGGATCAGGCCCGTACCGCCGATCACCGCCCCCGGAAATGCCGCCGGAGCCGCGCTGCGACCGCCCAAAACGGCGATAGCCAGCAATACCAGACCGGGCAACAGGATGTAGAATGGCCATTCAAAGGCCCCGAAAAAACGGCCAACGAGGCCGAATGCGCCGCCGAAAACATCCCAGACGCTGAATCCGAAGACCTGTCCGAAGAGAAACAGGATGCCCAGCCCAATCAAAATGACTGCGCCGATGACGCGTCCGGAATCTCGCTGTGAACCTTGCATGGTGTGGTTCTCCCCACTGATTGCTCGGTCTGTTCACGCATCTATACGCAGCGCTCTTATGCAAAGTTGCATGCCTCGCCAGCGCCCGATTAAACTCTCCCGCTGCTGAGATTTTGCCATCACCAAGGATGACCGAATGCCTTTTGCGGAGCTTTCAACCGGCGCGCGCCTGCACTATGAAGACGTTGGCGAGGGTGAACCGCTGATTGCCATTCACGGGATGCTGGGAACGGCGCGCCTGCATCTGGGCCGCGTGATCGACTGGCTGAGCGCAGACTTTCGCGTCATCGGCCCAACCATGCGCGGTTACGGCGAATCCACGCCCAAACCGCGCGATTTCCCCCTCGACTTTTATCACCGCGATGCCCGCGACGTGCTGGCGCTGATGGACGCGCTGGGGATCGAACGCGCGCACGTGCTCGGCTATTCCGATGGCGGTGAGATCAGTCTGGTACTGGCGGGCATGCAGCCGGAGCGCTTTCTTTCTGCGACGGCGTGGGGCGCGATCGGTTATTTCGGGCCAGACATACGCCCGGTCGTACAACGCATGTACCCGGCGACATGGCTCTCGCAGGAACAGATGGAGCGGCATGGAATCCCCAACGCGGATGCCTTCGCGCTCGGCTGGATTCGCGCCGCCCGGCACATCATCGATTCAGGCGGCGACGTGAGTCTGAGCCTCGCGCCCAACATCACCTGCAAGGTGCTGCTCATGCTCGGCGTGCGCGACACGCTCAACCCGGAGGCCTATGGTCGCGTATTCATCGACAAAGTGCGCGACGGCCGGCTGGTGATGTTCGACAGCGGGCATCCCATTCATGAGGAACAGTGGGAGCGTTTTAAAGAGGTCGTCGGAGAGTTTCTGGCACAGGTGCGGGAACGACGCTGAGGTCATGTTTTCATCCCTGCCCCTTCAGCCCGACCAACGGCTGAGGGGGCAGGGAAATGAAGAAACTCGCCCTACTGCAAAATCTGGTCGATCTCTTCGAGCATGTCCGGCGGGATTTTGACGTCGGCGGCCTTAACGTTCTCCTCGATCTGGGAGACCTTCGTCGCGCCGGTGATGACGCTGCTGACGCCCGGCTGCCGCAGCAGCCACGCCAGCGCCAGTTGCGCGCGGGTCACGCCCAGCCGGTCGGCCAGTGGCTTGAGGCGGCGCACCCGTTCGACGTTTTCCGGCGTCATCATGCGCTCTTTGGCCCACGGTTCCTTGGCAAAGCGCGATCCTTCCGGCACGCCATCGTCGTATTTGCCGGTCAGCATGCCATAGGCCAGCGGAGACCACGGCACAAGGCCGATGCCGTTGGGTCCGGTCACCGGCAGAATTTCACGCTCGACACGATGCCGGAACAACATTGAATATTGCGGCTGGTCGGTCTGCGGCTTGGGCAGATTGTGGCGTTCGCAGATACGCAGCGCCTCGGCAATCTGATAGCCTTCCCACTCCGACGTTCCCCAGTACATGACCTTGCCCATGTGGATGAGGTCAGCCATGGCCCGCGCCGTCTCAAGAATTGGGGTTTCGGGGTCCGGGCGATGGCAGAAATAAATGTCGACGTAATCTGTCTGCAAGCGTTCGAGGCTCTTATCAATACTCTCCAGAATGTGCTTGCGCGACAGGCCGCGGTCGTTGACATCATCGCTCATCTTGCCGAAGACCTTGGTTGAAATGACGAGCGTGTGGCGCGGAAACTGCTTGAGGATTTCGCCCATTTGTCTTTCAGCGCCGCCATACCCATAGACGTCGGCAAGATCGAAGAAGTTGACGCCCAGCTCATAAGCACGCTCGACCACGCGCCGCGCCTCGTCTTCGGCGACCTTCCCTTCGCCGAAGTTGATCCAGCCGCCAAGCGAGATAACACTCACTTTCATACCGGCGTCGCCTAAACGTCGATATTCCATCGTTGCTCCTCTGTTCGATTGTTCAGTACGAGCTTGTGCAAAGCCAGAAATGGCCCGAAGAAACATACCACTAATCGAAATCGGTGGGCCAGTCGGGATGCCGCCGGTGCTCGAAGAAGCGGTGAATCTGCGCTGCGGTCACCCGCCCGACCGATAATTCCGGCAGCGCATCTTCGGCGAACCAGCCGCACTCCTCGGTTTCGACATTCGGCACAAGCTGGTGCTCCTCGCTGACAAGCTCGCACAGAAAGAAAACCTTGTAGGCGTGAAAAATGTATGGCGGGTGATCGTGCTTGTTGCGGTCGTAGAGCGCCAGCAGCTTGACCGCGCGCGCCTGATAGCCGGCCTCCTCCTGAATCTCGCGCTCAACGGCCTGCGCGGGCGACTCGCCGACGTCGGCCCAGCCGCCCGGCAGCGTCCAGCGCCCGTTGTCCAGCTTTTCGCGCACCAGCAGCACCCGGTCGTCGCGAAAGACGACGCCGCGCACATCGACCTTCGGCGTGGCATAGCCGGCCTGTTTGTCCAGCAGTTCCATGATCGCTTCGACCGTCTGGCCGCTACCCGCCGCCAGCATCTCGGCGGCGATGGTCTGGATCTGCTGGTAACGTTCGATATCAAACGGGTCTTTGGCGAAAGCCAGCCCTGTCTGAGCCAGCGCCTGCAAACGCTGCGCCCAGTTCAGCCATTGTGGGTTCATGAAACTGCTTTCTAGTCGGTCGCCGTGGCGGCGAGGATGGCCAGCGACAGCCCATCGGGGCGCAGGACCGCGATCCCGATGTCCCATCCAGCCTGATGAAACCAGTCCGCCGGCGCTTCGAAATGGAACCAGCGCCCGGCTTTGACACGCTCAGTCACCGGGCCAATTTGCTCATCGGGCGCGGCCCCAGCCAGCGCCGCCAGACTTTGCCAGGCATGCAGACGCCCGTAGGCGCGCTCGTAGCCTTCGTGCGGGCCGCCCGTCGCCGCAATCGTGAACAGCCGCGCCAGCACGATATTGGGCCGGACGGGAACCACCCGAATGCTGTCCTCGGTCACGCCCTCAAGGCATTCCAGCCCCAACGCCAGCAGCAAGCGCGGTGTGACGGCATGCGCGGGCAATGGCGCATCGAAGGCGAAACTGCGCGCTTCCATGTTGTACCAGTGGGCCACCGCTACGCGCATGCGCTCGCTGGTGTAGGTGCGTGTGGTTTCCTTGATCGCCGGCAGCGGCGCATCGACCGGCGGCAGGCCCAGCGGCAGCATCGGCTGCACGACCGAGGGGACCTCTTCGAGCGGCGCGACCATGGACGGTGGCACAGGTGGCAGGGTAAAAGCCGCGCGCTGGTTCGCCTCGGGTAAATAATCGAGCAGGCGATCTTCCAGATCGGTCAGAAACATCGGCAGCCAGGCGAGCGGATGACGCCGCCCGCGCATTTTGTTGTGCAACAGCATCACCGAAGGCGTGCTGAGCACGTTGACGCCGTGCACGATCATCTCGTGAACCAGCAGGCTCATCAGTTCGATATGGAAATATTCGCCGACCGACTGGCGATACTCGTTGCTGTCCAGATAGCGGGCCACGATCTGGAGCAGCATGTCAGGGTCTTGATGGCTGGCCATGGCCGAGACGAGTGCGCGCAGCCGGTGATAAAGAAAGGGGCGGTTCGGCAGCAGGCGCAGGAGCGTTTCGACATACGCCTCGCCCCGGGTTTCGGCCAGCGTAAAAATGACATGCTGCAGAGCAAACTCCGCCCGGTTGAGGCGGATTCGCAAATCCTCAACCTCCGCATCCAGCGCGGTGGCCAGCGTGTGCAGCGCGTCGACCCGGTTATTCGCGATCAGCTTCTCTACCGTTTGCACGATATCCGTACTACGGTCGAGAAAGAGTCTGTCGGTCGGGTCGCCTGCGTTGGCATCCATTGACAATCCTTGCTCAGCAGCGGGGACAATGCCCTTGTGATAACACTGTTCTATGGACTCATGCAAATCTCAGTTTCAGAACGAACGTTCGATTCACATTGCACGGCGAACGCGCCGCGCCAGCCGCCAGCAATCAGCCTATAGCACGCCGAACAGTCCAGCTTCCCGCGTGCGGCTCTTCGGCCAGACATCGACATCTGCCAGCCCGTCGATGCCCTTCTGGTAAACCGGGCTCGCGGGGTTCAGCGGCAGCTCGACTACGCAGCCCGTCACGGCAGAAAGATACGCGCCTAGCGTCAGTTCCAGCGCGCGCTGCCCCATCTCGGCGGGCGCGACCGGCTGCCGTTTCTCGCGGATGGCGTCGCGGAAGTCGGCCCACAGGCGCGTGAACGAGCGCGCGATGTTCTGCATATGCTCCGGCAGGTTATCAAGCGCATGATCCTGCCGGTTCCAGGCGCTATCGACCGTATAGAGTTCGGCGGGGCGGTTGAAGCCGCTCGTGTGATAGCGTTCGTAGCGCATACGCAGGTGTCCGGCGCTGCCCGATAGATCCACGCCGCCGACGCCTTCGCCCCAGCCCATGTGGATGGCAGCGTAGCCGGTCGGGAACGCCGCCTGCACCAGCGCCAGATCTTCGACCACTGGCCTTCTGGCGCGGTAACGCGGCGCGTCGACGAACGCCATCACCTGATCGGCAGGCGCGTCATACAGCCACTCGGCCAGATAAACGGCATGGATCATGTCCGTCAGCACGCCGCCACCGGCCTCCATGCCATGACGCCACATATCGCGATATTCCGCCGCGCCGGGGTAGTCAATCACACCCAGAAAGTGCAGCGTCGCCACGCGCAGATCGCCGATCACGCCTGCCTGCAGCAGTTCCTTGATCTTGATGTATTCTGGAAAGAACAGATAGTTGTGAACGATGCCAAAGACCAGCCCGGCGTCGCGCGCGGCCTGCACCAGTTCCGCCGCAATCGCGGGTGTGACTGCAATCGGCTTTTCACACAGTACATGCTTTCCGGCGGAAAAGGCGTCGAGCACAATCTCGCGCCGGAACGCCTGCGGCACGGCCACGCACACCGCCTCGATGTCGTCACGCTTCAGAATTTCGCTGTAGTCGGAATAGACCGAATGATCGGGAAGCTGGAACCATTCCTGACCGATTTTGCGCCGCGCCTCGGTCACGTCCGCCAGCGCAACCAGTTCGACATCGTCCAACGCCGTGATGGCAGGCCAGTGGCCATAGCTCACCACCTTGCCCGCGCCGATTAAACCTACTCTGAGCGTCATCGTTGTCTAATCCCTTATAAAATATAAAAGAAAATCAGTTTCGCCCTGTCCAGAATAGCACAGCCGCGCCAACGCGCACGACCATCGGGAAACGAAAAATCGCACGAGATGGCGTCGTATGGCTAATCAAAAGAACCAGCCCAACTCGAAAAGTCAGGCTGGCCCTCTTTTAGAATAGAATATCCTAGAAACCGCCCTGGCTCTCGATGAAGCTGAGCGCCTCTTCTTCATAGGGCATGTCGTTGGCGCAGCCCTGGCGCGTCACCACAATCGCGCCGGTTGCGTTGCCCATGCGGGCCGCTTTTTTCCAATCCCAGCCCTTGAGATAGCCATAGAGAAAGCCGCTGGCGAAGGCATCGCCCGCGCCCAGCACATTGAGCACGTTCACCTTAAACGCGGGAACGTGATAGACCGTGCCGTCCTTGAGGTACACGCTGCTACCGTCGCCGCCGCGCTTGTAGACAACCGCCTTGCGGACGCTCTGCAGCAGGATTTGAACCGCATCCTCGCCGGTCGCCGCGCCAGTCGCCGCCTTGACCTCATCTTCCGTACCGATGGCGATGTCGCACAGCGGCAGTGTCACGCGCACGGTGATGCCGAAAGCGCGTTCGTCATGCCATTGATCGGGGCGATAGTCGATATCGAGCACGACGTCAGTTCCGCTCTTGCTGGCCAACTCTGCCGCGAACTGGGTCGCGCTGCGGCTCGGCTCTTTCGACAGCCCCGTGCCGCTGATGAGCAGTAGGCGGCTATCGGCGACCGGCGCGGCCAGCACGTCGTCAATCGTCAATTCGATGTCGGCGTTGTTATCGCGGTAGTAAATGAGCGGGAATTGGTCGGGCGGCTGGATGCCGAGCAACACGGCGCTCGTGCGTCGCCCTTCCTTGGTCGGGATGAATTTCGTCTCGACGCCTTCCTTTTTCAGAAAATGCACGATGAAATCGCCGACACGGTCGTTGCCAACAGCGGTCAGCAGCGCCGACTTCAGGCCGAGACGGCGCGTGCCAACGCTGATATTGGTCGGGCAGCCACCGACCAAGGCGGCAAAGCTGGTAATCTCTTCAAACGGCGCGCCGACATCGTTGGAATACAGGTCAATCGAGCTGCGCCCCATGGTGAGCACATCATATGTACGGGTCATGAACCACGTCCTTCAGGGGTGATAAAGAAGATGCCGATCAGGGCCGACACCGGATCAACAGCGCTCAATATATGCCATTATAGCCCGTGGCCGGGGCAAAACAATGACGTTAGAACGTCAAAAAACATGAAGGCTGTTGCAGATTTACGAAGGTTTTTGCATCTTTCCGCGCTCATCGCCTCGGCCGAAGAACGTGAGCAGCTTGAGCAAACGTGGCTGACGTTTTTTCCCGCCTACGCCATCGCGCTCACGGTGTTCGGTCTGAATCTGGTGGGCGACGGCCTGCGCCATCTCCTCGATCCTCGCAACCACTAACTCGCCTCATTGGGGTTCGACGCTTTCGTGAGTTCCCACCATGCGTTCTGATAGCGCTGCAAACGTTCCAGATCCGTATCCTGCAGCAGGCGGTTGCGACGCAGATCCATGTTATCCGCCAGATCGGCCAGCTTGACCGTCACGGCGAGCGGGTTCTGACGCACGCGCTGGATGAACGCCTCGTAGGTTTCACCTTCCCGGCGCGACAGGCTGTCGATCGCACCGACGATGGTTTCGTCATATCCAAGCGCACGCAGGTCATCGAGCGTCAGGTCACTGTCTTCCACCACGTCATGCAACACGGCGATAATACGCTCGGTATCTGTCTTCAGGCCTGCCATCACACGTAGCGGGTGCAGAATATACGGCTCTCCGGCGCGGTCCACCTGTCCCCGGTGGGCTTCAAGCGCCAGCGCAATCGCGTCTTCAACCGTCGGCATATAGCCCTCTCTCACCTGATGGATCAAGCGCTTCAAACAGCAGCGCCACTTCATCGACGCTGTTGCCCATAAACGTGAAACTGAAATCACCCTGTCGCGTGCGGAGAAATATCGCCGGGCGGCCACCGCGCAGGCGACCGGCTATCGTGTGAATATCGGCCAGAGGCCAGAGGAAGGAAGGCGCTGTGCTCACTGTTGCCGAGCCGGTCGAAGCGCCTGTGCATGGCAGCTCTCCTGAACGGCGACCCGTATCGACTTTCGAAGTGTACGCAAACCGGGCAGACGACGCGAGTCGTCTCGCGAGTTCAGCCGAGCGCCGCAACGACCCGGCGCGCCGCCGCACGCCCCTGCACAACCCGATCCGCGAAGTCCATCGCGGCGTAGTCGCTGCCCACCAGCGCAACCTGCGGCGGCAGTAACCGGTCAATCACAGCCATGTTTTCGGCGTGGCCGCTCTGTCGGGGAGTCAGCGGATCGGCTTCGGGCCAGTAATCCACCTGTTCGACGACCGGGTTGAGCGGCCAGCGCATGGCCGCCGCAAGCTGCAACGGCAGTTCAGGCGCTACCTCATCCTCAACCGCCAGCCGCACGCCGGCCCGTATCAACACATGTCCCGCCGGCACGCGCGCCGGATGGTCGATACACTGCCAGAAGGTAATTGGATAGTCGTCGGGCGGGTTTTCGGGCAGCGAGCCGACATCTTCCTTGCGATAGCCAAGCGAAACGCGCGCCACCGAATCATAGCGATAGTCGAACAGGCGGTATGCCGCTTCCGGTTGCAGCGAACGCAGCAAATGCCCGGCATGGCGCGCCGGGACGGTGACGATCAGCCCGCGCGTTTCGAGCAGCAGGCCATTTTCCAGACAGACGCCGAACCGTCTGCCTTCCAGATAGCCAACGCTGCTGACGGCCATGCGGCGCATGACAGGCTGGGTAATTTGCGCCGCCAGTACATCGACCACTGTCTGCGTGCCGTCGCGGAACAGGACATACTCCCCCCTGTCCGAGCGCCCGATCGTGATCAGCGCGTCTTCCAGCCCAAGCTCGCGCAAAAACGGCCAGTCCCCCTGTTTCTCCAGCAGCAGGTGCGCCGCATCCAGCACAAAGCCCGCTTTGCGGGTGGTACGAATGCGCCCGCCCAGCCACGGCTTTAATTCAATCATCCGGTACGGAACGCCCAGCCGTTCGAGTTCCCACGCCGCAGACAGGCCTGTCAGCCCACCGCCGATGATGACAATATCGCCCATACCGCCCTGCAAGGGTTATCTGAATCCGTCTACACGCCGAAGCATACCACGCTTTTTCCACGTGTCTCTAATAAAGTGTTTACCGGCAAATCGCGCAACCGGCTGGCATAATAGGCTCAAGATGACCGCCTTGCGGCGGGCTATTCGCAGCGGTTCGGAACGACGCCCGCGACCACCGCCGCTTTCGTCCACAGAATCCGAAGGTATAACGCATGCATATCGATATCTATCACGACACCGTCTGCCCCTGGTGCCGCCTGGGCTGGGAACATCTGAAACTCGCGCTGGCGCGCTGGCAGGGCGAGCCGGTGACCGTGCGCCACCGCCCGTTCTTCCTCAATCCTGATGTACCGCCGGAAGGCTACGACTTCCTGCCCTACATGCGGCAGAAATTCGCCGGACGCATGACGCCGGAAATGGCCTTCGCCGGGCCGACGGAAGCGGGGAAACGCATCGGCGTAACCTATCGCTTCGATCTCATCACCAAAATGCCGAACACGCTGCTTTCACACCGGCTGATCGAACTCTCGCCTGAAGCGCAGCGCGAGCGGGTGATCGAAGGCATCTATGCCGCCTACTTCGAACACGGGCAAGACATCGGCCAGATTGATGTTCTGGCCAACATCGCCGCCGAAGCCGGTCTGGATCGCGAAGCGATAGCCGCTGCGCTGGCCGGCAAGGACGCGGAAGCTGAGGTGCTGGCACAGGTACGGCAGGCGCAGCAGCTTGGCGTTCAGGGCGTGCCGCTCTTCGTGCTAGACAACCTGTATGCTATCAGCGGCGCGCACCCACCCGAAACGCTCCTGAACGCCTTGCGTCAGGTCGTCGAGAACCGCAGCCCGGCCACATCGGGCACGTGACAGCGATCGACGCGTTTCAGGGGCGATAGTCCGGGTTTTCGCGCGCGATCAGCGTCGCCGTGTTGTCGGAGCGCGGATCGTCGATAAAACCCGGCAGTAGCCGGCGCAGCACAAATCCATTCCTGAGCTGCATTGTGAGCGTCGGGTCGGTCAGCTCGCCCGCCACGACCCGGCGCGCATAGTCTGCAACGCTCATTTGCCCCCGGTAGTTTTCATAGCCGGGCAGCAGCCCGCCGACCAACTCACCGCGCAGGTTGAGTCGTTTCACCAACTCGCGTCGCGCTTCATAGAGACGTGTGCCGATGCCCATGCGCCGGAACGCCGGGTGAACCATCAGCCCCGTGCCATAAAGCCACTCCCCGTCCGGCTCGTGCGTCGTCAGATAGCCGCGCCCGATGAAGTCGAAGTAGTAGGGGATATCGTCGCCTTCAAACGTCTCGTTCGTGCGAAATGTCGTCGTCGCGCCAACGACCTGCACACCGTTGGCGGTTTCTGCAAGCGCGACAAATTGCCCTTCGGGAAACGTGGCGACCTGCGCGCAATACATCTCGCTGGTAAACCACTCATCCGGCGATAGCGTCGGAAAAACAATCGATTCCAGTTCGGCCAGCGCGTCGCAATGCTCGACGGCGGTCTGGACAACCACGATTTTCCTCACCGCCATACATCAGATACCGAACGGCGGCGCGGGCGATGGGCCGGGACGGGATGGCCGCGGTACGCGCCTGACCGGGCGGGCGCGGCGCGGCGCTTCCTGAGTCGGACGGTAATACGGGTTCTCACGCACGATCAACGACGCCGCATTATTCGAACGCGGGTCTGTCAAATGGTTGTAAAGAATGCCGCGAATGCGAAATCCGTTTTTAAGCTGCATCGTCAGCGTCGGGTCAAAGATACGCCCTTGCTTCACGCGCAGCACATACTGGGCGATGGTGAGTTTCCGCCGGTGATAGTGATAGCCCGGCAGCATGCCCCCGGCAATCTCGCCGCGCAGGTTAAGCTCATAGACGAGTTGCTGGCGCGCCTCGTAAAGCCGGCGGCCAATATGGCGACCACGAAACTCCGGGTGAACCGCCAGATCGATCCCGTAGAGCCATTCGCCGTTCGGGTCGTGGTTAGTCAACCACCCATCCGCCGACGCCTCCAGAAAAGTATGCTGAATATGATCGAAATCGAAATTCGTGCGGAACGTGCTCGTTGCGCCGACCACGCGGTCGCCATCGGGCGTTCGCATTAGCGCCACAAACTGGCCTTCGGGGAAAATTTCGAGATGTTTCAGGTATTTCTCTTCGGTCAGCAGCTCGTCGTCGGTCAGCGTGGGAAAGACGATGCGCTGCAACTCGGCCAGAGCGGGAACATGCTCCTGTTGTGTATTCAGAATGGTAATGGAGGGCCGCTCCCCGGGTATCATGGCAAGCCACCAATGAACACAGTCTTCGGTTCCAGATATTTCTCCATACCCTCGCGGCCACATTCGCGGCCAATGCCACTCTGCTTCACGCCGCCGAACGGCGCTTCCGGCGTCGACGGCAACCAGTCGTTGATTGCCACCATGCCATACTCCAGTTCTTCATACATGCGAATGGCGGTATTGAGGTTACCGGTCTGCACATAAGCAGCCAGCCCGTATTCAGTGTTGTTCGCCAGCGCCAGCGCCTCATCCACATCGTCGAATGGGATGACAGGCATGACCGGCCCGAAGATTTCCTCGCGGTAGAGCGGCATGTCCGGCTTGAGATTGGTGACAACCGTCGGGTTATAGAAATAGCCGCGCGGCTTGTCTTCGGGGCGAGATCCACCGACCAGAACCTCCGCGCCCTGCGCGACAGACGCCGCCAGCAACTGCTCCACGCGCTCGCGCTGGCGCGCGTTGATGAGCGGCCCGACATCGGTCGAAGCGTCCAGCCCGTTGCCGAGCTTCAGATTGCGCGACAGATTGGTCACGCGGTCGATGAATTCTTCAGCAATCCGGCTGTGAACGAAGAAGCGCTGCGGCGCGATGCATACCTGACCGCAGTTGCGGTACTTGAACGCAATCGCCTGTTTGGCAACCTGCTCGACATCGACATCGGGGAACACCAGCACCGGCGCGTTGCCGCCCAGTTCCAGCGCCAGCTTGGTGAGCGTTTCGGCTGAGCCTTCGAGCAGAATTTTGCCGACGCGGGTGCTGCCCGTGAAGCTGATCTTGCGGCAGCGCGGGTCTTTGAGCATCGCCTGCCCCATCGCCTCCGGGTCGCCGTTGATGACGTTAATCACGCCGGCCGGGATACCGGCCTCGACCAGCGCCTGAGCCAGCAGCATGGCCGAACGCGGCGTATATTCGGACGGACGCCCGACGACCGTGCAGCCCGCCGCCAGCGCCGCCGCCCATGAACGTACGATGTTGTAAACCGGGAAATTCCAGGCCGAAATCGTGCCGACCACGCCGACCGGGCTGTAAACCACCATGATGCGGCGGTCGGCTTTGCGCGCCGGAATCGTGCGGCCATAAGCGCGCTTGCCCTCTTCGGCGTACCACTCGAACAGGTTGGCCGCCGTGACCCATTCGGCGGTCGATTCGCGCAGCGGCTTGCCGGACTCTTCGGTCGAAATCCTGCCGAGTTCATCAATCCGTTCCCGCACCCAGGCGGCGGCTTTCATCAGAATCTCGGCGCGTTCGTAAGGCGTCGTGCGCGACCATGCGGGAAAGGCTTTGGCTGCCGCGTCCAGCGCCGCTTCAGCATCTGCCGCGTCGCCAAACGGCATGAGGCCGAGCGACTCTTCAGTTGCTGGGTTTAGTAAATCCCAGGTGTTGCCGTTAGCAGCGTCAACCCACTGGCCGTCGATCAATTGCTTAAAGATGAAGTCCGGCATTCCGACACAAACTCCTCTAGGTGACAGGGGATGCAACTAAACTATTTTGATCGTACAACCTATAGTAACCGTGTTTTGATCGAATTCAAACCAGCCGGAGCGCGCAGCCTCATCTCCGGCCTGCCAGAAGGTTGTGGCTATAATGTCGTGCGATGTAAGCGTGTGTTGGCTTATGTGGAGAACAGAGTCTATGCGTCGCTTCCTGTTGATCCTCGCGATGCTCGCCCTGCCGGTTACGCTCGTGCCGGCATCGGCGCAGGGAACCAACCTGCCCCTCGACCAGATCACGCTGCCCGATGGTTTCGAAATCAGCCTGTATGCCAGCGGCGTGGCCGGAGCGCGTTCGCTGGCACTGGGCGACAATGGAACCGTCTTTGTCGGAACCCGGCAGGCCGGTAACGTTTACGCGCTGGTGGACGGCGATGGCGACGGAACCGCCGAACAGGTCTACACCATCGCGCGCGGGCTGGATAACCCAAACGGCGTCGCGTTCCGCGATGGCGCGTTGTATGTCGCCACAATCGGCAGCATTCTGCGCTACGACGACATCGAAGCCAATCTGGAGACGCCGCCGCAGCCCGTCGTCGTGTATGACGATTTTCCGCCTGAACGGCATCACGCCTGGAAGTACCTGCGTTTTGGCCCCGCTGGTCAACTGTACGTGCCGGTCGGCGTGCCGTGTGACCTGTGCGCCGAGCGCGAAGGCTATGGCACAATTTTGCGTCTGAACCCCGACGGAACCGGTATGGAAGTCTTCGCGCGCGGCCTGCGTAACACCGTCGGTTTCGACTGGCATCCCGAAACCGGCGAGCTGTGGTTTACCGACAACGGCAGCGACGCGATGGGCGATGACGTGCCGCCGGACGAATTGAACCGCGCGCCGGAAGCGGGCCTACACTTCGGTTTCCCCTATTGCCATGGCGGCGACATCCTCGACCCGACATTTGGCGCGGGGCGCTCATGCGATGAATTTGTCCCGCCGGCGGTGAAGCTGCCCGCGCATGTTGCGGCGCTCGGCGTGCGCTTCTACACCGGTGAGCAGTTCCCCGAAATCTACCGGAACCAGATTTTCATTGCCGAGCACGGTTCGTGGAGCCGCAGCACGCCGATTGGCTACCGCGTCTCGCTCGTCCGGCTGGATGAGACAGGCAACCCGGTTTCGTATGAACCATTTGCCGAAGGCTGGTTGCAGAATAACAGCCGGTTTTGGGGCCGCCCGGTCGACGTGCTGGTGCTTGAGGACGGCTCGTTGCTGGTTTCCGACGACTTTGCGGGCGTGGTTTACCGGATCAGCTACAGCGGCGATTAGATGATGTGGGGGCCGATCTGGCCCCCAAAATCCCCGGCGATTTGAGAGTTTTCCAATCATTCACAGGATTGCACTGTCCGAATTGCACAGCGACCTACACGGAGCATTGCGTGTAGGTCGCTTGTGGTTTAGTTGTCAAAAATTGCCCGTCGGAAAACGTTTTTTATATACGGCGCGCAGGGAGGGTTCATGGGACGCATGATGGCAAAACAAAAGCGACCTGCATGCTGTCTACAGGTCGCTTTTGCTGATAGGCCAGATTGCTGAATAGCTTGGCGGGTCTTACTTTGATGTCACCCTCTGTGGCACGTTTCTGACTGTCACTACTGCTCAACCCGCAGAATGACCTGATACATGCCGGTCAGTGAGGAGCGCACGAGAAAGCCATAACGCTCGTAGAAGGGGCCTGTGTTCTCGGTGGCAAACAGGCCAACGAATGCCTTATCCGGCGCGTTGGCGCGCAGGTAAGCCAGCAGGTGCTGCATGATCTGATGGCCAACGCCCCGATGCTGGTGCTCCGGAAGAACGGCGATGTCCTGTATATAGAAGTACATCGCGCCGTCGCCGACAATACGGCCCATGCCGATTACCTGCCCTTCATAGGTCGCGACAACGCCGAACAGCGAGCGGCGCAAAGACTCAGGGACGGCATCGAAATTGAGCACCGGCTCCCAGCCGACCGCTCGCACAATCGTGCCGTACTCGTCGGGAGTTGGCATGCGCTCAACAATCTGATAGCCGTCCAGCACCTTGCGCCTCACTTTCCTGCGTGCGTGTCACGCCTCGTAGACCAGCCGCCCGCCAACGTAAGTCTGCTGCACCTTCAATTCTAACAAGTCCTGCAACGGAACCGTGAGCGGGTCGCCGTTTAGCACGGTCAGGTCGGCCCACTTGCCCGGCGTAATGCTGCCCCGGTTATCCGCATCGCCGCTCGCCAGCGCGCCGCCCATCGTGTAGGCGTAGAGCGCTTCCTCACGCGTGATCGCCTGCTCCGGCGCGAGAAGTTCCCCGGTCGGGTCGATCCGGTCAACTGCCGCCTTCAGGCCGGCCAGCGGATTATCGTCGGCGACGACCGGCGCGTCGGAACTGAGCGCGACCGTTAGCCCGGCGTCGAGCATGGCGCGCACCGGATAGCAGCGCGAGAGGAAACGGTCGGGCAGGTAGCGCCGGAAAGCGTTGCCCAGCGCGCCGATAAAGATCGTCTGCGGCACGGCGATGATGTCAAGCGCCTTGCAGCGTCGGAGATGCTCGGCGCTCGGCAGGCCAAGATGTTCAATACGATGGCGCAGTCCCGGCTGTGGCTTGCGGCGGTGCAACGCTTCGTAAACGCCGATCACCTGATCGAGCGCGACATCGCCTATCGCGTGGGTCGCAATGCGAAACCCGGCGTCGTGCGCCTCCCACATCAGTTGTGTCAGCTCATCGGTGTCAAAGCGTAGCACGCCGCAGTCACCCGTCACCTTGTACGGCTCGCTCAGGGCAGCGGTCGCCCCGCTCAGCCCGCCGTCGGCGAAGAATTTCACACAGTCGATCCGCAACGTATCGCTGACGAAACGTTCGGGCAACGGCAAGGTTTCCGTACCGCCATCGGGGCGACGGATCGGCAGGCCGTTCACCCGCACAATCAGCTCTCCGCGCGCTTCCAGATCGCGGTAAACGGACAGAATCGAAGGGGTTAGCAGCGGGTCGGTCGCGCTGGTGATGCCGAGCGCAAGCTGGTGGCGCATGGTCGCGCGAATGGCGTCCGCCATCGTCGCGTCGTCAATCTCCGGCATGGCGCGGTTCAGCAGGCCCATCGCCGTTTCCTGCAGCAGCCCGGTCGGTTCGCCAGCCTCGTCGCGCACGATGACGCCGCCGGGCGGGTTCGGCGTCTGCGCCGTAATCCCCGCCAGTTCGAGCGCCTTGCTGTTGGCGACGATCATATGGCCGCAGGTGCGCGTCAGCGCGATAGGATGCTCCGTGCTGGCAGCGTCGAGGTCGGCGCGGGTAAGGTGTCGCCGTTCGGGCAAGGCCGTTTCGTTGTAGCCACGCCCTGTGATCCACGTCCCCGGCGGCAGGGTCGCCGCTCTCTCCCGAAATCGCGCAACGATCGTATCGATGTCGGGCGCAACGGCAGAACGCGCGTCCACCTGCACTGTCAGCAACAAGCCGAGTTTCCAGATGTGGACATGCGCGTCGTTGAAACCGGGCAGCAGCGTCGCGCCGCCAAGGTCAACGCGACGCACTCCCGGTTTATCGAGGTCGGCAGCCCGGCCTGTCGCCGCAATCCTGCCGTCATCGCCTACCAGCACCGCCTCGACGACGGGAGCGGCGGGATCCATCGTGCGAATAATGCCGTTCGTGAACAGCAGCATTTGTACCGTCCTAACGCGCTGCTTCGACCGCGCGGACTGCTTCAGCGACGACCGCCATGCCTTCGTCCAGTTCGTCGTCGGTCAGGTTGAGCGGCGGCATGAAGCGGATGCAATTGCTGTAGAGGCCAGCGCGAATGACGATCAGCCCGCGTTTGAGCGCCTCAAGCGTCACCTGCAACGTTTCCTGCATGGCCGGAGTTTTGGCTTCGCGGTCGGTCACCAGTTCCATCACCTGCATCGGCCCTAGCCCGCGCACATCGCCGATCAGCGTGCTTTCGGCCTTGAGGTTGAGCAGATGCTGGTGAATGCGGTCGCCAATCTCACAGGCGCGGCGCAGAAATTCGGGCTGGCGGATCATCTCAATCGCTTCGATGGCGGCAGCGCAGGCAACCGGATTGCCGCTGTACGTGCCGCCCAGCCCGCCGGGATGCGGCCCGTCCATGATCTCGGCGCGCCCTGTCACAGCGGAAAGCGGCATCCCCGCCGCGAGCGACTTGGCGCTGGCGATCAGATCGGGCACGATGCCGTAATGCTCGACGGCAAACAGGCGTCCGGTGCGTCCAAAGCCGGTCTGCACCTCGTCCGCGACCATGACGATCCCGTGCTCGTCGCACAGCTCGCGGATACGCTGCAGGAAACGCGCGGGCGCCGGCACAAAGCCGCCTTCGCCTTGTACCGGCTCAATGACAATCGCCGCCACCGCGCTGGGGTCAACCTGCGCGATCAGCGCGTTTTCGAGGCGGTTAACCGCATCGTCGATAAACGCTTCTTCGCTCATGCCCGCCGGGCGGCGATAGAGATTCGGGAACGGCAGGCGGTAGATTTCGGGCGCGAACGGGCCAAAGCCTTTTTTGAACAGCCCGTACTTGCTCGTCATCGCCAGCGTCAGGTTGGTACGCCCATGATACGCGCCTTCAAAGACGATGATCGCCGGACGCCCGGTATAGGCGCGGGCAATCTTGACCGCCGTCTCCAGCGCTTCCGCGCCGCTGTTCAGCAGAACCGTCTTTTTCGCATGGTTCCCCGGCGTCACTTCGTTGAGCAGCTCGGCCACGCGCACATACGGCTCGTACGTGGCCACGATAGCGCACATATGGATCAGGTCGTCGGCCTGACGGTGAATGGCGTTGACGACCGGCTCCGGCGTGTGACCGACTGCCAGCACGCCAATGCCACCCGCGAAGTCGAGCAGGGTGTTGCCATCGACATCCGTCACTGCAGCGCCATGCGCCTTCGCAACGGCGATCGGCGTCAGCTTGGCCGCGCCGCGCGGGCTGGCGGCTTCGCGGCGCGCGACCAGAGCTTTGCTATTCGGGCCAGGAATTTCGGTTACAAGATTTATCGTTGGCATGGTATTCATCCAGTAGCAAGAAGAATTGTTGCTACTTTACCACGCCGGCCGCCAAAACCTCATCCCCGGCACGCTTTCATCAGAGGTGGTTTTCGATGTTTGCCGTGGGGATGTGCGTTTTCAGCGGTCGCAGACTCGCCTCCCCGCCCATTTCCACAAGAGGAAAGTGCGGAGAGGCGAGATTGCATCCTATTCCGCCGCATTCACCGGCCAGACCACTTCATGCGGGAAGGGCCAGCGCATCGAAAAGGCATAGGTTTCGCCATCCAGCCGCACGGCGCGGGCGGTCGCCGCAAGCTCACGATAGCGTTCCAACTGGTCGCTATCGAGGTAGACGCTGATGACCTGATCGCGCGGCACAAACACCGGGCTACCGGGTTCGGGCCACGCTTCAGGCCAGCCGGCGGCTGAACTGTTTTCATACGGCCAGAGCAAGACTTCAAACATTTCAGGCAGCCAGGGCTCCGCGTCCGGATGGCTGTAGCTCATCATCCGGTCGAAAGCGCTCACAAAGCCATGCGGGGCCAGCGCCCGCGCCTCCGGATCGTACTCCAGACTGCCATAGACAGTGACCGAGTGAAAACCCGCGTCTTCCGTCCAGACGGTGATGGTTTCGGTGCGCTGATCCGTCTTGAATACCGTCTCGTAGTAGTCCTCCATGCGATAGAAGTGCTCGACGCCAAGACTGTCCAGCAGCGCCTCAAGTTCCGCCGGTTCAAGCTCTACACGCATATAGGTCAAACGCCGGTCATCGTCCACGCCACCGGCATAGATCACCTGCCCGGTATCGTAAACGACAAATTGCGGCGAATCGGCTCCCAGAACCGGCGCCCACGGATCAAAAATCGTCAACCGGATGAGCGGTCGCAGGTCCTCATCGCCGTAGATGGGCGTCACGGTCGTCAGCAGCGCCGTTTCAGAGCGTACAAGCTGCGCCGAAATCAGCGTGCTCCAGATGAGGAACAGGGCAAGCGCAGCCACGCCGAATGCTGATACACGCAAAGCTCGTCCGCTCATGAGCATGTCCTTTCGACTGCCAGTTTTGCTGCGTACCACGCAATCGTTAGACGCTGCCGGCAGGCCCCGGGTTCCAGCCGCCTTTTAGATGCCGCTTTCGTGATTGGCGGTCGAGCCGACGCTCAGCGCTTCGGCGAAGATCCTGAGCGCATCGTCAATCTGCGCCTGATTCACAACCAGCGGCGGTATCCAGCGGATGACATTTTCGTAACTGCCACAGGTCAGCAGCAGCAAACGCCGTTCCAGACAGGCCACCTGAACCGCCTTAGCGGTCGCTTTATCGGCCTGACCATTCCGCGTGAACTCGACACCGACCATCAACCCGCGCCCGCGCACATCGCCCATGACCGGATATTCAGCCTGCAATTCACGCAGCCCGTCCATCAGATAAGCGCCCATGCGCGCGGCGTTGCCCGGCAAATCTTCGTCACGCATCACTTCAATCGTCGCCAGCGCCGCCGCCGCGACCAGCGCGCCGCCGCCATAAGTGCCGCCGTGCGAACCCGGTGTCCACTTCTCCATCAGCGCCCGCGAAGCGCCGATCGCCGAAATCGGCACACCGCTGCCCAGCCCTTTCGCCATGATGATGATATCGGGCGTTACACCCGCATGTTCAAAGGCCCAGAACGCGCCCGTGCGGCCAAAACCGGTCTGTACCTCGTCGCAGACGAACAGAATGCCATACTCGGTGCAGATTTCCCGCAGCGCCTGCAAAAAACGTTCCGGGGCCGGCACATACCCGCCTTCGCCCAGCACCGGCTCGATGACAATGGCAGCGGTTTCTTCCGGCGCGGTCTGCGTCTTAAGCACGTGATGAAGCTGCCGGATGCAGAAATCGACCGTCGTGTCGTCATCCCAGCCATAGGCATAGCTGTAGGGGAACGGCGCGACGAAAATGCCGCCGGGAAGCGGCTGATAACCGGCGCGGTAAACAGTTTTAGATGTCGTCATGGCCATCGTCTGCGCCGTGCGCCCGTGAAAGCTGCCCTGAAAAACGATGATGTTGGGCCGCCGGGTGGCGGCGCGGGCCAGCTTCACCGCGCCTTCGGTGGCTTCGGCCCCGCTGTTGGAGAAGAAGAAACTGTCGATCGGTTCGGGCGTGATCTCGTTCAGCGCGTTCGCCAGCGCGATGACCGGCGGCGACACGACGACATTGATCTGACCGTGGATGAGTTTGGCAGCCTGCGCCTGAATCGCCGCGACGACTCGCGGATGCGCGTGCCCCGTGTTGGTCACACCGATGCCGCTGGTGAAGTCGATATAGGCGTTGCCGTCGCTATCGTAAAGATAAATCCCTTCGCCGCGTTCGGGCTGTAAGGTCGTCAGGTGCGTCCAGACCGGCGAAAGATGTTCGAGCGGGTGCGTTGCCATAAGAAGCGCCTTTTCAAGAGACAAAACCTGTTTGCGCTTCGATCATAACGTGACCGGGGAAACCGATTCAATCGGGCAAAAAACCGGGCGGGCAAAAAAACAGGGGCGCTCGTCCGCGCCCCTGAACCATGTGCATTTACGGGCAGTTACCCTTTTGCAGCGTGTACTTCAGTTCCGCCCGGTTGTCGCCCGATCCGGTTTCCGGAATGCTGCCATCCGGGTTGAGGACGACAACGATGGTATGTTCTCTGCCGTAGTGCGTGCTCACCGTAATCGGAACCGGCCCTGAATCGACCGTCTGACCAGCCTGAATGATCGGGATCGCGCCCTCCGTGCGTTCCTGAACCTGCCCGTCCACGACATCCTCGACCGTGAAGCGGCCTGTCGTTGTCGTCGCCTCGCTGCCCAGATTGGCCAGATCGACATGCACCTGGAACGTCTCTTGGCACACCGGCTGCGCGGGATTCAGGCGGATAATACCGGCGACCAGATTGGCCTGCGTCTGCGGCACAGGTGTGGATGGCGGCGGCTCCGGCGTCGGCGTCACCGGAATCGGCGTCGGCGGGCCGGGGTCCACCGGCAGGTTAGAGATATCGCCCTCGATTTCCACCAGACTGGCAAAGACCCAGCCATCGGCGTTGTAGTAGCGCACCTTATACCAGTCGCCCGCCGGGTTGCGGCCCAGCACCTCGGTCGTTTGCCCGGCTGCGAACGCGCCGATGGGCGGATTGAAATTCGTGCCCGGTCCACGGCGCACGTTCGCGCCCTGAATGAAGGTGGCTTCGGGACGCCCGGTTGTCCGGGGCCGGCTTTCGGCTTCCGTCTCCGCGCCGTCGGGTTCGCTGCTCTCGGTCTCTTCGCTGGTGGCTTCCTCTTCGACCTCGGCCTCGCCCGTGCGTTCAGCGTCGGGCGGTTCGCTGGTCGGCGTGCTGGTGGGCGTCGGTTCCTCGGTCGGGCTTACGGAAGAAATCACGGTAATCGTCTCGGTCGCCGGCTCGCTGGCGACGCCGTTGCTCCGGAACGCGGTGACGCCAATGGTATGCGTGCCGACGCCGGTCGCGTTCCAGGAATACGTTACCGGAAAGATGGGATTGCCCGCTTCGTTGGGCTGTGGCAGTGTCGCCACGATTTCGTTATCGACCGTGATTTCCACCCGATCGATGTCCGGGCCGGCGTTGGAGACATACGCCTGAATGTTCACGCCCACGCCTTCAAGATAAGTCGCGTTGGGCAATGGAGCGGCCAGCCGGACGACCGGCGGCCCATCACTGACTGTCAGGTTATCGGGCGAGGGATTGAGCGAGCAGGCCGCCGCAAACAGCAGCACGGCCACCGCCAGCATTCCCCGCCATCTGTTCAAGCGCCGTGTCGGCGATTGTTGTCTTAAAGACATCCGCTGTAGCTCCTGACAAGCATGCATTGATTTGCGGGCAACACTTTAGCGCATGACGTTCGATATTGCGAGAGCAAGATCAACGCCCCGCCCACTTTTCCCTGACGCTTTCGCAGCGCAGGCGGCTATAATTGGCGGTATACTGACATACCCGGAGTACATCCGACCAGTCTCGTGCCGACAACCTTCCTATCCGACGACAATCCTGACCTTGCGCCACTACTCGACCGGCTGCGCACGCTGCTGCAAACGGCGTTCGCGGTCGAAGATCCGTATCACGGCGTCAATCACGCGCTGGACGTCGAGCGCTACGTGCGGCAAATCTGCGACGCGCCGGATATCGCCATTCACGGCCCGGCGCGGGACCTGCTGAGAGCGGCGGCCCTGCTGCACGACATCGGCTACTCCGCTTACCAGCCTGATTGGTCGCCCGACCGGCGCGAGCATATCCGCGCCGGCCTGGATATCGCCGCCCGCTTTCTGGCAGCCGACCCGGCGACTGCGAGCCAGACAACGGTCACGCGCGCTCTGCTCTACCTCATCGCCCATCACGACGACACCAACTTCAAATTCCCGACGGCGCTGCGCGACGGCGAAGTCGTCCCCGCCGATCTGGGCGACCATGCGGATATGCTTGCCGCCTTCGAACAGTCGCTTGCGCCGGAGGACCGAGCCGCGCTGACCCGCCTGCTCTGCGTCCTGCGAGAAGCCGACGCGCTGGCAGCGACCGACACCGCCGGAGCGGAACGTACGTTTGGCTATTCGGTCGAACGCGGGCTGCCCGTTTTCGCGCCCGGCAATCCGCTGAACGCGTGGTGTTGGGAAGAAAGCGCTGTCAGCAACGTGCGGATCGCCGCACGCCGCCTTCTGCTCGACGCGACCAGCGAAGCCGGAAAAAGCGCCGCCCGTCGCTCGTATGCGGCAGCCGAAGCCGTGATTCTGGACGTCTGCCGGCATTACGAAGTTCCCTATATCCCGGAAACCGCCGCGCTGGACCCAGTAGCGGCGGGCACGTCGCCGGTCGATGGACAGGCGGAAGTCGAGGATTTTCGCCTGTTACGCTACATCGGCTGGAACACGGTCGTCGGTATCCTGCGCGGCGTCGCCATCATTGGCGACCGCAGCCTGAAGCCCTATGCCACCGCCCGGATCACGGCCAGCCGCCTGCCCATCGCTTCCCTACGCCCGGCGGCGACCTACGCGCTGGAGCGCCAGATCGCCGGGCATCGCGCCCTGCAGCGCGGGTTGCAGCGTGAGTACGCGCTGAGCCTGTTCGACCTGACAGGCGCGCTCGATTATGTCTGTGACGGCCGGCAGTATCGCATCAGCCCGCCGCTGGTCGAAACGTACTTTGAGCCGAGCGAGGGGCAGCGAATCAGCGTGATTGTAGACGGCCTGCATCGCGTCATGCTCGCGCGCGAGCTGGGTATTGAGGAAATCTGGGTGATCGAAATCTCGGACATCCCGGAACAGTTTCCGCTGGTGCCGCTACCGCTGACCTGGGACGACGTCCGGCTGGTCAGCGATGTGCCGCCCACCCTGCAAAAGCGCAGGTTCCGTTTTCCAACGCTGGAAAGCTTCCCGGACATCTCCGGATTTTCGCAGGTGCAGGTCAACGAGGAGAATTTCCTCTACTTCTTTTACCGCGACCTGTCACTGCTCGGTTCCGATGGTATCCGCACGCAGTCATGAAACAGGCCGGATGTAAAACAAAATACCGGCGCTGAACATTTGCACGCCGTGCAGTTTGCGCTACATTCGTTTTCAAACCTCAACGATGAAGGTCATTCCTCGTGGACGAGTCTAATTACGAACATCTGATTCGCAACGCGCTTCGCGGTGTTTTGAGCAGCGCGAGTCATCAGCTTGACCATCTCGATCTTGTGCTGACGTATGCGCTGGCGCTACAGGAAACCTATGGCGGCGATATCGACGTGCTAACAGCCGCGGTGCTGCTGCACGACCTCGGGCGTAATGACCCGCACCTTCATGGCGCGGAAAGCGCGCAGAAATCCGCCGAACTGGCGCGCGATGTGTTGCAGCAGATCGGCTTTCCCGAGGACATCATCCCCAACGTGCTACAGGCGATTGCCGAACACGACCAGCCGGGGCTGCGCCCGTCCACGCTAGAGGGACGCATCCTGAAAGACGCCGATTTTCTGGCCGGGTTCGGGGCAACCGGCATTCTGCGGGCCGCCATGTGGACCGGCGAAAGCGGCGGCACGATGGCCGACCTGCTTGAGCGCCTGACGAAAAAAATGCCGGCCCGGATTGCCTCGCTGGAATTTGAGCAAAGCCGCCAGCAGGCCATGCAGGATTACATTTTCGTGCGCCTGTTCCTCGACAAACTCGCTGCCGAAGCGCCCATGCTGCCGCTGCCGCTCGCGCCCTACATTGTGATCGAGGGAATCAGCGGCGCGGGCAAAACCACGCAGGCCAATATGCTCTACACGCGCTACCAGCAGGAAGATGAAGAGCCGGTCATGGTCCACGAACCGACCGCCTGGTATACCCAGATACGCGAAACGCTGGACGCGCGCCAGCGCGACCGCCAGACGCAGCTTCTTCTGTTGCTGACCGACCGCTATATCAACGTGCGCCACGAAATTGAAGACGCGCAGCTTGCCGGTCGCCCGGTCATTTCCGACCGGAGCTACCTGAGCAGCATGGTCTACCAGAGCGGCGTCGGCTGGCTGTCGCCGGCCAATATCGCCTACCTGCACACGTTGGTTCCCCAACCAACGCATCTGTTCCTGCTCGATCTGCCTGCCGAGGCCGCGCTGGAACGCATCGAAGCGCGGCTGGAAGCCACAGGCGAGCCGCGTGGCATGCACGAAACGCTGGAGCAACTCACCGTCCACCGCGAGCGCTATCTGGGGCTGGCCGACGACTTTCCGCATCTGCACATCATTGACGCCACCCGGAGCGAAGACGAAATTCACGACGCGATCTGGCGCGTGGTCGAAACATGGACCGAACCGCCAGCATGACGAGCGGCGCATTGGTCATAAGACCAACTCCGGCGTTTCCGCGCTGGCCTTGAGATGGCCTCGTTGACGGCCAGAGAGCGCCGGCGTTAGAGTAGGATCATTGCTCCTACCTGTTGTGCTTCAGGTCAAATCGCGAGTCCATTACGATGATCCAGAGTTCGACGCCGGGCGCGAGTCCATCGCGCTGGCGGCTCATTGCGGCGTTTGCCGCTATTTACCTTGTCTGGGGATCGACCTACGTCGCCATCCGCTTTGCCGTCGAGACCGTGCCGCCGTTTTTTATGGGCGCGGTCCGCTTTACACTGGCCGGATTGATCATGATCGTCTGGGCGCGGGCCAGCGGCGCGCCTGCGCCAACGCGTAGCAACTGGCGCGCGGCGATCATCACCGGGTTCATGCTGTTCATGCTCAACAATGGCGGCCTCGTCTGGGCCAGCCAGTTTGTACCGTCGGGCATGGCGGCCCTGCTGATCGGCGCGACGCCGTTGTGGATGGTGCTGCTCGACTGGTGGCGTCCTTCCATCCATGGCAGGAAACCGGGCGGCATTCGTCCATCGAATACCGTCTTCGCCGGACTGTTGATCGGCTTTTTCGGCATTCTGCTGCTGGTCAATCCAAGCGGATTGGCAGACGCCGGGCATGAATACGCCGTTGGCGTGGTCGTCATCCTGCTGGCATCCGTCGCCTGGGCCGCAGGATCGATCTACTCGCGCCAGTCGGACCAGCCGGCGTCGCCCATTCTGGCAACCGGAATGCAATTGCTGTCCGGCGGGCTGATGCTCATGCTGGCAAGCGCGGTAGCGGGCGAAATCGCCAGCCTGAACATCGCGGCGATCACACCGCGGTCGGCGGTTTCATGGTTATATCTCGCGGTCTTCGGCTCGATCATCGGCTTTGGCTCGTATGTCTGGCTGCTGCGCGTCACGACGATGGCGCGCGTCGCTACCTACGCCTATGTCAATCCGGTTGTAGCGGTTTTTCTCGGCTGGGCGTTAGCGAACGAACCGGTTACGCTGCGTACGATCATCGCTGCCGCGATCATCATCGCCGCCGTGATGATGATCAACAGCGCGCGCACTCGCGCTGCGGCCCCGCGCAAGCCGTCGCTGGCCGCCAGCGAAAGCCGTATTTAGCCCGGCGCAAAAGCTGAACTGCGCGACAACGGGCTTTGAGATAAGATCAAGTAGCGACTTAAAGTTGATGTCAGGCTCGCCTGAGCGCCCGCGGAGAGAATATCTTGTTGACCTTAAGCGATGTCCAGACTGCGCGCGAGCGCATTTCGCAGTACGTGCGACGCACCCCCCTCGTTCGCGCCAGACCGCTCAAGGAACGCCTGTTTGCAACCGAGCATCTGTCACTCAAGGCGGAGTTGCTTCAGGTCACGGGATCATTTAAAGCGCGAGGCGCTGTCAACAAGTTGCTATCGCTCGATCCGGAGGCGATGGACCGGGGCATCATCACGGCGTCGGGCGGCAATCACGGTCTGGCCGTCGCCTACGCCGGATGGATCGCCGGGAAACCGGCTACTGTCTATCTACCTGAATCAGCGCCGCAGGCAAAAGCCGACAAGCTGCGGCACTGGGGCGCGGAAGTGATTTTTGCAGGCGAGGTCTTCAACGACGCCATGGCCGCCGCACTCGCCCATGCCGAGCGGGAGCAGATGGCCTTCATTCATCCCTTCGCCGATCCGCTGGTCATGGCCGGGCAGGGGACCATCGCGCTGGAAATCCTTGAGGACGAGCCGGAGATCGACACCGTGATTGTCGCCATTGGCGGCGGCGGGCTGATCAGCGGCATCTGCACGGCCATCAAGGCGCTGAAGCCATCGGCGCGTATTATCGGCGTCGAGCCGGAGGGCGCGCCAACGCTGAAACGCAGTCTGGAAGCCGGCAAGGTGATCGAGTTGGAGAAGATCGAAACGGTTGCCGGCACGCTCGCGCCGGGGCGCAGCGAGCAAATCAATTTCGACATCATTCGCGACAGTGTCGAAGATGTTGTGCTGGTCAGCGACAACTGCATGGCCGAAGCCGCCCGCTGGCTGTGGTTTGAAATGGGGCTGGCCGCCGAACTGAGCGGCGCGGCGGCGGTTGCGGCCCTGCTCTCCGGGAAAATCACCACCTCGCCGGACGAGCGTGTTTGCGCCGTCATCTGCGGGGCCGGTATGGACTGGCTGGCGATGCAGGGGCGTTGCTAATCAGCGCGGCGCTTGCGGTAGCAAATATTCGATATTCGGGGGAACCGGCGTCAGCACGTAGACATCGACCCAGCGCGCCCAGTGCCGGTAATCGTGGTCGCTGTAACCGAGGTCGATCCACAGGCCGCGGTTGCGCGGCGGCGCGGTGTCGGCCGCCAGACCGATACCATAGCCCGGAACGAAAACCTGCGTCCCCAACGGGATGATACGGCGGTCGACGGCGACGATCCCCTTTTCCAGCCTGCGCCCGGTCGCCGTGACGTCATCTCCGCCAAGCGCTGCGGGGTGGTAACTGGTCGCGTACAGGCGCAGAACGCGCCAGTATTCGCGCGGGCCTTCGGGTGTGTCGATGGTTCGCAGCACCACCTTGGTGCCATAGGCGATGACGCGGTTCACCGGCGGCTCGATGACCACCGTTTCCTCGCTGCTGCGCTCCACCTCAATCCCGTTTTCATAGCGCACACGCACGATGGTTTCCTGACGGCCTTCGCGCCCTTCCTGAATGACAGCCCGCTGGTCTAACTCGCGCTCCGGATCGGCCTGATAGACCGTTTCAAATGGCAGGGGCGTTTCTTCAGTCACCGTTTCTTCCTGCACGCGAATCACGCGGATGTGCATTCCGGGCCGTAATTCCGCGTCTTCCGAAGGGATGGCGTAGTCCAGTCCCACCAGCGCGACACCGGCATCGGCCAGCGCGTCGCCAACCAGACTGCCCTGCGTGCGCGTCTCGATTGTCTCGCCATCGGCGATGATCGTGACCGGGCGCGAGCGGTGAACCGTCACTTCCATGCCATCTTCGAGCGGCGTCGTCAGGTCGGGCGTGACGGTATCGGCCAGATAGAGCGTGACGCCAGCGTCAAACAGGGCATCGCCGACCGTTTCGCCGGTCGTGATGACCGTCTGGCGCTGATCGCCGTCGATCACATGCAGTTCTACCGCCCGGCGAACGGTAATGTGCGAGGCCGGCACCGGCCACACGACCAGTTCATCCGCTTCCGTGCGCGTGCCGTCCACCAGAATGCGGTCGTTGTTGGTCACATCTACGCCGGCGTTCTGCAGGATTTCAGCCGGATTGGTCAGCGGAGTCCAAAAGACGCTGGTTTCTCCGTCTACCGTCAGCGTGACGGGACGCGCCTTTTCCACGCGTACCACCAGATCAGACGTTACCGGCGTATCAGGCCCCGGAATGACCTGATCATACGGGCCGATGACCATCTCCAGTTCGTCCAGAAGGTCGCCGACGGTCGGCGCGCGCGTCAGCGTCTGCCGGGCGTCTCCCGCCACGACGACGGTTACCGAAACCATCTGCGCGCGAACGAGCAACACCGCCAGCATGCCGACCAGCATGCCCAGCGCTGCCAGCCCGCCGATGAATACGAACGGCGCAAGGACACGCAGCGAACGCTTCATGAGGCGTCGTGATGATGGCGCTTCGCGAGAGAAAAAAAGGGGTTCGGGTTTACGAGGGCGGGTTGGCTCTGCCCAATCCCGATCATCAGGCTCAGGCGGTAAGGTCATGCGGCTGCGCCTGTAAAACAAAAAAGGTTGTTATCACTTTGCATAAGTCAGGCACCCCTGCGGCACCCAGGGAGAACTCCTTAGTGCTGCTCCCTTCCGGTCCTGACACGGTTCGGAGGCCCTGCCGCGCAGGACCCAACCTATGCAAAGTGATAACAACCCAATACCTGGTCGGCCGAATAACTCGTTCCCGTGCTTTGCTACGATGTCGCGTGTTATTTTAGCCGTCCCTCAGGGCAATGTCAATTGTCACCCTACCGCGACGCAGGCCGCCGCCCCCGGTTTATAACCTGACGACGCGGGCCTTACCCTGCCGCGGCGGAATGGCATGGCGCGTATCGACGATCAAGCGGCTGTGGTCGACGACATGCTGCCAGTCATAGGTCGAGTGGTCAGTCACGATCACCACGCAGTCGGCGTTTTCGAGCAGCGCCTCGGAATAGGGCTGCCCGTCCATCACCTCGTCGTTCTCAAGCTGGATACGCTGCACGAACGGATCGTGGAAGCTCACGCGCGCGCCCTTGCCTTCCAACAGACTGATGATGTCGAGCGCCGGGCTTTCGCGCACATCGTCTACATCGCGTTTATAGGCCACGCCGAGCACGACGATATTCGAACCGCGAACGGCCTTGCCATCGTCATTCAGCGCATCCGTGACCTTGTTCACGACGTAAAGCGGCATCCCCGTATTGATCTCGCTCGCCAGTTCGATAAAGCGCGCCGTGTAATCCAGCGTCTTTAGCTTCCAGCTCAGGTAGAGCGGGTCAATCGGAATGCAGTGGCCGCCAAGGCCCGGCCCCGGATAGAACGGCATGAATCCAAACGGCTTTGTCTTGGCCGCGTTGATGACTTCCCAGGCATCGACGCCGAGCTTGTCGCAGATCAGCGCGATTTCATTGACCAGACCGATGTTGACGGCCCGGAACGTGTTTTCCAGCAGCTTCACCATTTCGGCGGTCGTGGTCGAAGAAACCGGCACTACGGTATCGACCGCCGTGCTGTAGAGCGCCGCCGCAATCTCCGTGCAGTCGGGCGTCACGCCGCCGACGACCTTTGGCGTATTACGCACGCCATAAGTCGGGTTCGCCGGGTCGATCCGCTCTGGCGAGAAGGCGATAAAAACATTTTCGCCGACGCGAAATCCGTTGTTGAGCAGGCGCGGCACGATCAGTTCATCGGTCGTGCCGGGGTAAGTGGTGCTTTCAAGCACTACCAGCATGCCCTCATGACAGACCTCGGCAATCGCGTCGACCGCCTCGATGATGTAGGACATATCCGGGTCTTTGGTCTTTCGCAGCGGCGTCGGCACGCAAATGCTGACCGTATCGACAGCACGAAGATCTTCATAGCGGGTGGTGGCGCAAAATTTGCCGGCATCGACCAGCCGTTTGACTTGTTCGGCTGGCACATCAGCGATATAACTCTCACCGCGATTGAGGCGGTCGACCTTCTCCTGGCTTACGTCAACGCCGATCACGTTGAACCCGGATTCGGCGAATTCCATCGCCAGCGGCAAACCAACATAGCCCAGGCCGACAACGCCGACCTTCGCTTCGCGGCTGCGGATACGTTCAAGAAGCTGCTGCTTTTGAGTCATCGGGTACCTTGTGTTTTATCACATTCTTAGCACGGCATTATAATACTGCTGTTTTCTGCTGCACAACATGAAAACTGCTTAGGGCGGAACCTGACGCGCCCATATGCATCCAGTTTAAGGCCAACTGTGACCCTCTTTCCATCATCAAGGCGCTCGACCGCCGACCACGCCGCCACCCTGACAACCGCCGCGCTTAATCGCCGCCGGGTTGTCCTGATCGTCGTCGCATTCGCGCTGTCGCGGCTGCTGCTCGTCGCCACAGGCGTCGCGGCCAACACCCTGCTGCCCGCCAACGAAGGCGAGGAGTTCACGCACCTGCTCGATGGCGGCCCCGCGCTGGACATGTGGTACCGGTGGGACGCGGGCTTCTATGCCACCATCGCCACTTACGGATATGACTGGTGGAACGAGGGCCACCCGGCGGATGACATGGCCTTTCTGCCGCTCTATCCGCTGGCCGTACGCGCCGTCATGTCCATCACCGGATGTGGCTACACGCCCTATCTGAGCACCTGCGCCACCGTCAGCGGGTTGGTGGTATCGAACGCCGCATTGCTGGCGGCGACGCTGCTTCTGTTCAACCTGACGTACGGAACGTTCGGGCCGGGCGCGGCGTGGCGCGCGCTCACCCTGCTGCTCGTTTCTCCGGCGAGCATTTTTCTATCAGGCGTGTATACCGAGGCCACATTCCTGCTGCTGAGCCTGATCGTTTTTTCGGCACTGGAACGAAACCGCTTCGGGCCGGCCGTGCTGGCGGCGGCGCTCGCCTGCCTGACCCGATCTGTCGGCATCGCGCTCGTGCCTGCGCTTCTGTGGCACGCATGGCGCTCGTCCGGTGAGGGCGGGCGGGTGATCCGGCTTGGGCTGGCGCTGGTTCCGGGGCTGGTGTTCGCTGCCTATATCCTCGGTGCGGGGCTATGGGTTGGCGACCCACTGGCTTATTTTCATACCTACGAAACAACATGGGAACGCCCGGCGGGCGGCTTCATCGGCGCTTTTACGGCTTATTTCAGCGGTGAAGCCGTTTCGTGGTTTGGCTGGCGGCTGTCGTGGCTGGACCTGCTGGCGACGCTGGGTTTTCTCGCGCTGGCGCTGCTGGTGCTGCGCCGCCGCGTCGCATGGGGGCTGTATGCGCTGGGCGCGATCATCGTGCCGGTGCTTTCCGGAACGCTGGTCGCCATGCCGCGTTTCGGGCTGGTTGTCTTTCCGTTTTATGTCGAGGCTGGAGCGCGGGCAACGCGCATCTGGCAGCAGATTCTCCTGATCGCGCTGTCGCTGGCGTTGATGGCGCTGTTCACCGCGCGCTTTGTAACCTGGCGCTGGATCGCCTAGAGTTCGCTGCAATCCCAGACAAAACCGCAGCGCTCGCAGCGCACTTTGCAGGCGCGCCGCACAGTCGGGGCCGTGCAGGCCGGGCAAACGGTTGAGAGGGTGTAGTTGAGCAGGGGGGCCTGTGGCAGGGGCCGCACGATCTGCGGTTGCAGCCGGGCAGTCGAAGGTTTACGGTCGCTGTCGGGGTTATCTGACGGCATGTGCAGCCCTCCCGATGACGAAAAGCGGGTGTCCACAAGCTGTGAGACACCCGCGAGAGGCGACGACCGGACTCGAACCGGTGATCAGGCTTTTGCAGAGCCTTGCCTTACCACTTGGCCACGTCGCCGTTACCGCGATTATACAGTCTGGTTGAAACAGAGGCAAGGCTGAGATATCGCTTGCGTCCGTTATGAAAAGCCGCCAGAATACACACCATGACCGAACACGACAAACCGCTGCCGGAAAACGAACCACCGGCACAAAACCCTGAAGCGGCTGTTGAAGGCGATACCGAAGCCCGGGCCGGCGTGGACACACCCGACAGCGACGCCGAAGTCCGGGAATCGCTTCCCGACGACGGCTTGCCGCTGCCTGAGGTATCCGAAGCCGAAGCGCTGGCCAAAGACCTCGAATCCGGCGGCGCTGAGACGCAGTCTGCCGGTTCGTATGATACCGCGTGGGACGCGCCGGAGGCTTACGCGGCTGCCGGGCAGGCCACCTATGAGGATGTGGAATCGCCCGCTTTCGACTTCGTCGATATCGACGCGGCGCTGGCATCGGTCGCCGCGCTCGGTGAAGAGCTGGCCGAGCGTGAAGAACTGGAACGCGCGCAACTGGCCGCCGAACAGGACGCCGAAGCCGCGCGCGAAGAAGCCGCTCACCGGACGCTCAAGTCGATTCAGGCCCCGCCGGTCGTCAACCTGCGCCGCGGCCAACTGGCATCCGTCGTCCCTGCGCTGCTGCTCATGGGCATCGGCGCGTGGCTGACCTTCGCGACCACAGCGCCGGATGCCGTACCGCTCAATCCGCTGCTGGTGAGCGCGGCCCTGCTCGCCGCCGTGGTCATCACCCTGCTGGCCTACTGGCTTTCGTCGGGCCGCTGGGCGCGCGGCGCGTTCTTTTTCGCCATCCTGCTGGTGCTGATGGCCGGCTCCGTCTATTACGCCTCAACGCTCGACCTCGAAGCTCCGGTCGCCGGGCCGCTCATTCTGGCCGCGACCGGACTGGCGTTCGCGCTGACCGCCCTGCTCTCCAGACCGATGGACCGGCGGTTGCTGCTGCCCGGTATCCTGTTTCTGGTTGCCGCCGCCGTCAGCCTCGCAGCGATCATCGGCTATCTACCGGCAACGCTGCTGGCGGGCGTCGCGCCCTACTGGCCGGCGCTGGTTGCCGTTATAGCGCTTCTCTGGCTGCTGCCTCTGCTGGCAAAACGACGGGGATAACGCACTTGCGTATCGCCATTGATGCCAGCCGGACGACGAGCGCGCGCGTCACCGGAACCGAACGCTATGCGCTGCAGCTCACCCGAGCGCTCATCGACCTCGACTCGACGCATCACTTCTGGCTCTACTTTCGCGATACTCCGCCGCCCGATCTCTTTCCGAGCGACGAACGCGTGGTTACGCGCCTTCTGCGGCAGCCCAGGTTGTGGACACACACGGCGTTTGCCGCGGCCCTGTGGCGCGACCGGCCTGACGTGACCTTTGTGCCCGCGCACAGCCTGCCGCTGATCGCGCCCGGACGCATGGCCGTGACGGTCCATGATCTGGGTTTTCGCTATTTCCCGGAGGCGCACCCATGGTGGCCGCGACTGTATCTGCATCTCTCTACCGCCTTCAGCGCGCGCCGCGCCGGCGTCATACTGGCCGATAGCCGGGCGACGGCTGCCGACCTGACGCGCTTCTATGGCACGCCGCCCGGCAAAATTCGCGTCGTTTATCCGGGCGTAGACGCCCCACGAATCGACAATCTGGCGGCTGTCCGGCGCAAATATGGCCTGCCGGAGCGTTATTTTCTGTTCCTCGGCACGTTGCAACCGCGCAAGAATATCGCCCGGCTGGTACAGGCGTATGCCCGCTGGCGAGCCCGGTCCCCGCAGAACGATGCGGCGCTGGTGCTGGCAGGCGGCAAAGGCTGGCTATACGATGAAGCCTGGACCTCCGGCGTGGACGGCATCCTGCTGACCGGCTATGTGGACGAGGCGGATAAAGGCGCGCTCTATGCGGAAGCGCTGGCGCTGGTGTTTCCATCCCTCCATGAAGGCTTTGGCTTCCCGGTGCTGGAAGCCATGCATTGCGGCACGCCGGTCATTTGCAGCAACACGTCCAGCCTGCCCGAACTGGCGGGCGACGCCGCGCTGCTGGTCGATCCGCTGGACACCGACGCCATCGCGGACGCCATGAACCGGCTGGCAAGCGATGCCGCGCTGCGCGCGGAACTGGCAGCCAAAGGACGCCTTCAGGCAGCCAGATTCACGTGGGAACGGGCGGCGCGCGAAGCGCTGGCCGCGCTGGAAAGCGCGTGATCCGGCCCTTGCCCAACCCTCTCTCGCCCGCGTATAGTCTTGCCCATGGCTGAACGCATTCTGCTCGTCCAACTGGCCGATATTGGCGACCTGATCCTGACGACGCCCGCTATAGCGGCGCTGCGCGAAGCGCGCTCCGACGCGCACCTCACGCTGCTGACGACGGCGCACAGCGCCCCGGTCGTCGCCGGAACGCAACTGGTGGACGAGATCGTCACCTTCAGCAAACACACCTTCGATAACCCGCGCGCGCTGCTGCGTCCGACCAATCTGCGCCACGCGCTGGGCCTCGCTATGCGCCTGCGCCGTGGGCGCTATGACACGACCGTCTTTTTTCACCACTTCACCACGCGCTTCGGCGCGCTCAAATTCGGCGCGCTCTCTCTGGCCGCGAGAAGCCGGCGGCGGATCGGGCTGGACAACGGCAATGGCTATTTCCTGACCGAGCGACTGGCCGACAAGGGGTTTGGCGCGCGGCATCAGGCGCAGTACTGGCTCGATCTTGCCGGCATGCTCGGCGCGAACACCCGGCCCCGGCCCGCTGTCGTCGCGCGCGCCAGCGCCAGCGGCGTGATCAGGCCGAAAACACCGGGCAGGCCGCGTATCGTGCTGCACCCGGGCAGCGGCGGCTACAGTCTGGCGCGACGCTGGGATGCGGCGAAATTCGCGGCGGTCGCCGAGGCATTAGCCAGCGAATTCAACGCCGAAATCGTGATCGCCGGCACGGCGGCGGACGACACCGCCAATGTGGTGCAACGCCTGAGCTTCCCCGTGATCGACCTGACCGGGAAAACGACGCTTCCGCAATTGGCGACCATATTAAGCGACAGCGATCTCTATATCGGCGCGGATAGCGGTATCATGCATCTGGCCGCCGCCACCGGCGTGCCGGTCGTCGCGATCTTCGGGCCAAGCAATGCTGACGCGTGGCGTCCGTGGACGCCGGGCGGGCGCTCGATTGCGCTCATCAGCCGGGTTGAGTGCTCACCGTGCAGCTATGTCGGCCATGGCATCGGCCTGCGTGAAGGCTGCGAAGCGCGGACGTGCATGCGCCTGATCACGCCGTCTCACGTTCTCGATGCGGCGCGCAGCCTGCTGGCCGGAACGCCGGTTGAATTGCGAACGCCGGTGGTGCGCGCCGCGCCGTGGACCGACACCCCGGCTCCGGCGGCGAAAACGGCTGAAGCGCGAAACGCGGGACAGCCGGAACGCCTCTGTATCCTCGGCGTGCCGGTCGACGCCATTACCTACGAACAATGGCTGGACCGGATCGGCGAGTGGGTGCGCGACCGGAGCGCGACCGGCCCGCGCCACGTCTGCACCGTCAATCCCGAATTCATCATGATCGCGCAGGACGATCCGAACTTTAAGCACATCCTCAACCGCGCGGCTCTGTGCATCCCGGACGGCGTCGGCCTGTTATGGGCCGCCCGGCGGCGAGGCCGCCCGTTGCCCCAGCGCGTCACCGGCTCGGACGGCGTGCCGAAGATCGCGGCGCGGGCCGCCGAGGAAGGCTGGCGGCTATTTTTCCTCGGCGCAGCGCCGGGCGTTGCCGACCGGGCGGCAGAGGTGTTGGTGTCGCGGCATCCGAGGTTGAAAATTGTCGGAACTTACAGCGGCAGCCCTGCCTCGTATGAAGAAGACGAAATCGTCGAGCAGATCAATGCCAGCGGCGCAGACATCCTGTTCGTGGCCTTCGGCGCTCCGGCGCAGGACGTCTGGATCGCGCGCAACCTGCCGCGCCTGCGCCCCAGAATGGCGATGGGCGTCGGCGGCACGTTCGACTTCATCGCCGGCGTCATCCCGCGCGCGCCGCTGTGGCTCCAGCAGCTCGGTTTAGAGTGGCTTTATCGCCTCTACCTGCAACCGTCGCGCTGGCGGCGCATGTTGCGTTTGCCGCGCTTCGTGCTGGCCGTGCTACTCGAACGTCCCGCATCGTGATAACCTGAACGGCTATTCGACATGAACGAAAGCAGGCCGGAAATGGCACAACGCGACCGCCTGAAAGCGCTCATCCCGCGACTCGCCGGGCATCGGGTGCTGGTGCTGGGCGATGTCATCCTCGACGAATACGTCATCGGCACGGCGACGCGCATGAGCCGCGAAGCGCCGGTTCCGGTGCTGGAATACCAGACACGGCAACTGATCCCCGGTGGCGCGGCCAACCCGGCGGCTAATATCGTCAGGCTAGGCAGCACACCGGTTCAGATCGGCGTCATCGGCTCCGACCATGAAGCAACCGTGCTGCGCCAGGTGTTGCAGGCGCTGGGCATCGAAACCGGCGGTCTGGTGGTCGATCCGGCGCGGCCAACGACCGTCAAGACCCGTCTGCTGGCGCATATGGGCCTGCGTTTTCCCCAGCAGGTCGCCCGTCTGGACAAGCTCTCTAGGGAGGCGATCGGCCCGACGATTGAACGGCAGGTACGGGCGCGTATAGGCGAGTGCATCGCCGCCGTCGAAGCCGTGCTATGTTCCGATTATCTCGTTGGCCTGCTGACGCCGTCGCTGGTCGAAACCGTGCGGTCGCTGACCGCCGAACGAAACGTACTGCTGGCGGCCGACGCGCAGGGCGCGCTGGAAAAATATGTTGGGTTCGGGCTGGTGAAATGCAACGCCGACGAGGCCCGCGCTTATCTGCGGCGCGACCTGCAAAGCGACGACGATTTCGCGCAGGCCGCTATCGACCTCTTCCAATCGCTGTCGCTGACCCGGGCCATGGTCATCACGCGCGGCGCGTACGGCATCACGGTTGCGAAGGCCGGCGGGCAGGCAGCGCACTGTCCCGCCCCGGCAGTCACGGATGTTTACGACACCGTCGGCGCGGGAGACACGGCAATCGCGACGCTGACGCTGGCGCTGCTAGCCGGGGCGGAAGTCGAGGAAGCGGCCATGCTGGCCAATTACGCCAGCGGGCTGGTCGTCCGGCGCGTCGGCAACTATCAGCCGACTACCGGGGAGCTGCTGCAGGCGGTGGAAGCGCTTTAGCCGGGCGCGACCCTCAGGCGAAATAGCCTGCCCCCGCCGGCATCGACGACGTGGACGGAGGCAAAGAGAGCGACCCGGCCCGCCGGTTCAGACTTCCACGCCGTACAACTCGCCGTACTTGGTCTTCAGATAACGCAGATACGGCTCGACGCTGATCGGCCCGCCGGTCACGCGCTGGACGAGCTCGTGCGTCGTGAACTTGCGCCCGTGGCGATAGAGATTCTCCTTCAGCCACCCATGCAGCGTGCTGAACCGCCCCTGACCGATCTCCGTCAGAATTTCCGGATGCGCAGTCGTCGCCGCTTCGAAGAACTGCGCGCTGAGGATATTGCCGAGCGTGTAACCCTGAAACATGCCGCCGATGAGTCCGGAAAACCAGTGGACATCCTGCAACACGCCGTCGCGGTCGTCGGGCGGGACAATGCCCAGATCAGAGCGATAGCGATCATTCCAGGCTTCGGGCAGGTGGCGCACTTCCAGCTTGCCTTCCAGCAGCGCCACTTCGAGATCGAACCGCAGCATGACGTGCAGATTGTAGGTCACTTCATCGGCATCGGTGCGAATGAGCGAACGCCGGACGTTGTTCACCGCCCGGTAGAACGCATCCAGCGATACCGCGCCCAGTTGTTCCGGGAATAAAGCCTGCAAACGCGGATAATAATGCTCCCAGAATGGGCGGCTGCGCCCGACCAGATTTTCCCACAGGCGCGACTGGCTCTCGTGAACCGCGCTCGACGCGCCATCGGCCAGCAGCGTCCCTTCCAGATCGGGATGGATGCCCTGTTCATACATGGCGTGGCCAGCCTCGTGCAGCGTGCTGAAGAGCGCGTCGGTCAGGTCATCTTCTCGCACGCGCGTTGTGATACGCACGTCGCCCAGCGAAAACTTCGTCATGAACGGGTGGTGTGTCAGATCCTGCCGCCCGCGATTGAAGTCAAAGCCATAATCGCCGATTATTTCCAGCCCGAAGGCAAGCTGCCGGTCCTGCGGAAAATGCCCGTAAACCGGCGACAGATCGACCGGCGGCTGCCCGGCAATCGCTTCCACCAGCGACACCAGTTCCGGGCGCAGCGCGTCGAACAGCGGGCGCACCGTTGCCACCGTCATGCCCTCGTCGTGCAGGTCGATGAGGGGATCGGCGATATGCTCGAAATCGGGAAAGAAACTGCTGAACTGGCGGCTGTAATCGAGCGTTTTTTCCAGCAGCGGGCGGACACGCGCGAAGTCGTTTGCGGGCCGGGCTTCGGTCCACGTCTGATAGGACAGCCCCTGATGGCCGATCACCTCGGCGACCAGCGACGCCGGAACGCGCGTCAGCTTGAGGTAGTCACGCCGGGCGACGCGGATAAGCGCTGCCTCATCCGAATCGTAAGGCAGGCTCTCCTCATACGGCCGCAGGTCGTCAAGCAAATGCCCGACCGCCGGATCGGTGAACTTTTCATGCGCCAGACGCGACAGGGTCGCCATCTGGCGCGAACGCCCTTCTGCTCCGCCCGGCGGCATGTACGTCTGCTGGTCCCAACCGAGAACACTGGCCGCGGCGCGCAGGTCATCGACTTCCGCCAGCCGTGCCTTCAGCTCTCTGAATTTCGCTTCCAAAGCACCGCACTCCATTTAAAAAATTTCCAATAGCTGGATTGTATCGGGCTGGCCGGATTTGGCAAACAGGACGCGAGTCCCCCGCGCCTGCTTGACGAAATAGAACAATTGATCTAATCTGGCAGATTAACCGGCATTTGTTCCGGTCCGTTCCCCAAAAGAAAGGCGCAACCGGCTATGAAGATTTATTTGACCAGCGTTTTTGTCGACGATCAGGAAAAAGCGTTGAAGTTTTATACCGACGTTCTCGGTTTTGTGAAAAAGGCCGACTTTCCGGCTGGCGAGTTCAAGTGGCTTACCGTCGCATCGCCGGAACAGCCCGACGGCCCCGAATTGCTGCTGGAACCGAATAACAATCCGGCGGCGCAGGCCTACCAGAAGGCGCTTTATGAGCAGGGTATCACCGCTGCCTCATTTGCCGTCGATAACATCCAGCAAGAATACGAGCGGTTGAAAGCCCGGGGAGTCAGCTTCACGATGGAGCCAACGTCGGTGGGGCCGGCTACCATCGCCGTATTTGACGACACCTGTGGCAACCTGATACAGATGGCGCAGATTCCATAAATCGGTCCCCGATCGCCCTCCAGACAGCCCTCTTCGCCGTGATGAGGGCTGTTTTTGTTGAACTTTTCCGGCGGCTACACGACCATCCTGCGCGCGACGCGGCTGGCGCTGCAAGCAAACCCGCGCTAGATTATTGCCATGGCATACGAAAATCCGGAAGCTGAACGATTTAATGCTCTGGTCTGGGAAATCGTGCGCCAGGTGCCGGAGGGAAAGGTCACGACCTACGGCTTCATCGCGTCGATGATCCCGCCGCCGCGCGGCGTTGCGGCAAACGACTACGCGCGTCTGGGGCCACGCTGGGTGGGTGACGCCATGAACGCCGTTTCGGGTATTGACGAGCCGACCGTGCCGTGGCACCGCGTTATCAACGCGCGTGGCGGCATCAGCCTGCCGGAAGGCAGCAAAGCGGCCCGGCTGCAACGCCAGCGTCTGGAAGCAGAAGGCATCGTCTTCGGGCCGAAGAACACCTGCGACCTGAAAAAAGTCGGTTGGGAAGGGCCAGACGCCGCCTGGCTTGAGGCGCGCGGGTTGCTTCAACCACAGCCACGCAAAAAGCCAGACGAAAACAGCGGCCAGTTGCCGTTGTTCTGATCTGCCGTCGTATCTGCACAGACCTGTACCGCGTGCCCCGGAGCGGGGCGCAAAAGCAGAGAGGGGAAACCGATGAAACGCCTGTTGCTGTTATTCGCCGTTTCTCTGTTGCTTGCAGGCGGCGCTCTGTCCGCCGCGCCCGCGCGCCAGGCCGCCAGCGCGCAGCCACCCGCGATTCTGGATTTCAGCGCCGATCTGGAGGCCATCGCGCTTGCCGATGCCGAAGCCGGTGAAACAACCACGGTGCTTTCGTGGAGCACGCTGAATATGCTGCCCGAACACCGGCTGGCGCTGGAGGCATTCGTCATCAACGACTGGGTTTCGCTGCTCGCCGAAGGGGAAACGCTCGAACCGCGAGGTGAGCGCGAGATCACCGTCACGCATCCCGCCAACTTCGGGCCGCCCACCTATCGCCTCTCCATCCTCGATGCCTCAGGCGCCGTGCTCGACCAGCGCACGCTGGTCATTCCCTACGACACCACTGGCGAAGAAACGCCGGCAATTGTGGCCTTTGAAAGCAGTGCGACCGAGGTGTCGCCCGATGCTTCCGGCGTAGCGCTGACGCCGGTTTCGTGGAGCGTCGAAGGACGCACGCCGGCATCCTATCTGGCCTTCGATCAAATTCTGGCCGACGGTCAGCTCGTAGCGGTCGATCTGCCGCGGCTGTCGCTGTGGGTCCCATCGCAGGGGCAGGGCGTCGTTGCCCCTGTTGTCGCGGCGGGCGACACCCGCGTGACGCTGGTATTGCGCGTCATCGACGGCATTACGGGAACGACGCTCGACTCGCGCGAACTGGTGCTGCCGGTCGCCGGCATGCTGACCGCGACCGCCGTGCCGCCGGAAGCGACGCCAGAGCCGGAACCCGAACCCGCAGGCCCGGCGCAAATCTTCTATTTCGAACCGGCACGGGTTGGCGACCCGGCAACCGGCGAGCAGTTTACGCTGGTCTGGGAAGTTGCCGGCGCGCCACAGGTTCGTATCGAGTATGTCGATCCGGCAGGCACTCTGGTAACGCGCAGCGGGCTGAAACCACTGGACTCCCTGTCCATCCCGCTGGATGAAGTCGGTTTTGTCAACGGCGACCGCTATCAATTCACGCTGACAGCCACGGACACCGCCGGCAACGCGCTGACAGACGCGAACGGCGTGCCGGTGTCCAGCGTGATCGAATTTCCTGCCGAAAGCGCCATAACGATCAATGCGTTCAGCGCGAACGTCACCAGCCTCGAGCCGGGCGCTCCCGTCACGCTGAGCTGGGACGTCAGCGGCGCGCAGAATATCACGCTCTCGCGGGTCGGCGTACAGGGTGGGCAGTTCTTCTCGCAGGTATTGGGCGAAAATCTCGACGCCAGCGGATCGCTGGAATACACGCTGCCCGCCGCCGCCGAAGAAGGACTGGGCGCGGATACGGCGACCTTCCTGCTGATCGCCGAGGACGATACATCCGCGCGGCGCACGGCCTACGTCCGCCTGCCGGTCATCAGGTCTGGCGCGACGATCGAGAGCTTCAACACTGACCGGACTTCGGCAACGCTCGGCGATACCGTGGCCCTGTCATGGTCAACCAGCGGGGCGACCAGCGCCGATCTGTACCTGATACGGGCGGAAGGGTCGCAGCCAGAACTGATCGCGCAGACTCTGCCGCCATCGGGCAGCATCATGTATACCTTCCCCGCCGACGGTGACCCGGCGACCTACGGCCCGCTGGTCACTTTCCGCCTCGACGTGCGTGATGCGGCGGGGGCCACTCGCAGCGCGCTGGCCAACGTGTCGTTCTCAACATCGGGCCTCAGCATCGACCTGTTCACCGCGTCGCCCAATCGGCTCGCGCCCGGCGAAACGCTGGCGTTGGCCTGGCAGGTGCGCGGTGCAACCAGCGTGGCAATAAGCCAGCACAACCCGGTCACGGGCGATATGGAAACCATCGCCACCGATCTGCCGCTGGCCGGTTCGATGCAGGCGACGATCTCGCCTGCGATTCCAGCGTCCAGTTTGCCGATTGAAACGGGCTTCGTCCTGCATGCCGAGAGCGCGGAGGGCGAAATGCATTCGGCCGACGCGCTGATCACCATCGTTGCGCCCGAAAACGCCACTGAAGAGGCAACTGACGCGGCAGGCGCATAAACAGCGCTGCCTGAACGCCATCCTGCGCCGGTACATACCGGCGCAGGTAGCCCAACATTGGCTATGTTGCACAATCAACCTGTTGCACCTTTCACGATCCGTCCTTAAAATCATATGACAAATTAAGAGCCAACGCCGGAACACGGCAGCGTTCTTAAAAGCGCCGTGCTTGTCTTTTAACGATGGCGCGGTAAGTTCTTTGTAGCTCACGCTTATCTAGGTTAGTGCAGGAGAAACGCAATGCAGAAACGAAACCGAGCATTCTTCCTATGTCTGCTGCTAATGGGTCTCGTGCTTGCAGCGCCGGTAGCGGCGCAAGATGAGCCGATCGACGTCGTCGCGTGGTTTGCCTTCACCGACTACCGCCTCGACTGGCTTCAGGAAAAAGCTGCCGCCTTTAACGAACAATTCCCTCAGTACAACGTAACTATCGAAGGTTTTGCCAACTACGAAGAACTGTTCACGTCGACCACGCTGGCTGCCGAACAGAACAGCCTGCCGGCCATCATCCAGTACTTTGAGGTAGCGACGCAGGACGCCCTCGACTCCGGTTACTTCAAGCCGGTTGCGGAAGCCATCGGCGACCGTGAAGAGATCAACGGCGTGGAAGTCGCTCTGGACGACATCGTGCAACCGGCGTCTGCCTACTACACAATTGGCGGCCAGTGGTCGTCGATGCCCTTCAACACTTCCTCGGCCATCTGGTTCTCGGACATGAACGTCCTGCGCGCAGCCGGCATTGAAGAGCCGCCCGCGACCTGGGGCGAAGTCGACGCAGCCTGCGAGGCCATCATGGCCCTCGATAATGCGCCGCAGTACTGCTGGACCTTCCCGAATCACGGCTGGTTCTTCGAGCAGTGGCTTGGCCAGCAGAACGCCCTGTTCGCCAACAATGACAATGGCCGCAGTGCCCGCGCGACGGAAGTCGTTTTCAACAGCGAAGCCGGCCTCGCCGTGCTTGAGTGGCTCGACGATCAGGCCGAAAAAGGCTATCTCTACTACAGCGGCACGCAGGGCGGCGGCTCCTGGTCGACGGCTCAGCAGCCGTTCCTGACCGGCCAGGTCGCGATGGTCGCCTTCAGCAGCTCGGACACCGCGCCCTTCACCGAGACCGGCGCTGAGAACGGGCTGGATGTGGTCGCTTCGTTCCTGCCCTACAACGAGGAAACCGGCTGGACCGGCAACCTGATCGGCGGCGCGAGCCTGTGGCTGGTCGACGGTCTGGCTCCCGAAGTGGAAGATGGCGCGCTCACGTTCCTGCTGTGGCTCATCAACACCGAGAACGCGGCGGAATGGCATCAGGTCACCGGCTATATCCCCATCCGCGAAAGCGCGGTTGAAATGCTGACGGAAGCGGGCTGGTTCGAGGAGAACCCGAACTTCATCGTCGCCTCCGAACAGCTGGCGCAGAGCGAAGTCACGCCCGCGACCAGCGGCGCGGTTCTCGGCGCGTTCCCGGCCATCCGCGACATCGTGACTCAGGCTATCGACACCGTGCTGCTGACGGACGAAGATCCGGCGACGGTTCTGGAACAGGCGGCGCGGGAAGCAAATCAGACGCTGGAAGAGTACAATCTGCTCAACGCGCCTGAGGAATAGCCCTCCGACGAACAGCCTTTCGTTTGATCCGCGGGTGACCTGTCAGGTGCGTCCATAAACGCTCTGGCGGGTCACCCCGCCCCGTAATACAGCGCTACAGGAAAGCACATGTCCGGTCTAGTCCCAGTGCTCATTATCGTCCTTGCCGCCATTTTTGGCGCGGTCTATATGGCCAACGTTTTCAGGCGCTACCGGCGCAACATCGCCGTTGGAGGTCTGGTCGGCGCGGCCAGCGCGACGGCGGGGGCGCTGCTCGTCATGCTGCCGCTGAATTTCTGTACTTTTGAACCGGAGCGCCAGACAATCGACCGGGTCTTCGGCTTCCTGCTGCTGGCTATCGGCGTGGGGCTAGTGTTATGGCCGGTGAACTGGTTCATCAGGCAGCGCTTTGAAGGCAACCCATTGTTCGCGACGCAGACGCAGCCCGGCGCGTTCAAGGGCTGGCTCACACCGGCGCTGCTGTTGCTGCCAACGCTGGCGATTCTGGCGATCTTTCTGTACTACCCGATCTTCGATACCTTCAGCCTGTCGGTCCTGCTGGCCCGGCTGGGCGCGCGGCGTTCGGTCTTTGTCTGCGTCGATAACTTCACCAGTCTGGTTACCGACCCTTCGTATCACAATACGGTCATCATCACGCTGTTCATCTCGTTCGCCATCGTGATCATTGGCCTGGCGCTGGGGCTGCTGGTGGCTTCCATGGCCTACCAGCCCATCACCGGAGCGCGCATATACCGCACGCTGCTGATCTGGCCCTATGCCATTTCCCCCGCCGTGGCCGGTGTCATCTTCCTGCTCTTATTCAATCCGGCGGGCGGCTTTATCAATTACGTGCTTAGCAATACGTTTGGGTTCAGCGTGCCCTGGTTGCAGGACCCGACGGCGGCGCGCTGGGCGATCATCGCGACCAGCGTCTGGAAGTCGATGGGATTCAACATCCTCTTCTACATCGCCGGTCTGCAGAACGTACCTAACGACCTGAAAGAATCGGCGGCGATTGACGGCGCGAACGCTCTGCAACGCTTCTGGTACGTCACGTTTCCGTTGCTCTCGCCAATTACATTTTTCCTGATCATCACCAACATGACGTACGCCTTTTTCGAGACGTTCGCCACCATCGACAACCTGACACGCGGCGGCCCGCTGAACGCGACGACGACGATGATGTACCGCATCTACCAGATTGGCTTCGTTAATCAGGATCTGGGCAAAGCGGCGGCCCAGTCGATTGTGTTGTTCGTAATGGTAATCGGGCTGACGGTGTTGCAGTTCCGGAGCACGGGCAGCCGAGTAACGTACGGAGCGTAGTTATGACAAGCGTGCCAACAGAGAAAGCCACACAGGTGCGCGTCGCTCCGCGTGTACAGGCGGTGCAGCGCCGCTCCTGGATTCCAAAGCGCTGGTACGCGCACGTCATCCTCTGGATCGCGTGTTTTCTGATCGGCTTCCCGCTGATTTATGCCATCATCGCCAGCACACAGAACAACGCGATGATCTTCAGTTACCGGTTCACTCCCGGCCCTTATCTGGCAAGGAACTGGGAACTGGCCATCGTCAACCGGAATCTCGGCAATTACATGCTGAACAGCACGATCGTTGCCGTGGCCGTGACGGTTGGAAAGACCGTGCTGTCGCTGCTGGCCGGGCTGGCATTCGTCTATTTCCGCTTTCCGGGAAAGTGGCTGGTCTTCGGGTTCGTCCTGCTGACGCTGATGATGCCGACCGAAATTCTGGTGGTGGCGCTCTTCCGGCTGGTCATCAACCTCGGCTGGGGCAACACCTATCTGGCGCTGATCGTGCCGTTCCTGGCCAGCGCAACGGGCGCGTTCCTCTTCCGCCAGCATTTCTCCAATATCCCGGCGGAATTATCCGAAGCCGCCCAACTCGACGGCGCGACACCGCTGCAATTCCTGTGGAAAGTGCTGGTGCCGCTTAGCTGGAACACCATCGGCGCGCTGGCGGTCATCCAGTTCGTCTATGTGTGGAATATGTACCTCTGGCCCGCGCTGATCATTCAGGGGCAGGAACGCCAGGTCGTCCAGCTTGGTCTGCGAACGCTGATGAGCGACGACGTGATGACGAGCTATGGCCCGCTGATGCTGGGCGCGGTGATCGCCAGCATCCCGCCCGTGATCGTCTTCCTGCTGTTGCAGAAACAGTTTATGAGCGGCTTCCAGCTCACACGCGACAAGTAGCCATCATGCCGACGAGCCTTCCGGCACGGGCGCGACGCCGGAGACTGGCGTCGCGCCCGGTGCGTAACAGGCTGTTCCTGCTCCACCCGCCGCCGTGACCAGCGATCCACCAGCGCCCCGGCCAGCGGCGAGATAAAAAACGCCCGCATATCGCGGGCGACAGCTTTATCACCTACAGTCATCAGCGTCTTTTCAAACGAGTCAGGCGAATGGCAGGTTATACGGGCAACCTGTGCGTCAGGTTGTAGAGACGCGGCGCATCAGCCGCGATCACGCCGGCATCGCTGCGCCATTCGACACGCGGCCCCACGCCGCCGTATTCCAGCGCCACGATATCGGGCGTCGCCCAGCGGCCAGACGCAATCCGGTCGAAAACCCACGTCACGATATCCCAGTCGGCCTCGGTGAACCCCATGTGATCCCACAGCCGCCCGTCAACCCGCTGGATGCCGGTCACATGTAGCTCGCGCAGGCGATCGACCGGCAACGAGTCGAGATAAGCGCGCTCGTTCCAACCGGCAAACCAAGCGGTCAGACGAGCATGGGAGACATCCAGCAGCAAGCCGCAGCCCGTGGTTTCCAGCACCTCGCGGATAAACGCGGGTTCGACGGCGATCGGCGCGAAGTGATAGCTGTCCGTTTCGCCCTGATAGGGCACGTTTTCCAGAATGCAGCGCTCCGCGCCAAAGCGTTCGGTGATGAGACGGATATCGGCATAGACCTGCTCGTACAGGCGGTCTGTAGCGGTTGGGTCGGCCCGCAGTTCGGGGAAATTGGGCAAGGTCGGCGCGAGATGCATGTTGATATAGCGGGTATCGCTGGCCGCCAGAAGCTGCTCGACCTTGTTCCAGTCCACCATCCCAAGCGTGTTATTGCCGACGAAAAACGGAAAATGCACGTAGGTCGGGCGGATGCGCGCGGCCACTGCCACCAGATCAGGCCAGTCAGGGCATTTGAAGCAATCGACCTCGATCTGGCCGCTACGCAGCAGTTCCGCGGCCTGCGGCGAATAGTTCAGCGCGAAACGCACAGCAGCGTACCTTTCAGATGTCCGGAGCGCACCGTAAGCGTACGCCAGCGGGGATTATACCGCGCCTGCACAGGCGCAGAAGCGCGGTGTGCTGGAATGGACTTAGCGGAAAATAAACAGCAACCTGCTCCGTCAAACGCCGGGTTCCGGAGCAGGTCGTCATTCGCGGGGCAACGCTAGTGTTTTTCGGGCAGGACTTCGCGCGGCTTGCTGCCCTCGGTCGGCGGGCCGACCACGCCGCGCTCTTCCATCATGTCGATCAGGCGCGCGGCGCGCGTATAGCCGATACGCAGACGCCGCTGGAGCAGCGACACCGAAGCCTTGTTCAGCCGGCGCACCAGTTCGACCGCTTCACCATACAAGGCGTCTTCTTCATCATCTTCGTTTTCCAGATTGTTGGCTCCGTCGCGCAGTTCCTGATCCCAGAAGGCGATCTGCTCAGCCGCGACGCGCCCGCTGCGGCTGCTGCCCCAACCCGACGTCGCCGACGCCGGCCCGGAGTCCTGCGCCAGAAAGGCCGCCGTCAGCGGTCTGGACGTCACATCTTCCGGCCCGACTTGCGAGCGCCAGAAATTCGTGATGTTGTTGATCTCGTTATCGGAGACGAATACACCCTGCAGCCGCACCGGGGCGGGCGAATCGCCGCTCATGTAAAGCATGTCGCCGCGCCCCAACAGCCGGTCCGCGCCGGGCTGGTCGAGGATGACACGGCTGTCCATGCTGCTGGCGACGGCGAAAGCGATACGCGCCGGGAAATTGGCCTTGATCAGACCGGTCACGACATCGACCGAAGGCCGCTGCGTGGCGATCACCAGATGGATGCCGGTCGCGCGCGCCAGAGCGGCAATGCGGGTAATCAGGCGCTCGGTTTCATCGGGAGCAAGCATCATCAGGTCGGCCAGTTCGTCGATGATGACGACGATATACGGCATGGCCTGCTCGCCCTGAGGCAGATGCTTGTTGTAGTCTTCGATATTGCGCGCGCCGACGCTGCTGAACTTCTTGTAGCGCTCGTCCATTTCGCGCGTCACCCACTTGAGCACGCTGACGATGCGCTCAAGCTCGACCACGACCGGGGCGACCAGATGCGGAATGCCGTTATAGCCCGTCAATTCGACGCGCTTCGGGTCAACCATGATGAACTTCAGCCGGTCAGGGCCGTTCTTGACCAGCAGGCTGGCGATGATGGCATTGACGCATACCGACTTGCCGGAACCCGTCGTACCCGCGATCAGCAGGTGCGGCATGGCGGCGAGATCGGCGGCCACCGGCGTGCCGTCGACGCCCTGACCGAGGCAAATACCAAGCGGCGACTTGACCTTCTGGAACTCGGCAGAATCGAGGATGTCGCGCAGGCGCACAACCGTCGCCTTGTCGTTCGGAACCTCGATGCCGACATAGCCCTTGCCCGGCACGGGCGCTTCGATACGGATCGACTTCGCGCCGAGCGCTAACTGCAGGTCCTTGTCAAGCTGGGCAATCGCGCTGACCTTGACGCGAATTTTCTTGCCGCCGCGCCCCGGCAGGTAGTCCGGCTCGACGCCGAACTGGGTAATCACCGGGCCGGTGCGAACCTCAACCACCCGCCCCGGCGCGCCGAAACTCGCCAGCGTTTCTTCAATGATCTTCGCCCGCTGGAGCAATTGCTCGTGATTCAGATCCTGATCCGCGCCCTGCGCCAGCAACTCGGTGTAATCGGGCAGCTTCCAGAACTTCGTCCGCCGGGGCGGTGTCTGGGGCGGCGGTGGCGTCCCGCCACCGTTCTGCGCGGGCGTTGCGGAAGACGTGGAGGACGTGATAGCGGCGCTGCGCGCCGGAGGTGGCGGCGGCGTCGGACGTTCGGGCATCTGATAGGCGCGCGGCGCTGGCGGCGCGGCGACGCGGGCAGGCGGCCGGTCGTCTTTCGCCTCGGCTGGCGCGGGTGGCGTGTCCTCAAGATCGTTATTGTTTTCGTCCATCGCCACGATGCGAGGCGCGGGACGTTCCTCGGCTGTCACCGTCTCGTCGTCTTTCACGGGCGCAGCAACGGGCTGATCTTCAGCCGTCGTGGCATCGCCTTCCGGCGCAGACGCTTCTTCGCGCTCCACAGGCGGCTTGCCGGCGTCCGGCACTGCTGACTGAGGCGCGGGCGTTTCAGCCTTGATTTCCTCTTTCGCCGCCTCGGCTTCCGGCTCCGGCTCGACAGGCGCGCGGTTACGCAGCATGTTCAGGCGTTCCTGCAAGCTGGTCGTCGGCGCGCGCGAAGCATCGGGAATGCCGGGCGGCGTGCGCGGCGGCGGCCCGGAACGCGTGAAGGGATTGTTCAGGTTTGGCCGTGGCAACGGGCCAACACCTTTTGGCCGCGCCGGACGCAGCAGTTCCGTGTCTGCCGCCTCTTCCTCGTCTTCAGATTTGTCTCTGGCGGGCGGCGCAGGCGGGGGAACCGCCGGGCGGAGCGGCGTCGGACGCGCGGGCGGCGGCCCGCTGTAGGGGCGAACAGCGGGACGTGGCGGCAGCGGGCTGCGCCCGGTTTCCTTCTCTTCTGTATCCTGTGTATCCGGCTTCCGCGCTTCATCGCCGGTGTCAGGCTTTGTTTCAGCCGCCGGCGGTTCAGCTGCGTGGCCGGCAGGCATCGCTATGGCTGGCGCTGTATCGCGATCACGAGCGTCCGCGTCCGTTCTGGCCGGCGCGGCCTCATCCCTGTCAGACGGTGGCGTTTCGCGCCCCAGTCGCCCGGAGAGCGGTGTCGCCGGCACCGGGCGAGGCGGTGTGGGACGTGGAGGCGGCGCGGCAGCCGGTTTGGAGCTAGAGCCGAGCAAACTGGAAAAACTGACGGCCTCTTCGGCGTCGCGTTCGCGTTCGGCCTCCGGGTGCTCGGAAGCAGGGCGAGGCGGCGGCGCATACGGCGACCGTTCAGGCGTTTCGGGCTTCGCCGCGGCAGGAGCATCATCCTGCGACGCGGGGGCCGGTTTCTCGCCACTCTCGACCGGAGCAGCATGAGCGCCGGGCAACGCCTCGCGCACGCGACTGACGGCGCTGGTAAGACGCCCCAGTGGCGACGCCGGTTTCGCGCTGGCGGTGGCCGCTGCGCTGCCTGTTGCACCGGCGCTTTCGCCATCCGCTTGCGGCCTCGGCCCCCGGCCGGGAACCACCTGTCGCATACGCGCGGCAAAGCTGCCGAGGCGATTGCCGGGGCCGCTGTCTTTCGCGCCCTCGGTCTTCGCAGCGGCAGGTTCATCGTCGTCACGGGCGCGCTGCACATCAAGCGGCAGCGGCGTTGTGCGCGGCTGGCCGGAGGCCCGCTCGACCGCTACCGGCTCGCCGGGCCGGAACGACGCGGTAATCGTGCGCCCGCCCTGAGTGATCGGGATGCTGCGCTCGCTCAGGCTCGGCCCTTCCGCAGCAGGCGCGGGCAGAGCTGGCGAGCGTCCGGAAGGCAATTGGTCGGGCGCGGGACGCGTGACCGAAATGCCCGGCAGCCCCTGCGCCGCCGCGCCCTGCTGTTCGGCCAGCATGGCTGCGCGGCGCTGTGCCCGGCGGCGCTGTGCGTCGCGGAAGCTGCGCCACACGCTGATGATGATGATCGCCAGCTCAGCCGCGCTCAGGCTCAGCGTCAGCATCAGGCCGACGACTATCCACGCAAGCAGGACGAAAAACCCGCCGATTTCGGTCAGATTGGCGACCAGAAAATAGTAGATTTCCGCGCCGATCCAGCCGCCGCCGCGGCCCAAAATGTAGGAAATCGGCAGGAAAATGTTCTTCAGTTGTTCCAGATAATCGGCGTCGGGGCGCAGATCATACGAAAACGAGTCGATGTACTGGAAAAGCACCAGCAAGCCCACATACAGCATCAGCACGCCGATAACGCGCACCAGATCGAGCACCGGCGCTTCTTCGCCAAAGTGACGCAGGATCAGCCAGATTCCGGCGGCGAACATCGCCAGCGGTACGGCAATCGCCCCCCAGCCGAAATTCTGCGCCAGAAAGGTATTGATCGTGCCTGTCAACTGGCCCTGATTGGGAGACATCGAGCTGAAGATCAGCGCCAGCGAACTGAGCACCAGCGCCACGCCGAGAATGTCGAGCTTGGTGTCGAGCGACATGCCTTCCCGGCGAACGGCAGGCGTTTTGTTGGCGCGCGCGCGTGCAGCCTGCGTTCGAGGGTCCGGTTTTTTGAAGAGCGAGAAATTCTTCAGCCGGTCGCGCAGTGACGGTCGTGGTGTCTTCGGCGCGGAGGCCGCCTTTGTTGGCGCCCCGGAGGAGCCTGAGCCACTGAAGCGACTGCCAAACTGCGAACTGCCCGAAAAGCCCGGCATACTCGAAGAGCGCGACTGTGACGATGACGAGCCGCTGTCCTTCGAAGAACGGAACCGGCTAAGCAGGCCGCCACCTTTGCCTCCCTCTTTACCGGATGTGGCCGGCTTATTGCTGACGCCTAAGCGCGACATGAACGAACCGCCCCCCGACGCGCCGGACGGATTATTATCCGGTTTATTGCCGCGACCAAAGCGGCCCAACAGCTTGCCAAGCCCACCGCTTTTCTGTTCGGAGGCCGCCGTCTGCGCTTGATTTCCGGCATTGCTAAATCGCGGCGTTGCCGGCCTGTCATCCGTCCGACCAGATGGTCGTGGCGGCAGGTTTGAACTCGGCATCGAGGGCGGGGGAGAACCCGGCGCGCGACCCGGCGGCGTCGGTCCCCCGCTTGGGCGACCGGGCAACGAACTACTACTACTGCCCGGCGGCCCCGGAGGCTCACCCGGTCGTGAGCTGGGCCCGCCTGTCAACGGTGAACGAGGCGCACTCGGACTTCCGGGAAGCCGGGACGTATCGCTAAAACGGTTACCCGGCGCATTGGAACCGGGCGACGGCGCGGACGCCGGGCGCGTGAGGGCCGGAGAAAACGGCCTTACGGGCGAGCGCCGAGGCGACTCGTCTCCGTCGTCCCCTTCGTCCATATAATCGTCGTAGACGTCATCGTCCTCAACGTCGTCTTCGTAATCGTCGTCGTACCTGCTCATGACGTATCCCGATTATCGTTTGCCCGGCGTCCTGCTGTATTGCCGAAGCATTGTGAAAGACGAAAAGTTACGTCCGTGCTTGCAACAATGCTCTCCTAGCATACCACAGAAATCACCGGATGATAGCTTAGTTTTAGCACAAACGTTCTATTTACACAACCACAGCCCATGTTTATGAAAATTGTAAAGCCGTGCTAGAATGGGACTGTCGCCACCTTGAAACAGCGGCTGAGGACGGATGACGCTTTCTCCAGATGTTCTGTGGTGGGTCAATAGCGAGTACTGCAAGCGACTGAATCGCGCCGAGAAGTATGTCACGCTGCTCGAACAGTTGGTTCTGGCGCGGGCTTCGGCAGATCAGGAGCCAATATCGACGCTGCTCGCCGTTCTGCATGAGGCGCGGCGCAACCTTGCCCTATTGTTGCAGGATCACCGGGACTGGCGACATACCTATTATTACCAATCAGCGCGGCGCAAACGCATGGTCCAGTCCGACGAGGGCATCGAACGGGCGCTGTTGCAGTTCGGAGCGCTGCGGGCCCGCCACGAGCCTTGGCTTCACGCGCTGGCCGAAGAGCTTGCGCGCCTCCCACGCCCCGATCCCGATCTGACATACGTGCCAGTGGGCGACCTGTGGCTGATGACGCAGTATGCCATCAGCGATCTGGTGCACTTCGTCGATCAGCCGGACAGCCTGCCGCCTTCTAACGCGCGTCCTATGAATTGACCGAATGCAGGTCTTCCAGCAGGATATAGCCCTGATTGATGGCTCGCAGCGCCGCGTCATTGCGGTCGCGCGCGCCAAGCTTGTCTATGGCCTGTGCCAGCGCCTCGATGACTTCGGGCATCGTCATGCTCATGTGGCGGGCGATCCTGTCATTCTCGTAACCGGCGGCGACGTACAGCAGCACCTGCCGTTCAGTGGGCGTCAGTTCGCCATTGTCGTCAGCCTGCCCCAGAATCAGTCCGGTGACCACTTTCTCGGCCACGCCCTCGCCCAGCACGACTTTCCCCTGCACAACCTTCTGAATGCCGTTTAGCAGGTCGCTCTCATCCGCCGTCTTCAGCACGTAGCCATGCGCGCCACTCCGCAGCGCGCGCACAATGTACCAATCCTCATTGCGCCCGGTCAGCACCAGCACCTTCACGTTCGGCGCTTTCTCGCGCACCTCGGGCAGAATATCCAGCCCGCTCCTGCCCGGCATATTCAGGTCGAGGATCAACACATCGGGCTGCAGTTCGAGCGTCTGTTGCAGCGCTTCATCGCCATCCGAGGCTTCGCCAACCACGAGATAAGCATCGTTCGATTCGAGATAGCTCACCAGCGTCTTGCGGAGCAGCTTGTGGTCGTCCGCCAGCACGATCCGCAACGGCTCCTGCGCCGGAGCGTCCGGCCCCGCCGAAGCGGATTCAACGGGCGGGCGTGTCTGCGTCGATGACGACTCGGCGGCAGACGCCGGCATAGCCGCCTTCAGCGCCGAGGCAAAAGCGTCCATGGTCTGGAAGCGCCGTGCCGGTTGCTTTTCCAGCGCGCGCAGGATGACGTTGTCGAGCGCGGCGGGAATGTCCGGCACGTGTTCGCGCAGCGGTTTGGGCGGCTGTTTCACCTGTTGCAGCAGCAACGCCGGAATATCATCGGTATCGAACGGAAGCACGCCGGTCGCCATCTCGTACAACACGACGCCGAGCGAATAGATGTCGGTTCGCGCATCGAGCGGGTGCCCCTGCGCCTGTTCCGGCGACAGATAGGCAGGCGTGCCGATGATCATCCCGGCGGCGGTGACGCGTTTCGCCTCGCGCGGCAGCGCCAGCCCGAGATCCATGATCTTGATCTGGCCAGCGGGCGTGACCTTGATATTGGCCGGTTTAATATCGCGGTGGATGATGTGGCGCGCGTGCGCGTAGGCCAGCGCCTGAGCGATCTGGCGGCCCAGTTCGATGACGACATCCGGCGGCGAGGGGATGAAGTCCGACAATGGATCGCCCTCGACGTATTCGACGACCAGAAAATGCTGGCCGTCCTCCTCATCGATGTCGTAAATCGCCATGATGTTCGGATGATTGAGCTGCGCCGCCGCCGTCGCCTCCTGAAAAAAGCGCACGCGGGTATTCTCGCGGACGTGCGGCAACAGCACCTTGAGCGCGACTTCCCGCCCCAGACGCGTATCCATCGCCCGGAAAACGGTCGCGGTCGAGCCGTCGCCCACGCGCTCGAGAACTTCATAGCGGTTTCGCAGCTTGCGTCCGATCATCCTGATTTGCCACCGAATCTGATTGCGGGCCGGGAAACGGGCAGAACGCCCTCAAGAATACCACAGACAGAGGGCAAGCGGATGCAGTTGTTTCAAAAACATTACGGACGCGGCAGCGAGCGAGGCGGGCGAGGTAGATCAGCCCGCCCCGCCGACAAACGAGAAAGCATAGACGGCGACGCCGCGGGCCTGCACACGAATGGTCAGTTCGTGCGATTCATGGGCGGGATTGCGAACCAGATTATAGATGCGCGGGCGATTGATGATGACTCGCCCGTCAGCGGTCAGATCAGCGCCACGGCGCTCGTCGTCAATCGGCCGCTCATCCTGCCAAATTTCAACGCTGACCGCGTCGGGATGCAGCAGCCGTTCGACCGCGTCGGAATGCGGGCTGAGCACGGCGTTGACCTCGACCGCGTCGTAGGGAAGCTGGATGATCCCTTCACCGCTCCCCTGATAGGCCAGATAATCGCGCCCGGCCTGCCACGCGCCCGCCACATAGAACGCGCCGCTCGTGCGCTGGCGCGGCAGGCGATAGAGGACCGGGATATGGCCGGCATACCCTTCGGGATTGCCAAGCGCGCCGCCTTCCAGCCCGCCGCGCAACTCCGGGGTTGGCCGCTTCCGCTTCACCTCGGGCCTGTCTTCGTCGCGCAGCGGCTGCATAATCGGCGGCAGGTCGATGCTGGAATCGACCTCGCGCAGCAACGCCTGAATGACGCGCTCGAACTCGGCGTATCCGCCCTCGCCAAAATCGGAGTAGCGGATCAGCCCGTGGCGGTCAATCAGATAGCGTGCCGGCCAGAAGCGATTGTTATAGGCATTCCAGACGCGGAATTCGTTGTCCAGAAAGACCGGATACCTGACACCGAATTCCTGCGTCGCCAGTTCAACCTGCCGTCGTTCGCGCCCAAAGGCGAAAGCTGGCGTATGCACGCCGATGACCTCCAGCCCGTACGGCGCATAGCGCGCGTACCACTCGCGGATATAAGGCAGCGTACGCAGCCAGTAGACGCAGGTGTAATCCCAGATATCGACCAGAAACACGCGCCCGCGCAACGCCTGTACGGACAGAGGACGCGGGGTGTTCAGCCAGTCTCCGGGCGGGAACTCCGGGGCGTGAACGAGATTCCGATGAGTCAGAAAATCGTCCATCAGCATCTATCTCCAACCACAGCGTGATCATCATGCGGTAATGCCGCCTACTGATAATAAACAATGTTTGTCGCTACAGAGCAAGCGCCTTAAGCAACATTTCATCCGGGGCCGGACGCAAAAAAAAGCGGCTCTGTGGCCGCCCCGTCTTGATAAGCGAAAACCGGATTAAACCCGCGCGAATGCCGGTGTCTCCGCCGCTACTCGCGACACGCGCACGATGAAACCATCGCGTTCAATTCTGATGCCGGGCAGGTGAACCGCAAGCGCCTGCAGTGAGGCCGCGAACGAGCCCGTGCGCGTGAACGCCTCCGCGGCTGCATGGCTATCCCAAAGCTGAAGCATCTGGGCCGAATTTTCGTCATCAACCTGTTCCATTAAGTAGGCGGCAACAAAACCGGGGCGACGACTGACAATCGGAAGGTACTCGTTCTCGATGATGGACCGAAGGTCCTTCATCCTTGCGGCAGGTACCCTGATCCGGGTCATTTGGGCGTACATCACATCACCTCGCCGTCTAACCTGTAAGTTTATTATGGGAGGGATGCCATACCGGCACAATGTACAAGATACACAAAACACCTCAATTATTATGTATTGTTTAATTATTTTAACCCGGCGTCCGTCCGGGAGCAGCGACAAGCCGGTGGCCAGACGAAGGGTTCACAGAGCTAACAACTGGGCTATAATTCCGCACGGTTTTGCAAGTAACACACAGGCGTTGTATGCGACTTCCAGGTTGGGTTTTTATCGTCGGCGCGGTCATTCTGGTCGGGATGACTGCTCTCTGTTCCGTGATCTCGTTCACCGGCGCGCAGCGCATGGTGGTTGATCTGAGCAACCGCGGCCTTCAGGTCAGTTCGCCTGTAGAGCTGGCGCGCACCCTGCTGACCAACCGCGACGCGCTGTCGCAATCCGGCGCGACAAGCGGCAGCGCCTTCGATGCCTTCATCGCCGCCCTGCCAACCGCGACGCCGACGCTCGCCCCGGCGACGGCGACCCTCGCGCCCGGCGTGACACAGGAAGCAGCAACCCCGGAACCGACAGCGACGCTCGATCCGATGGCGGACATTCCCACCTGGAACGACCCGCGTCGCTTCACGGTGCTGCTTCTGGGCATCGACCAGCGTACCGGCGTCGAGGACGACGAAAAATATTTCCGCACCGACACGATGATGGTCGTCAACATCGACCCGGTTCGCAAGCAGGCGGGCGTGCTCTCCATCCCCCGCGACCTGTGGGTTAGCATCCCCGGCTTCCGCGAAGGACGCATCAACACGGCGAACGCGCTCGGCGACGCGAACGCCTATCCGGGAGGCGGCCCGGCGCTGGCTGCCGAGACCGTCGAAGCCAATCTCGGCATCGACATCGACAAGTACGTGCTGATCAATTTCGACGTCTTTACGGCGGTTGTCGATCTTATCGCGCCTGATGGCGTCGAAATCTGCATCCGCGAAACGATCGACGACCCGTACTATCCGGACGCCGGATATGGCTTTATTCACGTGCATTTCGACCCCGGCTGCCAGCGTCTGGACGCCGAAAGGCTGCTGCAGTATGCGCGCACGCGCAAGACTCAGGGCGGCGACTTCGACCGCGCGCGGCGGCAGCACGAAGTCATCCGCGCCTTGATCGACGAAGTGCTGAACGCGGGTGGTATCGCCAATTTCGTCGGGCAGATCGGGGCGCTGTGGCAGGAGCTTTCCGGCAGCTTCCGCACCAATATGACGCTGGAAGAAGTGCTCAGTCTGGCATCCCTCGCCCAGCAGATCGACACCGACCGGATGATCTTCCGCCAGATCGACAACATGCACGTCCAGTTCGCGACGACCAGTTCCGGCGATCAGGTGCTGGTGCCGAATTACAGCGCGATTCGCAGCGTGATTCAGGAAACCTTCAGCCCGGTTGAGCAAGTTCCCCCGGCCGATTTGCGCCAGCGCTCGCAGGCGGAAAACGCGACCATCGCCCTGTTTAACAATACCAGCATTGCCGGGCTGGCCCGCCAGACACAGGAATGGATGCTGAGTCAGGGCGTGGCAATCGAAACGGTCGGCAACATGCCGGAGCCGGATAACATGGACACCATCATCCAGATGCACACCGACAAGCAGTGGACGGCGCGATATCTCGCCTCGCTGCTTGGGCTGCCGGAAGACCGTATCGTACGATCCAACAACAACCTGTCCGGCACGGACATCGTGGTCGTGCTGGGGCCGGACGTGCAAGCCCTGCTCTCCGGACAATAAAAACAGGGCGGCCCGTCGAAAGGCCGCCCTGCTTGTTTTCTCTCGACAAGCGCGCGTCACGCGCCCTTTTCGATCTCCTGCCGCACCGTATCGACCAGCGTTTCGGCCCGTAGCTGGCCCAGCGTATAGCACGGCCCGCCGAGCCGGTTCGCCAGCCGCATGGCCAGCCCCTGATCGAAGGCGACGTGTTCCATATTGATCGTGACGGTCTTGATGTTGTCGTGCTTGATCTGGTCGGCGATGCGATGCGCTTCCTCCTGCGGTGGCTGGTTGCCGATCGAGACGTTACCGGCCCCATCGGTCAGCAGGATCATCAGCGGCACGATATCCGGGTGCAGGTTCTTTTCACGCCTGATGACTTCATAGGCCAGCAGCAGACCGGCAGACAGAGGCGTTTTACCGCCGACCGGGATAGTCTGGAGCGCCTTCTTCGCCAGCGTCACCGAGTTCGTCGGCGGCAGCACCACCTGTGCGCGATCCTTCTGGAAAACGACAAGACCGACCCGGTCGCGGCGCTGGTAGGCGTCCGTCAGCAGCGACATGATCGCGCCTTTGGTGGCGTTCATGCGCTCGGACACGGCCATGCTCCATGACGCATCGACCACAAACAGGATCAGGTTGGCAGCCCGGCGCACGCGCACTTTCTCGTGCAGGTCGCTCTTCTGCAGCGCGTAGGCCAGACCGCTGTTCTGTTTTTGTTCCCGGCGTCTAAGCTGATAGGGCGCGGCAGCCCGCAGCGTCGCATCGAAAGCGATGTCGGTGGTTTTGCCGCGCGCGGGCCGGGCGAAGATATATCGCCCGCGCTTGCGATCGGTGCGCGTGCGCGACCGGCGACCGCTCACCTTGCGGGTAAGGCGGTCAAGATCGGTCTGGAGCCGGCGCGGCGCGAATTCCGGGCTGGCTTCGACCTTCTTGCCGCCTTCCCACCAGTAGGCATCGCTGTTCTGGAAAACATTCTGGGGGCCAGGATCGGCCTGACCGAAATCAGGCTGTTCCTCCTGCGAGTCACTGGCTAACGCGGGAGTTTTTTTTTGGCTGCCGCCTGTTCACCCTCGGTCGCCAGTTCCTCGGCATCGCCGCCCTCGCCGAACTCGGAGTTGATCTGCTCCAGCTGGCTTTCCAGTTGCGCCATGTTCATCTGCGCGTCGGCGAACGGGCCACGCTTCAGGCGATGCGGGATCGCCAGTTCGAGCGCCAGCAGAATGTCCTGCTGGTTGATGCGCTCACGTCCGTTGAACGCGGCGTGAGCGCGCGCCGTCTTCAGGATGACGAGGTCGGCGCGGTGACCATCTATCTGCAGGCTGCTCGTGAGCGAAGCGATGGTGTACAGGTCGCGGCGCGTGTATTCGACGTTGTCGACAAGCTCGCGCGCCGCCGCAATCTTATCGCTCAGGCGCTGCTCTTCGGCAGCCCACGCCCGGCGGAAACCTTCGGGATCTGCTTCGTAGGCGATGTGGCGCTCAAGAATTTCCATGCGCTCGGCGGCGTCGGCGATACCATGCACCTCGACGGACAGCGCAAAGCGGTCGAGAAGCTGCGGGCGCAGGTCGCCTTCTTCGGGGTTCATCGTGCCGATGAGAATGAAGCGCGCGGGATGCGAAAAGCTGATGCCCTCGCGCTCCACGACGTTCACACCCATAGCCGCCGAGTCGAGCAGCAGGTCCACAACATGGTCGTCGAGCAGATTCACCTCGTCCACATAGAGGATGCCGCGGTTGGCGGCGGCCAGCACGCCGGGATCGAAGTGGCGCTCACCTTTCTGGATCGCCTTTTCGATATCGAGCGTGCCGACGACGCGATCCTCCGTCGCGCTCACCGGCAGGTCGACAAAACGAATCTTGCGACTGACAACCGGCAGTTCTTCGCCCTGATTGGCGCGCTCGCGCACTTCATCCGACCATGTTTCGGGCCGGTCGGGATCATCGTTAAACGGTGAATCGGCGATCACCCGGATTTCGGGAAGCAGCGCCGCCAGCGCGCGCGCTGCAGTCGATTTTCCGGTTCCACGTTCGCCGCGGATGAGAACGCCGCCGATCCGCATATCGACCGCGTTCAGAATCAGGGCGCGTTTCATGCGCTCCTGCCCGACGATCGCCGTGAAGGGATAAACCGGTGCTCGTTTCGTCATGGAGAATTTTTCTTTTCCAACTAGGCCACGCTCGCATTATAACGAAGGGCCGTAAGGTGATCAATTACCAAAGGGCGTGGACTGGCGCGCGCTCAGCCATGGAAATGCGGCAGCACGTCGCGCGCCATGCTCTCCAGCCCGGCGATATCGTCCTGATCGATCCACATCAGCATGAAGCGCTCGACGCCCGCATCGACGTATTCGCCCAGCAGGTCGACAAGCTGCGACCCCACGCCGACGAGGTGTGTCTGCGTGCGGTTGAGCCGTTCCTGCTTTTCCCGCACCTCGGCCTCAGTCCTGCCATAAATCACCTGCGCCATCAGCGAACGCTTGACCGACCGGGGATCGCGGCCTTCCTGTTCCAGCAATTCGGTCAGGTAATTGTTCAACTCGCGGTATTCGGCCGGGCTGACGTGTGGCACGTTCCATTCGTCGGCATATTTGGCCGCAAGCGGCAGTGTGCGCCGTTTGCCCTTGCCGCCGATCAGAATCGGCGGCCCGCCCGCCCGCTGCGGGCGTGGCAGCAGCACGGCCTCTTCCAGCGAGAAATGGCGGCCCTGATAGGTGACCGGCTCCTCGCTTTTGTACAGCCGGGTCGTGATTTCGAGCGCGTCTTCAAACATCTCGAAGCGCGTCCTGCGGTCGTAAAACGGGATACCGAACTGCCGGTGCTCGCGTTCGTGCCAGCCCGCGCCCAGCCCCAGAACCAGCCGCCCGCCGCTCAGGTCATCCACCTGCGCGGCCATGCGCGCGGTCAGGATCGGCTGCCGGAAGGTGACCGGCGACACCAGCGGCCCGAACTCGATGCGGCGCGTCTGGGTAGCGGCGTAGGTCAGCGAAATCCACGTTTCCAGCGACTCCATGTCTGGCGGGCCAATCGTGTAATGATCGGAGCGGAAGACACATTGATAGCCGAAATCCTCCGCTGCCTGAAGCAGCTTGCGCCACCGCTCCCACGTCAGGCCCCACTGGCCCTCAACCATCAGACCGATATCCGTCATTGCCATCCCCTTTTCTGCTACAGATGCACTCTGCCGCTCCAAACATCAAACACCGAGATCGCGGCGCTGGAACTGCCACAGCGCAAGCGCAAAAAGCGCCGCGGCAACCGCAAGCAGCAGCGCGTCATACGCCCACTGAACGCCGTTCACGAGCACGGTCAGGCTTCGATAGTAACTAAAAATCGAGAAACCGTTCAGCCAGTCGAGCAGCGGAACGCCGTCGATCAGGTCATTGATGGCGCGCACGAAATAGCTGGCGAGCACGAACAGCGCGGCAAGACCGCCTGCGCTGCGCGCGCTGCGCGTCGAGACCGAAAGCAGGAGGGTCGCTGCGATAATCGTCAGCGAGATGGGAATCATGTGCCAGATACCCGCCGTCGCATTCGCCACCGTGAAATCGTCCACAGCGACCAGATTGATGCTCAGAACCAGCGCGAGCCACATGATCAGCAAAATGCCAAGCAGCGACGCCACAACCGCCAATGTCTTTTCAACCAGAAAACGCCAGCGCGGCAGCGGCGTGCTCAGCAGAATATCGAGCGTACCGCGCTCTTCTTCGCGCGCGACGACGTTCAGCGTCTGGGGAATGAGATAGACCGATAGGATAAGCGGCCCCCAGCTCGTCGCCTGTAACGCCAGATAACCGGCATATGACGTCACGGTTTGCAGGTTGATGATGCTGTCGCCAATGCCCAGCAAGCCCAGCCCGCGCACGACGCCGAGCAACGTATTGTTTTCCTGAAGAATCGGGTATAACGCCGTGACGACACCGAGCAACGCACTGTAGCCTGCCCCCCAGGCGAGAATACCGGGCAAGTTATCCCGCAGCGCCTGCAGGAAAATCGCGCCACGCGCGGCGACCGGGAATGTGGAAACGTCAGCGAGCGCGCTTCCTACCGCAACCTGTTCAGACGTTTCAATCATGCGTTGTCTGGCCGTAGAATGTCATAAAAAAGTCCTCTAAAGTCGGCTGCTCGACCGAAAGATCGTCAATCGGATAGCGGGCAGCCAGTTTTATCACCGGGTCGAGCGAGCCGGTGACGCAGATGCGAATGCCTTTGTCGATGCGCTGCGCGTCGTTGACGCCCGGCAGCGCCATGAACTCGCGCGGTTCCAGCGGCGCGCGCGTCACCAGAGTAACCCAGCGATAAAGCACATTTTTCAGGTCGCTGATGCGCTCCACCGCCTGAAGCGTACCATCACGCAGCACGGCCACCCGGTCACACACCTGCTCGACCTCTGACAGCACGTGCGAGGACAGGAACACCGTCCGGCCTTCGTCGCGCACCTCGCGGATAAGCTGGTTGAACGTGTGGCTGACGAGCGGGTCCAGCCCCATGGTCGGCTCATCGAAAATGAGCAGTTGAGGCTTGTGCATCAGCGCCTGAATGATGCCGAGCTTGCGCTTGTTGCCGGTTGAATAATTCCGAACGGAGACGTTGAGGTTCAGGTTCAATCGTTCGGCCAGTTCCAGCGCGTAGCGAAAATCGCAACCGGGGCGCAGGCGGCACAGGTAACGCAGCACCTGAAGCCCGGTCAGGTGATCCCACAGACGCACCTCGCTCGGCAAATTGCCGACCATCCGCTTGATGCTGACGGCGTCGCGGTGCGCGTCCAGCCCGAAAATACGAACGCTGCCCTCGGTAGGCCGAATCAGATCGAGCATCAGCCGGATGGTCGTCGTTTTGCCCGCCCCATTCGGGCCCAGATAGCCGAAGATTTCGCCGCGCTGCACCGTAAGCGACAGCCGGTTCAGCGCCAGTCGCCCCGGGTGGCCACGTGTTCCGGCATAGCGCTTGGTCAGATTGATTGTTTCCAGCACGACGTTTTGAGTCATAAATCCATTTTAAAGTACAAGCGACTGATTTGCCGCTATATGACCATCATCCTAGCGCGTGCTGACGCGGTCGACGCCGATTTTGGGACACAGGTCATTCAGCGGGCATTTCGGACAGCGCGGATAGGTCGGCAGGCAGACATTGCGCCCGAACTGCACCATCAGCGCGTTCCAGTGCGGCCACATATCGCGCGGCAGTATCCGCTTGAGTTCCTCGTTGACCTTCGGCGGCTGCTTCGTCGCCGGGTTGACCAGCCCCAGCCGCTTGCCGATGCGGGCGACATGCACATCCACCGTGATGTCTTCCGTGCGCCCGTACCCCACGGCCAGCGTCAGCACGGCGACTTTCCAGCCCACGCCGCGATATTCGACCAGTTCTTCAACCGTTTCCGGCACTTTGCCGCCATTCGCTGCGACGCGCTCGGCGATGTCACGCACGTAGCCGACCTTCGGCTCGGCATATTGCACGTTCTGAATCGCCTCGTAAATCTGCTCGTCGATCAGCTTGAGCATGTCGAACGGATTGTCGGCCAGCGCGAACAGGCGGTTCGCCGCCGCGGTTGTCTGCTCCTCGCGCGTTTGCGCGCTGAGCATCGCCGCGATCAGGGCCTTGAACGGCTCGCCTTTGAAATACGACAGGCTGGTTGGCTCCCAGTTGGCCGATTCCCGTTGCAGCCGCTGATAGATTTCGCGGACACGCGCCTGTTCGTCCATGTTCGCCTCTCAGTCGATATAGCCTAGCGCCCGCAAATGATCTTCGACCGCCGGGCTGATGCGCGCTCCCGCGCTGACGACATCCTGCCGGCCAGCGAACGACGCAGCAAACGCACGCACCTGCTGGAGCAGCGAGTCTCGAACTTCCGGCAGCGCAGCCGCCAGATCGCTGCTTTCCGCCGGATCGCTCTCGACATCGTACAGCGCTTCGACGCGGTCGCCAACCAGCGTCAACTTGTGCGCGCCGCGATAGACGGCCCGGCGCGTCAGGCGCAGGCCAAGGCGCTCAATGGAAGCCGGGTTGCGGTGTTCGAGCACGTTGAGAAACGTCAGCGGCGGCACAGCCTCGGAAAAAGCGAGGCCGCCCTCAGCATCGGCAGCGCCGCCGGCAACATGAACCAGCGAAAGCGTTTCGACCGCCGCGTTCGGGTCAGCAGCGTCAATTGGCGGGCGCAGGCCCGCGAGGTGCAGGGCCGTGTGGAACACGCGCCGGGTCGAGACGGCATCCACGACGTGCGCGCCGCCCGGAAACCAGTCGGGGCCGCGGGCGATCAGCGGCACATGCACCAGTTCCTGATTGACGACGAAGCCATGGCCGAACATGCCGTGCTCACCGTGCCCCTCACCATGGTCCGCGAGGATGAAAACCACGGTATCGTCGAGCGCGCCGGACGATTCCAGCCAGCGCAGCAGGCGACCAAGCTGAGCGTCCTGCTCGGCGATTTCGGCGTCGTAGAAGTCATGCAGGGCCCGCCGCTGCCAGTCCTCAAGCGGCGGATCGTCCGGGCTTGCCCACGCTGCCGCGTCGGCGTTGAAGCGCGAGACAAAACGCCAGGCGTGGCGTTCCCGGCGCAGGTGAGGCGCAACACGGTCGAGGGCCTCCTGTGGCGGGTGGTACGGCAAATGCGCGCCCATCAGGTTCAGAAAGGCGAACAGCGGCGCGTCCTGCCCCCCGGCGCGATAGGCTGTCCAGTAGTCGATCAGATCAGTGACCGAATTCGCCGTGTGGCCCTTGAAGTTGATGAAACCCGTCCACCACCGCGTCAGCAGTGGATGCAGCATGATGCGGAACAGCGTGTCGTGGTGCGCGAACTGGTTGCCCACGCGCTGCACAAACGGGCGAAAGCGCCGCCTGAATTCCCGACTCAGCCAGCCGCGCCGGGCATCGCCCGGCCGCTGGGGGACCGCGCTGGCATAGTTGAAGAAACGGTCGAAGCCGCGCTGTAGCCCGTTATCGAGCACGCCGACCAGCGGATTGTTGCAGAAGGCGACGGTATGATAGCCACCCGCCCGCAGAATTTCGGCCAGCGTCGGATAGAGGCCGGAAAGCTGGCCGTTGGCCTGTGTCAACCCATGTCCGCCGGGATACAGCCCGGTAAAGAGCGAGCCATGCGCCGGCACGGTCCACTGTGCCGGCGCGACGGCCCGCTCGAAGACCGTCGCGTCCGCGGCAAACCGGTCGAGTTCGGGCGATGTTTCCCGCGTGTGGCCATACAGAGACAGCCGGTCGCGGCGCAGGGTGTCCAGAACAACCAGCAGAATGTTAGACTTACGTTGCAGCATGAGGTTGTGTGCGTTCCGACCCGTGAGACTGCGCGATTGTAGCACGTCCCGCCGGTCGGAAGCGACGGCTCAATCCAGCGTCACCGTCTGTAACGTCAGCCGCGTTCCGGTTTCGCCATTCGAGGACTGGCCTTCTACCGGCGTGCCGGTGACGACATCGCGCACGACGACCGACAGGCTGTAGTTGCCCGGTTCACCCGCCCTTACCTCCAGCGCAAGCGGCGTACAGCCAAAGGCAGCATCCGGCACAATCTCGGTGGCATGTCCCCGGCTGTTGCCATCCGCGTCCTGCAGGCTGACGGTGAAGGCATAGGCTTCGGGCTGGGTTTCCAGGTCGCGCTGCCAGCCAAACAGCAGGTCAATCCGGTTATTCACCATCGCCGGTATGGGGTCGAGGACGTACAGACCGACGCCATTACCAAAACGCAGCGCCGGCTCCTCGGCGGGCAGCGGGCGGCGGGCGTAGAAATCGAGCGTCAAACGCTCGTGAGCGACCGGCTGGCCACACCATAGATAGTCCGCGTCCACGACGCGCCCGAATTCGCGCATCAGGGTCGAAGGCGGGTCCTCCGGCGCGGCGACCAGCCAGACGCGCGGCGCGCCGTCGAGAAGGGCCGACAAGCGTGAGGGAGAAACGCCATTGCCGCTTGTGACCGCCAGCGTGTCCAGTTGCCGGTAGTGCAAGCCGAGCGGTTCCGTGTAGTGATCGAGCACTGGCCCGACACGGTTGCCCCCGTCAGACAGCGCCAGATAGTAAAACACGGCATCATCAGGCCGCGCCTGTCCCCGAAGCACATCCAGCGCCGGAGCCAGATCGGTCCAGCTCAGCGCCGGTTCCGCACCGGGAAGTTCGCGCATGAACGCCGGGTTGACCGCGTTCCAGAGGCCAGCCGCCAGCCAGATGGCCAGAAACAGCACCGGCGGCAGGCCGCGCCGCGCCAGCGCCGCCAGTCCAAGCGCCGCCGCCAGCGCCAGCGGAGGCCAGACGGCGATCAGGTCGCTTGCGTGACCGATAAAAGGCCGCCATTCATGGACCAGCAACCCGATACCGAGCGTGCATCCAAGCCACAACCACGCCAGCGCGAATACACGGCGCTCGCGCGGCGTCTTCGTGAAAAGGATCGACGCCTCGACCAGCAGGATAACCAGCACGAGCAGACCACTGCTGAAACTCCACGCGACTGTCTGCAAGGCTAACAGGATGCCCAGCGGCTCGGACGGTTGCTCCAGCCCATTCTCCAGAGTCGCCAGCGCCTGCCGCGCCCACGGCCAGAAGGACGCCAGCGCAAGCGCCATCAGAACAACCACAACCAGCCAACGCCAGTGCTTCGGCGCAAGCAGCAGGTGGTACACCGCCAGCGCCAGCACAACGAGTATTCCGAATTCGTGGGTATAGAGCAGGCCAATCAGGGTAAAAAGCAGAAGCAGGCTCGCCCACAGCCCGCCGCGCCGGTAGACGACCCGCCAGTAGGCCCACACGCTGGCGGTGGAAAACAGCGCGAACAACGTATAGGCGCGCGCTTCATGCAGGTAATGGAGGTAAAAGGCGGACAGACCCAGCAAGGCCGCCGCGCCCAGCCCGACACGCTCCGAGGCCAGATCGCGTCCCAGCCGGTACATACAGGCGATGGCCAGCAGGCCCGCGAACAGCGACAGCGACCGCGCTGCCAGATGATGCCAGCCCGCGACCGCGCCCCACGCCGCCAGCGCGAACTCGTAACCGGGCGGGCGAATACCGCGCTCGGCCACCCGCTGCCACAGATCTGATGGGCTGACCGGCCCGTAGTGCGCGCCGCCCGCGCTGATGATGGAGCGCAGTTCGCCATACGCCAGAGCGTCGTCGTTCAATTTCAGAATGGCCACAGCTGCGGCCAAAACCAAAATCGCTACCAGCGGCCACAAACGGCGCGCACGGCTGTAGGTCGTCATTGTCGGCAGTGAAGTCAAGAAAATTTCAGCCCACTCATTTCAGGCCACCACCCATCACGGACGCGGCCCTTCCAGCCGGTGCAAATCATTATAACAAGACGAAAAACTTGCCACGCGCACAAACGCGACCGGCGTTGAGCCACCCGCCGTTTGGCGGTACTATTTGCCCAGCGCGGACGCACCCTTCAGAGGCGAATCCATGAGCGTTGTCTGTTTCGGCGAATTGTTGATCGATTTTGTCGCGCTTGAAACCGGCGTCACCGTCGGCGAGGCATCCGGCTTCCTCAAGAAGCCCGGCGGCGCGCCCGCTAACGTCGCCGTCGCCGTCAGACGGCTGGGTTATGAGAGCGCGTTTCTAACGCAGGTCGGCGACGACCCGTTCGGCCACTATCTGGCAGGTGTGCTGGAGGCCGAAAAGGTGGACGTCAGCGGCATCCGCTATTCCGGTGAAGCCCGCACGGCGCTGGCGTTCGTCTCGCTGCGCGCCGATGGGGAGCGCAGCTTCATGTTTTACCGCCATCCCAGCGCCGACATGCTCATGCGCCCCGAAGACGTTGCCATGGACGTGATCGAGCGCGGTCAGATATTTCACTATGGCTCGATCACCCTCATCGGCGAGCCAAGCCGCAGCGCCACGCTGGCCGCCGTCAACCACGCCCGGCAGGCGGGCAAACTCATCTCCTATGACCCCAACCTACGGCTGGCATTGTGGCCGAGCGCTGAAGCGGCCCGCGAAGGTATGCTGGCCGGGCTGGATTACGCTCACATCGTCAAGGTAAGCGACGAAGAACTGGAATTCCTGACCGGCGGGCAGGACGTGACGCCGCTGTGGCGCGACGACACGCGGCTGATCATCGTCACGCATGGCCCCGGCGGCGCGACCCTCTACACGCGAGACAGCCGCCACCACGAACCGGGCTACCGGGTTGCCGCCGTCGATACGACCGGCGCGGGCGATGGCTTCGTGGCGGGCGTGCTGGCGCGCCTGCTCGACTTCGGCGATAGCTGGACATCGCACCTGCCCGAAATCGCGCGCTTTGCCAACGCCGTTGGCGCGCTGACCACCACCGAGCGCGGCGCGATTCCGGCGCTGCCGTCGCGTGAAACGGTCGAGCGTTTCATGCGCGAGCGTGAAGGCTGCGAGTAAGCCCTGCCCGGTCGCTACTCTCACCAACCGTTCATGCCCTGCCGGCCGAGTTCCCCATATAATTAAAATGGTAATTACAATACCGCAGCGCTGCCCGAAGCAGCATATGGAGGAAACTTATGGCCCGGACAATTGTGGCCCTATACGACAACTTTGACATCGCCAAGCGGGCGGTGCAGGAACTCGTCGATGCCGGATTCGATCGTGAAAACATCAGTCTGGTGGCGAACGACGCAAGCGGCGAATATAGCCGCAGCTACGTCGAGCGTCAGGACGTTGAAAATGACGACGTGAGCGCCGCTGAGGGCGCGGGCTTCGGCGCAGTGGTCGGCGCGCTGGTCGGTCTGGGCGTGGCGCTGATTCCGGGCATTGGCCCGGTGCTGGCGGCTGGCCCGCTGGCGGCAGCGCTGATGGCCGGTATCGGCGCAGCAGCGGGCGCGGCGACCGGCGGCGTTGTCGCCGGGTTGGTCGATTTCGGCGTGCCGGAAGAAGAGGCCCACGTTTACGCCGAAGGTCTGCGACGCGGCGGCACACTCGTCAGCGTAACGGCTGATGACATGCATGCCGGTCGAATCGAAGAGATCATGAACCGCCACGATCCTATCGACCTCGATCACCGCGCGGCGATGTGGCGTGAAAGCGGCTGGGAAGCATTCGAGGCCGACTCCGAGCCGTATGACAGCGACACCCTTCGCCGCGACGTCTATCCGAGGGCGACCAGCGACCAGGGCATGGCGCGCACCGGTTCGGCGGGGGATCTGTCCTACCGGGACCCGGACGAAACACAGGAACACCGCGCAGTCGCTAACCGGGGCAGCGCGCGCATCTACACCAGAGAGTAGCTGCGCTACAGGCGAGGCAACTTCCGGTCGCGGGGGCCAGTAACAGGTCCCCGCGATTTTGATTCCACGACCTGCGCGCCTGGCCAGCTTGCACTACAATCAAGCGGAGCGAAGGAGGTCACGCCCATGCTCCGCATTCTGTTCACCGGCCTGGCCGCCGGGCTAATATTACTCGTGTGCGTCTTTGCCTCGACGACCGTGCAGGCGCAGGATGAACCCTGTTCGGAACCGCTGCCGCTTGTGATCGGGCAGAACATCTACACACGCCCCGGCGTTTTCATCCGCAACCTGCCGTCGCTCTCTGGCGCGCGCGTTGGCTACTATCCCTCAAGCATCACACTACGCGTCACCGGCTCGCCCGTCTGCGCCGACGGCTATAACTGGTGGCCGGTCGAAGGACCGGGCAATCCCGGCTGGATCGCCGAAGGCAAGCCCGATTTTCGCCTGATTTTCCCCGACGATACTTATGTGGTGACCAACGACTGCGCGCCGCCGCTGGCGCTGCCTGAAGGCGCAGGTCTGCGCGTCATCAATGGCGCTCGCGTGCGCGCCGTGCCGGGCGCAATGGCCCGCGTGCTGGCCTATGTCGGCCCCAACACCCTGCTCAGCGTGCGCGGCCAGCCGGAATGCGTCGGCGGCATCAACTGGTGGCCCGTCTGGACGCCCGCCGGCGGCGAACAGTTTGCCGAAGGCTGGATTGCCGAAAGCGATGATGGGTTGCCGGTGGTCGAACCGAATCGCGTCGTTCTACCGGGCGAAGCGGCCTGCGCGCCGCCGTACCGTCGTCTGGGGATCGGCGTTCGCGCAGTCGTCACCTATCGCGACGACAGGCCGAAGAACCTGCGCGCGGCTCCGGGACGCGACGCGCCGGTTCTCAACACCCTGCTGAAGAACGTGGCCGTCGATATCATCGGCGGGCCGGAATGTCGCGATGGGCTGAACTGGTGGCAAATTCGGGTGGTCGGCATCCCGGAAACCGTTGGCTGGATGGCCGAAGGCGGGACCGCCGCCGGGGGCTACTGGCTGCTGCCTATCGGGTTGGAGTGACGACACCCACTGAAACGCCGGAACCCGCCCGCTGACGACGGCCTTTCCCGTTTCGACGGGCGGGTTTCGGGATGTGGCTCACTCGCTCTTCAGCGCGACAACAGGCAACAGGCGCGCGGCGCGCAAAGCCGGGAACAGGCCCGCGCCCAGACCGACCGCCGTCGCCAGAACGACGGCGAACAGCGAAAGTTCCGGCGGGATGATGACCAGCTTGCCCTGAAGCTGCGACGGGTCGATGGGCAGGAACATCGGCCCGCCCTGATTCTGCGGCGCATTCTCGATCGCCGTATTGATGACATTGCCGAGCAGCAGCGCCACGCTCAGCCCGGCCACGCCGCCCGCCAGCCCCACCATGCCCGCCTCGATCAGAAAGACCGTCAGCACATCGCGGTCGGTCGCGCCGATGGCTTTCATCAGGCCGATTTCCTTCGTGCGTTCCAGAATCGCCATCGTCATGGTGTTGGCGACGCCGAACGCCGCCACCAGCAGCGCGACCGCTCCGACGCCGCCGAGCATCAGCCGCATCGTGCCGAAGAAGTTGTTGAGCTGGTTCAAAAACTCGCCCATGCCGCCGGGTATGTAGCCCATCTCGCGGATCGCATTCGAAACGCTGTCCGTCGCCTCGCGGCTGGTGGTGCGCACGATGACCTGCTCGAACCGGAAGGTGTCCGGATCAACCTTCTGCCCTGTAATCCATTCGTTGTGCTTCAGCACGTCCTCGAATGGCATGAACACCATCCAGTCGTAGCTGCTGCCCGGCGTGAGCACACCGCTGAACTCAATATTGACGCGGCGCTCGACCGGCTGCTCGCCTGTCCACTGCATCAACACGAGCTTGAGCGGTGTATTCAGCAGGTCGACCGTCACCGGCTGCCATTCTTCGGCGCGCGGGTCGAAAAACTGCTCGGCAACCATGCCACCCGCCAGCGCCTGCCCCGGTTGCAGCGACATCTGCCCCTCTTGCAGCGTGACGCCCAGATACGGCAACAGGCGCTCGTCGATGCCGACAATCTGCATGTAGCCGACATAGTCGCCCGCTTCGAGCTGGCCGCTCTGCAGATTCACCAGCGGGATGACCGCCTGAACGCCCTCGATCTGCCAGAAAGCGCGCACGGCGTCGGGCGTCAATTGCGGGACATCCTCTAAGCTGGAAGCGCCGGGCCCGCGTCCCCAGTTGGGATAGACCTCGATCTGCGTCAGCGAACCGCTGGAGCCGATTCCTGCTTCCGCCGCTTCCTGCAGGCCGATCGTCAGCGCGATGAGGAGGACGACGGCTGCCGTGCCGACGAGCACACCGCCCGCCGTCATGACCAGCCGGGCGCGCGCGCGGGCCAGATTGCCAAACGCAAGCCGCGCCAGTTCGAAGAACATCAGCCCTGCTCCTTATCCCCGCCGTATCGACGCGCGCTAACTGCCCAGCCCGAGGAAGCCGAGCAACAGGCGACCGAGCGTATTATCGTCCTCAGGTTCGCCGGCGGGCATCGGCGTTTCCTCCACCGGCGGTGGCTCCTCCGGCGGCGGTGGCGGCTCGACCGCTTCGCTGTCATACGTCAAAACGATGGTTTCCGGCTGGTTGAGGTCGTTGATGTAGTGCAGCGTCACGGTCACGCGCACCGGGCCGGCTTCCAGCGGCATGATCATGGCGTTGACCATCGCGTCGCCGTCTGCCGCCAGCGGGCCAAGCAGCGTCGACGCGCCTTCGATCACTTCACCCTGATTCGTTTCGACCGTTGCCTCGCGCAGTTCGATGCTGCTGGAACCGATATTCAGCAATTCCAGCGCCACGGGGAACGGCTCGCCGACGGTCGCCGGGTCTGGCAGCGGGGTTTGCAGGCGCGTTTGCAGCTTCGGCGGCGCAATGACGACAACGCTGGCGCGAAGATTTTCCTGCGCGCTGCCGCCGCCCGGCAGCGTATAGCGCAGCGTCACCGGCAGACCATAAATGCCGCTGCTGACCGTGCCATTGACGATGAATTCCTGTTCAAGCCGGACCTCGCCGCCGCCAGCTTCGATCTGGCCGACGTAGACAGTCCCCCCGGCTCCCAGCGGCGCGAAGGTACTGCTCGGCGTCGTGCTGGTCGAACCGCCGCGCGACGAACCGCCTGTGCTATCGCTGCCGCCGTCGTCGCTCTCAACCGAACCGAACGTCACCAGCAGGTCATTGGCCGCCGCATCGCCAACGTTCTTCAGTGTCAGGCTGAGGATGAAGCGGTCGCCGGGCTTCAGCGCGTCGGCGCCAAAGTCATACGATTCGAGCAGCAGGAGCGGTTCCGGCTCGATCACTTCGGCCACATTGATCGTCATCGAGCTGGTCGTCTCATGCCGTTCGCCGTCGCTCAGATACGATAACGTCACGGGCTGCGACTGCGGGCCCGGATCGGCGTTCGCGCGCACGATGAGCGGCAATTCCAGACTCGAACTCGCCCCCGGCGCGAGATCGCCCAGCGGAAAAGTATCCCCCTGCGGCCCGGCCAGCAGCACACTGTTCTCGCCGGCCACGCGCAGCAGAACCTGCAAGGCCGTATCGTTGCCCGTGTTCATGATCAGCACCGTGACCTTCGCCGCCTCGCCCGGAATGACCGGGTTCGGCTCGGTCATATAGCGCACCAGCGTCACCTGCGAGGCTTCAGCCACCGCGCGCACGTTGACGCTGAGCGTCGCGTTGCTGGTGTACGACTGCCCCTCGAAGTCATGATAGGTCAGTGTAATCGGAATGCTGGCCGGGCCTTCGGGCGTGTCCATGGCAGAGACGACGCCAAGCGAAACCGTAAACCCACCGCCGACGGGCAGGTCCGGCAGCGTCGCGCCCGACTGACCGTTGGCGGGCACGAACTTACCACCCGGGTCGAGCGAAACGGATACGCCCAGCGCCGGGCGGCTGCCCTGATTGACGACTTCGAACGTCACTACCGTGCCTTCGCCGGGTGCGATGCTCGCCGGGTTGGCGGCAAAGCCGCGCACCAGCAGCGACGGCTGGCCCGGGACAATCGTCGGCACAGGCGTTTCGGTCGGCAGCGGGCGCTCGGTTGGCTCCGGCCCCGCCGTCGCCGGGGGCGGCAGCACGCGCAGCCGGTTTGGAGAGCGCGCGACGCCACGGTCGGGATCGGTCGCTTCGATTTCGTACTCGCCGGGCGGAATCGTCTCCGGTAGGGTCGCCGTCAACGACATTGCATTGACAAACTGCGTTTCCAGCAGGCCATAGCCGACCAGCCGCACGCGCGTGTGCTCTGTGAAATTGCCACCAAAGACCGAAATGCTGCCACCAATCCCGCTGGTGATCTGCGTCGGTTCGGAGGTGGTGATATAGACCGGCGGTGTGCCTGTCGGCTCCCCGGTCGGAATCGCGGTCGGTTCCTCCGTCACGGGCGGCGGTGGAGGTGGCTCCTCCGTTCCCTCCTGCGCGGAGGCCGCCCACAGGCCAGAACCAAGCGCGATCAGCGCCAGCAGTACCAGCGCCGCCCGCGCGTAGAATCTCGTTCTAGGCAACATCGTTCTCTCTTTCGCGGGCAGCCTGCAACTGGTCGCCGATAATGCGTCCATCTTTCAGGTGCAAAAGGCGGTCGGCGTAGGCCGCCACGCCCGCATCATGTGTCACCACGACAATCGTTTTGCCGCGTTTGCTGCACAGCCAGCGCAGCAACTGCATAACCGTTCTGCCGGTCCGGCTGTCGAGCGCGCCGGTTGGCTCGTCGCCCATGATGATCGGCGGATCGTTGAACAGCGCCCGCGCAATGGCGACGCGCTGCTGCTGCCCGCCGGATAACTGGTTGGGCCGGTGGCCCATGCGTTCGCCCATGCCGAGCATGACCAGCAACCGCATGGCCCGTTCCTCGCGCCGGTGGCGCGGCATGCCGGCGAAGATGCCGGGCAGGGCGACGTTTTCCAGCGCGGTCATCGTCGGCACAAGGTGGAACGCCTGAAAAATGAAACCGATCTTCCGGCTGCGAAAATGCGCCAGTTGCTCGCCGTTCATGCCGTCCAGACGTTCGCCGTCGATCTCAATCGCGCCATGCGTGGGCCGGTCCAGCCCGCCGAGCAGATAGAGCAGCGTGCTTTTGCCGGAACCGCTCGGCCCCATGATGCCGACGAACTGCCCTTTCGGGATATGAAGATCGACGCCGCGCAGCGCCTGCACCCACTGGTCGCCCAGTTGAAAGTGCTTGTGCAAGCCCTGCCCGACGATCATCGGTACACGCGATGCACGTCCATTGGTGGATGCCATCTCAAATCCCCTGCCCGTCGCCGGGCTACATCATTTAACGGGCTAACCGGCCAGCGGCCCGTTCGGGACTGGCTCGACAGGGCGTTCGGGCAAAGGCGCTGCCTCTCTCTGAAGTTCCGCGCCCTCCTCAGCAACGCCCTTATCGGGAAACAGCATCCCATCGAGCGGTAACTCACTCATCTCGCCATCGGGCATAACGCCTTCGGTCAGCGGTTCGATGACCGCTTCAGCGCCGGGGGCCTCAACCTCGCCCGTCAGGACCGGCGTGACCACCACAACCGTCGCCCAGATGAGCACCGTCGCCAGCGACGCCCACCAGCGGCCTCTCAGCGCGCCGCGCGCGCCGGTATAGAGCAGGATCAGGCTCCACAACCAGAAGAGCGTGAAACGCGAGGCCAGCGACAGCAGCACCGCCTGAGCAAATGGCGTCGCCTCCCGGTAAACCGGCCACTCGACAACCAGACCGGTCAACCCCGGCGCGCCAGGCTCGCCGCCGGCGGCGTAGTACAGCAATTGCAGACCAGCCATCAGCGCCAGCGGCACGCTTGCGTAAACGGCGATCTGAAAATTCAGCCCCAATTTCGGCGCGCGCCCGTTGAACAGCGACACCTCAGACAGCAGTAGCGCCTGCACGATCCAGACCAGCACGAAACCGCCCCCCGCCAGCAGCGCGGTGGTCCAGGTTGCGGACACGCTGGAAGCGCCCCCGGACGGCGCGCCCGCGCCCGGCATCATCTCGATAGGCATCCCCATGCCCGGCGGTATCCCCATATCGATACCGCCGCTCATGCCCGGATCGCCCATAGGGTCCATGATCGGCCCGTTCAGACCCGGCGACATCTCTATCCCAGCGTCCGCGTTCATTTCCGCCTGACGCACGGCCGTGAATGCTGCCAGCGCGAAAATCAGCGCCGCGACGACCAGCCACTGCCGCCCGTCCTGAACTGCGGGCAGCGTGCGAAAGAAGTATCCGGGTTGCAGCAGCAACGTGGTGATTTGTGCGATTAGGCCTCGAGGACGCGTCTGCTGCACCAGCCGGTACTCCTGAGCACGACGGCGGGAAACAGAGGGCGCATCCGTTTGAAGATCAAGATTTGCCACGCGTCACTCCTCAAGTCTCTGCGACTAAATACGTCGCAAGACCGTTTTTGGTTCCACAGCGCCATTATGCCAGACGGGGGTTAGGCGCTCCACGACGCGAAACCACCGTCCGGGTAACGACTTCGTAACGCGATCATATGCAGTTGCATTGCGCGTTCAAGGGCCAGCTACCCAAACGTATCGCTTGGTTATGAGGACCTTCCGGGGCAGCGCGGGAAAACCGGGCCCCATCAGGCGGTAAATCACTGATCCGGGAGATAAAACAGGGGCGGCCTGACAACGGCCACCCCTGCGCTGCAGACGGTTCCAGACGCCAGTTAGCTGGCGAAGAGTTCCAGCAGTTTCTGGCCGCGCGGCGTCAGGTGATAATAGACCTTGTTGCTGCTGCGCTTCGGTTCTACCAGCCCCGCCTGATTCAGACGACCTAGCTGCTGCGACACGGCCCCCGACGTGATGTTGAGCCGTCGCGCCAGTTCGGACGTATGCGCGGGCGTTTTCAGGGCCACAAGCAGCCGCGCTTTCCCGGAACCCAGCGCCAGTTGCAGCGCTTCTTCAGGGTCCGGCAGCGGCGCGCCATACCACAACCCGGCCCCGCGCGCGCCGTAAATGAACATCGGCGCCCACTCCGGCGAGACCTGCCATGACAAATCCCGACAGGCGAAAATGACCGGCACAAGGTTCAGCCCACGTCCGTCAAGCGAATACTCGGTGGTCGGATCGCAGTAGTAGTACTCCTTGTGAAGCTGGATCACGTTTGGCCGGAAGCGCACGATTGGGCTGAGGTTAACGAAAAGGCACTCCGCGCCATCAAGCGCCAGTTCCCGCGCGCGAAAAAGCACATCGTTCTCCAGCACGTCGATGATCCGCGGCCAGTACGCCGCCAGCGTTCGGTTCCAGTACAACCGCATCTCGTCCAGCAAACGGTCGAGCGCTTCATCAGGATGGGCCAGAAAATGCAGCCGCTCCGGCGATTCGCCGTCGAGCGCGATCAGCGTGCGAACGTTTTTACGGATCGTCTCATGCGGCGTTTCCCGAACGCGCGCGAATTCCTCTTCGATTTCGACCTCGCGGCGTGTTGGCGTCGGCGTAATGAAGTCAGCGACGTAATCGCGCGGCAAAATCAGCGCGTCCATGTACGGCAATGGCGTATCGTGCAGCGCGTGACGCACCTCGTCGGCCCAGCGCGGGAACAGACTCGCGCCATCAGCACGAAGCCGTTTGTAGCTCATCGAAAGTTCGACAAGCGGGCTGTAAGCGAAGCGAATATTCGCCAGATCGGTAGGCTGAAGTTCAATCGAAATCATGCCTGCAACCATATCTCCGTGTTATCCGCCACCACCACTATACGCCCGAATCAGAGCCGGCCGGTAGTCATTTAGTTTTTTCTAAATCAGTTCACTTCTCGCCAGCGGAGGCGTACAGTGAAGCTGTCGACAGCAATGGCCGGCAGTGGCGAGGAAGCGACAGCATGATGCATGAATACACCATGCTCCTGATGGAAAGCGCGCGGCGGAAGGAAGTAGCGCGCCACATGAGAATGGCCCAACTGCGCCGGGAAATCCGGGCGGCAAAGCCACAGCGCCCCAGCCTGTTGAACATGATCAAGGCGGCGCTGCGGCTCCGTCGTCCAGCCGGTGCCGCCCACCCGGCAGCGGAGATGCCGCCTCAACCTGGACGCAACACACAGCAATGTCCGGGCCTACATGGAGTGGTTGTGCCCTCGGTCGCCCGGCAGAGCCAACGAGAACAGCTTGGCTAAACGACAACGAGCCGCAGAACAGCAGGATACCGTAGGGGCGTAGCGACGCTACGCCCCTACGCATTCGTCGACGTGTCCAACTGCGAATCTGTATCTACCCTCGGCGCCCATGACGGCCTGCGTTCAATCCCCAAACGGGCGGGCGACGCGCTCTTTTCCCACAGCAGGCCTGTTTTCCACCGGCTTGCGCGAGCGGCGGAGAAGCAGCGCCGGGATCAGCGCGACGCCGCATACCACCGCGCCCAGCCAGCCAAGCTCGGCCAGCACGCGCACGGTCAGACGAGCGTAAGTGTCGATGGCGGAGATGGTGTCAGCCATGTTGACGCCGATTTCGCGCGCCGCCAGAACCGCCAGCCGGTTTGACGCGATCGTCGTCAGCAGCGAGACGCTGATCGTCATGCCCACCAGCCGCAGGATGATGACCAGCGCTGAAGCGACGCCCAGCCGCTCCGCCGGGGCCGCGTTGATGACCGCAGCGCTGATGGGCGAAAACGTCAGACCGAGGCCGATGCCGACGATGACCATATGCAGCGCCACGATGGCGTCGCCAATCTCGTAATTCCACGTCATGCCGATGAGAGCAAAACCGAGCGCCGCTACCAGCAGGCCGCCCGCCGCGACGATGTGGTAGCCCACGCGCTGGCTGAGCCAGCCGCCGGGAATGGCGGCGAGCGCCATCGGTACGGTGAGCGCCGACAACAGCACGCCCACATCGAGCGCGGCCTGCGCCAGATTGGTCGCGTCTTCGACGCGCACGTTCACCAGAATCGGCACGCTCACCAAGCCGATCATCAGCGAGAAGCCGACGAACAGGTTCGTTATCAGCCCCGCCGAGAGGTTGCGACGGCGGAACAACGCCGGCTCGAACAACGGATAGCGCACGCGCCGCTCGACGACGATGAAGGCGGCGAACAGCAACAGCGCCAGCGCGAGCACCGGGACGGCATATGGCGGCAAACCACCGATTTCTTCGAAGCTGGAGACAGAAGTGGCGATTTCGATGTTCGCGCCCAGCCCGACCACCAGCGCCACCAACGCGCTGCTGACCAGCACCGTGCCGAGCAAATCAAAGCGCCCTTCGGCGCGCTTCTGCGGCACATCGCGCAGTACCCACCACGTCAGCACTAGCGCCAGCAGCGTGACCGGCACATTGATCCAGAACAGCGCGCGCCAGTCGGGGGCGGGCCAGTTCAGCCCCAGCGACTGAAAGAGATTGGTATACATACCGGCGCTCTGGCTAAAGTGCGCCACCAGAATGCCGCCATAAAGATGGCCTAACACCCAGCCCAACGTATCGACCGCGCCGACAATGCCGAGCGGCTGGGCGCGGCGTTCCGGCGGGAACAGATCGCCCACCAGCGCCAGACTGACCGGAACCAGCGCGCCCGCGCCCAGCGCCTGAATCACGCGGCCAATGATAATCGTGATCAGGGCGACCTGACCGGCGTCCGGGCGAACGCCATCGAGCCGGAATTTAATGCTGTAAATCAGGCTGGCGACGCCGGTTCGCGCCTGTGGATCGACTTCGGCAACCACAACCGAGCCGATGATGAAAATGATGAGACAGACGATATAGACGCCGCGCCGCCCGATCAAATCGCTGACGCGGCCCATAAACATCATGCTCACGGTATACGCCAGCAGGTAGCCGTTCACGACCCACGAGGCATCGTCGATCACCGACTGGATCGGCAGCTCCAGACCAACGATGATTTCCGGCAGAAAAGCCGTGACGATGGTCAGGTCGAGCGCACCGATAAACACCGGCAGGCAGACAAGCGCCAGCGCCAGCCACGGGCGTAGATTCCGCTCAGAACGAGGCCGTACCATAGCTAAGCGTCCGGCTCCGCCGTGGCTTCAGGATCGTCGATCTCAGCCGGCGCGTTCACATCGTAAATGTCGATTGTCCACTGCGTCGGCTCAGGTTCTTCCTCGGAGACCGTCTCCGGTTGGACGATGACAAATCGCACCGGGATGATCCGTTCGCGGTGAATATATACGTCCACATCGACCATGCCGGGCATATCGACCAGCCCGGCGAGCAGCGCCGTGACATCCGGGCCGCTGGCGGTCGCTGTCAGGTGATACACTGGCGACCCGTCTTCAAGTGTCGTCTCCCCCACGTATTCGAGGTCGATCAGCGCCTGAAGCGACGCCTGAAAACCGGCTTCGCTGGCGATCAGCGTTTCCGGGTTAAAACCGGGCGAAAAGGGCGCGTTGAACCAGCGGCCGAGAGTCAGAATATCATTTCTGTACCACTGGTTATCGCCGCGAGAGAAAACGCCGACTTCGGTCGGCAGGCCCCCTGCGATCAGGCGTACGTTCGCCTGCATCGTGTTCGGGGCCACATATTGCGCTTCCGCCCTGCGAAAAGCCACCCGGCCAAGATCGGTTTCGATGTAATAGGGCGCTCCTGTGCGCTCAACCAGCATCCGAAAAGAGTCCGTCTGCCGGATGTTTTCTGCGGCTGTGGTAACGAGTTCAAGCGGGTCCGGGGGCGGCGCGCTGCTGGCGCCGCTGCACCCTGCCGCGAAACATGCGACAAGAGCGATCAGTAGCGGCAAACGGAGCACAGTTCTTCCTTCCTCAGGCCAGGCAAACCAGAAATGAGTATACCCGATTGCATATACGCAGGCAGAGTACCGAAGTTGTGAGTTGAGTTAGTATTTACCGGATGCAACTGGTCTGGCGATGTACGTCTTGCGTCTGGACAATTGCCGGTGCGCTTCCTGTTCTCCCTACCCCTCATCGCGGCTCTATGGCTGGCAGCCTGCGCGCCCGCGCCGGCCAGCATACCCGCTTCGCCGTCGCCCAGCCCTAGCCCGCGCCCGCAGATCGTCTTTCAGGCCACGCGAACGCCGCGCCCGGTAGCAACCGCCCCGCCTACAGCGACTTCAACGCCGCGCCCATCGCCGACTCCATGGCCGCTGATCCTGCTGCAAACGCCCGGTGAAGCGCCGCCACCCGCGACGCTCGACCCGGCGCTGCTGACACGCGTCGCTGCCGGGGCATGGTCTGGCGTTGAAGGTGAAATCTCTCTCGAAGGCGCGCCCGGCGCAGGCAGCCAGCGCCGGGTTCTGGTTGGCTATTCCGTCGAAGGGCGCGAGATTTTGGCGCGCGAATTCGGCGACGGCGAGCGCACCATCGTTTTGACCGGCGGGCTACACGGCGGCTGGGAAGCGAACACCGTGGCGCTGGTCGATGCGTTGATCGGCCACTTTGAAAAACATCCAGAAGACGTGCTGCCCGGTATCCGGCTGGCGCTCATTCCGGTCGCCAACCCGGACGGCCTGCTACACGGGCGCACGCCGGAAGGCCGCTTCAATGCCAATGGCGTCGACCTGAACCGCAACTGGGGCTGTGGCTGGCTGCCGGAGGCCGTCTGGCGCGACCAGCCGGTCAATCCGGGGCCGGCCCCGCTGTCCGAGCCGGAAACCAGCGCTCTGGCGGCTTACATCCTGCGACTGCGCCCGGCAGTCGCCCTTTTCTACCACAGCGCGGCCAATGGCGTCTTCGCGGGCCACTGCGACGGCGATCACGGCTCGGCGGCGGTCGCGGCGGTTTACGGCGCAGCGGCGGGCTATGCCTTCGGCTCGGCCTTCAGCGCCTATCCGGTCAGCGGCACGGCAGCATCATGGGCCGATGGGCAGGGCATCGCAGCAGCGGACGTGGAGCTGAAAACGTGGACGAATGCCGAACTGGACCAGAATCTGCGCGCGCTGATGGCGCTACAGCGCTGGCTGACAGGTCTGGAACCGTAACCCGGCCCCGGCATGACATCCCGCGCCGCTTTGCTCGTCAAGCATCACCTCTTCATGGCGAACGGCGCGGGTCGCCGGCGCAGGTGCTAAAATTTGTGAGGAGAAACTGCGCTACACACTTGCCAACGGCAAAGCCGTGGTTGGTCATGGATGAAGTGAGGAGCACGCGCATGGTTCGCCCGGACCGCGCCAGTCTTGCACAGTCCGCGCCGCTGGAAGATTTGCTGGCCCTGCTCTTGCGCCAGTTCCGCCGGCCTCTGGCAACTCTGGGGATCGAGCTAACGGAGGCCGACATCCGGTCGATCACCGCCGGCGTTCTGGCCCGCAAACCCGCAGACAGCCGGGCACAGGCCGTACGCGACGGCCTGATCCAGTTGGTGACAGAAAGCGAGCAGGTCCTCGCCCAATGGAACCTGACGTTCGAGCAGGCGATGGAAACCACCATGGATCAGATGCCGGGCTGGGAAAGCACAGCCGAATTTCTTGAAATCGCCAATATCAAAAGCAACGCCGAGATTCGTATTGCCGCAGGCGCAGCACTGGTCGCCGCGCTCGACGATTTTCGCTATGCCGGCTATCTGCTCTATCTGGCAGCCCGTAACGACGGCGACGTCGATAGCGCGGTAGCGCGGCGCGTCTTGCAATTCAAGACGCAGATCGATCCGCAGTCTCCAGACTGGCTGGACGAGGTGCGCGCCCGGCTCAACGCAGGCTGATCGTGCGCCCCTTGCCCGGATCGTAGGTAATTCGCCCCTGATCGCGCAATTTTTTCAGGTGATAGCGCACTGTCGATTCAGACAGATAGCAGGCGCGGCCGATCTCACGAAAACTTGGCGCATGGCTGTGCTCTTCAATGTATTGGCGCACAAACGCATAGACAAGCTCGGTCGTGGTGGCCATGCATCCCCGTCTATCCGCATAACAAAAAGCAAACTACCTCTATTTAGGCCGAGGTAGAACATATTTTCTAGTCAAATCCCGTACGGATCGCGTTAGAAGTTGGTTGGGGAAACGGCCAGCAGCGGGAAGTCAGTCCCCGCTGGATGCCGCCGCTTCGGGTTTGGCGGTGACGACGACGCGCTCCCGGCGCTTGTCGGGCGGCAGCGCCAGCCCCAGAAAACCGGTCACGACGGTTATGGCGGCGACGACGGTGAAGGCGTTGGTCAGCCCGATGCGATCAGACAACGCGCCGATCAGCAGCGTGCCAAGCGCGCCGGTCGAGAACATGAAGCCGAGGATCGCGCCGGATGCCAGCCCTTTGCGCCCCGGCAACAAGCTCTGCGCCTGCACCACGAGCAGGCTGTGAGAGCCGCCGCTGAGCGCGCCGACCGCCAACGCCATCACAATCGCGGCCGGGCCATCGACCTCCGTCAGCAAAAACAGAGCGGGCGCGGATAGAATCAGGGTAATCGCCACCAGCCAGCGGCTATCATAGCGGTCGGCCAGACTGCCGATAAGCACGCCAGATACACCGCCGCCCAGCCAGAACGCGCTGGTGACAAATCCGTAGGCGGCTGCGTCCCAGCCTTTAAGCTGGAACATGCGCGGGATGAAGGAGGCCAGCGCCGGGTTGATCAGACTGCGCAAGGCGACCACCAGAGCCAGCAGCGCGAGCGCCGCAAGGGGCAGCCGGGCCGAACCGGCGACTTCCGCAGCCACGTGCGCGGCGCTGGCAGCGCGGCGTTCCAGATGCGCCCGCAAATTTGGAAGCGACAGGAACATGAACAGCGCCGACGGTATGGCCAGCAACCCAAGCGAGATGATTGGAGCGACGGTCCCTGTCTCCAGTAGCCGTCCGGCAAACACGGGACCAAGCGCGTCGGCAAACACGTGGTTGTTCTGGCTGGCAAAGCGGTCGAGCAAAAAGCCGGCCAGCGCCGGGCCAATCGCCAGACCGATCTGGCCCATGAGGAAGAAAATGCCGGTATTGGTCGCCGCGCGCTCGCGATTCGCTTCCGAAGCGTGCATCGCCCCCACCGGATGAAACGCGCCGCTGCCCAGCGACGACAGCGCATAGGGGACGATCATCAGGTAATAATTGCGGGTGACCTGAGCGATCACCAGCGACGACAGTAGCAACGTCACCGACCAGACGACGCCGCCCGCACCCAGCAGCCGTCCGCCGGTCCGGTCTCCCAGCAGGCCAAAGAGCGGCTGGCTGAGCGCGCCCGCAAGCTGGTACAGGCTGATGGCAAAGCCAAGCTGTGTATTCGATAGCGTCAGAATATGCGCGCTGAGAAAGGCCAGCAGCACCGGCCCCATCCCGTTGAACATATCAACGGTCATATGGCCAAAGGCAACCGACCAGAACGTATGGCTGGGTTTGGATTGTCGCATGTTGTGATCAAGTGGGCAGCGGGAACGATCCTCAACAGTATAGCCGCAGTGCTTCAGTCCAGGAAGTACCGGAAAATAAGACCAATCGCTCCACGCGACCGGCGGCGTTTGCCGTTCTCAATGCTTCAACCATCCGGCAACGTAGGAAACAAGTTACAATACGAACAATTGACAAACATGCGTGCAGGCAGCGGAGGGAGCAGGCTGTGAGTCGCTGGCCGAACAAATATGTGATTGGTCTCACCGGGAACATCGCCGTTGGCAAAAGCGTTGTCCGGCAGATGTTGCAACACCTGGGAGCCTATACCATCGACGCCGACGGGCTGGCCCATCAGGCGATGGCGCCGGGCGCTCCCGCCTACCGACCGGTCGTCGAAATGTTTGGCCGTTTCATCCTCGCGCCCGATGGCCGCATCGACCGCTCCAAACTGGGCAGCATCGTCTTCGCCGTGCCGGAAGCGCTGGCTACGCTCGAAAGCCTGACACATCCGGTCGTGCTTCAGGCGATCAATACGCTGGTGACGCGCGCCAGCCAGCGGGTCGTCGTGATCGAGGCGATCAAACTGCTGGAAACCGATCTGGCGCAGGCGGTGGATACCATCTGGGTGGTCGACGCAGCGCCCGAAACCCAGCTCCGGCGGCTGGTGGAAAAACGCGGGCTGTCGCCCGAAGAAGCGCACAAGCGCATTACCGCCCAGCGCGCGCAGGCTGAAAAGCTGCAACGGGCGGACCGCATCATTCGCAATGACGGCCATGTTGACGAAACATGGCGACAGGTTCAGGCCGGGTGGGCCGAGATTCAGCGCGCGTTGGGGGCGGTCGCGGGGCCGGCGAACACGCCGCGAATAGACAGCCCGGCCCAGCCCTCAGCCACGACGGAGATCACGATCCGGCGAGGCATGCCCGGCAACGCCGAACTGATCGCCGAGTTTCTCAGCAAGGTCAGCGGCAAGCAGGTCAGCCGCATGGACGTCATGCTATCGTTCGGTCAGAAGAGCTATCTGCTGGCTATCGACCAAGCCGGGCGTGTGGCCGGCATTATCGGCTGGCAGGTAGAAAACCTGATCACGCGGGCCGACGAATTCTACCTTGCGCCCGATGCCCCGCGCGATCCGGTCGTCAAGGCGCTGGTCGAGGCAGTCGAAGAGGCGTCCAAAGAGCTGCAAAGCGAAGTGGGTTTTATTCTGCTGCCGCCAAACGCGCCGGGTGAAACGATTCAGGCTTTCCAGCGCACCGGCTATGAAACCACGGCGCTGGAAGAAATCCGCATCCCCGCGTGGCGTGAAGCGGTCTACGAAATGGCCGCGGAAAACCCGCGCATTCTGATGAAGCGGCTGCGCCCGGATCGCGTCATGAAGCCGATTTAGCGTCAGACCGCCGCGGCTGCCCGGGTTGTCGCAAAGGCGTCATCCACATTATACTGCCAGAGCATCAGCCGGACTCGCTCCGACGAGGCGCATGCACATGGAACTGCCGTTTTACCTCAAGACCCTGCCCCCCGAAGCGCTGGAGATCATTCGTTACTACAAGCGTCTGGGGAACACGGTGGCCTTCACCGATGCCATCATCCAGAGCACCGGACTGAGCGAACGGGGCTTTGGCAAGGCTATTCGCCGCCTTGTGACCAAAGGGTATCTCGTCCTCGATGGCGATCAGCAATATCGCCTGACCGAACTGGGACAGCTTGCGGTGAGCGAGCTGCCGGAAAGCGACGGCCAGAACCCCGAACCGGCCCCGGAAGAACCCGCCCGCCAGCGTATAGTCGAGCGCGAGGTCGTGCTGGCAGCCCTCGCCGCGCTAGTCGCCGATAAACCGGCCACGATCACTGTCGGTTTCGCCCCGGCTTCGGGCGAGGCGCGCGACACCGGCTCGCTCGACGTGCTGCTGCGTCTGTCGGTGTTGAACGGCCAGCCCGCGACTGCTCAGGAAACCAGCCTGATCGTCGGCAGCCGGGCAGCAAAGCAGACCTTCACCGTCACCGCCGGTCGCTTCAAGCAGGCCCGCCTGCGCCTGCAAATTTACCAGACAGGCGACGCGCTCGACGAAGCCTATTCCTGCGGCGGCATGTACGTCGATCTGGACGTGCTCCCGCCCGGCGCAACCGCCAGAGATGACCAACTTGCTTACCGCACCACCGCCCGCTTTATCGTAGGCGAATAGACGCCGTAGCCGGTCGCCGGGCTGCGGCAGCTCGAAAGCAGCAAACGCCAGCGCTCATCCTCGATGGCGCAACGACAACCCACAGTTTTTTAACGACCGCTTCGGTTATCAGAAAAGCGCGTTCTAGCGGTCGTGGTTCATGGGCGGTGTCCAGCCGAAAGGCACGTCCTCATCCAGCAGGTGGAAACCGCTGGCTTGCGGGCGAAAAGGTTGTGTGTCGTCCAGATTAACCGGCAACGGGCGGTTCAGTTCGTCGGGGCGGTTGCGTTTGCGAAGGTCGCGCGCGTAATAAATGCGCTTCGTCGCCTCATCATCGAGCGCGATGCGCGCCACCCCTCGCGCCAGCACGTCGATTGGCATGGGCGCGACCCGGCCCAGCCATGTCCATGAAAACGGCGGCGTTGCGCCGACCAGCGACAGAAAGCGGTAGAACACGCCGCGCCGCTTGCCGCGCATGTAGGCCACAGGCGCGCGAATAATCGTCGGGCGCAGGCCGACACGGCTAATATAGCGCTCGGCCTCGCGCTTCGAGCGAATGTACTGGCGGCTAACCCACGGTGCGCTGACCGCGCTGATCAGCACCATGCGCGTCACGCCGCCACTGACGCACATGTTGGCGACGTTGCGGGCCGAAACAAAATTCAGCGTGTCGTGGCTCAGCCCTTTGGCCGGATCGGCAATCATGCTGCCGACGGTATGTATCACCGTATCCTGATTGCGCGCGCGCCCTTTCAGGCTGCCCGGATTCCAGACATCCGCCGTCCACCAGCGTGTGCGCTGGGCCAGCGGGCCAAGCCGGTCTTCAGCCCCCGGACGCACCAGAAGCGTCACTTCGGCCCCTTCCGCCAGTAATGCAGCGGCGATGTTGTCTCCGAGAAAAGTGCCGCCGCCGGTCACCAGCACCCGTTTCGTTTTTGCCATACGCGATTTTCGTCGTCCTGCGGTTGCCGGGCGCGTTCGCCGCGCCACTCGCACGAAAATTGTATCGGCCTGTCCGATCAGCGGCAAAGATGCACAAAACGCCCGTTGTGCAAAGGCCACGAAATATGCATAATGATAAATGTATTAGCTGCAACGAGCAGTGTTTGTAAGGGCTTTCGACAAAGCCACTGTTGGGCTGGTTATAAGCCATTGACTGACTGTTTCGACTATGGACCTGCCCTTGGGCAGACGTGATGATTGTGCCGCCGTCGAGCCGTGGAACGCTCGACCAGAAGTGCGTTACATAGCGGAGTGCGAATAGGTCAAACCAGTAGCGAACTTTTGCCCGAAAGCGCGTTGAAGCAACGGGCCACTTGCGGATAAGCTACCGATCAACGGTTATCTCGCGCAGACGCGCGGCGCAGTATCCTGCCAGATTGAGCAGTCGTCGCCCAGCCGTGGTTTCGTCCCCGAACACGGCTCTTTGTGATTCAGTCGGCCCGGCCCGGCGACTGAACCGCAAGCCTGCAGGTAGCATGTCAGGCGGAAGCACATGGAACGAGGAGTCATCACGGCGCTTGAGGTACAGAAGCGCGACAAAAAGCGCGTCAACGTGTTCGTCGACGGTGACTACGCGTTCAGCCTGTCACTCGACGAAGCCGCGCGGCTTCACAAAGGGCAGGTTCTGACCGAGGCGGAGATCGACGCGCTGCGTACGAACGACGAAATCGTGCGCGCGGTTGACCGCGCTGCCCGCTTCATCGCCTACCGCCCGCGCAGCGAGCAGGAAGTTCGCCGCAACCTGCGGGACAAGGACGTGCCCGACCCGGTGATCGACGCAGCCATGGAACGGCTACGCCAGTTGGGTTATCTCGATGATCGGGCCTTCGCGGAATTCTGGGTTAAAAATCGCAGCCAGTTCAAGCCCAGCAGCGACCGAGCGCTGCGTTACGAATTGCGGCAGAAAGGCGTCCCCGACCGGGTGATTGCCGAAGTGCTGGCAGAACAGGACAACGACGACGCCGCTTACCGCGCAGCGCAGAGCCAGATTCGCCGCCTCCGCGGCCTCAGTAAGCGCGATTTTCGGGTCAAACTCAATGGCTTTCTTCAGCGTCGGGGCTTTTCGTACAGCGACGCGCGTTCGGCGATCGAGCAGTTTATCGAGGAACTGGAACGCGATGATCCAGATTATTTCGCCGGCGAGGGCCCGGACGACGAAGCTGACTGGTACGGCGAGTAACCGGGTGAAATTAAGAGCCTGAAAGACAAACACTTATGCAGGAAAACATGCCATCTATAACCGGGTAAGGAAAGGAGGAAGGCGGCCGGTCTCCCGCAATGCGGGAGCAAGCCGCTGAAAAGATGGACACCTTGATTGTAGGGATCGCCATCGGCCTCGCCGTCGGCGTGATTGCGGGCTATCTGGGCCTGACCTACTACCAGAATTCGCAGGGGAAAAACCGGCGGCTGCTGGCGGAAGAAGAAGCCCGCAACATTACGAATGAAGCGAAGGCACAGGCGGCGAATATCACACTCGAAGCCGAAAACAAGGCGCGCATGCTGGTCGAAGAAGCGAACGAAACCATGCAGCGCCGCCGCCGCGAACTGGACAAGGAGGACGAGCGCCTGCAGCGCCGCCGCGAAGATCTGGACAAGCGCTATGAACGGCTGGAACAGCGCGAGCAGCAGTTGAACAAACGCCAGAGCCAGCTCGACCGCCAGCAGAACGCGCTCCAGAAACTCGAAGAAGAGCGCATGCAGGAATTGCAGCGTATCGCCCAGATGACCGCCGAAGAAGCGCGGGCGGAACTGCTGGCGACTGTTGAGCAGGAAGCCCGCAACGATATGGCCCGCATCATCCGGCAGGTGGAAGCCGAAGCGCACGAAGAAGCCGACAACCGGGCGCGGGAAGTGATCTCGTTGGCCGTCCAGCGGCTCGCCTCCGAGCACGTCAGCGAGATTGCGGTCAGCGTTGTTTCGCTGCCGAGCGATGAAATGAAGGGCCGTATCATCGGGCGCAACGGGCGCAATATCCGCGCGTTTGAGCTGGCGACCGGCGTCGATGTCGTGGTGGACGACACGCCGGAGGCCGTCACGATCAGCAGTTTCGACCCCGTGCGCCGTGAAGTCGCCAAACGCGCGATGACCAAGCTGGTGATGGATGGCCGCATCCACCCGGCGCGCATCGAGAAACTGATCGAAGACGCCCGCGCCGAAGTCGAGCAGGTCATCCGCGAGGAAGGCGAACGGGCGGCTTATGAAACCGGCGTCCATGGCCTGCATCCCGAAATTATCAAGCTGCTGGGCCGGCTGAAATTCCGCACCAGCTACGGCCAGAACCAGCATGCCCACGCGATTGAAACCGCGCATATCGCCGGTATGATCGCCGCCGAACTGGGCGCGGACGTCATGGTCGCCAAGACCGGCGGCCTGCTCCATGACCTCGGCAAGGCCATCGACCATGAGGTGGAAGGAACCCACGCCATGATCGGCGCGGAGTTCGCCAAGCGCTACGGGTTGAACCCGCGCGTCGTGAACGCGATTGCAAGCCACCACCACGAAGTCGAACAGGAATATATCGAGTCGTACATCGTCGAAGCCGCCGACGCCATTTCGGGCGCGCGACCCGGCGCGCGGCGTGAAAGCCTCGAATCGTACATCCGCCGCGTGAAGATGCTCGAAGAAATCGCCACCAGCTTTGACGGCGTCGAACAGAGCTACGCGCTGCAGGCAGGCCGTGAAGTCCGCATTATCGTGCGGCCCGAAGCCATCGACGACCTTGCGGCGCTGCGGCTCTCGCGGGACATCGCCCGCAAGATCGAAGAAACCATGCAGTATCCGGGCCAGATCAAGGTACAGGTCATCCGCGAAACGCGCGCCGTGGAATACGCGCGCTGACGCGAGCGGTATCGACAGCAACCAGCGAAAACAAACGCGGGCAGGGAATAATTCCCTGCCCGCTGTGATTCCGGTCGCCCCTGAATTCTCCTTGAGGGAGAAAGCGAGGGCTACAGCTTACTCCTCGTCAGCCTCGACGGTCGCCTCTTCCGTCGCTTCCGCCTCTTCCAGCAGCGCGCCGGTCAGCGGATCAACGCCGGTATCCAGGCTGCCATCCTTCAGGGCTTCGTAGATTTCCTGAATCCGTTCGGTGACTTCTTCAGGCACGTCGGCGTCATGCGCCGGAGCAAAGCCGATACCGTCATTGGCGGCTTCCAGCATGTAGATGCCGTCTTCGGGCAGCGGTTCGCCGTTAACCAGCAGTTCAATCATGTTGTAAACGCCGTTGTCGACCCGCTTGACCGCGCTGGTGATCAGGTTTTCCGCGCCGGGAGTTTCACCGCCGCCGAAGGTTGTGAAGTATTCGTCCTGATCGACGCCGATGACATATGCGCCGTTCTGCGCCGCGTAGAGCGTACCGCCGGAGCCAGTCGAACCGCCCGCGCCAAAGATGACGTCCGCGCCTTCACCGAGGAACTGCTCTGCAGCCGCCGCGCCCAGATCCGGAGCGGTGAAGCTGGCGATGTAGACGCCCAGAACTTCGATGTCGGGATTGATGTAACGCGCGCCCTGCTCGAAACCATGACGGAACTTGACAACCGCCGGCACGTCGATGCCATATACGCCTGCGATCACGTTCGTCTCGGTCATCAGCGCGGCCATCGCGCCGACCAGGAAGCCCGCCTGATCCTCACGGAACTGGATACCCACATAGTTGGGCAGGTTTTCAGGGTCTTCATTGACCTGGTCAACGCCGATGAAATACACATCCGGATTCGCGGCAGCCGCCTCGGCAGTCGCGTCCGCAATCAAAAAGCCGACCGTGATGATGACCTCGTAACCTTCCTGAAGGCAGGTTTCGATATTGGTCTGGTAGTCGGTCTGTGATTGCGTTTCAATGAAAGTGCTGTCCAGATCGAAGTCTTCAACAGCCCGCATCATGCCTTCATAGGCATACTGGTTGAACGTGCCGTCGTTGACGCGACCGATGTCGGTCACGAGGCAGACTGTCTCGATGCCATCCTGAGCGGAAACCGCAAAGGTGGGGATCAGAGCCAGCATCAGCAGCGCCAGAGCCGCCGACAAACGAATGTATCGATTCATATCTTCAGACCTCCTAAATATGAGCGAATCTGCTCGTGCGAGAGCACACAACAACCGGAGTGTAACGCACTTCTTTCTTTCAAAACAAAGATGGTATTAGGTCACTTTTGCCGAACTTATGCGCCGAGCTGCGTGATTGCCTAGAGCGTTTCGGGCAATGTCATCGTCGCGTCGATCTGGTAAAGGCCAGCGCCCAGATCCTGAACCCTGATGCCGAGCTGGCCAATGCCCTGTGAAACCGCACCGCCGCTCTGCGCCCCAAAGAATGTGCTGTAAACAGCGTTCAGGTCGACATACAACGCTGGCTGACCATCGCGGCTGACGTTTTGCCACCGCGGCACGTTCACCAGACGATTGTCACCGCGCCCGGCGCGCACCGCCTGCTCGACTGCGTTACCCGTTCCTACGACGAGCATCCCGTCAACCGTGCCAAGCTGCAGCAGGGGAACGCCGATTGGCTCGATATAAAGCGTCCTGAACGACTCGTCGCCGACTGTGGCATCCTCAAAAGCCCTGGCATCTACCGCGAACACCGACTGCGCCAGCAGGCTCGCGCCGTCCAGCGCAGCCGCCGCGTCTGACACCCGCGTGACCAGCAGCATATCGTAGCGCGCGCCCGTCAGCGGATCGGGATCGTTGGGCCTGGGGATGAGCGCGAAGGCATAGCTGCCGTCCAGATGCGCGACCAGATCGTCGGCGACACTGAAATTACGACCAGTTTCAAGCGCCGTCAGAAATCCATCGACGGCGGCCTTGAGATCGTCGGCGGTCGGAAGCGAGGGCGTTGCTTCGATAGCGGGCTGTGCCGCAGCCGGATTGGCCACAAACCCGCCCAGCAGGTTGGCGGTAAACCCTGTCAGTGGCAATGTCAGCAGCGTGTTATAGAAGGCCGTGTTTGCGCTGCTGCCGCTCTGCACCAGCATGGCGCTGCGGGGGATGAAATTCAGCACCGCGTCATCCACCACCGGACCTGCTTCCGAGGCTACATCCGTTTTCAGACGAATGGTCGTGTTGACGGTATTGCGAAACGTATCCGTGCCGAGGGAAATGCTGAGGCCATCGACAGCGCCCGTCAGCAACGCAGTCCCAAACGCGCCGCCGTCGTATGCGCTCAAGGCATCGCCGAACGCCTCCAGCAGCGGCGTGGCGGAACTATCGCCCTGAAGCGCTACGCTCAGGGCGCGCAGCGCAGCCTCGCCGTCGATGTAGGCATGAACGGCCGCGCGGCCCTCCAGCGCCGTCGCCGCATAGCCTTCGGTGTCGATCAGGCGCTCGCGCTCGCCCGCCTGCGCGTCAATCGCCTGCTCCAGCAACGGGCGCGGGCCAACCAGCACCGCCGCCGGCGTAAACGCCATCGCCGTCCGGTCGCCAATGACAATCGGCGTCCCGCGATAGCTGTCGCGCTCGGCAAAATCCTGTTCGGCGACAATCCGGCTGAGCGCCGCTGCCGCCGCAAACGAGTCCTTGGCCGGCAGGATCAACAGCAGATCATCGAGCGACACGCGGAACCGGTCGTCAAAAGCGCGGTAAGCCGCGACCAGTTCGCCGCTCAGCCACGGCAGAATGACGTCCTGAAACGAAACGCCTTCGACATCAAAGAAGTCGACCGGGAAAAAGTCTTCGAGTCTGCGCTGCTGCGCCGCGTTGACGCGCAGCGGCTGAATATAGGACGCGGCGTAGTAGGCGAGGTTCAGTTCGAGCAGCGTCCTATCGGGATCAGCCAGATCGACGCGCAGGAAACCTTCAAAACCGGCCGGAATCCAGTCGAGCGCCGATACCTCCGTCTGTGCGGACGTGGCCTGCATTCCAACGCCGAAGAGAATTATGAGGCAAAGCAACAGGGATCGCATCGACTCTACCGGCCCCACCACTGCAACAACTCACAACCTGTCATCGCAGCCACATTAAACCGCAAACCGCCAGAAAAGCAATGAAACAAGCGCCTTTCCACGGCATCCGGGCGGAGAAACAAAAAAGCCCGCCGAAAAGCGGGCCTAAACGCTCTATTCCCAGGAAGGCGCATTTTAGTGGAGATGCCAGGAGTCGCACCTGGGTCTGCAACATACCTTCACGCCCGGTTTTCGCGTCCTGCACAGTGCGCCTTCTCGCTACTCGCCGGGCAGCATGCCACATCGAAACTACACATCCCCATACGGCCCTAATTATACACCGGCAACATTAGAGCGTCGTTGGAAGAACGGACGATTCGCTGGCGTCCAGCGCCTGAACCAATGCCAGTGTGTAACGAGCGGCGCGCGTCAGCATATCCGGGTCGAGGGCCGCTGTCGTGTCATTCGGGTCGTGCCACAACGCCGGATTGCCCTGATCATCATAGCCATAGATGCCGATCGCCTCGTAGTCGTGCTGGATCAACGGGGCGACCTCGTCCACGATGTCGAGATCTCGGCCACTGACGCCCAGTTCGGGATGCTCGCGCGCGATCCGCGCCGCCAGCGCCGTAATTCGGGGCGCAGAACGGTACGATGTGAACTCGCTCAGGCCTTGGCGGGTGGCATAACACAGCCGTCCCGCGCCGACCAGCGCCACGTTAATCCAGTAGGTGTTGTAGCGCGGCGGCGCGAAACGCCCCAGATAGCTCCGCAGCCCGACCGCCCCGGCCGCGTGACAGCCGGTGAACAACAGAATGACCTCGGTTTCGTTCAACGGCTGCGCGGCCAGCGCCTGCGCCAGCCCGAGGAGCACCGCCACGCCGGATGCGTTATCGTTCGCGCCGGCGACCGGGGCTTGCGCTTCATCAGCCATAAGTGCGGCAGCGCCAAAGCCACAGGCGGCAGACGCCAGCCACTGGATGCTGGTACGCTGCCGGCGTCCGGTAAGCGCGCCCGCCAGCATGGTCACACCCGCCAGCCCGGCAAGCGCAATGCCGGTTGTGCTAGCGATCCGCGCCGCGCCGGGGAGCGGCAGGCGCGTCATGCGCCGGGCCTTGTCGGTATCGAGGTGGGCGACGAGAAACACGCGCCTTTTGATTTCGCCCGCCGGCGCAATGCGCGCGACCACGTTCTGACTCGTGCCCTGAGCCAGCATCCGCAGGTAAGACGGATGGCGCAACGACAGCGCGTTCGCCAGCGCGCGCGCGACGCCCAGCATCACCAGACCGCCCACCGCCTGCCCGAAACGCCCGCCAAGCAGCGGGGCCAGCGTACCGGCACAGAGATAGGGCGCGGCCAGCCAGCCGCTGGTTTCCGGGCTGGTGAAGAACTGATCGCGCACGTCGTCAATGCCCATGCTTTCGAGCGCCTCGCGCACGTATTCGGCGGCGCGGCGCTCGTTGCGCGAGGTCGGGGGCCGGGGGCCGATCTGGTCGCACAGGACATGGATATGTTTCAACAGTTGCTCAGCCTGAAAGCTGGCCTGAACGGTTTCCGGCATGATGCGTTTCTCCGGGAAATTCGCTCATAACGCGTCGGGGAATCATAACACCCGGCTTGGGTTGGCTGCTACTCAATTGGTATCAACTGCGCTATACTTTGCTGTCAATCCGGGCAGTTGAAACAGAATTTTCATATTTTAGGCATACAACGCGGGAGTTGAGGGGAACATGCGAGCGTCAGTATTGCAGGAAAACCTCGCGAGAGGCTTAAGCATCGTCAGCCGCGCTGTCGATTCCCGGCCGACGTTGCCGGTGCTGGCGAACGTCCTCCTGGCGACCGAAGACTCGCGGTTAAAGCTCTCGGCAACCAACCTGGAGCTGAGTATCACCACCTACATCGGCGCCAAGGTTGAAAAAGCGGGTGCGATTACGTTACCGGCAAAAACATTCGCCGAACTGGTGAACAATCTTTCACCAGAGCGCGTTGATCTGGCGCTCGACCCGGCAACGCAAACGGTTAACGTGCGCTGTGGCACAACCAATTCAAATATTAAGGGCATCAGCGCGAGCGAATTCCCCATGATCCCTCAGGGCGGAGAAAATGACGTTACCATGCCGGGCCGCTTGCTGAGAGACATGATTAACCAGACGGTGTTCGCCGCCGCCAAGGAAGACAACCGGCCCATTCTGACCGGGGTCTACACGGAATTCGACGGCGATGTGGTGACGATGGCCGCCGCCGATGGCTACCGGCTGGCAGTGCGAACCGCCCGGCTGGAAAACCACTCTTTCGATAAACCTCTGGACATGGTCATTCCGGCGCGGTCACTGGCAGAAGTCGCCCGCATCATCGACGACGATGACGAAGAGGTTGGCATCACGCTGCCCGGCGAGCGCGACGTGGTCATGTTCCGTACTGAATACACGGAAATCACCTCGCAGCTTCTGGAAGGCCGCTTCCCCGATTTCAGCGCGATCATTCCCAAGACGTACAGCACGGCGACGACCGTCTACACCACCGATCTGCTGCGCGCCTGCAAGCGAGCGGAGATTTTCGCCCGCGACAGCGCCAACAGCGCGCGTCTGTTCGTCAAGCCGCCGAACAGCCCCGGCGAACCGGGTGAGATCATGGTCATCGGCAGAAGCGCCGAACGAGGCGACAACGAAGGCATGATCGACGCCAGCGTGGAAGGCGAGCCGCTGGAAGCATCGTTCAACATTCGCTATCTGATTGACGTGCTGAACGTCATTCCCGACGAGCGCGTGGTGCTGGAAAGCAACGGCCCGTCTCATCCCGGCGTGCTGCGTCCTGACGGGCGTGACGATTTCATCACCGTCATCATGCCGATGTCGATCACGCGCTAGGCAGGCGCGGCAACGCGTCATCCCAACCGGCTGAAACGCTGATACGATCAGGAGCGTCACATAACCGTGGCGCTCTTTTCGTGTTGCTCACAGGCATGGCCGTCCATCCGGCTCACCAGACGCAGGGTTTGCTACAATAAAACTGCTACCCGCAACAGCGCCGCCGCAATTCACCGAGCAGCGACGGCCTCGGCCCATGCGCGGCTGCGCCCATTCCCGACAGACGTTGTTAACTCTAAGGAATCTGTGCCGTTATGTCGTTTCCCCTCTCCGTCCTTGATGTCACGCCGGTTATCTCCGGCGCTTCCAGCGCGCAGGCGCTGCGTAACACGATTGATTTGGCCCGCTTTGTCGACGCGCGCGGTTATACGCGCTTCTGGCTGGCCGAGCATCACAATTCGCCCGGAATCGCCAGCACGACGCCGGACATTATGATCGCGCGGGTGGCCCGCGAAACCCGGCATCTGCGCGTTGGCTCCGGCGGCGTGATGCTGCCCAACCACGCGCCGCTGAAGGTGGCGGAATCCTTCCGCCTGCTGGAAGCGCTCTATCCGGGGCGCATCGACCTCGGCATCGGCCGCGCGCCGGGAACCGACATGGCGACCGCGCTGGCGCTGCGGCGGTCGGAAGCCCTGCTCAACGCCGACAACTTCCCGCAGGAACTGGCGGAACTGGTCGCGTTTGCAACCGGCTCGTTCCCCGACGGCCATCCGTTCAAATCGATTACAGCCTATCCCAATGATGTGCCGCTGCCGCCCATCTGGCTGCTAGGATCGAGCGGGTTCAGCTCGCAGTTGGCCGCCCAGCGCGGCACAGGGTTTGCCTTCGCGCATCATATCAACGCGCGGGCAGCCATTCCGGCCATGCTGACCTATCGCCAGAACTTCCGCCCGTCGGAGCAGTTTCCACGACCACACGCCATCCTCGCGGCTTCGGTCATCTGCGCCGAAACCGACGAGGCGGCGGAAGATCTGGCGCTGACATTCGCGTTCGTCTTTTTCAGCCTGCAAACCGGGCGTTCCGGCCCGATGCTCAGCCCGGAGGAGATTAAGGCGCTGCCACTGACCGATATCGAGCGCGCCATGCTGCGGGCCATCATGGATCAGCATATTGTCGGCAGCCCGGCTACGGTTCGCGCGCGGCTGAGCGAGCTGATCGAACAGACGCAGGCCGACGAACTGATGGCGCTGACCGTCGTGGCCGACCACGAGGCGCGCCTGCGCTCGTATGACCTGCTGGCGCAGGCGTTCAACGTGCAGCCGGTGGCGGACGCCGAGCACACTCCGGAACAATAGGCGACTGTTTACCGGCGTCCATGCACGGTCTGGCGTTAGGAAAAGCCGCCCGGTTCCTTGTCAGGTTTTTCCGCAACAGAAACCGCATTTTGCCCGACACAAGTATCGGGGTTTGCCTGCTACACCGCCGTTCCATTCTCCCCTACTATGGAGGCATCAAACGAGATCACAGACAGCGCACATCAGGCGCACAAAAGGAAAGACGCTCATGGCTCGCTCGCTCAAACTCAACTCCACCACTGTCGTGCAGGACCCACCGTTCGCTCGCCTGCTGTTCAGCGATACCCGCTTCGCCATCATCTGGACGGCGGTACGCATCTTCATCGGCTACCAGTGGCTCTCCTCCGGCCTCGGCAAGCTCGTTAATCCCGCGTGGATAGACAGCGGTGAAGCGCTTCAGGGCTTCTTCCTGCGCGCCGTCGCCATCCCCGAAACCGGCAAACCGGCCATCGCTTTCGACTGGTATCGCAGCTTCCTGCAGGGCATGCTCGACAGCGGCGCTTACACCTGGTTTGCCAAGGTGATCGTCTTCGGTGAAATTATGGTCGGTGTCGGCCTGATCCTGGGCGCGTTTGTCGGAATTGCCGCCTTCTTTGGAGCGTTCATGAACTGGAACTTCATCATGGCGGGCACGGCGAGCACCAACGGCCTGCTGCTGGTCCTGTCGATCCTGCTGATCCTGGCGTGGAAGACAGCGGGCTACTACGGGGCAGACTACTTCCTGCTGCGGCTGCTGGGCACGCCATGGGGACGGTCGAAAGCAGAGACAGAGACAGCGACAACCGCCAAAAGTCCCAGCGCCGCCTAGAGCGAGACACAAAGGCTAACTAAAGAGAGCGTCACGCTAATGTGACGCTCTCTTTGTTTTTGCCGGCGATCAGGGTGTCAGCGTGCCCAGAACGTCACGATTCGCTTCGGCGGTACATCGACCGTAAAGGCACGGCTGCCATCCAGCGAACGCGCCTCGCCTAGCGGCGTTTCCAGCAGGTTGACCGGCGTCACGCTCTGAACCGGCAGGCCGAAGGTCACACGGCCTGAAACCGCCTCGTCCGCGCTGTTGTAAAAGCGCACGATAAAGCCTTCGCCCGCTTCCGCCGGTTTGATGCTGGTGAGCACCAGCGCGGCAGGTTCGACCGATACCAGCGAACCGGAAGGCGGCAACGTCCCGGCGCTGAGCGGAACCGCAAGCGCGCGGAGTGGCGCTTCAAAGGCAAATGCCTGCGCCGCGCCCGCGTCGAGATCCGCGCCAAACGGAATGATGCTGTACTCGAAGATGTGCTCGCCCAGACACTGCGCGCCCGGCGTCGCCAGCGCCGGCCCGGCGTGACCGATACGGTTGGCCAAATCCTCGCGCGAAAGCCAGCCCACGCAGCGCAGCAGCGTCAGCGCCAGCGTTGCGCCCTCGTCGCCGGGGATAAGCTCGTATTCCGGCAGGCCACGGGCCGCGATCATCAGCCCGTGCTCGCCGTCGGTCACGGCGACAAACGCCCGCTGGGGCGCGGTCGGCTGGGGCAACTCCTGATATTCCGACGGGTCGTAATCGCCAATCGGCGCGCGGCGAATCCGGTCGAAATGGCTGTCGGCAATGGCGATATCGCTCTTGATCGGCGTCGGGAACAGCACGCGCAGCCGGTGATCCTCGGCGCGGTTCACGACCGTCGTGCGAATGTCCACGCGCCCCACGCCCGGCACAAGCTGGGCAGTCGTCGTCACGCGCAGCACTTCGACCGGCGTGCTGTGTTCTTCGTACTCCGGCTCGTTGCGCGCCAACTGAATCAGGCGATTGACGCGGAAGCGGCGGTCGCGCAGCGACAGACCGAGCGGCACTTCCAGTTCCATGACGACGGTCAGCGTCTGGCCTTCGGGGCCGAGATCGACCGCCTGCACGAGAGGCGACTGGCGCGGCGTATCGACAACCGTGTCGTATTCCACCGGGCAGAAGTTGTACTCATCGCCGCGGTCGCCCTCGTCGCGGAAACGGTTCAAACCGCTGTAGGTAACGCCCGTGCGCTTGTCGGTAATCGTCAGCGTTCCGCCGGTGGTGTCAGCCTCGACGCGGAACCATTCGTTCTCGATGGCGCGCTGGCGCAGGCCGTCGCCGGTCGCGCGCTCCGACTTGCCCGGCACATTGTGCAGGCGATAGCTGCGATAGCCGACACCGGGAACGTCTTCGGCGACGAAAGCCAGCCGGTGATAGCCCGCCAGATAAATCGTCAACTCGCAGCTTTCGACGTCGCGCAGGTCGCGGCGCAGCGTATCGGCAAGCTGCGCGAAATCGCCGATTTGCCCGGTGTGATATTCCGGAAAGACGACCTCCAGCCGCGCGGTTTTGCGATCTTCGGACAGCCAGACGCGTACATCGCGCACCAGCCGCCAGCCATAAAAGCCGACCTCAATATCGTCGATAAACTGCATCAGTTCGTCATGCGTCAGCGTGCGCCGCTGGTCGATCGTGTCATTGGCGGAAAGCCAGCGCGCCGGAACCCGCTGCCCGCGGTCGTCGAGCAGTTCATAAGTGCGGCCCGCGCCCGGCCAGGGGACGTCAACTTCGATACGGGCCGTCGCCACCGGCTGCGCCGGGTTGTAAACCAGCACCGCGACATCGCCGCCGCCCTGAACGACGCTGTACGTCGGCAGTTCGCCTTCCTGAACGGACTCAGGCGCGGGCAGGGCCGCGGTATTGATCGACGCCGCCAGATCGCGCAGCGAGGCCGTCGTGACCTCCTCGGCAATCTGGTCGGTCCAGTCAAAGCGGGTCCGCATTTCCTCGTGGACCTGATCGATCGAACAGCCGCAGATGGAATCGTGCGGGTGGTTCTGAATCAGGTAGCGCCACGCACGCCAGACCTCGCCATGGCGGTCGCGCCCGCCAAGCGCGCGCACAAACGCGGCCAGCGGTTCGGCCAGCCGCTCCAGCGCGACCTGTGAAGCGTGGTTGCGCTGCTTGATCCACATGCGTGTGGAAAGCACGCCCGGCAACAGGTTATAGCGCTGCGAATTGCGTAGTTCGCCACGAATGACCGGCAGTTCGTCCGCCCGATCGCCCAACGCCTCTCGCAGTTCGTGCAGGTAGCCGTGCAGCGTGCCGTGTTTCAATCGCGCCTGCCCCGCCAGCCGCTCGTTGGCCGCGGCGATCAGCCCCGGCAGTTCGGGTTGGGGCATCATGTGATCGGTCCCGCTTAGAAACAGCAGGTGGCGGGTATGCCCGTGCGGGGCCAGCGCGTCGATTTGCCGGTTCACCACACGCACGAACGCCTGCGGGCTGGGCGGAACCCAGGCGAGATTGCCATAGCCCGCGCGCAGATAGATCGTGAAAATGCGCGTGCCATCCGGCGCTTCCCACCACAGTTCGGTCGGCTCATAGGCCAGCCCGCGTTGCAGCGCCACCGCCTCTAAGCCGACGCCGGCCAGAATCTGCGGCAGTTGCGCGATATGCCCGAACGGGTCGGGCGTGTAACCGATCGGCATGCGCGCGCCAAAATCGGCACAGACTTTCGCGCCCAGAATCAGATTGCGAACCGTTGCCTCGGGGCTGACGAGAAACTCATCGGGGAGAATGTGCCATGGCCCGATGCTCAGCCTGCCATCGACGATCAGCTTGCGAATGGTCGCCTCGCGCTCCGGTCGAACGTCGAGGTAATCGCCCAGCATGATGGTCTGCCCGTCCAGCAGGAAATAACGGTAGTCAGGATCGGACTCCATGATCTCCAGAAGGCGATCCATCATCTCAACAAGCTGCAGGCGAAACTCCTGAAACGAGCGATACCATTCCCGATCCCAGTGGGTATGGGAAACAATCGTGATCTCATAGGGCGGATTGGACATGTCAGGGACCTTTAGCGCGGTTGGAGGTCTATTGTTCGTATAACTTACACAATAAAAGCGCTTGCCCAAACCAACGAATTTTATTAAGGTCAGGGCTAACGCGCGTTAGTGGATTATACTGCAGTTTCGGAGATGAGCAAGAAGCGCACGACAATGGAGGATGTCGCAAAGGCGGCGGGTGTCTCCAGAACGACAGTCTCGTTCGTTCTGAACAACATCCCCAACAGCAATATCGCCGACGCGACACGAGAGCGCGTGCTTCAGGTGGCCCGGGAGCTGGACTATGCGCCGAACACGCAGGCGCTCAATCTGGTGACAGGCCGCACGATGATGATCGCGCTGGTTGTACGCAAAACCACCCATCAGATGGCGAGCGACGCCTTTCTCGGCGCGGTCATCGAAGGCATCATGCAGGCGATTGAGCCGCATGGCTATCATCTCATGATCCACGCCGCGCAGCCGGATGGCGTGAACAGCACCTATCGCGACCTGATCCGAACGCGCAAGGCCGACGGTCTGGTGATTTCATCGCCTATGGTGAGTGACGCCGAAGTTCGCCTGTTGCACGACGAAGGCACGCCGGTCGTGCTGCAGGGCGCGTCGACCATGGAAGGGGTCGCCAGCATCGACGTCGACAACGAGCAAGGCGCGTATGACGCCGTCCGGCACCTGATCGAGCTGGGCCATCGCCGTATCGGCCACATCAGTAACGCGCCGTTTTCTTATGCCGCAAGCTGCGAGCGGCTGAACGGCTACCGGAAGGCGCTGGCCGAAGCGGGTATCCCGTTCGACAGGGCGCTGGTGCGCGAGGGCAACTTTACCGCTGAGAGCGGTTACGAGCCGATGTACGCGCTGCTCGATCTTGAGGATCGACCGACTGCTGTTTTCATTGGCAGCGACGAAGTCGCGCTGGGCGCGCTTGACGCAGCCCGGCAACGGGGCATTACAGCGCCGGACGATCTGTCAGTCATCGGTTTTGATAACCTTCCGGTGGGCCGGTATCTGCAACCGCCGCTGACGACGGTGCATTTGCCCGCTTTTGATCTGGGGCGAGAGGCTGGTAATATGATCCTGGCCCTGGTACGCAGCGAGCACCTGCCCCGCTTGAAGGTCTCGTTGCCCACCCGATTAATCCTGCGCGGGTCTACCGCGCCAGTACCGGCATGAAAGGAGGTTAACGACCGAGACTTTCTTTGCACCAACTGCTATACCTTGTCCGAATAGTTACTTCAAGGAGCAGTCCAGTGAGCAAGCGTTTTACTCTGATTCTCATGCTTGTCGCGGCACTCACGCTCGCCGTCGCCCCGATGACGAGCGCGCAGGATGATGTCCGCTTTGTTTCCTTTATGACCACCTTCGGCGGCTCCGAGCTTGACGCGCTGATGCAGTCGCTCAACGCCTTCACCGAGCAGACCGGTATTCAGGTCATCGTGGAAAGCAACCGCCAGCTCGTGCCGATCCTCCGCACCCGTATCGCCGGTGGCAGCCCGCCCGATGTGGCGCTGATTCCGCAGCCCGGCAACGTTGCTGAATTCGCCCGTCAGGGCGCGCTGGTCCCGCTGGTGAACGCCGATGGCAGCCCCGGCCTGATCGACCAGGAACTGCTCGACGCGAACTACGCGCCCGGCATCCAGTCGCTCGGCATCGTGGACGGCGCGGTTTACGGCGTGCTGGCGAAGGCCAACTCCAAGAGCACCATCTGGTACAAGCCGCCACAGTTTGAAGAACTCGGCCTCGAAGTCCCGACGACGTGGGATGAACTGATGGCCGTGCAGCAGGCGTTCCTCGACGCCGGCATCACCCCGTGGTCGATCGGCGGCGGCGACGCCTGGACGCTGACCGACTGGTTCGAGAACATCTACGCCCGCGTGGCCGGCCCGGAGATGTACAACCAGTTGTTCGTGACCCACGAAGTTTCGTGGACCGACCCGACCGTTGTCGAGGCGATGGAACTGTTGGGCCAGGTTCTGCACCCGGCTGACGAAAAGCTGGCCGGCGGCGCGGAAGGCACGGTAGCGACCGACTTCATCACCGCCGCGAACATGGTCTTCCGTCCCGACAACCCGGAAGCCGCCATGTACTATGAGGGCGGTTTCATGGGCGGCATCATCGCCAACAACTTCCCCGAACTGACGCCGGTCGAGGACTTCAGCGCTTTCCTCTTCCCGCCGATTAAAGAGGAGCATGGCGCTCCGGTCGTCGGCGGCGGCGACCTGCTGGTTGCCTTCACCGATCGTCCGGAAGTGGCCGAACTGATCCGCTGGATGGCCAGCCCCGAAGGCAACACGCTGTGGGCTGAAACCGGCGCGATCGTGTCGCCGAACATCAACGTGTCGCTCGATGTCTACTCGCCGCTGGGCGCGCTGGACGCCGAGCAGGTGGCGGGCGCCGAAGTCTTCCTGTTCGACGGTTCGGACCTGATGCCGAGCGCCGTCGGCAGCGCGATGAGCTCCGCGCTTCAGGGCTATGTCGCCGATCCCGACAGCCTGATGGAGCAGCTGCAGTTCATCGAAGACACGGCTGCGACCAGCTACTAATCTCTGTCATGCGGCTCGTCGGGGGACATGCGCGCCACGCTCCCCGGCGCGCCGCATGTCTGTCTGACGGAGCGAGGGCGCGCTTGGCCGCGCCCTCGTTCCCGGTGCAATCTCTTTGAATCGCCAGCCGCCAGTCGGGCGGAAAGTCACAATGAGGCGCTTTCCTCGAAGGCCCGGGCAGGAAGAACGAAGAGGTCCTCATGAAAAAGAACCCGGTTTTAGGATGGGCGTTTGCGCTTCCGGCCGTAATTCTGCTGATTTTATTCCTGATCTACCCGACGCTCCGCACCATACAACTGAGTTTTACGCAGGGAATTGCCTTTAGGCCGGAGCCATACGTCGGGCTGGATAACTACATCACGCTGTTCACGCGCGATCCCTTTTTCTTCAACTTACGCAACTTCCCCCCCACAGGCGCGTTCTTCACAACCATTCTCTGGCTGATCCTGTTCGTGCCGATTGTCATTGGCCTGGGCCTGATGATCGCGGTCATGGCGAACGCCGTGCGCTACGAAGTCGCCATCAAGACGATTGTCTTTTTGCCGATGGCGATTTCTTTCACGGCGGCGGGCATTATCTGGCGTTTCGTCTATAGCCCCGACCCGAACACCGGCCTGCTCAATGCCTTTTTAATGGCCGTCATCCCAGGGTTCCAGCCGGTGCCGTGGTTAGGCCGGGTCGATCTGGTGAATTTCGCGCTGATCGCCGCCGCCATCTGGCTCTATACCGGCTTTTGCGTCGTGATCCTGTCGGCGGCGCTCAAGAGCCTGCCGAGCGAAGTCATGGAGGCGGCGCGCGTCGACGGCGCAAATAGCTGGCAACTGTTCTGGCGCGTGACCGTGCCGATGCTCTGGCCGACCATCGTCGTCGTCAGCACGACCATGATCATCAACGTGCTGAAGGCGTTCGACTTGGTGTACATCATGACCAACGGCGGCCCGCGCAATGCCAGCCGCATTATCGGCTTCGCCATGTATCACGAAACCTTCCAGAACGGCCGGCCCGGTTATGGCAGCGCCATCGCGGTCGTCATGCTGATTCTGGTGCTGCCGTTCGTGTACTTCAACATTCGCCGCTTCCGCGTAGAGAGGCAGTAGCCATGACGACAACCACCGCACCTCGTGTCGTTGAAACACCGCGGGCCATCGCCCGGCTGCGACCGTCACCGCGCTGGCTGCTGCATATCGTGCTGGTCGTGATCGCGGTCATCTGGCTGGCGCCGTCCGTCGGCCTGCTGATCACATCCTTCCGCCCGCCCGCCGCGATTGCCGACTCCGGCTGGTGGACAGCGTTCTCGCCCGCGCGGTTTACGCTGGCCAATTACGAGCACGTTCTGTTCTCGCAGGGCATGGGACAGGCGTTCCGCAACAGCTTCCTGATCACGATTCCGAGCACCATCCTGCCGCTGATCGTCGCCTCGCTGGCGGCCTACGCCTTCGCCTGGCTCGACTTTCCGGGCCGCGACTGGGTGTTTCTGGGCGTGCTCGTGTTGCTCATCATTCCATTGCAGACGACACTGGTTCCGGTTCTGCAGATGTTCAACGGACTGGGACTGAACGGCACGCTTCACGGCCTGTGGATCGCGCATACGGCTTACGGATTGCCGTTCGCCATTTACTTGCTGCGAAATTTCTTCGCTTCGCTGCCACGCGACCTGTTCGAATCGGCCCGGATTGACGGCGCGAACGAACTGACGATCTTCAGCCGCATCGTGATCCCGCTGTCCGTCCCGGCTCTGGCCTCGCTGATGATCTTCCAGTTCATGTGGGTCTGGAACGATCTGCTGATCGCGCTGGTGTTCATGAGCAACCCGGAATACCAGCCGATGACGGTACGTATACAGGCGCTGCTCGGCACTTACGCGACCGAATGGCACATCATGAGCGCGTCGGCATTCGTGTCGATGGCGGTTCCGCTGATCGTCTTCTTCGCGCTGCAACGCTATTTCGTCACCGGCATCACCGCCGGCGCGGTGAAGTCGTAACCGGCAGCCGCTTCGTTTCATCGCAACAAAAACGGGACAGGCTTTTCACCTGTCCCGTTTGATTTTGCATGAGGCTGCCACGAGTTCATGATAGTGGCACTTCGCCCTTCGCCGCATGATATCCCGTTTCACAGCGTTCTTTGACCGCGCCCGCATATAGATTCGAATCCGGCCTACGATTCCTCCGCTTCGCCAACCAGCCGCACGGGTCTGAGCAGCGAACGGTCGAACTCATCGAGCCGGTCCGGCCCCAGACGCTCCAGCTCGGCGCGGACGCGGGCGGCGTCGGCCTTCAGCCGCGCGACATCGACGCCCTGACACACATCAGGCAGCAGCGCCAGCCACTGTACGCTACGCAGGAGCATTTTCAGCGCCCCCCGCTGGTTGCCGCGCGTGATCTGGTAATAGGCGATGCCGACCTGCAGGATGGCGCGGTACAGATCGCGCACCGGGCCACGCTCTGCCACCCACAGCGCCTCAAAAAGGTCGTGCTGTTTGTAGTATTCGCCCGCGTTGAACTTGCGGATGGCTTCAACCGCTTCCGGGGGGAGCGGCTCGGCGCATTGCCGGCGCATTGCCGCAACCGACGCCTCATCTGGCGTGCGCGCCAGCTCCGTTAGCACCTGACCAAGCTGTTCAAACAGTTGCGCGGGCGTCAGCGCCATGTCCGCCCCGGCGATCAGCGCCGCATCGCGCACAGCCGCGTCTGTAGAGACAAGCACAATCGGGATACGGCGCGTCGCCGCGCTGGATTTCGGCGTCGTCACCCAGAAGCGCCAGCCGGCTTCGTCGCCGTCAACCAGCACCGCCGCCGCGTGATCGTCGGCAAGCCGCGTCACATAACCCTCTGTCGTTTCGTAAACCACAGGGCGATAGCGCCCGCTGATACGCTGGATGGCGACATCCGCCCACGCCGCTGTGCTGGTAAGCACGACTGTTGGCCTGCTCATGATTGCCCTTCGCTTTGTTCCATCATCCTGAATTGTTTTATCCGTCGATTTCGATGCGCTCGATCACCAGCCGTTGTTCCTGCACAACCGGCTTCAGGCCCCAGCCGAACCGCCCGCGCGGCGTGACAATCGCGTACTGGTTGTCGATCCACGCGATGAAGCCCATGCCGCCCGATGGCGCGACCGGCGCTTCGTGGACCACCTGACCATCGACGCTAAAGGTCGCGCTGTCCGAGCGCCAGTCGAGCACATAGGTGTGCGCTTCCGACAGAAGTTCATCGCCGAGCGCGCCGGTGCTGATGCACAACGCCGGTTGCAGCCGCGGCCACAGCCAGCGGTAGAACGGCCGCCACTGCATGAGCAGCACGGCCAGCGGCGCGAACGGGGCCAGCGCCAGCGCGCGCGGTCGCGTTAGATCGACCGTCGACGCCTGCCAGCCGGAACCCGGCACGCCATATGCCAGACGCAAATCCGACGGCGGCGCGGCGAAAAAGAACCAGATCGCTTTTGGCAGGCGCGGCAAACGCCGTTTCTGATCCGGCGATAGGGGATGGTTCCAGAACCCGAACCCGGCGGTTCCGACAGCCGGGCCGCCCATCGCGTATGCCCGCACCGCCAGGCGCACGGGAGGTCGCCAGCGCATGTGAAAGGTCTGGTAGGAATAATCGCTGATTTGCGCGTTGGTGTACTCGCCCCCGGACGTAGGACGGTCGATCAGGTGCAACCGCCCGTCCACGACTTCAACCCGTCCGCTGCCGGTTTCCAGAACGTGCCAGCGGTTCAGCCCGTTTGTAAAATCATCCGCCAGACGCATCATTCGGCTCGTTATCGGCTGTCTCCGGCGTACCATACCCGATTATACGGCAATCCCCCAAACCAGATCATTTGTTCTGAAAAGCATGGAATTCGCCTCGTCCTGCTGGTATAATCTCCCCTTACTTGACACCACATCCAGACCAGACAAGGGACTTCACCAGTGGATATCACCTGGTACGGCCATAGCTGTTTTCGCATCAGCGAGCGCAATCGCATCACAGTCGTCACCGACCCGTTTTCCGAATCCCTCGGCCTGCCGGTTCCGAAGCTCAAGGCCGATGTCGTCACCGTCAGCCACGACGAGCCGGGCCACAACAACGTCGAGCTCGTGAAGGGCGATCCGTATGTCCTGCGCGGCCCCGGCGAATATGAAATCAAGGGGCTGTTCGTCACCGGGCTGGCCATGCACAACACGGCGGCAGCACGCCCGCGCCGGAACGTCGCCTATCTCATCGAGATGGACAGCCTGACGGTATTGCATCTGGGCGATCTCGACCACGTCCCCGAACAGTCGGTGATCGAGTCGATCGGCGAAGTCAATGTGCTGCTCGTGCCGGTGGGCGGCGGCAAAGGGTTGAAAGCCAGCGAAGCCGCGGAAGTCGTGGCGCTGGTAGAGCCGCATTTCGTCGTGCCGATGCACTACGCCCTTCCCGGCCTGATGCTCGACCTCGACCCGGTCGATCGCTTTCTAAAGGCCATGGGCGTGACCGTGCCGCAGGAAATGGAAGTTTTGAAAGTCACGTCTGGTTCCTTGCCAGAACAGCCGCAAGTCGTTATTCTAGCCCCACAGGCGAGTTGAGATCGTGAATGTCTCGCGATCACTGCGAGCGCCCACAGTTGGCGAGTGAGGCATTCAAAGCGAGGCTATGCATGAGCGTCAAGTTGTTGATGAATTGGGATATCAAACCGGGGCGCGACCAGGAATACTTTGAATTCGTCGTGCGCGAGTGGGTTCCGGGCATCACCAGGCTTGGCTTGCAGGCCACAGGCGCCTGGTACACCGTCTATAGCCGAACCGAGGCGCCGCAGATCATGACCGAAGGCATCGCCAAAGACCTGGAGACGATGCGTTCCATCCTCAACAGCCGCGAGTGGCAGATGCTCTACGAAAAGTTGCAGGAATACGTCTCCAACTACAACCAGAAGATCGTTCACACGACCGGCGGCTTCCAGTTATAACAAAACGTCCCGCAGTCGAATACGCGGGACGTTTTAACTTCCATACATCAAGCGCTCCAAACGCAGAGCGGCTGGCGCACAACCTAGTCTGCGGCGGCAGCGGCATCCGATTTCGCCGACGCGCTATCCTTCGCGCCCTCGCCAGAGCCGTTCGTCCTTGCCGTATTGTTAATGCTCTTGCGCGAGGCATCCCTGCTGTCGTTGACGTAAAACCCAGAGCCTTTAAAGACAATGCCCGCGGGCTGAACGACACGCACGACGCGCTGACCGGTTACCGGGTCGACCTTCAGGGCCTCGTCGGTAAATTTCTGCCGGTATTCGAATGTTGTGCCATCCTCACGTCGATACGTATACAGCGGCATAGAGCATCACCTCATCCAAGCGCGTTTTTAGTTTTGTTCCAACGAACCATGATACAGCAGATTCCACGCGTCGAAGCAATACTCCGTCAGATTTCTGATGATTTTTTTACACGTGGAATGCCGTACCAGCACCGTCCTTCAGACGCCTGAACTGGGCGGTGTCTTACAGGGTCGTCGAATTATAGGCCAACCCGCCGCCAAAGACCAGCCCCACTCTCGTCTGGCTCAGGGTTCAGACGCCGGCACATAGCCCAGATCGCTGACCGCGCGCTCGATATCGCGCCAGCTTGTCGGGTCTTCCCACTCAATCGTGACCTCTTTGGTCGCCCGCTGCATGTCGACGTGGCGCACGCCGGGAAGCTGGCGCAGCGCGTTTTCGATAATCTCGAAATCTTCTTCACTCACCGCTGTCGGAAAGTGAGCCGTTTTGACTGGCATACCCACACCCCGGTTTATGCAACTTGTAACACATATACTGTATTATAGCCCTTCGGCTCATGATGCGGCGCAGCATCCCCGCCCGAACAGGACAACACGATGGAACCATGGAAGACGCTGAACCGGCGCAGCGTACTCGACGCCGGTCGCTTTCTCACGGTCGAGATGCACGCCGTTCAACTGCCGGACGGACAGGTAATCGACGACTGGCCGTGGGTCATTACCCCGGACTATGTCAACGTCGTCGCCGTGACCGAAGCGGGCGAGTTTCTCGTCTTTCGCCAGACGAAGTACGCTGTTGATGGCCTGACGCTGGCCCCGGTTGGTGGTTATCTCGAACCGGGCGAGCCCCCGCTCCTCGCCGCTCGGCGCGAGTTGCTGGAAGAAACGGGCTACGAGGCTTCGGACTGGACGACGCTTGGCGAGTATGTTGTGGACGGCAATCGTGGCGCGGGCACGGCGCATCTGTTTCTGGCGCGCAACGCCCGGCGCGTCGCCGAGCGCGACGCCGACGATCTGGAAGAACAGGAGTTGCTGCTGCTGAGCCGGGCCGAGGTGGAACAGGCGCTGTGCGACGGCGAATTTAAGGTGCTGGGCTGGGCATCGGCGGTGGCGCTTGCGCTGCTGCGTCTGGACGAATAATGCTCACCGAAAGCTCACGAAAGCCGGCGTAAAGCGGCTATAATGAGGGCAATGCAAGCCCGGAAGTGGAAGAGACGGAACGATGGGAATATTTGACGATATTCTGTCGCGAAGGCGCGAGGAAGAGCGCATCAAAGCTGAAGGCCGCCTGCCGCCGGGGCAGTCGCTGACGCAGAAATTTCCGGTGCTCCACTACGGGCCGACGCCCGGATTCGACGAAGCGACATGGGATTTGCGCGTTTTTGGCGAGGTCGAAAAGGAAATGCGCTGGACATGGCAGGAGTTTCAGGCCTTGCCCACCAAAACGCTGACCACCGACATCCACTGCGTCACCCGCTGGAGCAAGTTCGACACCGTCTGGGAAGGCGTGCCGTTTAAGGAATTTGTCAAACTGTTCGGCCTCAAGCCGACGGCCAAGTACGTCATCGCGCACTGCGAGTACGGCTATACCACCAACCTGCCGCTCGAAGTGATGATGGATGACGACGTGCTGCTGGCCTACAAGTTCGACGGCAAATATCTGGAACCTGACCACGGCTTCCCGCTGCGTACGCTCGTGCCAAAGCGCTACTTCTGGAAGAGCGCCAAGTGGCTGCGCGCGCTCGAATTCAGCCCGGTGGACAAGCCCGGCTTCTGGGAACAGGCCGGCTACCACAACGAAGGCGACCCGTGGAAGGAAGAGCGCTACGATCGCCGCGGGTTCCTGTTCTAAACGACCACGAGCACCTTCATCCCCTGCTGCTACCCCAACCTGACGATCCGGCAGGGGATGAGCTTCCTTGCGGCGGCGAAACGTGTGTTTGCCGTAGGACAAGCAACGCCAGCCCACCCTTCGCACAGCTTCCACCGTTCCCTATAATACCATTACCAAGTTTATTTCAACGAAGGCGTGCGGATGCGTCGTTGGATCATTTTCGCCGTGGCGCTTGTGCTTGCGGCCTGCAATTTTGGCGTTCCTCAGGTGACACCGACTGTCGCGCCTTCCCGCACGCCCACCCAAACGCCGCTGGCGACCTTCACGCCAACCCGCGAACTGACCGAAATCGCGCTGCGCCAGTCGCCCAGCCCAACGCCGCCGACTGAAACGGACATGCCGGCCAGCCCGCCGCCAGCCACCACCGAGCCGCCCACCGTCACACCGCTGCCGCTGTTGAGCCTGACGCCAAGCGTGACGCCAACCCAGACGCCGTCGCATACGCCCACAGCGACGACAATTCCGCCGGCAGAAACCAGCGTGCCGGTGCTCACGCCCGTGCCGCTGCAACCGACGGCCACACAATCCACCGGCGGGGAGCCAACGCGCACGCTCTCGCCCGAAGAACTGGCGCAGTTCATGACGCCGGTCGCCTTCCGCACGCCGCTTGTCACAAACGAGCCTATCACACCGCCACCGGGGCCAACGCTGGACGTCACGCCAACCTTCGTCACGCAGGACGCCCCGGCAGTCGTCGTACAGTTGACGCCGGTCCTCGCGACGACCACGCCACAGGCGCAACCCTCGCCGACGCTGCTGCCCATCCCGCCGACCAGCACGGATCTCCCCGTCAATCCGGTCCCACAGGTAGTCGACCTGCCGCCGCTGCGCGAGATCATCGTGCCGGAAACCATTGCCTATTCGCTGAGCACCGGAACCGGCGTCATCGGCGTACAACCGGTGTCGCTCAACATCAACCCGGAAATCTTCGCGCAGAACCCGGCCAACCCGAACCAGTACATCGCCGTCAACGCCGCCGGGCAGATGCACTTCATCAGCGATTTCGCCGCCGGGACGGTCGAACAGATCGACATCCCGATGTTCACCCGGTACACCTACGAAGTCACCACCCGCGAGGAAAACAACGCGGCGGTGGCGGCGGTTGATTGGGCGCGAGATGGCACGCTGGCGTTTATCGTGGATGGGGATAGCATCGATTTCGATGGCGTGTGGTTGTGGTCGCCGGGAGGAAGCGCAATCCGGTTGCTGCGAGACTGCCCGCCAAGCTGCGAACTGGTGCTGGATACCGCCGGGCTGACGCGCTGGGAAAGCCGCAGTATCGACTGGTCGCCGCAGAGCGACGCCCTGCTCATCAAAATCGGCCTGTTGGACGAAGGCCGCGACGCCCTGCTCGTCGCCCGGCGCGATACGCCGAACGAAGAAGCCGTGCCCGCTCCGGTGCTACGCTACGACTATGGAAGCTGGAGCCCGGATGGCCAGCGGTTGATCGTTAGCGGGCGCGGCCCCGACGGGCGCGTCGTCATGGGTTCCATCAACCGCGACGGCAGCGGCGAAAACCTGACACTGGCCGAAACTCATGGTTTTCGCTGGGCGCGGGACGCCGTCGAGTACAACGGGCGGGTTTACGCGCTGGCGTCACGCGGCGGGCCGGACGCGCCCCACGAGCTGATTACAGCGGACGGCGAAGCGATTAGCGGGCAGATCGGCAACGGGCCGCCCGTGCGCGTCAGTTGGAGCCCGGACCACAGCGCGGTTCTGGTGGTCACAAGTGAAAACGGCGCGTTGCGCCACTTCATCGCCCACGTCGATCCTCCCGCGCTGCAGGAAATTTCCATGCATGTCGCCAACAGCATCGCGGTCGATTGGGTCAACGAAACGCCGCCTGTACCCGACGTGCCGGATGCCCCACCAAGTGTCGAGCCAGACCTGCCGGCCCTGCCCGATGTGGAGCTGACGGCTTTCCAGCCGGGCGAAGTCGTGCATCCGCTCGAACTGCTCAACCTGAGGACCGCGCCGAGCGAAAGCGCAGAGATCATTGCCGTGCTGCAGCCGGAACAAGCGCTAACCATCATCCGGGGGCCACAGCCCGCCGAAGGTCACGAATGGTATGAAGTCGAGGTCGATGGAAGTCTGCGTGGATGGGTCGCCGGAGTCGCCAGCGGGGACCTGATGCTGCAACCGGAGGTGCGAGGATGAAGGCGCTATTTCCCGCGCTTCAGCAGCGTCTCAAGATACGCCTTCAGCACAACCGCCTGATTATGCTCGGTGTCCTTTGCGCCATACACCAGCGTGATCCGCTGCTGGTTGCCTGCGCGCTCCAGCAGTTTGCGCGGCTCGTCGGAAGCCGCGAGTTCCCCGGTATACTCGCGCGTGAATTCCTCAAACTTCTCCGGATCGTGGTGAAACCGGCGGCGCAACTCCGTGCTCGGCGCGATTTCTTTACACCATTCATCCAGTTCCAGCGCTTCTTTTTTGACACCCCGCGGCCACAGGCGGTCCACCAGCACGCGGTAGCCGTCGGATGGCGAAGGCGGATCATAAGCACGCTTGAGTCTGATCTCCATGCTGTTGACCTCCATAGTGTCGCAACATGCGTTTAAGACCATTTTTACAGATTTTTTTCACAAAGAAGGGATGACATAGGAATTAAGAGCGTCTAGAGTTAAGAGCAATAGATAATTTTGGAAGGGAATACAATGGCCGAGCAGCGCAGAGTCAAACGATACGACACCAAGACGGGTCGTATCCAGCCGATCGAAGAACCGCGAAGCCCGGTTGAGCCGCCGATGCCGGTGAAGACACCGGAAGCCGTCGATATGTCCGGCTCAACTGGCATCTTCCGTGCTGTCGGCGAAGGCGAGGACATTCGCCGGCAACAGGACGACTCTCCGAACCCATCGGCTCCCGCGCACCTGTAACAGCGGCGCTTACGTAGCTGCGAAATACTCGCGGATGGCGTGCGGCGCGAAGATGCCCCGGTCGGTGATGATCGCGCTGATGAGGTGTGGCGGCGTGACGTCGAACGCCGGATAATAGCCATTGATGCCGTGAATGGCCGTGCGCACCGTTCCTTCCTCGCCCCGCGCATAGAAAACTTCTTCCGGATTACGCTCCTCAATCGGAATATGCGCGCCGGTTTCGGTTTGCGGGTCCGGCCCGTCGTAGCCCAGAACGTAGAACGGTTTGCCGAAGTGATGCGCCGCAATGGCGTGCGCCAGCGTGCCGACTTTGTTGGTGATATGCCCGTCCAGCGTAATGCGGTCGGCGGCGCAGATAAACTTGTCCAGACGGCCAATGCTCATCAGGTGCGCCGCCATGCCGTCGGTGATCAGGGTGAACGGGATGCCAAGCTCGCGCGCGCTGGCGGCGGTCAGGCGCGCGCCCTGAAAGTAGGGCCGGGTTTCGCAGCCGACCAGTTCGACGTGTTTGCCGTTCTGTTTGGCCGTCCACAGCATCCAGCACAGCGCCGCCCCGGCGATGCAGTGAGTCAGAATACGATCGCCATCGCGCAGCAGCCGTGCGGCATGTTCGCCACAGGCGCGGCTGACGTCGTTGCCGCGCTGAATCTGGCCGTTGACATAAGCCAGCGCCGCCGCGAACGCATCCTCGCCCGAACGGAGCGCGTCCAGCGCGACGCGCAGCGTCGCCGGTACGACATGGTTCAGGTCATCGGCGGTCGGGCGCGTCGCCAGCAGGCGTTGCGCCGCCTGTTCGAGTTGCGCCGCCCGGCTGTCCGTATTGCCGGTCAGGTTGCGCGCCGCCAGCGCCAGCCCCAGTCCGGCGACATAAGCCAGCGGCGGGCCGCCCTGCACGACCATGTCCTCAATCGCGCGGGCCACCTCTTCGACCGTTCTCAGCGCGACATACTCGGTCGCAAACGGGTATTTACGCCGGTCGAGAACCACGACCGCCTGCGCTTCTTCGTCATAGCGCAGCGTCTTAAAACGATCCGCCAGCAGCGCCGGAATATCATGGATGGTCTCGTTCATGCGCCTGTCTCTGGTAGCTGAAATCACGTCGACTCATCGACCGTGTAGGGAAGCGGACGCCGCAGCATCGCCTCGATAGCCTCGGGACTGACTTTACCGTGATGCAACGCAACTGCCACCTCCAGTTCGTCGCGGATATCCAGCGACGGGCAACTCGCGCGGCTGTCGGTTCCGAGATAGACGGGAACGCCCGCCGCCAGAAACGCTTCCAGCGGCATGCGCCCGCATTGCAGACGCAGATTGCTGCGCGGGCAGTGAACGACGCTGCAGTCGTTGGCTGCAATCCGCAGCACATCCTCCTGAGCTACATGAATGGTATGCACCAGCAGCGGCTTCAGCTCCAGCGCGCCCAGATTGTCGAGATACTGGACCGGCGTGACCATCGGCGCGCGTATCGGCGACAGATTGAGCGCCAGATAATACTCATCGACCAGCGGGCCGGTATCGAGGCTCAGGTAATCGTACTCCGCCGCGCTTTCGGCCACATGGATGCACAGCGGTAGCGCCTCACGGCGCGCGTAGTCGAGCGCCTTTTCCCACAGCACCGGATGCACCGAATAGGGCGCGTGAATGCTGAGGCCCACGCGCATGTCGCTGCGCTCTTTTGGACGCCAGGCGTCGATAATCGCGCGCGCCTGATTCAGCCGCTCGTCGGCCTGCGCTTCGTCCAGCCCCAACACCTCGACATAGACGATGCCTTTGAGCCCGGAGGCCAGCAGGGGGCCGATGCTAATGCCCGTCGCCGTGATATCGCCGACGTGAGTAGCGCCGGAAGCCAGCAATTCCAGAATGCCATCCTCGATAGCGGCTTCATAAATGCGCCGCCAGTCGCTGCCGAGACGCCAGCGCCGCTCAACCAGATGTGTCAGCCAGGACACAAACGGCTGACCGCTGACGCCGGGGCAAGCATCGGCCAGCCAGCCAAGTTCGAGATGGGTGTGCGCGTTCGTAAGAATCGTCATTGTTCAAGCGATGAATAATCAATAGCTGAGAAAGCAGGCGTTAGCGCGTCCTAACGCCCATCATGCGCGGCGAACCGCGACGCTTCGCCGTTCCACTCCCGGTTTTCAGACTCAATTTCGCCAATTACAACGGCAGCCGTCTGCGGATTTTTACCGTATTCGTTGACCAGCAGTGACGTGGTTACGCCCGCAATCAGGCGTTCCCTCTGTCCGCCGGCAGCGCCTCTGGCGATACGGATGCAGGGCATGACGCCTGCTCTCGAAGCGCGCCGGAACAGGCAACAGTATAGCACTACCGGACAGGTTGTACGGGCACATCTGCGCAGGATGAACTCACTTCCATAAATTCACCATCAACCCACCCGGTCTGGTCGTCGTAAATGACATACCACCAGCTTGAATCCGCGTTCCGACCGTAGATGGTAATCGTCGTATCGTAGGGAATGGTGAGCAGCGTTTCGGCCTCGTGATCGGGTTCGACACGCAGGCGCAGGTTATACAGCACCAGACCAATGCAGGGATTCGGCAGCGTCGGCGTTGGCTCTGGCGTCGGTGTATCGAAACGGAAGCGCTCGCGAGTCGGCGTCGCCGTAGCGGTTGGACGCGGCGTGCGCGTCGCCGTTGGTGTCCGCGTTGATGTTGGCGTGCCGGTCGCCTGGAGAGTCGCGGTCGCTCCAACCGCCTCTGTCGCGGCTTCGGTTTCGCGCCGGGGAAGCGCATCCGCAGTCGCTTCGGCAGTTCCCTCGCTCGTGCCGCCGGCAACGGCAATCAGCGTCGGCGTGACCAGCAGATTGCGCGCCATCACCGGAACCGTAAACACCGAGAGCGCCGCCAGCAAACCCGACCACAGCATCAGCACGCCGCGCGAACCGCGCAGGCGCTGCGGGCGGCGCAATTCCAGCAGCGCCACGATCACGCCGGTGGCAGCGAGAACGCCGGCAACAATGAGCACCGCGCTGCCGGTCAGTCCGAGCGGGCCTTCCGCCTCAAGCCGGTTGAAAACCAGCGCCAGCACCAGCAAAACGGTCGTCAGGAATGTCAGCAAAAGGTCGATAAAACCGACCTTCTCGCGCCCGGCAATCGTCTTGATCAGGTTGTTGAGCACCAGCAGCAGGGCCGCAATGGCCCCGGATGCGACGAGAATCAGGGATTGCAGAACCTATTCTCCGTTATTATCAGCCTGTTGAAATGCGCGGGTGTATTGTAGATGATACCTCAACTTGTGAACAACCGCACAATTGGCCTGCGCCGCCGATTCGATACCGGGCATTACCAGATGCTACAATTGGCAGCCATTAGGCCGGCATGAGTATCAGGAGAAGACGACTTTGGCTACCGATTTTCAGCAAGTTGATATCGATACGCTGGCGATTAACACCATCCGCACGCTTGCTATCGACGCCGTCCAGCAGGCTAACAGCGGCCATCCGGGCCTGCCGATGGGCGCGGCCCCGATGGCCTACACGCTCTGGACGCGGCATTTGCGGCACAACCCGAAGAACCCGAAATGGATCAACCGCGACCGCTTTGTCCTGAGCGCGGGCCACGGCTCAATGTTGCTCTACGCCCTGCTCTACCTGACGGGCTATGACCTGCCGCTGGAAGAACTGAAGAACTTCCGCCAGTGGGGCAGCCGCACGCCAGGACACCCGGAATACGGTTACACCGCCGGCGTCGAAACCACGACCGGGCCGCTGGGTCAGGGCGCGGCGAATGCCGTCGGCATGGCGCTGGCCGAAGCGTTCCTCGCCAGTCACTTCAACCGTCCGGGCCACGAAATCATCAATCACTACACCTATGCGCTGGTGAGCGATGGCGACCTGATGGAAGGCGTGTGTCAGGAAGCAATCTCGCTGGCGGGTCACTGGGGGCTGGGCAAACTGATCTTCCTCTATGACAACAATGAAGTCACGCTGGACGGCCCTGCCAGCATGATCCTCACCGAGGACGTTCCCGCCCGTTTCCGCGCAGCCGGCTGGCATGTGCTGGAAGTCGCGGATGGTAACGACATTCGGGCGATTGACGAAGCGATTACGACCGCGAAGAGCGTCACCGACAAGCCGACGCTGATTTCGATCCGCACCATCATCGGCTATGGCAGCCCGAACCGTCAGGGGACGAACAAGGCGCATGGCGAGCCGCTTGGCGCGGACGAAGTCAAACTCGTCAAGGAATATTACGGCTGGCCGCAGGAGCCGTTCTACGTACCCGGCGAAGCGCTTGAAACCTTCCGGCAGGCGATTGAACGCGGCGAGGCGTACGAACGTGAATGGAACGAGCGTTTTGAAGCCTGGCGCAGCGCCTTCCCCGATCTGGCGGCCGAATGGGATCGCGCCTTCAGCGGCACGCTGCCCGATGGCTGGGACGCCGATTTGCCGCAGTTCGCGCCCGACAAGGCGATTGCCACGCGCGTCGCATCCGGCGAAACGCTCAACGCCATCGCCAAACACATCCCGACGATGATCGGCGGCGATGCCGATCTGGCGGGCAGCACCCGCACGCTGATCAAGGGCGAGGAGAACACGGGCCACCTCAAACCGGCCGCGCGCAATATTCGCTATGGCGTGCGCGAACACGCGATGGGCGCGATTACCAATGGTCTGGCGCTGCACGGCGGCATCATCAAACCCTACACCGCCACCTTCCTGACGTTTAGCGACTACATGCGCCCGACCATCCGGCTGGCGGCGCTGATGCACATCTCACCGCTGTTCATCTTCACCCACGACAGCATCGGTCTGGGCGAAGACGGCCCGACGCACCAGCCGGTCGAACACGTGATGTCGCTGCGGCTGATCCCGAATATCTACGTTTACCGGCCTGCCGACGCCAACGAAACCGCCGCTATCTGGCGCAGCGCTATGACGCAGGACAAGCCTTCGGTGTTGATCTTCACGCGCCAGAACCTGCCCGTCCTGACCGGCGATCATGTTCGCCCCGGCGCGGCGCGCGGCGGCTACGTGCTGGGCGACTGCGAAGGCACGCCCGAAGTCATCCTGCTTGCCAGCGGCAGTGAAGTGCATATCGCCTACGAAGCCTACCAGCGCCTGATCCGGGACGGCGTGAAAGCGCGTGTCGTCTCGCTGCCCTGCTGGGAACTGTTCGAAGAACAGCCGGCTGAATATAAGGAAACGGTGTTGCCCTCGTCTGTCACAGCCCGCGTCAGCATCGAAGCAGGGGTGACGCTCGGCTGGGAGCGTTATGTCGGCAGCAAAGGCATCAGCATCGGCGTCGACCGCTTTGGCGCAAGCGCGCCGTACCAGCGAATCTACGAGGAATATGGCCTAACGCCTGAAGCGGTCATCGAAGCAGCGCGCAAGGTCATGGGCCAGACAGCTTAGGAGGCGTTATGCCGGAAAGCATGCAGGACAGGATCACGAACTTGCTGCAACGCGCCAGCGACGCGCACCACGAGTACGAAGTCGCCGTGTTGAACGGCGTGCGCGACGAGGAATGGGAACAGTGGTACGCGGCGTGGCTGATCGAGCACGGTATCAATGATCTGCTCAACAGCGACATGCAAGGCTCCGATCTGGCCGACCTGCTGCGCGAGATCAACGCCATGCACCAGCAAACCGACCAGCAGAAAAGCTGGGCGCAATACACCGCCGAGCGGTTGATCGACACGGTGAGCTAAAGCAGGCAAGGCGCAGGCCCTCTCCCGGCGTAAAATGCGTTTGGGAGAGGGCCTGCAACCAAGGCGCGTCACTTGTCACAAAAACCCGTGTCATTTTTCCTTGTATGCCCCGATTTAAGTAGGATAATGGAGAAGAATTAAGGTTGGTTGACAGCGTTTTCATCCTGTCATAAAGTTAGGGTAATTAGGGAAGTAGGAGTACGATTCCCGCCATGAGAATCTTGGTGACGGACTCGAAAAGAGTGAAGCACTGACACGCGGTTTGGGCGACTGCCAAACCGCGTGTCTTTTTTTAAACCGTAAAGACAAATGCCGGAACAGGCAGGAGGTCAGATCAAAAATGGATTACGGCATGATCGGAAAGATCGAGAAAGCAAAGCGCTATGCCCAGGAACGCGACCGCATCGCGTTTAACACGCTCGATGTGCAGTTCCGTGGCGACCATAGCGTCTACCAGGTGCTATTGAACGCCGAAGGATGGCACTGCAACTGCCCTGGCTTTCGCGCGCATGGCATTTGCCCGCACGTGATGGCGCTGGAGAAACTGCTCCGGCCAATGCTGAAACGCGAACCGCTGCCCTATGCGCCCGGCCAGAACGTCGTCAGCGATGTCGACAAGGCCAGACGCTATGCCGAAGAACGCGACCGGATTACCTTCAACGCCTTTGAAGTCACGTTCCACGGTGAAAACAGCGATCACCACACCACCCTTAACAATGGCGCCTGGGATTGCGATTGCTCGTTCTTCCGCAGCCGCCGCGTCTGCAGCCATACCATGGCCATGGAACGCATTCTCGCGGGCATGCTGCCCACCGCATCCACCGTGAGCGCGAGCGCGTAGCAGCCTCGTTCTAACCGCCGGAAAATCACGGAGACAGACTGCCGCGGTCTGTCTCTTTTGTTGGCGCAGGGCGCGCCAGACCGGCACTCGGAATGCATCCACGACCATGCTACAATCGCCCGCGACGTCGACCACGGAGAGCGACATGGCAGCGTTTGACTGGCAACAGCAGAAAATCATCGTCACCGGAGGCAGTGGCTTTGTCGGCACGCATCTGGTCGCGCAGCTTAAAAATCTGGGCGCGGGCGAGATCATCGTCCCCCGCAGCCGTGATTACGATCTGCGCGAGCAGGCGCAGGTGAAGCGCCTGTTTGCCGATCATCCCGACACGACCATGGTGATCCATCTGGCGGCAACGGTCGGCGGTATCGGCGCGAATCGCAAGCATCCGGGCACGTTCGCCTACGACAACCTGATGATGGGCACGCTGCTGTTGGAACAGGCACGCCTCGCGGGCGTCGCGAAATTCGTCGGCATCGGCACAATTTGCAGCTATCCCAAATACACGCCTGTGCCGTTTCGGGAAGAGGACCTGTGGAACGGCTACCCGGAAGAGACGAATGCGCCTTATGGCCTCGCCAAGAAGATGCTGCTGGTACAGAGCCAGGCGTACCGGGCGGAATTTGGCTACAACGCCATTCATATCATGCCGACCAACCTCTACGGCCCCGGCGATGACTTCGATCTGGAAACTTCGCACGTCATTCCGGCGCTGATCCGAAAGATGATTGAGGCGCAGGAACAGGGCATCGACCACGTCGTGCTGTGGGGCGACGGCAGCCCCACGCGCGAGTTCCTGTATGTCAAGGACGCCGCCGAAGGGATTGCGCTGGCGGCGGCCTACTATAACAGCGGCGAGCCGGTCAATCTGGGCAGCGGCATGGAGATCAGCATCCGCGAACTGGCCGAAAAAATCGCCGCGCTGGTCGGTTTCGAGGGCGAGCTGCGCTGGGACACCACCAAACCCAACGGCCAGCCGCGCCGCTGTCTCGACGTCAGCCGCGCCGAGCGCGAGTTTGGCTTCCGCGCGCGTACGTCCTTCGATGAGGGCCTGAAAGACACCATTGCCTGGTATCGCGCCCAGCGCGTGGCTGCCAACTCGATAACAGCTTCGTGAGGAGATCGAACCAAACGGCGACGATCGGCGTATTCTGAGCAGCGGCCGGGTGACGGAAACCGCGCTTGACATAATTACAGGAATTCGTCAAACTCGTCGCACATTACAAAACAGTCATACTTGCGCGTTGCTCCAGTAGCGCTTGATGCGGAAAGTCCCGAGAAGCCGCAGTTCCCCTGCCTCTCATCCAGGTCAGTAGAGCGAATAGAGGGCACGTGCCAGCAGAACAAAAAACCTTATTAAGGCGCACGTCTTAGAGGAGGGTACTCGCGTTGGCGGTATTGATGGAGGTCAAAGACCTCGTAACACGATTTCACACCCAAGAGGGCACGGTTTACGCTGTCAACAACGTGTCCTATAAGTTAAATGAGGGGGAGACGCTCGGCGTCGTCGGCGAAAGCGGCAGCGGTAAAAGCGTCCACGCCCTCTCGATCATGCGGTTAATCCCCTCCCCACCCGGAAAAATTGAAAGCGGTGAAGTCATCTTTCGCGGTCGCGACCTGTTGAAGCTCTCGAACGACGAGATGCGGCTGGTGCGTGGCGCGGAAATCGCCATGATCTTCCAGGACCCGATGACCTCGCTGAACCCGGTGCTCACCATCGGCACGCAGATCACCGAAGCGCTGAAGCTGCACATGGGCATGGGTGACAGGGAGGCGAAGGAACGCGCTGCCGAACTGCTCTCGATGGTCGGCATTCCCGATGCATCCCGGCGGCTGAACAATTACCCGCACCAGTTTTCAGGCGGCATGCGCCAGCGCGTGATGATCGCCATGGCGCTGTCCTGCAATCCCAAGCTGCTGATCGCCGACGAGCCGACCACGGCGCTCGACGTGACGATTCAGGCGCAGATTCTCGATCTGGTGAAGCGCCTGCGCGACCAGCTCGGCATGGCGATGATCTGGATCAGCCACGACCTCGGCGTTGTCGCCGGGCTAGCAGACACCGTGCAGGTGATGTACGCCGGTATGATCGTCGAGCGCGGCAAGTCGCGCGATGTCTTTGGCGATACGCGCCATCCCTACACGCTTGGCCTGCTGAAGTCGCTACCGAGGTTGGACGCGCGCCAGCGAGGCAAGTTGAACCAGATTGAAGGCTCGCCACCGGATATGCGCGTCGCGCCCAAGGGCTGCCCGTTCTTCCCGCGCTGCCCCTTCCGCATCCCAGGTAAATGCGATGAAATCATGCCGCCGCTGATCCCCGGTCCATCCAGCCCGCCCGATCATCTGAAGGCCTGCTGGGTTGATGTGCGTACCGGCCAGCCGCTGCCTGACCAGGAAGGAGTGACACAAGGTGTCAAGTAGCGTTCATTACGACCCGCGGGCAACCGCTGCCGTGGCCGCCAAGGAGGGCAAGGAAGTCCTCGTTCAGGTACGCGGCCTGAAGAAGTATTTCCCGATTACCTCCGGCATTATCCTGCAGCGGCAGGTTGGCGCGGTAAAAGCCGTCGATGATGTGAGCTTCAACATTTACAAGGGCGAAACGCTCGGTCTCGTCGGTGAATCCGGCTGCGGCAAAAGCACGACGGGCCGCACCGTGCTGCAACTCTATAAACCGACCGAAGGCTCGGTCGTGTTTGAAGGGCAGGAGCTGACGACCATGAGCAGCGCCGAACTGCGGAAGATGCGGCGGCGCATGCAGATGATCTTCCAGGACCCGTTCGCCTCGCTGAACCCGCGCATGTCGGTCGGCTCCATCGTGAGCGAACCGTTACGCATTCACAAGACGATCACCAACCGCGCCGAAATGCAGGAATATGTCGAGCACCTGCTGGAGCGCGTCGGTCTGAATCCGTATTACGTCAACCGCTACCCGCATGAATTCTCCGGCGGGCAGCGCCAGCGTATCGGCATCGCCCGCGCTCTGGCGCTGCGGCCCACTTTCATCGTCGCTGACGAGCCGATTTCGGCGCTCGACGTGTCGATTCAGGCGCAGGTCGTCAACCTGCTGGAAGAGCTTCAGGACGAATTTAACCTGACGTACCTGTTCATCGCTCACGACCTGAGCATGGTGCGCCATATCTGCGACCGTGTCGCGGTGATGTATCTCGGCAAGATCGTCGAGATGGGCCCGACGGAAGAGGTATACGAGAACCCGCTGCACCCATATACGCAGGCATTGCTCTCGGCGGTTCCCGTGCCCGACCCGATGATCGAGGCGACGCGCCAGCGCATCATTCTGCGCGGCGACGTGCCCAGCCCGGCACGCCCGCCGATTGGCTGCAATTTCAACACGCGCTGCCCGGTGGCAATTGAAGGCATCTGCTATCAGGAGCCTGATCCGCCACTGATCGAGATTACGCCCGGTCACTACGTGGCATGCCACCGCGTCACGACATAGGCCCTCACCTCCGGCCTTCTCCCAACTGCTTCGCCGGAAGAGAAGGCATCGAAGGCCCGAACAACAGGATATGAACAGTAGAGGCCTGAAATCGTCAGGCCTCTATTGATTTCGGCGAGAATATACCGGCGGGCCTTGAGTGCGGACTGTCGCGTTCCCTCCGCTCTCCCTACCCGCGTTGTCAAAGAAAAGACCATCACGCTACAATTCGGATTGCGAAGGCAAAGAAAGGTAGTGTGGCGACGCTATGGCGTATGGACGCCTGGACGTTTTCTGGCCCGACGGACAATTCCAGACCTTCCCACTGGCAGAGCCGACGGTGTCCGTAGGGCGCTCCAGCGGCAACACCATCAGCCTGGACAGCGATAATATCTCGCGCTACCACTTCAACCTGACGCACAAAGACGGCCAGACCTATATCACCGATCTCGGCTCGGCCAACGGCACGTTTGTCGACTCGCTGCGGCTGGAGAGCAACAAGCCACAGGCGCTCTATGGCGGCGAGGAAATTCAAGTTGGCGAATTGCGGATGATTTACAACGTGTTCGACGATTCGCCAACGCGCCCGATGCTGGTTCCGGAAGAAACGACCCGGCGCATCGAACTGGAAGCGCCCGCGTTTCGCATCGACCTGCTCGGCCCCTCGCAGCCCGTTTCTCCCGGCGCGCACATCACGGCAGAACTCACGATCACCAACACGGGAACGGAGCCCGAACGCTATCTGGTGGAGGTCAACGGGCTGCCGCGCGACTGGGTTCGCATCGACCGCCCAACGGTAGAGGTCGCTCCCGGCAAGTCCGAGCCGGTCGTCATCAGTTTCAAGCCCGCCCGGCGCAGCGAAAGCACCCCCGGCGACTATCACGCCTATGTCACCGTGCGGCCAAGCCGGGATGCGGTCACGCTTTTGAACGCTGATTTTGTGCTCACTATTCTGCCGTTCGGCGGCTTCGGCATGGCGCTGGATAGCAACGACCTGACGCCGGATGAACCGCTGCGGCTGCATCTGCACAATCAGGGCAGCAATCCACTGCCCCTGCACCTGATGGTGCATGATCCCAATGACGCCATTCAGGCCAATATTCCCGCGCCGAGCCTGACGTTAAAGCCCGGACAGCGGCTGATGGTTCAGGCGAGCGTGCGGCCCAAACGACGCCACCTGTTCGGGGAAACCCGGATTTACCCGTTCGACGTCGTCGTCAAGTCGGGCGACGCAGCAGGCTTCACCGCCGCCCAACGAGCGTATCTGAGCGTGCCGGCATCGATGCCGATGTGGGCCCCCATCGCGATTGTCGGGGCGGCCAGCGCCATGATCATGCTGCTGATCGCGATCATCGCCATTCTCGGCGCGCAGAGCGCCTTCAACGCCGCGCCGGAGATCACCCGGTTTGAAGTCAGCAGCACACAGGTCGCGCAGGGCGAGCCGCTGGTCGTCAACTGGCAGGCGAACAACGCCCAGCGCATCGTGCTCACGCTTAACGGCACGCCGGTTTTCCGTGAGGAAGGCGATCTGGCGACGACAAGCTACACCATTAACACCAGCGGGCTGACGGGCGAGGTGGTCGTGGCGGTACAGGCATCAAGTGAGGGCGGCACACGAAACAGCAGTCAGGTGGTATCTATCGTCCAGCCCATGCAGATCAACCTGTTTACCGTCAACCCGCCGCAGCTTGTTCGCAACGTCGTGCAACCGATCACGATCACATGGAACACACAGGGCGCGGTCCTGACGAGGATTATCGGTCTGGAGAGCTTCACGACCGCCAGCATCGCCTCGACCTATGGCCCGAACGAGACACTGAGCGACATCGTCGGCATTCCGCAGAACCCGCTGAACCTGACCCTGTATGCCGAAGATGGGCAAGGGAACGCCATCGAGCAATCCATTGTGGTCGAGGTTGTCGATCCCATCTGCCGCGCGGGCGTCGATGGCGTGGCGCTGCGCGCCGAGCCGCACCCGGAGGCGCAGATCGTCAGCACCCTGCCGGAAGGGCGCTCGGTGGTCGTTGACGCGCAGGATGAGTCGCGCCTGTGGCTGCGCGTGGTGCTGCCCGGCGGCGTGCTTGGCTGGGGACCGGCGAACGCCTTTGAATGCGCGTCCAACTTCCGCGTCGAAAACCTGCGTCAGGTGCTGATTATCCCAACCGTCATACCGAGCGTGGAGCGCACGGAAAGCCTGCCTGCCACCGATGCGCCGGTTGTGACGGCGACGCCGCGCCGGCTGACAGCGACGCCGACCGTCACGCGGCCCGCGCCAACGCCGACGCCGACGGCAACCGTCACCGGCCCGTAACGACGCGAATAGCCCGCGCCGTCATTCCCGCTGCGCCAGCCTGTCGATCACGCTGTTGGGGCCGACAAAGACCGAGCCGCCTTCGCGCACGGTATCCTGAATCAGCCGGATCATGTTCTCTTTGTCTGAATTGACCAGCGCAATCCACTCCTGCGGCGCGCCGGTATCAGGATCATACTTCGCGCCCCAGTTCGCCATCTCGACGAGGATGGGAATAAGGTCGATCCCTTTCTCGGTCAGCGTATAGACCTCTTTGCGCCTGTCGATCGGGTGAGGCGTTTTGACGAGAATGCCATGACGTTCGAGCTGGGCGAGACGGTTGGCGAGGATATTGGTGGCAATCCGTTCGTCCGAGCGCAGAAAATCGCCATAGGTTTTCTTGCCGAAGTAGACGATGTCACGGATGATGAGCAGCGACCAAGTATCGCCGAACGCTTCCAGCCCGAAATTGATCGGACAATTGGAGCGCCGTAGTTGCTTCTTCATTGGAGGTTACGTTTCAATACCGTTAGATACACGACCGATAGAAAATTTGTTCTTGACTTCTCCACCCGCTTTTATTATCCTGTAATAACTTGCAAAATGCAAGCTAAACCGCGCCACCCGATTCGAGGAAAGCGATGGGCATCATTTTTGAAGAACGCCAATCCGACTCGCCGTTTATCGAAACGATCTGGCGCAGCTATGCAGGTGACGGCGGTCACTTCATGTCGCTCGCCGTCAGTCGCTGGCAGATGGTGGTTTCGCGCCTGCGCGGCCGTATCGCCATCACACTGCGCGGGCCGGAAACCAGAGCTTCCGATGCCTACTGCCCCCCTGATGCCGAGTTTGTGGGTGTGTTCTTCCGTCTCGGCACGTTCATGCCCCGGCTTCCAGCCAGCCAGCTTGTGGACGGCGAATTGTGGTTGCCACAGGCCGGCAGCCGTTCTTTCTGGCTGCACGGTTCCACCTGGCAGTTCCCCGATTTTGAGAACATCGACGTCTTTGTTGACCGGCTCTTTCGCGAAGGCCTGCTCGTCCACGAACCCATCGTCGATGCCGCTCTTCAGGGGCGCGTCACGGGCCTGTCCCAGCGCTCCGTCCAGCGGCGTTTTCTACGCGCCACCGGCCTGACGCACACCAACGTTCACCAGATCGAACGCGCCCGCTATGCGACCGCGCTGTTAAGACAGGGCATGTCGATTCTCGACGTGGTCGATCTGGCCGGCTATACCGACCAGCCGCATCTCACCAGAGCGCTCAAACGCTGGATCGGGCAGACGCCCGCCCAGATCGCCGCCGGGGCCACCGTACTCGGCTTCTCAAGACCGTTCATGCAGGGCCAGCCACTGCGCGCCCTCAGCGACACAGCCCGGATAGGAGCATGACGTTCACCGGCAGCGCGCCATTAGGTGTCGTTTTTGTTCAAGACAGCCCCCTGTTCTCTGCCCTATGATTCGAACATCCGTTTCGACAGACAAAGGGTAGAGACCTTGCGCGGAAGAATCACCGCCGGCGCTGTCGCCGCCGGCATCATTGTCATCGGATATGCCTTCATGGCAAACGCCGGAACACCGGCAATGGCACAGGAAGGAAACGCCATGGGAAACTACGCTTCGATCAACGGCCTTGAAATGTATTACGAGACTCAGGGCAGCGGCGAACCGCTGATCATGCTGCATGGCGGTCTGGGCGGCATCGCGGAATTTGGCAATCTGCCTTCTATGCTCGCCACGAACCGGCAAGTCATCACCGCTGAAATGCAGGGACACGGCCATACGGCGGACATCGACCGCCCGCTGAGCTTCGAACAGATGGCGGATGACGTGGCCGGGTTGATGGATCATCTGGGGTTGGAACGCGCGGATATTTATGGCTTTTCTCTGGGTGGTGGGGTCGCGCTGCAAACCGCCATTCGCTATCCGGAACGGGTTCGCAAACTGGGGCTGGTTTCGACGCCTTACAGCCGCGCGGGCTGGTATCCTGAGGCGGCCACGGCAATGTCCTCGATGAACGCCGAGGTCGCGCAGATGATGATGACGACGCCAATTTACGCCGCCTATGCCGAAGTCGCGCCAAGGCCGGACGACTGGCCCGTGCTCGTCACGAAAGTCAGCCAACTGCTTGGGCGCGATTACGACTGGTCTACGGATGTCGCCGCCATCGAAGCGCCGGTACTCTACATTGTCGGTGATGCCGACAGCGTTCGCCTCGATCATGCCGTCGAACTATTCAAACTTTTAGGCGGCGGGCAGGCAGACGGCGGTGTGGGCGGCCTGCCGAAATCGCGGCTCGCCGTACTCCCGGCAACGACGCACATCGATATGATCTTTCGCATCGAACAACTGGCCGCGTTGATTGCGCCATTCCTCGACGCGCCCGTGCCGTAGCCGTTCAAACGATACTGCTTACCGCGTGACCGGCGACAGCAAGCGATCCCTGAATATTCGCCGCTTACAACGCTTGTAAAGAGGAGCATCGAAATGGAAAAGCGCGTAGAAACCGTTCGTTCGGCGGATGGAACCGAAATCGCATTCGAGCGGCTGGGAACAGGCCCGGCGCTCATTCTGGTGGACGGCGCAGTCTGCCACCGGGCATTCGGGCCAATGCCAAGTCTGGCGCCGCTCCTTGCCCCGCACTTCACCGTATTCATGTACGACCGGCGCGGGCGCAACCAGAGCGGCGATACCCGGCCATATGCGGTCGAGCGCGAAGTCGAAGACATCGCCGCGTTGATCGATGAAGCGGGCGGCTCAGCCTACCTCTATGGTGTCTCTTCGGGCGCGGCGCTGGCGTTGGAAGCGGCAGCAAGCCAACTGAACATCACAAAGCTGGCGCTGTTCGAACCGCCATTCATGACCGACCCGCAAGCGTTATTGCGCTGGCAGTCTTATAAGACCGACCTCAACAAGCTGCTGGCGGAAGGCCGTCACAGCGATGCAATTGAACTCTTCATGGCGTTCGTCGGCACGCCTGCCGAGGCCATCGACGGAATGCGTCAGGCGCCGTTCTGGCCCATGCTTGAAGCCGTCGCCCCGACGCTGGCTTACGACGCCGCCGTTCTGGGCGATCAGTCAGTGCCGGCAGCGCGCGCGGCCTCGATCAAAATACCCACACTGGTCATGGATGGCGGGGCCAGCCCTGATTTTATGCGGCAGGGCGTGCAGGCGCTTCAGCAGGTGATTCCCGGCGCGCAGCGGCGCACGCTAGAGGGCCAGTCGCACGATGCCGCTGCCGAGGCTGTTGCGCCCGCGCTGATCGAATTTTTCACCGCCTGAGAACCTATTTTCCCCATAAACCATCGCCCATCATCAGGTTCTGTCCGGTCGCGTATGCCCATCAGATGATCGGGCAGAACCTGCTTTTGTGTTTTGACTGCCGCTTGCCGATTAGAAAATATGTTCTTGACACCGGCAGCAAAAATCGGATATGCTGTAATCACTTGCAAAATAAAAGCGATTAAAGCCGCTGTCACTCGGAGGGCCGTCAAATGTGCAGAAACATCCGAACGCTCTACAATTTCGCGCCCCCGGCAACCGACGAAGAAATTCGCGCTGCCGCGCTTCAGTATGTACGCAAGATCAGCGGCTTCAACAGGCCGTCGCAGGCCAACGAAGCCGCCTTTTATGCCGCCGTTGATGAGATCGCAGCCGCCTCGCGCCGGCTTCTCGACGCGCTCCAGACGACCGCGCCGCCTAAAAACCGCGAGGAAGAAGCGGCTAAAGCCAGAGCGCGCGCGGCACTTCGATTTTCCAGCTAGCCAAGGAGGAATGTTTGCCATGCCGCAACAGGACAGCAACCTGCCCGAAAAACTGGCAGCCCCCGCGCGCAGAGCGCTGACAGCGGCGGGTTACACCCGCCTCGAACAACTGGCACAGGCTACCGAAGACGAGATCAGACAGTTGCACGGCATCGGCCCGAACGCGCTCAAACAGCTTCGTAGCGCCCTCGCCGAGCGCGGTCTCTCGTTTGCCGGTGGCAGCGAGGCGAAAGGATAAGCGGCCAACAAGGGAAAAGTGGCCGCCGATACACCAATAACTGGCAACCGCGAACCGGATCGCCCTCATATCGCGCGTATGCATTTTCGTCTGCCAGCAGGCCGCTGGCGCAAGCGGAGAAAGTCCCATCCCCATGACCACACAACCATCCCCTGCCCCGCAGTCACAGCGCAACGTCATCTTTTCCATGCTGGTATCGCTCGACGGATACATCGAGGGGCCAAAGCGCGAACTTGACTGGCCGATCATTGATGAAGAATTTCATACCTTCGTCAACGAGCGGGAAGCGGCCCTCGGCACGTTTCTATACGGGCGTCGGCTGTACAAACTCATGTCCGACTTCTGGCCAACCGCCGATCAGGATCCGACGCAGCCGGAATACATCCACGCCTATTCCCGTATCTGGAAAGAAATGCCGAAGATCGTCTTCTCGAAGACGCTGGACAAGGTCGACTGGAACGCCCGGCTTGCCAGCAGCGACCTCGTCGAAGAAGTCACCCGGCTGAAAGCCCAACCCGGCAAAAACATCTCGGTCGGCGGCGCGGAGCTTGCCGCTTCACTGATGCGGCTCGGCCTGATCGACGAGTATGAGCTTTATATCCAGCCCATCCTGCTGGGAAGCGGCACGCGCATGTTTCCGGAGTTGCAGAACCGGACCAACCTGCGATTGATCGAAACGCGGTCATTCGGCTCCGGCGTTGTCTACCTACGCTACCAGCGGGCGAACGTATAGAGGCCGTCAGGAGACACTTTATCAGCGCGAACGGGCTGGACATCTATGTTCAAGGAAGCAGGTTCCGGCACGCCGTTACTGCTGCTCCACGGAGGGACCGCGACATTCGGATAGCTGGCAGGGCTATCTGCCGTCGCTGGCACAGCATCTTCCGGAATTTCTGCTGCGCCAACGGGCGTAGCGTATACAGACAGGTCCCTTGATAAAAAAACCGCCGCAAGCCGCGCCACTTTAGCGGCTGCGGAGTGTTACGGGAGCGAATGCGAATCTTGAACCGGGGCCTGCCCTGTGGTACACTGCTCTGCCGGATTGTCCACAGTGGCATTCCCACAATCACACGCCGGGACCCGGCTGGGTGTTGCTCGTGGTTCATCCACGAGTTGGCAGCCAGGGGATGAGCGGCGTGATCGCTTAAACACAACCAATTCAGGAGTTTTCACCACAATGCCCTCTTCAGTTACGATGAAGGCACTGCTCGAAACGGGCGTGCACTTCGGTCACCGCACCACCAAGTGGAATCCCAAAATGCGCCCGTACATCTTTACGGAGCGCAACGGCATCCACATCATCGATCTGCAGCAGACCATCGTCAATCTCAACCGCTACTACGACATGATCCGCGACCTCGTTGCCGATGGCGGCACGGTGCTGTTCGTCGGCACCAAGCGCCAGGCGCAGGAAGCCGTGGCGACCGAGGCCGAACGCTGCGGGATGCCGTACATCAACCATCGTTGGCTGGGCGGTACGCTGACGAACTGGCGCACCATCCGCGAACGTATCGACACGCTTAAGCGGCTGGAAAAGCGCCGCGACAGCGGTGAGTTTGATCTGCTCTCGAAGAAAGAAGCGCTCATTCTGGCGCGCAAGATCGAGAAACTTCAGCTCCGTCTGGGCGGCATCCGCAACATGCGTCGCCTGCCCGACATGCTGATCGTGGTTGACACCAAGCGCGAGGCGACCGCCGTTAAAGAGGCGAACTCGCTGAATATCCCGGTGATGGCGCTGGCCGATACGAACAGCGATCCGGACGAGATCGACTACATCATCCCGGCCAACGACGACGCCGTGCGCGCCATCAAGCTGATTCTCGGCGCGCTGGCCGACGCCGTCCTTGAAGGCCAGGCGATGCGTAAGGCCGAGGATTATGAGGACGAAGGCGCTGAAGAACCCGAACTGGCGTATGCCATGGCCAGCGACGATGAAGATGACGAAGTGTATCTTGGCGCGTCAACGCTGGCGAAACTGAAGAACACGCGGCTGTTTGATGACGACGAAGATAGCGAAGACGAGGAATAAGCATGGCGATTACCGCACAAATGGTGAAAGAACTGCGCGAAGCAACCGGCGCTGGCCCGCTGGATTGCAAGAAAGCGCTTGAGCAGAACAACGGTGACGTCGCCAAGGCGATCGAGTATCTGCGTGAAAAGGGTCTGGCACGCGCGGCCAAGAAGCTGAGCTCGGGCCGGACGATGAATGAAGGCATCATCGAAACCTACCAGCACTTCAACGGCCGTCTGGGCGTGATAGTTGAAGTGAACTGCGAAACCGACTTCGTCGCCAACACCGAGCGCTTCCGCACGTTTGCCCGCGATATCGCCCTGCATATCGCCAATCTTGGCCCGGAATACATCAAGCGTGAGGACGTGCCGGAAGCCGTCGTCGAAGCCGAGCGCCAGCTTCAGCTTCGCCGCGCGCTCGAAGAAGGCAAACCGCAACACGTGGCTGAGAAGATTGTCGAAGGCCGCATGAACAAGTTCTATGAGGAACTGGTGCTCATGGAACAGCCGTTCATCAAGGACGAAAGCAAGACAATCGCTCAGCTTCTGTCCGAAGTGGTTGCCGACGTCGGAGAAAGTATCGAAATCCGCCGCTTTGCCCGCTTTGCGCTGGGCGAAGGGAATCAGGGCGATAGCAACGAGGAAGAGTAAGCAGTCGTGACCGGCCTGAACCGCATTCGAGGTTCTCGCTTGCAGGTCAGCACATTGCTTGCCGGGGGATTAGCATTTGCTAGTCCCTTTTTTTTGCCCCTATTCAGCGCAGGCGCGGCCTGCCAAGCGATGAGGAGTAATTTCCCCAAATGACAGAGCTTGATAACCAGCAGCCGGCGACGCCCAGAGCCGCCTACAAGCGCATCGTACTCAAGCTGAGCGGAGAGGCACTGGCGGGCGAACACGGCCTTGGCATCGATCCGGATCGTGCGGAGGCCATCGCCCGCAAGATCAAGCCCATTCATGACCTCGGCGTTCAGATCGCGGTGGTCATCGGCGCGGGCAATCTGTGGCGCGGGCAAATCGGGGTAGAGCGCGGTATGGAGCAGAGCACCGCCGACCATATGGGCATGATCGGCACAGTCATGAACGCGCTGGCCCTGCAGGATGCGCTCGAACGGCTGGGCATCACGACCCGAGTCCAGACCGCCGTCCAGATGAACGCGGTCGCCGAGCCGTACATTCGCCTGCGCGCCATTCGCCATCTCGAAAAGGGCCGCGTGGTCATCATCGCCGGAGGGACCGGCAATCCGTACTTCACGACGGATACCGCCGCCGCGCTGCGCGCCAACGAGATTGATGCCGACATCGTCATTAAGGCGACGCAGGTTGACGGCGTGTATTCGGCCGACCCGAAGAAAGACCCAACCGCCACGCGCTATGCCCGCATTTCCTACGACGATGTGCTCTCCAACCGGCTGAAGGTCATGGATCTGACCGCCTTCACGCTGTGTCAAGAGAACAACATGCCGATCATGATCGTCAACTTCTGGGCCGACGACGACCTGTATCGCGCCGTTCAGGGAGATGAATCGGTCGGCACGGTCATCGGCAACTGAACCACACTTCCGGTCCTTCTCCGCGACGGTGCATACGTCGTGGAGAAGGGAACACCGCATGCGACTTTAGGGCGACGGCGCTTTGCTTGCGCCGCGTCTGGCTTCCACATACAGCGTGTAATCGAGGTCGAGGCTGTTGCGCTGGGTCACGATTTCCAGCCGGATCGGAATGCTGTCGCCCGGCTCAAGGCTGGCGGCCACCTGGCTTAACCTGTAGCCCGCAACCTGCTGCCCATCGGTCAGCGTGGCGACGGCGCGCACGGCCTCGGCAGTCTCCGGGCCGGGATTGGTGAGCGTGGCCGAAACGACATAGCGCCCGCCGATCAACTCAAGCTGCTCATCCGTGATATCGAGCTGGATAAAGCGTTCTTCGAGGCCGGCTGCCAGACTCGCGCGCTGTAGATAGGCCCGGCTGGCGGCGATTTCGTCCACATTGAGGAGGAAAGCCGCGCGATAGGGGGCCAGCCCGCCCGGAGGAATCACCGCCTGCTCGATATTGGCGTTGTCGCTGGCGAGCGTATTGCCGTCTGCATCGAACAGTTCGATCACGACCGAGACCTGTTCCAGCGGCGCATCGAGCGTGTTATTGACCGCTCCAAGGCACAGTGTTGTGCCAACCGGCGTTTCATAGCAGGTGGGTTCGGGCAGCGCGAGGTCGGGGGGCGTGGAAGTCGCGGCGGGATTGACGGAGGGCGTTGCGGTCAGGGGAATGATGAGCGTCTGGCCGGGTTGCAGGGCGCGGGGATCAATTTCTGCGTTCGCATCGCGGAGGGCAATGGGGTCAACGTTCAGCCTGATGGCGATGTCTCCCAGCGTGTCGCCTTCCTGCACGACATAGGTGACCGGCGTCGGGCTGCTTTGGGGGGCAGGTGTGGCTGAAGGCGCCGCCGGTTGCCGCGTTGCCCGAACCGGCGGCGTTGATGTTGCTGTGGCTATTCGTCTTGCGGTGAGCGTAACCTGTGGGGAGGGCGTGGGCGACAAACGGGGCGCGGAGTCTGAGACGATATTGCATCCGGTGACCCACACGCTGATGAACACGGCAATGACCAGAGGTCGCCACCCCCAGAAGCCCATGCTGCGAAATATCCCTCATTATCCCATATCTGGCGACTGTTATCCCACATTATATCTCCAACACTTTTTAAACGCAGGTCACGAATCTGGCGAATTGCCAACGGGTTGGTACGATAATGGACGCTCTGGAGGCGACTGACATGAAAGATCAACGGCTGGAAGCGCGGGTCGGCAAACTGCTGCTGGAACGAGGATGGATGTTTTGCGCCGCCGAATCGTGCACGGGCGGGCTGCTGATGCACCGGCTAACCAACATTCCCGGCAGTTCCGGCTATATCGCGGGCGGCGTCGTCAGCTATTCCTACCCGGCGAAGGAAAAACTGCTCGGCGTGCGGCGGGAAACGCTGGAACAGCATGGCGCGGTCAGTGAAGAAACGGCGCTGGAAATGGCGTGGGGCGCGCTGCGCGCCTTCGAGGCCGATATCGCCGTCAGCATCACCGGAATCGCCGGGCCGGGCGGCGGGCTGCCGGACAAACCCGTAGGCCTGACGTATATCGGGCTGGTCGTTCCCGCGCTGGATATCGTGCGCGTCGACCGCCACGTGTGGGCCGGAGACCGCGAGGCGAACAAGCAGAGCAGCGCCACCGCCGCGCTGCAGGCGGTGCTGGACGCGCTGAATACTTGATCGCCTTTAGCCCCAAAACTTGAGGGGCGAGCACGAAGCTCGCCCCTGGATGCCAGTGCGGGCTGGCACTTAGACGTCTGGCGCGACACGCGACACTTCAGGCGTTTTCCACTTGACATACCTACCATTCGCCCGTACATGCTCGATCAGCGCTTTATAGTACGGGCTATAGCACAGAACTTCCGAACATCCGATCAGAATAAGCCGTTCGCGAGCACGTGTCAGTGTCACGTTCAACTTGCGATCCACTGTTTTGTCAGCGCTTAAAGACTGAAGATTAGCAAGTTGGTGCCGATGGTTGGTCGCAAATGACACAATAATGATGTCGCGCTCGCTTCCCTGATAGCGCTCCACTGTGTCGACCATAATGTCGTCCATAATGCTGGATAGCTTAGGATGATTGCTTAGCTTTGATCTGATTTCTGCAATCTGTGCCCGGTATGGAGTGATGACGCCGACCGTCCTATTTGGATCCCATTCTTTTTGGAGGCGTTGGTACACATCATGGATGGTTTCCAGCAAATCGCAGACGATCTTCGCCTCCTGTTCATGTACCTTCGAGCCCCGTTCGCGCGGAGAGTCGATGAAAATCAGGCGCGACGAAGCGAGCAATTGCTCAATCCGGCTGGTAGGGCTGGGAACAAAAAGCGCATCTGTTTGCCGCTGCCATTCATCGAGCGGTTGCAGTTTTCCACCGTAGAAGCGGCGGCTGGGAAACTCCTGAATGGCTTCATGCATGCGCCCCTGTTCGGTCAGCGTTCCAAACGCCTGTGACCAGCCTCTAGTCTTACACGCCTCGAGTAACCGTTCAAAGAAGGAAGTTCTGAGATCTTTCACGCCGAGGCGTTCGAGGTCCGGATCCGAGATCCTGGTTCGTTCTGGATTTTGGGTGACGACGGCAGGTAGCTGTTTCTCGTCGCCGATCAGGATGAAACGGTCAATTTTGGAGAGCGGGCCGACAAGATGCGGGTCCAGAAGCTGAGACGCCTCGTCAACTATCGCCGTCGTGAACTGCTTCAACTCGACGAGCTGCTGGTTGTTCAGGAAGCTGGAGACTGTAGACACAACGATGCGAGCGTTCTTAATGCGCTGCACAGTTTCTGGAATATTATGCGATTCCGAGAAGGTATTCAGCCTGTTATCGCGAAACTTCTCGCCCGATCCTGAACCAAGTACGAGAAAATCACCACACACCTCCTGCACAGCTTTGCAAATTTCTTCCACCGCCCGGTTTGTGAACGCCAGCAGGACGATCACTTCTTCGGGCTGGTCATACAGATAGTGCACCATTGCGCGGAGCATCCGGCTGGTTTTACCTGTGCCGGGAGGGCCTTGCAGCAGGAAATAATCGCGAGCGCTGAGCGCTTGCCGCAGGAGTTGGCGCTGCTTCTCGGTAACGTAATTCGGCGCAAAATCGGGGCGAGGGCCAAAGCGAGGCTCGCGCAAGCCGAGCAACAAAGCACGCTTCTCAGGCTGCGCGCGGCAAAAGTCATAGAGCGAGCGGTAAAGCCCATCAAACGAGCTTTCGAGGAAGTCGGGTTCGATCACCCAGTTCTCATACCGCCGGAAAAAGTCATCGTGCGGCTCGCGGCTGCGCAACTGAACTTCGATACGGTCTTTCGACAGCTTTCTGATGTTGCCTTTCAGCAACTGACCACGCAGCGGGGCAGCATTGCCATCTCTAGCATACGGATACAAAACGACGATATCGCCGTCTCGGAACACTGTAGCAAGGCTATCCCCGTCCTGCCGCTCGAATATGCAAACTGTTTTCTGGTTGGAAGGATCGCTACCTTTCTTGGATGTCTCGATGAAACGCAGCGGAGCCAGCGCAGTAAAGCCTTTTTGCTTATCCTTCAGCGGCTCTCGCCATAACGCGGAAAACCCCCTGTTGCCTTCACGTGTGTCGCCATCGCCGACCTTCGCCATCATGAGCTCGCGACTGACAAAGGCAACATAGCTGGTGAAATACTTACGCTCGTAGGGTTGAAGCTCTCGCAGAACGCGCTCGCATTCGGCCAGATCGAGTTCCTGATATTTGGCTCGTGGCCCAAATCGAACAGTGCTCAGGTTGTCGAGCACGCTGCCGTCGCCATAAGCGAGTTCGTGTTCGAGCGCGGTCAGGCGGTTGCGGAGGCGAATGACTGCGCGTTCGGCAGCAGGGGTGCTGGCGACATCGCGCAGCGGCCTGCCCGCATCACGTGAATACAGAATACTTGTCGAACCACGCCTGTCGCCATAAGCGGACTTGAGCAAAAGGTTATAACAGACAGCCTGTGCGTAGTTATTCGCCCATACTCCTGCCGGTATAAGCTGCCCATCTATTGCAATTACCCGCCTCAAGTCCGGCGGTGAACCGCTTTTCAACTCGATAATATCTTTTCTGCCGGACTCGTTGTGTTCAATCAGGCAATCGAGCCGCCCCTGAAGCCCGTATTTTTCCGAAAGAAACGAGGGTTCGAGTTGAACCGCTTTGCCTGTAAACGAGCTTGCTACCTTCTGAATGACCGGGTATTGCTCAGCCGCCCTGTCATACAATCCCTGAATGGTTCTGCGGGGGTCTTCGCTGTTGATCAGAGCAATCGGCAGTGCGTTCTGGCGTGCAGCGCGCCTGAATGCGGTATCCAGCTCAGTGTGCGGGTCTTTCATTAAATCGTCGAACATCGCGTTGACGATGTTTCCGGCAATCATTGCCGAGGTTGTCGTGGATGAGGTGAACTTGCCGAAGAGATGAACGTTGGGATTGGGGTCGTCGCCGACGAAGCAGTTTGCGATGTCTGTTGCGTCGATCAAAAAGTCCGGCTCGAGGATGACGAAACTGTCCGCAGTGGTGCGATAGAGAATGTCCTTGTCGGGAACTTTCTCAAGATTAGTGACATGAATGGTGGCGTACTTCCATGCGTAGGTGCCAAACTCTGCCCACGAGTCCCAAAGCATAATTGAAATAGCATCGAGATTGGCGGGTTTCTCAAGGCGGCAGAAGAGCGTGCAATAAACGCCCTCAGAATTCGAGGCGTGTTTAACCTCGCCAATACTGAGAATCACGCCGCGCGCCTGAAGGAGACGTTCTGGCGCAGTAACCGGGGCTGGAACGACGTCAGTGGCCCGTCCGCTGTAGCGGCGCTGCAACTCATCGGGAATCGCGACGGTGGAATAATACGCTATGAACTCGGCAAGCCACTTTAGCGAGCGGGTGTAATCCTCTTCAGTGGCGTTTATACTTTCATGTACGACTTTGTTTGCCAGTTTCCGAAACGCGTGAATGTTCGTTTGCAGTCGTTGGGGTAGCCTATCGCGGTCGATAACAAAAGTCAGACGATTGAACGCGGACGGAAAATACTGGGGCTCATCAGCCGTCAGCTCTTTAAGCACCTCTTCAAATACCTGCCGCAGCTTTGGGATTTGCTCGGATGGGAAGCGATCTGCCTGTCCAACAATTTCCAACATGCGGCTGTAGAAATATTCACTCTGGGTTACTTCAAACTTCATGTCAGGGCCTCTCAGACAGCAGCGACGTTGCGCTCTTAATGTACTATAATACTAAAATACCCTGCTCCCCGGCAGAAATACCATAAGCCTTGTGGACTACACGACATCATGCCCGCAAGAACCTCTCCACGCGCTCGAATATATCCTTTAGGCCTGACGTATATCGGGCTGGTCGTTCCCGCGCTGGATATTGTGCGCGTCGACCGCCACGTGTGGGCTGGTGACCGCGAGGCGAACAAGCAAAGCAGCGCCACCGCCGCGCTGCAGGCGGTGCTGGACGCATTGAAAAAGGAACTACCCCCGGCCCTCCCCCAAATCGCCAGATTTAGGAGAGGACCCGGAAAGTGCATCAGCAATTTTTACATCTCGGTAAGCAGGCTTTCCCCCTCATAAAACCCGCATTCCGGTTTTAGCGGGAGGAGTACAGGATGAGGTCTTTTACACGCTGGCCATGTTGGCGGCAAAAAACTCGGCCATAAAAACGTCCATTTCATAATCCAGCAGGAAGAGCGTGGCGTCGCCAGGCAGGTAACGCTGCATCGCCGCGATGATCGCTTCCTGATTGGCGCGGCTGACCGGCGTGGATTTGTCCTCCAGCGCGTGCATGGCCGCCAGATAGGTCTGAATGTAACCGCGCTGCCATTGGATCGCTTCCAGCGTCGACGGCGTCGCGCCATGGCCGATGTAAAGCAGCGTGTCCTCAAAGGCGAACTCGCGCTCCAGCCGGTCGAGGATGCGCAGCCATTCGGCGGTGTGCCCGTCGCGGAAGAAACAGTGACAGCGATTGGCGACCGCGTCGCCTACAAAAGCCAGCTTCATCCCATCTTTTTCGATCGTCCACATACCGTCGCTGTCCGACTCGCCGGGGCCGAGGTCGGTGAAGGTAAACGTCACGCCATCGAAGGTCAGCTTCTGCCCGTCATGGACTAGCTCGGTCGGGAACAGGCGCACGTCCGGATATTCATCGCCCAGATACTGCTTGGCGGTGGCAGCTTTAACCACGTCCTCGCGCCGCGCAAAATCGACGCAGCCCTGCGACGCAAAGCTCGGCACGCCCTCGAACGCGACCAGCCCGGTATAGTGATCGGGATGCCCGTGGGTGAGCAGCACGGCCTCGATTGGCTTGCCGGTCGAGTCGGCCAGACGGCGCAGGTCGCGTGCGCTGGACAACGCCAGCGTCGTGTCGATGACGACGACGCTGTGCTCAAGCTCGACCACATAGGCATGAACGTGATCGCGCGGGAGCACCATAAACTTACCAGTGACGGCGTGAACCTTGGGGAAGTCTGCCATGATAGCCTCCTGTCAGCAGTAAGAGGCCATAAAGTCTATGGGCAGACTATCTGATCAACACGTGACAATCGTCAATGTCGCCAAGTGACATACGTCATGGTTCTGCAATCATCGTCGGGCAGGAGCGCCTGTTTTACGGGGTGGTTGCACCGCGCCATTCGTCGCGCAGCAGGCCGTAATAGTGCTCGTCGACAAAGCCGCGGTCGCTGGGATAGCGCTGGCGCAGGTTGCCCTCGTAGGTGAAGCCGAGCTTTTCCAGCAGCGCCTTTGACTCCGTGTTGTGGATGTCGATGATCGCTTCCACGCGATGCACGTCGGTCTGGCTGAAGACGTAATTGAGCACGGCGGTGACGGCCTCGGTCATGATGCCCTGCCCCCAGTAAGCCGGGTTCAGCTCATAACCGATTTCCACGCGCCCGGGGCCGAAATTGTGCAGGCTGACGGTTCCGATCAGCGTGTCGTTGCCCCGCAGCGTAATCGCCCACCGCAGCGCCTCGCGCCGTTCGATGCGCCCCAAAAGCTGTTCCAGCCACGCGCGCGTGTCCTCGATCGTCTGGTGCGGCGGTCTGCCGTAATACGCCATCACCCGGCGGTCGGACATGATGCTGAACAGCGCTTCCAGATCCGTCATGCGAACGTCGCGCAGGATCAGGCGGTCGGTATCGAGCGTGGGGAACTGGTCAAAAGCGGCGTCGAGTGGCACTGCAACCTGCCTTCCGGTCGTTATCGCGGGTACAAGTCTGCGCGGGCGGGAATGGGCAACCCGCAGGCCTATTATTATAATCAAGGACGTTATTAAGTTGCGACAGGATAAACTACCGCCCCGCAGCCCTCACGAACGCGCCGCTTCCTACAATGGCGAGGGGCGCACGCCGCGAGGGCCAAGCCGGTTTTAGCGCAGACGCCCTCTCATCCCCTGTCCGATTCCGGGAGAGGAAACAGGGGATGAGAGGTACGGCTTAGAGGCGGTTATCAGGCGGGCATGGCGATCTGCTGAGCCGCCAGCGTTGCACCCAGATAGACGGCGCGCGGGTCGCGGCCAAAGGCGAGGCGTTTGGCCCACGTCGCCGGCAGCGCTTTCAGTTCCGCCGCGGACAGCCGGGCCACGGCGCGAACGTCGAAGCCGCTGTATACCAGCGCCCGGCGAACGCGCTCCGCACCCGCCTCCAGCGTCCAGCCCGCTTCGGCCAGCGCGCCCGCGTTCAACCGGATATCGAGGCCAGCGCCGGGCCGGGCGACCGCCGTCAGGCCGTGCAGCAGCGCCGGATCGTCATCCAGCAGGCCGCGCAGCAGGCTGCCCCATGGAAAGTTGATCGTGATCGACGCGGCAAGGCCGTGCAGCCCACGCGGCAGGCACAGGGCGTTGGCGATGACGAACAGCGCATTTTCCGGCGCGCGGCGCGAGGTGGCGGCCAGATTTTCACGCGCGGCGTCGAGGCCGATGACGAAGCAGCGCGGGTTTGCCAGAGCGAGATGGCGCACATAGCGACCGTCGCCGGTGCCGATGTCGAGATGCACGCGGTCATAGCCGGCGATGCGCCCGGCCAGCGCGCGCGTGTCGATAAACGAGGCGTGTTTGCCCCGGATGATTTCCATTCTCTCCTCCTGTTTTGTCGCGTTGTCTGGGGGACAGGGACAAAACAGCGAGGAGGCGCGCGGGCACGGCGGCGCGTGCCAGACGCGCGGCAACGTCAGGCGCCGTCGAGGTCATCCGGTGTTGGCTTGTTACGAACGGTGGAAAACGCAAAGCAGGCCCAAGGGGCCGGAGGGCGTGCTTTAGTTAAAGCGCGGTGCGAAGATCAGCAAGGCGGACGGGCGAGCAGCTTTCGCGTGTTCATGCGGGCGCTTCTTTCTCGCTAGCAGATGCCGTAAGGCCCATTATAAACGGAAACCGTAACGGTTTGAATTATGGGCGGGCTGGGCGCGGGTGGTGGAGGGAACCTAGAACATATCCTCTTTACAAGAGAATAAATTGACCTCAAACATTAGGATAGGAGCTAGAAGAGCGGAAGTTGAGTAACTTTAGTCTTAGGTGGGTAAAATACACCGATGATTACAAAGGGGTTTGGACTCACATTATGAAATCTTTTTGTAGTCCCCAAAAACAAATAGATGTCCTTCTGTGAAACAAACTCATCGAAATACTTTTGCCGTACTAGTTGATTTGCCAAATATTCATCTCCTTCACATATTTGGAGACAGTTCCAATATAAAGCGCCTATTTCCCAATCTTCGATCATGAGTTGACGCGGCTGATTGTCACCCTTAGATAAGAAGCGATACGAATACTTATATGGCACTTTGCGAATGACTTCGCGTGCTGTATTACGTCCTATATCTGCTGTTTCAAACAAACGTAATTGTTTGAACTGGTCAATCCATTCCGGTTTCCACTCACGTTCATCTTCTTCTATGACAAAGTCAACGATTTCTAAGGGCTTCAATGTTCCGAGCGACTTTTTTTGATCGCTTTTTGCCAAATCGATTAATTCAGTCATGGACACGAAAACTTCTTTTAGGATCAAGTTTTTACGTTCACGCCAATTATCTGATGTGCCGACCCTGCCAACAACCTCAATACGCTGATCAGTTCCATTTTTAGGTCGGTAGCTTTCGGGTCGAAAGTCGCTGCTATTCCGAATTAGGTCAAGTTCAATCCAGTTATACTTTTTATACTGCTCCTGATACGGTAGCGAGCGAAATGGGATCGGATAAATCCGAATCCATTTGCCGTTGCTCAAAATACCTGCAGTACAAACTAGTTCTTCATACTTGTTCGAAGGAAGGGGATATGTTTTAACAGTGATAAGAACACGAGCATTTGGTATTTCATTAGGAAGGTACATAGTGATCTCGCTCGTTACTTATGCCTTCAAATGTACAATCGGCACATTGAGGTTGCTGTCTTGCTCAAAGTAATGAGCAATCCTATGACGATGACAAGAAAAGGGCGATGCCTCGAAACAAGTTAGAGCAACGCGCTCTTTCTCGAAAATGACGCTTCGAAGCCTACTTAAAGCCTCCTGTCTCGCTGGCAATACTTCTCTATCATAGTATTCAAACAACGTCTCATAATCGTGTTTAGTATTCAAACCTACCCGTAGATGAGATGGCACTCCTAGCTCAGGTAAGTGGATGTAATCTATTTCAATAATCTGTACAGCCTTCTGTAATTGAGATTTTGAGAATCCGTATTTTTTTGAGATAGGATTCTTGCGTACATCGACGAGAGCCGCTACGTTATTATTAATTAAAATTTCTAAATATCGATCAATCGTGATACCTTCATAACCTATTGTAAATAAACAAGGGCTGTTATCAGTATTAATTTTATCTGTGACGCGAGCAAAATCACGCGCGCTAAGTATCTGTTGTGCAACTTGGCTCTTTATTGCAAAATACGGATAATCTACATAGACCTTCTTCAACAGTGCACTACCACGTGTATTATCATATTCAGCAACTAGCGAACGTATCACACTTTGGGTCCGCTGATCCAACTTCGATAGAAAACCCTCACTACGGAGCTGAAACACGTCCCCAGCGGCTAAGAAGCCAAGAGTTGTTAACCGTATTTTGTCTTGGGCTAGCGTAAGGCTATACGCTCCATACTTATGGGGAAAAAAGTCATAGTAGTTCTGTGAAGCACGTTGACACAAGAGAAACATTAGCTTATGGCAGTCTGTTGCTGTAAGTCTGCCGCCAAACGCTTCAACAAGACCTAGCAAGACTTTACGACGCAGATACATAAATCCCTAACCTTTACGCTACTCAGCCAAATCTAGCACGCCTGTTCCAATTAGTCGACTCCAAAACTACAGTGTTTTTTGCAGGCTTCCCCAAATTACATCCTATCCCCCATCACACACGGCGGTGTGTGGCGCATACAGTGAAAAAGGATGGAGGGCGGATGGGATTTTCGTTCCCCCAATACGCGATCTAAGGAGATGCCATGACACCAGCCCAACAACCCGACGGATACCTCGCCATGCCTCCGACCGGCAGCGGCAATCCCGTGCTGGTGCTCCATGCATGGTGGGGATTGAACGATACCATCAGGGCGGTTTGTGACCGGCTGGCGGATGCCGGTTTCGTCGCCTTCGCGCCAGACCTGTATCACGGTCAGGTCACCGACGACATCGCCGAGGCCGAACGGCTAAGCCAAACGTTGTTCGACAACCTCGACCGGCCACGGGCCGAAGTCGCCGCCGCGGCGTCGTTCCTCGCCCAGCGCACCGGCCAGCCCGACGCCCCCCTCGCCGTGATCGGCTTCTCGCTGGGCGCGTTCTTCGCGCTGGATTTCTCCGTGAGCGATCCCGAACACGTCCGCTCGGTCGTCGTCTTTTACGGCACGCGGCCCGGCCTCGACTTCAGCAACGCCAGAGCTGCCTACCTCGGCCATTTCGCCGAAGAAGACCAGTTTGAAGCGCAGGAAGACATCGACGCGCTGGAGGAAGCGCTGAAACGCGCCGGACGCCCGGTGACGTTCTACCGTTACAGCGGCACAGGCCACTGGTTCTTCGAGCCGGAGCGCCCGGACGCTTTTAACGAGGCGGCGGCGCAGCTGGCGTGGGAACGCACGCTCGAATTTCTGAGGCAGCCCGCCAACGAATGAGGCGGCTTGCCCGGTCGATTTAGCGGCAAACGAAAGGGCCGGAAACGCTGTTCCGGCCCTGTTGTTGTCTCAATTGTGCCTGCTGCGCTGTTAGTCGCCGGCTGCGGAGGTGGACACGCTCAGAGCGCCTTCGCCCGGAACGGGCAGGATGTCGGGCCACACGGTCGCGCCGTGCTCGTAAACGTCGATGCCGACCGTGCTGGCTTTCTCGGGAATACGGAGAATGCCGAGCGCCTTGCAGACCGCGAAGATGACCGCCGAAGTCGCACCCATCCACAGCATGACCGCAATCACGCCGGTGAACTGGATTGCCAGTTGCGCGATACCGCCGCCGAGCAGCAGCCCGTTCGCGCCCAGTTCGGGCTGGCCGAAGATGCCGATGGCGAGCGCGCCGAAGATGCCGCAGGTTCCGTGGACGGCGAATGCGCCTGCCGGGTCGTCAATTCTGAGCCGCTCGAACAGGTCTGCCGACAGCAGGACGAGCACGCCCGCAATACCGCCGATAACGAACGCGGCCCAGGGTTCGACAAAGGCGCAGCCTGCCGTGATGGCGACCAGGCCGGCGAGCGACCCGTTGAGGCTGGCTGCCAGATCCCATTTGCCGCTGCGGAAATAGGCGAACATCATGGCGACGAATGCGCCTGCGACCGCGCCAAGCGTGGTGTTCACCGCCACGAGGCCGACCAAACCGTTCTCGCTCATGCTCAGGGCGGAACCGGGGTTGAAGCCGTACCAGCCAAGCCACAGGATCATCGTGCCGAGCGTGGCATACGCGAGGTTATGCGGGCGTGGCGGTTTGCCCCACACGCGGCCCGTGCGCGGGCCAAGCAGGATTGCGCCCATCAGCGCGACCATACCGCCGGACAGGTGAACCGCCGCGCTACCCGCGAAATCGAGGAAGCCCTGCTGCGCCAGCCAGCCGCCGCCCCAGATCCAGTGAATGACGATCGGATAGGTGAAACCGGCGACGATGAACGAGTAAATGATTTTGGTGATGAAGTTCGTGCGCTCGGCCATCGCGCCAGTCGCAATCGTGCCCGCCGTCGCCGCGAAGGCATACTGGAAGAAGAACAGCATAAAGACCGAAATGCCCGTGCCGTAAACCGGCGCGCCGTCTACATACTCCATCGCGCCGCTCAGGAAAAAGCCGGTCGTGCCGAACAGGCCGGAGCCGTCGTCCGTCCCCAGCGCAAGGGCGAAGCCGGTCGCAAAGAAGGCAATACCGCCGATCGCGGCGTCCATGAAGTTTTCCATCATGGAGTTCACAACGCCCGTCTGGCGGATCATGCCCGCTTCGAGGAACGCAAAACCGGCCTGCATGAAAAAGACAAACATGGATGCAACGAACACGAACGTCGAGTCAATCGAGACTTGCAGCGCTTCCAGGCCCGCAGCGAGATCCGTCGCCTCGTCCGCCGCTGCTTCCACGGCAGCCGGAGCTTCCGCGACTTCATCCTGTGCATAGGTGAACGTAGTGCCGAAGACAGCCAGTATCAGAGTGCCGAGGGCCATGGCGATAAGACGCCGTAGCAAACGAGAACGTCGGTTCATGAGATCTCCTCCACAGAACAATCAGGCTTAAAAGCGCCACGTGAAAGAGTGTACGAACCCGCTGTTCCCACTTGCACCGCTGGAATTCCTAAACTTAAAGCGCGTGTTTTGGCAGAAACTGACAGTTGTGCAAGCTGCCCTGTCAGAAGCGTCCACACGCGGGCAGATTGAGGCGCATGCGCTAAGGCAGCACCTTCGGCGTTCGAATAGACTGCACAAACGCAGCAGGGAAATCAGGGGCCGAGCGCCGTTCTTTGTACAGATTTGCTGGCGGAAAAGCGGCGGCGTTGTTGAGGGCGTGGAACAGACCCCTCACGCCCGGCTCAGTACAGCGCCTCAATCGTCATCTCAAACGCGCCGCTGCTCTGGTAGCCATCGACGCGGGCGAAATACGTGCCGGTAGCGGGCAGCACGTATTCCAGCACCGGGTTGAGGTCGTCGCCATAATCGTCGACGCGGGCCAGTATCGTGCCGTCGGCCGCGACCAGCGCGACGACCGGGTCGAGGCTGCTGCCGGGACTGGCGGTCACACGGATCAGAATGCGCTGCCCGGCCAGCCCCTGAAATGGATAGTCGAGATAGGTGCGCTCCGGCGCGACGTCATCAACCGACATCAGCAGAATCGTCGCGGCGGGCGGCGTGGCGGTCGGGGCGGCAGCCACATAGCGCCAGATGACCGTATAGGCTCCGCTGCTGGCGGCGCTCGCGCCCGCCACGCGCAGCAGATACGCGCCGGTGACAGGCGCGCGGGCGCTGCCGATGAGCGGCGTCAGACCGCCGCCGCTGTTGTCATCCCACGCGATGATCGAACCGTCCGGCGCAACCAGCTCCAGCACCGGGTCGAACAGGCTGCTCTGCGGATTGGCGGTCGCCGTGATCACATCGCCCGCGTTGAGATACACCGTCCAGACGTCGCGCAGGCCCCGCCGTGCGATGTCTCCGGTCATCGTCTGGTCGGCATAAAGCGGCCCGCGCAGAATGTTCTCGCGCGAAACGCCCAGACCATAGCTGATGATGTATTCACCGGTTGTGCCGCCTTCGCCAAGCACTAGAGCGACATACGTGCCCGACTCGGCTGCCTGATACGCCGGAACGAGCGCGTCGCCGGCAGCGTTCGACAGGCTGGCGCTGGCCTGACGCACCAACTCGCCCGACGGGCTGTACAGCTCGATTCGCGGGCGCAGGCCGCTGCTGCCCACCGGGCTGACGCCAACCGTAAAGACCTCGCCCTCCAGCGCCACAATCGGATAACGCGCGAAGTCCCCCGGCCGGGCGATCACGCCTGTCACCGGCACATGGTCGAGCAGGCGATCAGAACGCGGCTCGGCGGTGGCCGTCGGCGTCGCAGTCGGCGTCGGCGGCGGGATATTCGGCGTCACCGGCAAGCGCTCCAGCGACAGCGTCAGCCCCAGACGGTACTCGCCCACGCCGTCACCGCGCGCGCGGATGATGTACTCGCCGCTGGCCGGTAGCAGGATATTGCGTAACAGCGCCGTAGTGCCACCGCCGCTGTTGTCGTCGCTGGCCAGCGGGTTGCCCTGCGGGTCATAGAGCGTCATCGACGGATCGACCGGCCCGGCGATACGGCTCATCTGGATCGTGGCATACTGGCCGCTCACGCCGTCAAACAGGTAAACATGGTCGCGGTCGCCGCCGGAGAATTCGCCGTTGACCGGGCTGCCGTTGGCGATACGCCCGACCAGCACGCCCAGTCCGGCAAAGACCGGCGTCGGTGTGGGCGTGGCGGATGGCGTCGGGCTGGTGGTCGGCGAAGGCGTGACGCTCGGCGTAAGCGTCGGCTGCGACGGGTCGGGCCGGTCGGTATAGCGCAGAGACAGCGCGTAGGCCGCGCTCTCGCCCGGCGCGAAACGCACGACCGCCGTGTAGATGCCCGCCGTCGCCAGCGTCGCGCGAATATCGTTGCCCCGGTCGATCACGTTGCCGTCCGGCCCTTCGAGCGACAGCGTGATGCCCGCGCTGGACGTTTCAAGCTGAAGATGGATCTGGTCGCCCGCCTGCCCGATGAATTGCCACGGCTGGCCGGCAAAGGCGGCGTCGGGTACGGCGCGCACGGTTTCCCACGCCGTCAGGATGCGGCTGGGGGCCAGCAGCGCCGCGACCGGCGTCGGCCCGGCTGTCTGGGGAGCACAGCCGGCCAGCAGCAGCAAAACGATAGCGGCGATGGAGAGACAACGCATGGATAACCAGCCCTCAGACCAGCAGCAACCGGCAAACCGGCGCACGATGCACAAGGCAGCATCTTATACCGTGTTGGCAGAACGGGCAAAGCAGACGGGGCAGGATGCAAAACAAAAGCCCCTCACCCGGTCGAGTTGAGGGGCTTGCGAGGGCATTGCCGAAATCAGCCTGCGGCTGTAGGCGTCACTTCCACATCTTCCGCCGGAGCCGCCTGCAACTCGCTCATGCCGGACATGCCAGTCATACCGCTCATGAGCGCATCGAGCGGGACAATCGTCGCGTCTTCCGGCGCGATGATCTCATCAATCTGGTCGAAGTCCCGGTACGTCTGCGTCAGGTTCAGGCTGAATCTGGGCGCCGGGCCTTCCAGCCCCAAATCGCCTTCGCCGGCTTCGATCATGGCGTCCACCATCGGCTGCAGATTCCAGTTGAAAGTGACCTGCACGCTTCGCGGCAGACGATCCTCCAGACCCACTGTCTGGAAGACCTCAAAGGTCACGCCCTGGAATATCTGCTGCATCATGCCGATCATCCGGTCCATTTCTTCGTCGGTCAGCGTCTGGCCCTGCTCGGCCATCGCTTCTTCGAGCAGATCGCGCATGGCGGGATCGCCATAGACAGCGGTCATCAACGCCGCGTAGTCGATCACGGTATGGAAACTGGCGACCTCCGTGCCATCCGCAGCCGTGGTATCGTCAAGGCGCTCGACGGACACAAACTCACTGATGCGATCGAGATCGCTGAAGTGGGCCGCGATTTCCGGATCCATCGGCTCAATGCCCATGGCATCGCTCATCGCCATCAGGCGCTCGAACAAGTCTTGCAGATCAAGCCCGTACCAGCCCGCCGGCAGATTTTCCCCCTGCTGGCCGAGCGCGCCGCGCAGCGCATCGAAATTCAGATAGGCGACGCCATCAACCAGACGCAGTTCCAGCGGAATGGCCGCGGGAAGCTGCCCATCCGACTGCGCCACCAGTTCGTCCGGCAGGGTAATCGTGACCAGCGCCTCGGCATTGACGCTCTGAAGCTGCGCCGCTATAAAGTCAAACGCGGCTTCAGGGTCGGTCGACAGCGCCATCGCTTCTTCCTGAGACATGTGGATGCCGGATAAATCGCCCGAAATCGCGCCGGTTCCGGCCAGCGCAATGTTGATGTCGCCCGGCAAATCAGGAATATTACTTATAGAGACGGCTCCGGTAATGTTGACGCCATAGGATGACAGACCGGCGAGATTTTCCTGTGCCTCAATCAGCAGCGCGCAATCCGCTTCATCCAAGTCGCCACATACCACATTGGCGCTCTGCGCCTGCAATCCTACCGTGCCGAACACTAACGCCAGTAGAATGAGAACCATTGTTTTCCTCATATACCTGCCTCCATTCCCAAGCGAGACTACATACTTCGCCGGAATACTTACAACCATTCTAACAAGCCACTCATCGAAATGCATCATGCCATGATGGCCTTAATGTCATTCTCATCCGCCTGCCGGCGTTACAACCGTGCTATAGTGTCAGCATGAACGACCTGCCACTGGCCTTACACCCGCCGAACCCATTGATCTTCCTGCGCCCGGTCAGCATGGACGACGTCGATGATCTGTTGCGCCATTGCTGGCCAGACCGGACGCGCCCTGAAGTGACGCGGCTGGTCGCGCGGGCCGAACGGATCGCCGCGCAGGGTTACGGCCTCGGCGTGGTCGCGCTTGAGGCCGAGGGCGTGATCGGTTACGGGCAGTGTACCAACTGGCCGCGCTGCGCCGAGATCAGCGATCTGGCCGTATGGGAACCGAAGCGGTGTCAGGGGATTGGCACGGCGATCATCCAGTATCTCACGCAACTGGCGCATCAGTGGGGCGCGCGGGAAGTCGAACTAGGGGTAGCGCTCGATAACCAGCGGGCGCTGGCGCTGTACCGCCGGCTTGGTTTCCGCGATCAGCGTCAGGCCCACGTTGATCTGAACGGCGTTCGAACCGCCGTGCTCTATCTGCGGCTTGCGTTGGCGGGCAGCGCTTCCGGGGCAGTGGGCCGGAACGCCGAGCGATGGTAAGATTGCACGTGCCAGAGTTTCGTATGAAAGCAGTTGCCAGCCTATGACTCAGATGAACGATACCCTCCCGTCACCGGCCCAGCCATCGGAGATCATTCACGGCGTTTATACCGTGCCCATTCGCGCTTTTGAGGATTCGCGCGGGCGGTTCATGGAAACGTTCCGGCTGGAGTGGTTTCCTCATGTCAACTGGAGCCGCCTCCAGTCCAACCGTTCTGAAAGCAAGGCGGGCGTCCTGCGCGGCCTGCACTATCATTTGCGGCAGGTGGATTACTGGACAGTGCCTTCGGGGCTGGTGCGCGTGGGACTGGCAGACCTGCGACCTTCTTCGCCCACTTACAAAGCAACGCAGGTGCTTGAGATCGGCAACGGGACGGAAATCGGCCTCTTCATCCCGACCGGCGTCGCGCATGGCTTCGTCGCCCTGACGGACGCGACGCTCGTATACATCGTCAACCAGTATTACGACAACGGCGCGGATGAAAACGGCGTTGCCTGGGACGACCCCGATCTGGGCATCGACTGGGGGATTGTCGCGCCAGAGCTATCCCCGCGCGACCAGAACCATCCACGACTGCGCGACATTCCGCGTTACCGGCTGCCCACGTAGGACAGCGACTGCCCTTCGGCTTGCGCGCCGGGCCTATTCTTCGCCCGCCTCTTCTTTTTCCTGACTACCGCTCAGATAGCCGGCCAGCCATTTGAGCGTATCGACCGCGCTGTGCGGCTGCTGCTCGCCGGTCATCAGCAGGCGGTCGATGTCGTCCCCGCGCCGACGGAGGCTGGCCTTGCTGCGGTTGTCCCCCATCGAGGCGATCAACTGCGCCAGCTCCTTGAAGTTGTTGGCCATGATTTGCTGTTCGTGTGGCGTCAGCTCGTCGGATCGCGCCTCCAGCTCCGCGCGCAGGGTTGTCAGGTCGAACGGGGCCACCCGCTTTGGCGACGGATCAAACGCCTCGCTCAACGCCTGAATAATGTTGTAGGCGATGCCAACATCCTCGGCGAACTGCTGGAGCGTACGCTTGCCAACCAGCTTGCGGAAAGCGAGCACGGTCTGGACGATGGTACGCAATTCTTCCAGCGGCCGCTTGCCGTCCATCGCTTTGTCCAGCCGCTGCAAGCGGCCGAGCGATGCGCCATGCGCATATCCGCGCCACCATGTCAGGAGATACTGGCGCGTCGGCGCGTGCCAGTGCGTTTCATTGACCAGCCGTATGAGGTGTTCGACCAGCGTCGCTTCGTCCTCGGTCGCTTCCAGATCGGCGGTCATGCGCCGGACGACGATACGCAGGATAGTCTCGTCCTTAGTCTCGCTGCCGATAGCGAGCAGTTGCCACAGCACTTCCTGCGGTATGGCAAGGCCGGGATAGTGCTGAAGCATGCGCGTTAGCTGCAGGATGATAGGCATCGCGCTCCGACGCCATTCGGCAGCCACCAACAGGCGCACGTAGAGATCGAGCGCGATCTGAGGCGTGGCGTCGCCCGATGCCATCAGTTGGGCCACCAGCGCGACGACATCGTCTTCCGGTCGCCCGCTGCGATGCAGCGCCGTGCTGATCAGTTTGACGAAGTTATCGCGGGAGGCAAGCTGGTGCGCCAGCGAGTAAAAAACGTCGTCGCGGCGGTCACGCAGCGCCAGCGTCAGCAGAGTCTGGATCGGCCCCTCGTCCAGCCATTCAACGCCGCCGTTGAGCCATGCTTTCAGGATCTGTTCCGGCGAGAGGGATGGCGGAACGCTGACCGCCTGAGGATTGGCCAGCCCGGCCCACACCTGCTCGACCGCCGCCGAGGTAAACAGCGAACCTTTTCGCGCCTGCGCCGCGCGGGCCAGCACCAGCAGAAACGCCTCGTAGCCGAGCTTCTGGAGCGTTTGCATGACATCGCCTTCGTAGTCACGCAGCAGGCGGCCCAGATTGCTGACCTCGGCCATCGCGTCGATGAACTGCGAATCGTTCAGCAGGATTTCAAGCACGGCCGGGTCGCGGCGCACGGCGATGGGAATGAGCAAACGCCCCAACTCGCCGTCCTGCCGGGCGCGTTCGGCGGCAGCCAGCAGGCCATAATGCACGATTTCGCCCAGTTCGTAAGCGGCAGGCTCGCGCGCGACCAACCGCAGCCAGTTGCTGGCGGTTTCGCTGTCGCCGTCGGTGATGGCGACCTGCAGCGCGCACAACGCCGCCACCTTCAGCCGTTCCAGCCAGCGCTCGTCCACGCCTTCATTCATACGCGCCCGAATGAGCGCGTAGACACTGTCCGGCTCGGTCATCAGCGCGTCGTTCAGGCGATCGTAGAGGGCCGCGTCGACAAACGGATACTCGTCCATGATCCGCGTGATCAGCACCGCCGCCTCGGCCTCGCGCGATTGCAGGGCATAGTCCAGCAACTGCTCGGCATAGCGCAGCAGCAGCTCACCTTCGGGGCGATTCGGGTCGCGCAGCACCGCCATCAACGAGGCCGGCGGCAGCATCTCGCCCGCCAGAATGCGCGTATCGAGCATCTGGCGTTCGTTCTCGGCAACGAGAACCTCATTGCTCAGCCCATTGTTGGAAAGTTCATTCCGTATTGTCGGGTTCTGATCCGAGGCCATCGCTTTTATCCTCTCAAACAGACAGTCCGGCCTGTCGGTTGCGTCTTCATATCACAGACATTTGCAATTACACAGATTTGGGAAGACGCTGCGAGCCGGCGCAGTGGCGGCCCGAAACGGCGCGCTATGTTTCCTGGCGCAGCCGGCGAATAAAATCGACGCTTTCCAGCCGGCGCTCCAGCAGGAAAGTAATATACCCCAGTAAAATACGCTCTGCATCCTCATGCAGGTTCGATGCCACTTTCAGCGATCTCACCTTGCTGAACGGGCTGCGCTGCATATGGCGCAGCAGCTTGAGCGTAACCATGGGCAAGTCGATCAACTGGCCCGTTCGGACGGCGTGGCGAACGCAGATGACGCCGCCTTCGACATAGCTGAAATACTGGTCTTCGGGCATGACCGGCTCGCGCCCGATCACGCATTCGTTCAGTTCCGGCTGAAAGCCGGCCAGCCCCAGCAGGTGAATTTCAAAATAGCGGATCACCAGCCGGAGGTCATCTTCTTCACACAGACGCTGCAGCGTGCTGTCGAGCAGGTTGTAAAGATGCCGCTGATCTTCATCCTCCGATCCGGTGAAGCGATCAACCAGTTCGGCGGCATAGCTGGCATAAGCCCCGCGCTGCAAGTCGTCGCGCAGCGCCAGAAATGGCTCGACCATCTCGGCCTGCGACAGAATACCGAAGTCACGACCGCGATGAATCAGCATGTCGACGCGAGTAAACAGCTCGACATGGCCGGCCTTGGTGCTGGTCGGTTTGCGCGCGCCCTTGGCGATAACGTCGATTTTTCCATGTTTGGGCGTGAAAACAGTTAGCAGCCGGTCCGCTTCGTTGAAATCTCGGCGCTTGAGGATGATGGCGTCGGTACGAAACGCGCGTTCCGTTCGTGCCACGAGGTTACGCTCTCAGACTCCCCGAGTTGAATCCATGCGGCAGCAGCGCGTCAATGGTGGTATCGAGGTGCAGGACACCTTCCAGATCGGCCAGAATGACGCGAACGCCGGGCGCGAGTTCGTGCAGCATCTGGCGACACATGCCGCAGGGCGATCCGCCATCGCGCGTGACCACGGCAATCGCCACAAAGTCGCGCTGGCCTTCGCTGACGGCCTTGGCCAGCGCCGTACGCTCCGCGCAGATCGTCACCGGGTAGGCGGCATTCTCGATGTTACAGCCACCGTAAACCGATCCATCCGTGGCCAAAAGCGCCGCGCCTACCACGTAGTTCGAATAGGGAGCATAGGCGAAACGGCTCGCGGTGATTGCCGCTTCGATCAGGCTTTTCATTTGTTCTTCGGTCACGGGAAGCAGACCTTTGTTCCGCCAATGATCGTTCAGAAGGTCACAAGAGGGCCATTATAGCGCAATCCGGGTTGAAACAGGAGCCCGGAGTAAAGCGACGCACGGTGACAGGCGCGCGAAGCCACACCGCCAGCATAGACGCAGGTTCGCTTTTTCGGATTATGCCCCACCATCCCGGCGGCGTGGCTTAGATCGAGTTCGACGCGCGCGAAGCGATTCCTTCCTGCGGCTTCACGTCGACCGTTTCGTTCTCGCGCCGGCCGTTTTCGCTGGCTCCTTCGGGCGTATCCACATCGTCGGATTTCTCAACCCGGATCACATGCACCTTGCGGATTCGCCGCCCCTCGACTTCCTGAACTTCCAGAATCAGGCGATGGGCCTTTTCCTCAACGGTGATGGTTTCTCCCGCCTCCGGCACGCGGCCCAGCAGGCCGAAAATATAACCGCCGAGCGTGTCATTGTCCTCCGTCGACAGGTCAGAGTCCATCAGATCGTTGAAGTCGTCCAGATTGATCCCGGCGTCGAAAACATAGTCATTTTCGTCGAGCTTGACGAAAACGGCTTCCTCGTCGGTGTCGTACTCGTCCTGAATTTCGCCGACGATTTCTTCGATCAGGTCCTCAATCGTGACGATACCGGCAGTGCCGCCATATTCATCGACGATGATGGCGAGGTGGATTTTGTTAAGCTGCATTTCCCTGAACAGCACGTCGGCGCGTTTGGATTCCGGCACGAAGTATGGCGGTCGCATCAACTCACGGATCGTGTGGTCATCCAGCTCGCGCATGCGCGCCAGCAGGTCCTTGGCATAGAGGACGCCGCGCACGTTGTCGATCTTCTCTTCGTAGACCGGGATACGCGAGTGACCGCTGCGGACGAAGGTATCCAGCGCTTCGTTCAGCGTCGAGTTGACTTCCAGCGCCACCACATCCAGCCGCGGAACCATGATCTCGCGGACCAGCGTTTCGCCGAACTCCAGCACGGAGCGAATCATGTTTTTCTCTTCGCTCTCAATCGCGCCGCCGCGCTGGCCAACGTCGACCAGCGAGAGGATTTCCTCGTCCGTGACCGTACGCGCGACATCGCCGCCGCCCGCCACCCGGCTGAACGACGACTCGATGATCAGGAACAGCCGCACCAGCGGGCCGAACAGCGTGACCAGCGCGTGCATCGGCCACGATGCAACCGGCGCGATGGAGGCCGCGCGCGACCGGCCAATCGAACCGGGTATCAGATCGCCAAGCAGGTAAACCAGCAACGCCAGCGGGATCAACACAATGGCATAGCTGATCGGCGGTATAACCAGCGCGCTCACTTCAGGCGGCAATGCCAGCAGCGGCGATTTCACCATAATCGTCGCCTGAGCGAAAATCGCCACGCGCAGCAGCAAAACGGCAAGCTGGAATGTGATGTGTAGCTGGGGAAGGTTGTCGCTGAGGCGTAACACCCGCGTAGCGCGGCGGTTGCCTTCGTCAGCCAGATCGCGCAGATAGGCAGACGGGCTGGTCGAGATGGCGGCATGCGCCAAGGTCAACAGGCCATTTGCCGCGATGAGGCAGATGATAAGCGTGATGCCAGATAAACTACCGTCTTCCAACGATTCCTTTCCTTACTCCAGACAGGCCAACCCAAGCCATAACACAAAATACCGGGAATCCGCATCAAATCGGAGCGGATAAGCCCGGTACTTTTTCGCTTCATCATCCCCGACAAGCGCGGGGCGGGGGTTGGTCTGGCACTTCCGAGAGCACGAGATTTACGCGAATGATAGGTTGCACTTAACCTTTCGATAGTTAAGTCTAGCATAAGACAGCCGTAGCTTCAAGCATGGCCGCGTTTTCCCGAAAATCGTTCATCGCTCCGGGAAGGGGACTCAGGCGCGAAACACACCCGCGCCCGCCAGCACCGGGCCTACGTCGGGAACAGGGTCATGGCCTCCAGCACGATGGGCAAAGCGAAGGCTTCATGCCAGCCCGCGTTTTCGTCTGCCAGACTACCGAAACAATGCACACGCATCTTGGCGACCAGCGCTTCCTGAGCCAGCACCAGCACCGGGCTGTCAGCCAGCGCCATCCATGTGGTGACGCTTTCCGGCACATCGTCGGCCAGCGCGTCGAAGAAGCTCGGCACGTCATAAGGCACGCGCTTGCGGAACGCAAAGGTCGGATACGGCTGCACGCCCGGATTGAGCGGCTGCCCGCCAACCTGCAGAATCGTGAGCGCGTCGGGAAGATCCAGACTTTCGGTGATATGCAGCGCGTCGATATAGCCGCCGATACGCACCGAGCCATCCCATTCCAGCGTATCGACCTGCCAGCGCAACCGGGCCAGCGCCGGGCCGTTCTCGCCACCCCAGCGCAACGTCAGGATTCCGGCAGGCACAGACAGGGAAAATGCGCCATGCGCGCCTTCTACCCGCACGGTTTCGGCGGGCGTTTCCAGCCACAGCATATCGCGCGCATAAGCCGGAATCAGCCAGTTCGAGGTAAGCTGACCGTTCAGTTCGTCATTCACAGATCGCTCCTTGTGCTGTCACGGATGCGGTTGCGCCAGTCCTCCGGATGTCAATAATTTAATTTAAGGAGGTTTAATGCAGTCGATCGCGACGTTCAGGTATACTATAGGCCCTTGTGGGAGAAAAGAATGGATCGAACCACGCTGGCAGCTGGATTATCTCTGCCAAAAGTCTCCTGGGCGCGTATCGTCTCTGACCTGATTAGCCCGCCGGTTGTCTGGGCGCTGCTCGCCTTTCCAATAGCCCACCGCGCCGATCATAACGGAACGCCGGTCGTCTGGGCCATCGTTTATGGCACGCTGGTTTGCTGGCTGCCGCTGTTCTACGTCGCCTGGAATGTCCGCAACGGCAATATCACCGACCTGCACATGAAGGTGCGCCGCGAGCGGATTCGCCCGTTCATCGTGACGCTGCTCGGCTCGACCGCCGCGCTGGCGATGCTGGTCGCCGCCGGAGCGCCACGTCTGATGCCGCTGTTCGCGCTTTTCAGCCTGATCCAGCTTGCGCTGATGACCCTGATCACGCTCGTCTGGCAGATCAGCGTCCATTCGATGAGCATTACCGGGGCCGTCGTGACGACGGGCGCGCTCTACGGTGTGGGGCCCGCGCTGGTGCTGTTTCCGCTCGTGCCGCTGGTGGGCGCGGCGCGGTACAAGCTGGGGCGACACACGCTGTCGCAGATCATAGCCGGGGCCGTAGTGGGCGCAACCACCAGTCTGCTGCTGTTCCTCTTTGTCTGACGCTTTATTCGCAGATTGATGCGAGTTTTCGTATGGTCGACGTCGATCAGCTCCGCGTGCAGCTTGCCAAGCTTGATGATCAGCTGGTGCAGTGGTCGCTGGCCGACGACAGCATTTTCGAGCGTGAGCGCCAGGCCGGAACTCCAGCAGACGAGATCATGAAAATGATCCTCAATGACCGGCGCGAGCGCGTGATCGCGGGCGTTCCCGACCCGAACGACGAACTGCTCAAGCTGCTCGATCACATCATGGACGAGTATCTGCGAGCGGATGAAACGACGCGGGGCGCTATTCGCGGCGCGTTCAACGGCAAGGATCGCGTGCTGTATTCGCTCGACAACTACATCGCCCGCGCGGCAGACAAACTCGCTGCCGGCGACGGTCCGCACTGGCTGCACCGGGGACTGGCGGCAGCGTCCATCCTCGACGGACGCCTTGATCTCCACGATACGCAGGTCAATCTGGGCTATCTCTATCGCGCTGCCGCGCGCGCCGGACTCGATCCGGTTCCGGCGTTTCGCGAGGTTGCGGCCCTATCCAGCAACGTCTATCCCGGCAAAATGGGCTCGACACGGGAAATGCTGGAAACCTTTCACAAATCGGACTACTTCCGCGAGGCGGTGGAACCCGACCTCAACGGCTGAGGTTCTACGACTGCGCGGGGTTGCCCTCCGGCTCGATCTGGCCTTCATGGACGTGCCAGACGGTGGCGCGGCTCAGAAATTCCGGGGTGAAAATATCCAGTTCTGTGGTCGTCATGAGGGTCTGCGTCGCGCCGTCGACGCGTTCCAGCAGGAAGGCCCGCCGGTCGGCGTCCAGTTCGGCCACGACTTCATCCAGTAGCAGCACCGGCCATTCGCCGATCCGTTCGCGCATCCATTCGAGTTCGGCCAGCTTCAGCGCCATAACGGCAGTGCGCGCCTGCCCCCGGCTACCATACAACCCGACATCGCGCTCGTTGATGAACAGCCGCAGTTCGTCGCGGTGCGGGCCGGTCAGCGTGACGCCGCGGGCAATCGACAGTTGCCGCTCGGCCTTGAGTTGGTCGGCAAGCTGCGGGGCAATCTGTTCGGGCGTCAGCTCGCGGTGCAGGTCCAGCCCCACGGCGTCAAATGACAACTGGCCATTGCCTTCGAACGTCGGCGTGAAGCTCGGCTGGTAGCGCAGCGTGAGCGTTTCGCGTTTGCCCGTCAGCGCCAGATGCGCGCGCTGGGCGCTTTGTTCCAGTTCGCGCAGGAAGCGCTGCCGTTCGGAGATAATGATGCTGGCCGCGTAAACCAGCTTTTCGTCCCAGAAGGCAAGCTCATTCGGGTCGGCATTGCGCTCGGCGATGCGACGCAGCAGCGCATTGCGCTGCGGCACAATCTTGTCGTAGTGCTCGACCGCCTGATAGTAGCGCTGGTCGACCTGACCGAGCGTATTGTCCATGAAACGCCGCCGGTCGGCCGGCGAGCCTTCCACCAGCGTCAAATCCTGCGGCAGAAACAGGACGACGTTCAACAGCCCCACCAGATCCATGACGCGCTTGTCGACGCCGTTGATGCGAACGACCTTCCGCAGCCGCCCGCCGCTGTCGTTGGTGCGGTCGATCAGCAGCGTGATTTCAAGCCGGGTATAGGTTCCGTCGCCGCTATAGAGATCGGCGGCCAGCCGGGCAAACGGAAGCGGTTCTTCTTCGGCGCGCCAGTGAATCAACTGGCGGTCGGTCGATGTATAGGGAGATCTGGCCCCGGCCAGATAGTAAATCGCTTCGAGCAGACTCGTCTTACCCTGCGCGTTGGCACCATGCAGCACAATCGGGCTGCGGGCCGGCAGCCCCAGTTCCAACCGCGCGTAATTGCGAAAGTTGGTAAGCGAGAGATGGTCGATATGCATGAAGAACCCGACGGAGCCTCTAAAAGGAGCCTTAATTTTACCAGATGGCGCCGGATTCTTCTATCGGCGCCATCTGGCGACGCCCCGTTGGCAGTGCGGCACGATGATTTCTTTTTAAATTTCATATACAATGAAGAACAGAGCGTTTGGTTGCAGCGCGGTTATCGGTCTGTCTGTAACCTGAGACTTAGGAGGTTACCATGTCTCAAGAAACTGCTCTGAAGTTTATCGAGGCCGTGAGGAACGATCCGGCACTTCGCATGAAGCTCACCCAGCTTCATCCCCATGACATTACCGGCGTCGTTGACATCGCAGCCATGGCAGGCTACGACTTCGATAACGACGAATACCTCGCAGCAGTCAAACAGTTCAAGAGTCAGGAAGCCGTCGCCAGCGGCGGCGAATTGGGCCCGCTCTCGCGCCTGCCGGGTTTCACCGACTAACGTCCCCTACACATCATTTCATTGCGCGCTCAATGAATGCGGAGCGCCCCAACCGGCGCTCCGCGTTTTTCCCTCAGCTTCACCGCTCCCACCCCGGAACGGATAGCCTCATCAGTATTTGTGACACTCCCCACGCCTAAAGGCGGGGGCTTCTGACGGACGCTTGCCCTTGCTGGCCGCGCGAGGCGGCCAGCAGCGGGGCTACGTTATCCGGCACGGGTGTGTCCCACCCGGCTCGACGCAAAATGTTACGCGCCGCGTTGTGGTCCCGGTCGAGCGACAGGCCACAGGCGCATATGACCCAACGGGTCGAAAGGTCGAAGTCTTGGAACACCGTACCACACTCCGAGCAACAACGCGACGTGTAGGCCGGGGCTACGAAGGCCACCTCACGACCAGCGCTTTCAGCCTTGTACGTGAGGTATTGCCGGAATGTAGCCCAGCCGCTGTCGAGGATGCTCTTGCTCAGATGGTGGTTTCGGACCATGTTCGTGACACGCAAATCTTCCAGCGCAATGCGGTCGTACCGACGCACCAGCTCGGTACTCAGCTTATGCAGGAAGTCCTTGCGTTGGTTGGCGACGTGTTCCTGTTGGCGTTGAACAGCACGCAACACCTTGTGGCGGTTGCGGCTACCGCGTCTGGCCCGCGCCAGCTTGCGCTGCAAGACGCGCAGTCTGCGCTGTCCGGCGCGGTAGAAAGCCGGATGCGCGACCTTTTGCCCGGCACTGGTCGTCAGCAGCGCGGCAATTCCGACATCAAGCCCAACCGCCCGGCCCGTCTCCGGCAGCGGCTCCGGTTCCGGTATCTCGCAAGT
>Ga0207874_1000044_pt1 | contig 183373 bp, 156 predicted proteins | sample HigsolmetaAR201D_FD_184833 | JGI IMG/M metagenome (GOLD analysis project Ga0207874, IMG submission 184833) | Ionic liquid and high solid enriched microbial communities from the Joint BioEnergy Institute, USA - AR20-1-D (SPAdes) (version 2) ... | reverse complement strand
TCCGGTTGTCACGCCAGTGGCACTGCCGGGTAGCTATGTGCGGACGGGATAAGCGCTGAAAGCATCTAAGCGCGAAGCCCCCCCCAAGATTAGGTTTCCCTGGGAGCTCGACTCCCCTGAAGGGCCGTCGCAGACTACGACGTTGATAGGCTGGGTGTGTAAGTGCAGCAATGCATTGAGCTAACCAGTACTAATTGCCCGTGAGGCTTGACCATATAACACCCAATGCGCTTGGCGATCGTGTTCGATCGTTTGCGTATGGTGGTTGATACTCAATGCGACAGTGCGTCGAACAACTTTCGAATTCAGTACGGCCGATCGTTTCGGTCGGCCGTGACGTGAGCCGGTTTGCCTGGCGGCAATAGCAAGCGGGAACCACCCGATCCCATTTCGAACTCGGAAGTGAAAACGCTGTGCGCCGATGGTAGTGTGCCCAGCGGGCATGCAAGAGTAGGTCACTGCCAGGCTCTTAAATTGAAGGAGATGTAGTCGCTGCAAAGCACCATCTCGACAGGTCGAGAAGCCCCAACGGTCCGAGCCGTTGGGGCTTTTTGCACTTGAAGGACGGCTCGAAGTTGAGTGGGGTGACGTATGAACACTCTGGAACGGCGCCGACTCGTTCGTGATCGCGTCATCGATGCGGCAGTCGCCAAAGCGGCCGTTAACGAATCGCGCCGCCAGCGCGTCGCGGCGGCAAAGGACCTGCACAAGGCGATGACCAAGAACCAGTTTGCTCACCGCAAGCTCGATTCCGTCTCGTATCCTCAGGTTGGTTGATCGTACCCGCAGCGGAAGCGGCTATCTTTCTATGTCGTCCACCGAGATCGAGCGCTCCCATACGCTCGGCGTGCCTCCTGCCGCGAAGATTCCTTCGACCGCCATGCATTCTTCCGTAGGCGCACTCCGCAATTCTTTGCCGCCCGGCATCGAATCCGCCATCGAGGGCTTATAAGCTTTACCTGGTTGATCCACACCAAGAGGGTCTACATCGTCGAGCTGGATTGAAGATCGGCCTCTTGGCTCTAGTGAAAATCGCGCGAGTTTCGCGGGATCGATCGAAGCCAGGAGGTCATGTCCTCAATGCGATGAGCGACGACGTGCAGCACGCCTTCCTGGCTCTGCAACTCGCCGCTCACCAGCATCAGGTTCGCCTGCAAGATCCGGTCGCGGAACTTGTCGAAGACCGCCGGCCAGATGATGATGTTGTTGATGCCGGTTTCGTCCTCGAGTGATCCGAAAATGACGCCCTTCGAGGTTTGCGGATGCTGAAGATGCGTAACCAGTCCGCAGACGCGCACGGTGCTGCCGTTCTGTCGCTCGTTGAGCTCGGCGCGGCGGGTGACTCCCAGCTCGCGTAAGCGCGGACGCAGCAGCGCCAACGGGTGCCGACCCGTCGTCAACCGCATCAGTCGGTAATCGCGCACGACCTCTTCCCACTCGCTGGGCTTGGGAAGGCGGACAGCGCGCTCTTGCAACGTCGTCTTGGCCATCAGATCCCGCGACTGATCCTGGCCGAGCACTGCCCACAGCGCAGCATTGCGATGTGCGGTCAGCGAGCGGAACGCGCCGCTCATCGCCAGTAAATTCATGGCTCGACGCGACAGCTCAGCGCGGCGACTCACATCTGCGATCGATCGAAACAGACCTTGCGCGCGAGCCGCGACGATTTTTTGCGCGTCGGCCTGTTTGAGGCCGCGAACGAGCCGCATACCGAGACGAATTGCCCACGGACTCGGGCCGGCACTGCGCTCGAGCGTGCAATCCCAATCGCTCGCCGTCACATCGACCGGCAGCACCTGTACGCCTTGTCGTTTCGCCTGCTCGAGCAACTGAGCCGGCTGATAGAAACCCATTGGCTGGCTATTGATCAGCCCAGCGAAGAAAGCCGCGGGGTAATGGCGCTTCAGCCAGCTCGATTTGTACGTGAGTAGCGCAAACGACGCCGAGTGGGATTCCGGAAATCCGTACTCGCCGAAGCCCTCGATCTGCTTGTAGATCTGCTCGGCGAATTCGTCCGAATAGCCCTTCGCTTTCATGCCGGAGAGGAGTCGCTCCTTATAGAAATGCATTTTGCCGCTTCGCTGCCATGCGCCCATGGCGCGACGAAGCGCATCGGCCTCGCCCGGTGTGAAGCCCGCAGCAACGACGGCAATTTGCATCACCTGTTCCTGGAAGATCGGGACACCGAGCGTCTTCGCGAGGATCGGCCGCAGCTCCTCGCTCGGATAAGGAATTTCTTCCGGTTTCATGTTCCGTCGCTGCAAGTACGGATGCACCATGCCGCCTTCGATCGGTCCTGGCCGTACGATCGCGACCTCGATGACCAAGTCGTAGTAATTCTTCGGCTTGAGTCGCGGCAGCATGCTCATTTGCGCGCGCGATTCGATCTGGAACACGCCGATCGTGTCGCCGGCTTGGATCATCTTGTAGGTGTCAGGATCGTCGTCGCCGATCTGATCCATACGCGTCGGATGTCCGTCCGTCTTCGCGATCAAGTCGAACGTCTTGCGCATGGCCGTGAGCATGCCGAGCGCGAGCACATCCACTTTCAATAGTCCGAGCGATTCGAGATCGTTCTTGTCCCATTGAATGATCGTGCGGTCCGGCATCGCCGCGTTTTCCATGGGCACGAGCGTGCTGACCGGCTCTTCCGAAATCACGAAGCCGCCGACGTGTTGTGACAGATGCCGCGGAAAGTTCTGCAGCTCCTTCACGAGCACACACAGCTTCTTGACGACCTCGCTGTCGAGCTGCAGGCCTTGTTTCACAAGGTTCTGCTGGAACACTTCCCACTTGTCCCAATACGCATGGGATTTGGCAATCCGGTCGACGATATCGATCGGCAGTCCCAAGGCTTTACCAACATCGCGAACCGCGCTTCGCGTCCGATACGTGATGACGGTCGCGGCGATTGCGGCACGCTCGCGGCCGTATTTGTTGTAGACGTATTGGATGACTTCCTCGCGACGTTCGTGCTCGAAGTCCACGTCGATATCCGGCGGCTCGTTCCGCTCTTTGCTCACGAAGCGTTCGAACAACGTATTGATGAGGTCGGGACTGACTTCGGTGATGCCGAGCGCATAGCACACGACGGAATTCGCGGCCGAACCGCGACCCTGGCAGAGGATGTTGCGCCCGCGTGCATACTCCACGATGTCGTGGACGGTCAGGAAAAAGTGCTCGTATTTCAGTTCCTGAATCAGTGCGAGCTCTTTTTCCACCATGGCTCGGACGCGGTCCGAGCAGCCTTGCGGCCAGCGTTTGCGAAGTCCTTTTTCGACGAGAGTGCGCAGATGTTCGGAAGCGTTCATCCCTTCCGGCACGATCTCGTGCGGATAGTGGTACTTCAAGCTGCTGAGCGAGAAAGCGCAGCGCCGCGCGATCTCGACCGATTCATCGAGCAGTTCTCGTGGATAGATCTCGGCGAGATCTTCGAGTTTGCGCAGGTAACGCTCGCCGTTGGGAAATAGCAGATGCCCGGCCTCGGCGATCGTGCAACCATGGCGAATCGCGGTGAGCGTATCTTGTAGGGCGCGACGGCTTCGGACGTGCATGTGTACGTCGCCGCTGGCCACGAGCGGAATGCCGGCCTGACGTCCCAGCTGCTGCAAGGACGCGAGCTTCTTTGCATCGTCGGCGTCGCGATGCAGCTCAACCGCAATCCAGCAGCGTTCCGGAAAGTGACGCTTCAGCCACATCGCCTGGGAAACCGTGGGATCGTCCCCGGGAACCCAAAGCGCGAGGCATTCGCTCAGATTGTTCTCTATCTGTGATCGAGCGAGCCGGTAAGTGCCTTTCGAGGTATCGCGTCGAGCCAGTGTGATCAGCGTACAGATTTGCGCATAGGCAGTTTGCGAAGGCGCGAGGAGTACGATGTGAAAACCGTCGCTGGTACGAAACTCCGAGCCGACGATCAGTTTGAAATTGCGCTCTTTCGCGGCCTCATGAGCACGCACGATGCCGGCCATCGAACATTCGTCGGTGATCGCGAGCGCCGAGTACCCAAGATTGCTCGCTTCGTAAACGAGCTCGCCCGGATGCGAGGCGCCGCGCAGGAACGTGAAATTGCTGATGCAATGGAGCTCAGCATATTGGATGGCGTGCCCGGCTGAGCTCCCGTCATTCCTTCGCTCAGAGAGGAGAGCCGATGCATTCTGGCTCCACGTGCTCGCGGAGGCGCTCATGACCAGAACCCGTGCAGATACCACTGCGAGTCGCGCAGATCCTTGAAGACCCACAAGTCCGCACCGGCATTCGTACGCACGACGTAGTAATCGCGTTGCACGTCGTGATCGTCCCACCAGCCGCTTTCGATTCGTTCCGGACCGGAAAGGACGGGAAGAGCAGAGCTGCCCAGCAGTTTGGGTGTCGGAAGGAGCCACAGCGGCCGATCCGGAAAACGAAGAGAAGGCGAGGACGACGAGTCGCTCGTTACTTTCTTCCAACTTGCTTCCGGTCGATGATCCGCCGCCAAACGAAGGCCATACACATGCTCTTCGCCGACCCGCGCTGCGATCCGATCGATCGTATGCGACAGCGGCTCATGTTGCTCGAGCCTCCTGTGCAACAAATCTGTCTGCAACGCCGTCGGTGCCGCGAATTCATGAGCGGATAGCACGAGCTCGGTCGTCGGCGCAGGTAAGGCAACCCGCTCGAGCTGCTCGCGGACGACCTCGAAAAAGCGGTCGCTGCTGCGGTCCGGCATCGACAACCCGATCTTCAGCTCTGTCGGCTCGGCATCGCGATGCACGAACGTCAACTTGAAGCGTTGCGTTCCAGTGTCGCGAGCGGTGAGGAATCCCGAGAACTCGCGCAGCATGCGCCGAAGCGGAAACAGTAGCGCCTCGGTACCGTTGATCTCGAAGCCGAATTCGAATCGCGCCGTGTAGGCCGGTGGGAGCTTGAACGTTTCGCGCGGATCGGCGGCGGCACCGATCAAGCGATCGAGATAATTACATGCTTCGACGCCGAACCGTTTCGCGATGGCTTCGCGCGGGATGTCGAGCGTGGCGCCGATCGTGCGAATGCCCACCATCGCGAGCTTGTCGATGACTTCCGTCGGCAACGCCAACCGGTTCACCGACAGCTCGCGGATCCGTTTCTGCAGCGCTTCCGTCGTCGTGAGGGCGACTCGAATGCCTGCGCGCGACAGCAAGGCCGCGCCTTCCAAAGTCGGCGCAATGCCGAGCTGATAGGTGTATTGAAGCTGCGCCAAGGCCGCTTCCAGCTGTTCGATGAGCTTTCGAAAACCGCCGAACAGTTTCAAGCTTGCGCCGATCTCCAGCCAAAGCGCTGCTGTGCGCGCGCGTCGCAGCTCGCGCGGCGCTTCGCCGATCACGATCGTGCTGGAGAATTGATAAGCCCAGGCAGCCAAACGCTCGAGCGCAGCCCGTTCCGCTTGCGGTTTGCGCTCGAACATCGCGATGTCGCTACGGATCGCAAGCGCCGTGGCATAGGCCATGCCGACTTTCATTCCGGCACGTTCGGCGGTTTCGTTGCAGGCGATGATCCAGCGTGCATTCGCTTCGCAGTCGGTGACGACGACGGGTGCATGGCCTTCGTCGGAGCGCAAAGCCTCCAGGGCGAGTTGGGGTAATGAGATGCACAGCCAGAGCATGATCAAAGGCTGTGGGCTGAAGGCCGAAGGCTGAAGGTTGGGGAAGACGAGCGCGTGCGCTCGTCTTCGATGATGAGCTTTACGCCGCTACGCGCGCCGCGGCATTTCAGAACATCGATCTCGAGTCCGCCGGTTTTACTGCGAGACAACTTCAGTCTGACTGCAGCGGGAGAACCGAACGCGGCCGCCACTATCGGTCGATACAAAAAGCCGATGCTGCGGCCGGCTTCTGCGGCCAATTGCAGTCGACGCACATCGCGATCCTTGATCTCTTTCGGCCACCCGACCACGGCGCCGAACGATTTGCAACGAAGCATTTGCTCCATGGCCCACAAGGCATCTGCGTTTTTCGTCGCATCGATGACGAACAGGCGTTCGAGCTGAACGCCATGCGCCTGCAGCGCCGGCGCAAATGGAATGTAAGGCGGAGAAACGAGCGCGAGATGCCGCTCAGTGCGGCTGATCTCCGCCAGCGCCGGCATCAGCAAGCGAAATTCGCCAACGCCGGTCTGTGTAGGCATGACCTCCACGATCGTGCCGGACTGCCAGCCTCCGTACGGCAGTACCGCATCGAGCTCCGAACAACCGCTCGTATAAACGGCAGTCGGCACAGCGCCTTCCCGCCGGCACAATCGTGCAAGTTGCTCCAGTGTTTTGGCGCGGTCCAACACGTTGCATCGTATTCAAAGCTTCTTCATCCCTGCTCGAACGATGCCCACAGCCAATCCCTCGATCGTGAACGCCTGCTTGCGCAAATCGATTTCGATGGCCTGGTACGCAGCATTGGCCGGCTCAAGCCGCACGCGGTGACCTGCGCGTCGGTAGTATTTCACCGTGGCCTCATCGCCCAGACGCGCCACCACGATTTGTCCGTTGCGCGCCTCGTTCGTGTGATGCACGGCGAGCAGATCGCCATCCAGAATGTCGGCGTCTTTCATGCTGTCGCCGCGCACTCTCAATAAGAAATGCGCTCGCGGCCGAAACAGCGTGGGATCGATCTTGATTCGATCTTCGATGTTGCCGCTCGCCAGAATCGGCGAGCCTGCAGCGATGCGGCCGAGCAAGGGCAAGCCCGCTTCTTCATCAGGATTTTTGAGCGCAGACATGGAAGCCGCCGCCGAAGCTTCCAGTCGCAATCGAATACCTCGGGACATCTCGGGCACGAGCTCGATCGCGCCTTTACTTTGCAAGGCGCGCAGGTGCTGCTCGATTCCTTGTCGGCTTTTCAATTTCAGCCCCAGCGCGATCTCGCCGCGGGTCGGCGGTACGCCGCGTTCCGTCATGAAGCGCTGAATAAATTCGAGCACTTCCAATTGCTTAGGACTGAGATGGGGCTTGGGGGCGGTCACGGCAGGATACCAGACGACTGTCTGGTATTCAGTCTAGGAGCCTTGCCGCCGAGAGGCAAGATCAGAGGCGTGGAGGCGAGATCAAGGGCGTGCGGTGCCGTCAAAACGCAGTCGGACTGGCCGTGGCAGGGCTCAGCGCACTCGACGACACGATGCTCAGCCTCGCCTTCTGCTCCGAATCCTGTCGGGCATAGGCATTCAGCTTGTTGTACAGAGTTTTCAAGCTGCAGCCCAACATGCTCGCGGCTCGGCGCTTGTCGCCCTGACAGAACTCGAGCGTGCTCTCGATGAGCCGACGTTCGGCTTCCTCGAGTTTGGAGCCGAGCGGAATGTGCAGGCCTGGACCCACCGGAGTTTCGGGATCACGTCCGAACGGCTGGATCGTCGTCGGCAAAGTACCGTCCAGCACTTCATCGGCCAAGATGAAGCTGCGCTCGATCGTGTTCTTCAGTTCGCGGACGTTGCCGCTCCAGCGCGACTTGCACAGAGCATCGACGAAGCCCGGTGCGAACCGCTTGTTCGTACCCGCCGCCTTGTTCAGGCAGTCCAAGAAGTGCTCGGCGAGCAGCGGTACGTCCGAGATGCGTTCTCGCAGCGGCGGCACGTGCAACGGAAACACCGCAAGCCGATACATTAGGTCTTCGCGCAGTTGCTTGTTCGCGGCCGCCTCGGCGATGTTGCGATTCGTGGCAGCGACGATGCGGACGTCGGTCTTGATCTCATGTGTGCCGCCGACACGATAGAAGCGACCGGTTTCGAGCACGCGCAGCAAGCGCGTTTGCATCTCGAGGGGCATCTCGGTCACCTCGTCCAACAATAGCGTACCGCCCGTCGCCCGCTCGAACACGCCAGCATGCGAGCGCGACGCGCCCGTGAAGCTGCCTTTCTCGTAACCGAACAACTCGGCCTCGATCAGCGATGCTGGAATGGAGCCGCAATTGATCGCTACGAACGGTCCTTGCGCACGACGGCTCAGCAAATGAAGGCATTCGGTGACGAGTTCTTTCCCTACACCGCTCTCGCCCATGATCATTACGGTTGCTTCCGTCGGAGCGACTCGCTTGATGAGCGTGAACAACTGACGCATCGCCGGCGAAGCGCCCAGCAGGTTGCCAAGACCTCTTTCGTGTTCTTCGATCGTCACGTGAGCTCCCCGAAAAGATGTGCGCGACACGAGGTGAGCTGAAAATAGTTCAACGGCATGAATGGTTCCGTTGTAAGAACGCCGTTTGCACGTTGATCGAAGATTGAAAACTTTACTGATGTAGCGTGTAGTCGACTACGCATGTAGGCGTACTTCGCTATGAAGAACTTTCCGTGCTCTTTGCGCGGCGCGATTCGTCAGCGACGCCTTCTCGAGCAGTGCACCATGCGTCCTCTTGCACGAAAAGTCGTGGCATAGAACTTGCCCGTTTTCACTCCGAAGTTCGTCTTCTTTCGAGCGAACGATGGAGTGCTCATGTCCCTTCGATTAGACGCTCTCAGAATCAACAATCGCTACGCTCGCGGCTGGGACGATGCGGATCCGGACCGCGCGATCGTCCCGGTGGCAACTCAACGTTCGATCAGTGTCTTCGGTCTAGGCTACGTCGGAGCCGTGTCGCTAGCGTGTCTGGGTCGCGACGGTCATCAAGTCGTCGGCGTGGATATCGACCCGACCAAGCTCGATCTCGTTCGCTCCGGTCGTTCGCCGATCATCGAAGAAGGCATGCAGGATCTCATGCAGGCCGTCGTCAACGGCGGCAGCGTGTCGGTCACCGACTCCTTGCGTACAGCGATCCTGTCCACCGATATCTCGTTCATTTGTGTCGGTACGCCGCCCCGGCCGAACGGCAATCAGGATCTGAGCGCGCTCATTCGCGTGGCACAGGAGATCGGCACTGTTCTTCCCGAAAAGTCGACACGGCATCTGATCGTCATTCGTTCGACGGTCAAGCCGGGAACGGTCGAGGGGATCGTCAAGCCGACGATCGAGTCGTACTCAGGGTTGAAGGCGGGCGTCGATTTCAGTCTGTGTTTTCAACCGGAATTCTTACGCGAAGGCACGTCCATCAAGGACTACGACAATCCTCCGTTCACGATCATAGGCACCGACGACGATGACGACTATGCATTGGAGGAACTGCGCGTCATATTCGGACACCTGCCTTGCGAGATGATCCGCACCTCGATCCGCACCGCTGAGATGCTGAAGTACGCCTGCAACGCGTTCCATGCCGTCAAGGTTACGTTCGCGAACGAAGTCGGGCGCGTGTGTCAGGCCGCCGGCGTCGATCCTCACGAAGTCATGAAGCTGCTATGCATGGACCGCCAACTCAACATCTCGCCGGCCTACTTGCGTCCGGGATTCGCGTTCGGGGGTTCGTGCCTGCCGAAAGACCTGAAGGCCTTGCTTTATCTGGCGAAATCGAACGACGTCGAGTTGCCGATGCTTGCGAACGTCATGACCAGCAACCGCATGCACATCGATCATGCGATTGCCCAGGTGCTGGAAACCGGAAAGCGCAGCATCGGCGTCATCGGGCTGAGTTTCAAAGCAGGCACCGACGATCTGCGCGAGAGCCCTATGGTGGCGCTCGTCGAATGTTTCATCGGCAAGGGGCTCGACGTGTGGATTTACGACCCTGCCGTGAACGTGGCGCGGCTCGTCGGTGCGAACCGCCGCTTCATCGAAGAGAGTATTCCGCACATTTCTTCGCTGATCACGATGGATGTAGAACGGCTCGTGGCGCGCTCGGACGTTCTGGTCGTGGCCATGAAATCGCCGGAAGTGCTGGAGGCGCTCGAGAAGGCGCGACCCGAACAGATCGTGCTCGATCTGGCGCAGCTCCCCGAGCGGCGCGCCGGCGAGGCGATCTATCGCGGAGTGTGCTGGTGATTCCAACCCCGTCGGCTGAAGGCGGGTCAACCCTGAACGACGCCGTCGCCGCGCTTCCGGGCGGCAAAACTCGTGCACGCAACCGCGTTCTCATCATCGTGGAGAATTTGCCGTGTCCGTTCGACAGGCGCGTCTGGCAGGAAGCGCGTGCGCTGCGTGCCGCCGGCTATACCGTGTCCATCATTTGTCCGAAGGGATCCGGCTACATGCGCAGCTTCGAAGAGCTCGAGGGCATTCGAATCTATCGCCATCCGCAGCCTTTCGAGGCGAGCACCGCCCTCGGCTATCTCGCCGAGTATACGTGGGCCTTGCTTGCGGAATTCGTGCTCTCGGTCCGTGTCGCGCTGTTCGGTCGCGGCTTCGATGTGATCCATGCGTGCAATCCGCCCGACACGATCTTTCTCATCGGCGCGTTCTACAAACTGTTCGGTAAGAAGTTCATTTTCGACCATCACGACATCAATCCGGAGCTGTATCTCGCGAAATTCAATCGCCGCGACATGTTCTACAAAGCACTGCTCTTGCTCGAGCGACTGACTTTCAAGACGGCCGACGTGTGTATCGCGACCAACGAATCGTACAAGCGCATTGCCATCGAGCGTGGTGGGGTGCCGGATTCGCGCGTCTTCGTCGTTCGAAGCGGACCGGATCTGTCGCGCATGAAGATTCTGCCTGCTGTGCCGGAGCTCAAACGAGGCCGAAGATTCCTGGTGGGCTACGTCGGCGTCATGGGTCGGCAGGAAGGTATCGATGGCCTTCTCGTTGCGATTCATCACATCGTGCACGAAGTGGGTCGCCGCGACATTCATTTCGGCCTGGTGGGTGGAGGCACGGCGCTAGCGGAAGCTAAAGAGCGTGCACGAGCTTTGAACGTCGAGGACTACGTGACGTTCACCGGACGAGTGCCCGACGATGAAATGCTGTCGATGCTCAATACCGCGGACGTGTGCGTGAATCCGGACATTGCGAACGAGATGAACGACAAATCGACGATGAACAAGATCATGGAGTACATGGCGCTCGGCAAACCGATCGTGCAATACGACCTGACGGAAGGGCGCGTGTCCGCACAGGACGCTTCGCTGTACGCAAGGCGCAACGATCCGATCGATCTTGCGCGAAAACTGCTGACGCTCATCGACGACGAGCCTCTGCGCCGGCGGATGGGAGAAATCGGTCGCGAGCGGGTCCGTACGCGGCTCGCGTGGGAGCACGAAGTGCCGAACTTGCTCGCCGCCTACGAGGCCGTGCAGCCGGTCGTCGCTGAAAAACTTGCCAGACGCTGAAAGAAATTCCATCGAGCGTGCGGCAACATGCCTGTTGACGTCTCGATCCGGAGACGGCCCGAAACTTGCTGAAGATGCCGTGTGAAGTAACGAGGCATTCAGGTCCGATGGCCGGGTCAACCGTTCTCGATGCGATCCTTGAGCGAGGTACGCGCCGTGCGTTACGCCGTGCTCGCCGCAGGGTTTGACGGCACGCTGGTGCGCGATGGTCGTTGCGACGATCATTGCGTGGCCGCATTGCGAGCGCTTGCGGCCTCCGGTCGTAAGCTGATCCTGACGACATCGCGTCAGCTGCGCGAGATCCTCGACATCTTTCCGCAGGCCCGTCTGTTCGATTATCTGGTGGCGGAGAACGGCGCAGTCGTACATCGGCCATCTGCGCGCGAGTCGGCGATTCTTGCGCCGGCTCCTTCCGAAGTGCTGATCCACGAGTTGAGGCGCCGTGCTGTGGAGCCTCTTACCGTCGGCAGCGTCGCGATCAACACGGACGATCGGCACCGTGCATCGCTCGCTCAAGCCATCGACCGGTTGCACTTGGATTGCTACGTTCTCGACAACGGCGGGTCGATTGCCGTCCTGCCCATCGGCGTGAGCAAGGCGAGCGGCGTTCAATACGTGCTCGACGATCTCGGCTTGTCTGCACGAAATCTGGTCGCGGTGGGAGATGCCGAGAACGACATCGCCTTGTTCGAGCTGGCCGAGCACGCCGTCGCGGTGGCGAACGCTTCTGCCTCGCTCAAGAGCGCGGCGGACCGCGTAACGCGAGCCGGTTACGCCGAAGGTGTTCTAGAGGTGGCTCGCGAGTTGCTCGATGCGGACCTCGTCGGCGCGCAGACGCGTCGACGCATCGTCATCGGCACGGGCGAAGGACAGCAGCAAGTTTGGTTGCCGTCGCTGCCTTGCTCCATCCTGCTGGCTGGGCCGCCGGCAAGCGGCAAAGCGGCGCTTTGCAACACGATCGTGAGCCAATTGCTCGCGTATCAGTATCAATGCTGCATCGTCGGCTGTTATTCGATGCGCGAAGAACGCGAGCATTTCGCGGGCTTTGCGGTCTGCGGCGACGAGCAATCGCCCCCTCGCCATGCGGATTTCGTTGCCTGTCTCGAACGACCGACGCAAAGCGTGGTCGTCAACGTGGCGTCGTTGCACGGGTCCGCCCGGACTGCCTGCGTCGAACGCATCCTCGAGCACTGTGCGGCGATGCAATCCGGAGTCGGCAGACCGCATGCAATCGTGATCGACGAGGCGGAATCGCTGCTCGGCCCCGCGAGCATCGCGTGGTCCGCTGGGTTGAACGCAGCAAGCAGAATCTATCTCACCGCTCGGCCTGAACGCCTGCCACCGACACTGCTCGAGTCGGTGGAAGTCCTGTTCGCACTCGGCGAGCCAGCGAGCGCGCTCGCCTGTATACGCGAGCATGGAAATGCGCCTGGGCTCGGCACGGAGAAGGGGGCAGTTCCTACCGATCAGGCAGTGATGTGGATTCGCGATAGCGGAAAGGCGCCAGCTCGAATCGATCCGCTATCGACGGCGATGCGCATCATGCCGGAGCCGCAATCGCGCGCCGCGGCTCGCCCAAGGGTCGCGCATAGCGAGAACGGCGCAGCGGCCGTTCCGTAATTGCGATCGATTCCGGCACGCCTTTATGCGACTGCGTGAGGCGAAGCGGCGGGTAGTGCAGTATCTCTAGAAGCCGGTACGGCCGGCGCCGACTCGTTCGATGAGTCTTGTTGCGGTGTCTGGAACTCGATGATTTCCTCGACGCGATAGTCTTTCAGATCGCGGGCGTGCGTGAAGATGATGAGCTCGCCCAACAATCCGAGCGCGAAGATCTGCATGCCGAGCACGACGAGCAGGGTTGCGAGCAGCAGGGCAGGGCGATCGGCCAACGGTTCGTTGAAGATCAGCCGCTCGATGCACAGGTAGGCCAACGCCAGTACGCCGACGCCGAAAGTCGTCGCGCCGACCATGCCGAAGAAACGCAGCGGTCGTTTCGTGAAGCGCACCAAGAAAAAGGTGCTGAACAAGTCGAGCACGTAGCGCATGTACTCGCGCGGCCGATAGACGTGCGGGAAACGGTCCTGCGCCGATTGACGCACCGGGATCTCGACGACGCGAAAGCCCAGGCGCTCGGCGAGCACCGGCAGGAAGCGATGCTGATCGCCGTACACTTCGAGATCTTCGAACACCTGACGCCGCACCGCGCGGGCTCCGCAGCCCAGGTCGTGGAACTGCGGTCCGATCAGCCAGCTGACGAGCCGATGAAACGTAGCGCGCCGCAGGCGATCGAAAGGTCCGGCCGCTCGCGGGCTGCGCACCGCCACGGCGACATCGGCGGTATCGAGCGCTGCCACGAGTTTGGGAATGTCGGCGGGCTCGATTTGGTCGTAGGCAGGCAGCGTCAAGATCGCATCGCCGCTCGCTCGCTCCACACCCGCCATGAGCGCCGCAGCTCCGCCGAACGATCGCGCGAGCGCAATCACGGTGAATTGCTCGCCGCGAGCGAGGAGCTCTTCGAGTTGAGCCGCAAAGGTCGGACGAGGTCCGTCCAGCACGAATACGATTTCCACAGGGACTGCCAGAGCCGCGAGCCCGGCTCGGTAGTCGCGGTAGAGCTTGCGCGCGTCGCCACATCGTCCCCCGACGGGAATGATGATGCTGACTGATTTGGCTTCGAAGCTGGTCGGCATTTGAGTTCCTGCGTATGCGAACGTTATTCAGCGGATTCCGCTACGCCGTCCATGCGCCGTTCGGATTGCGTCAGTCGCGCAAACTCTCGATCTCGCAAGTCGCCGCGGTGATAGATCAGCTCTCCCAAGGCTCCGCTCAGTAGAAAGATCAGTGCTGATGCCAGCATGAGCACGCCACTGCCCGCGAGCGGCAGAGGCAATACACCGTTGCGCGTCATGCTGATCGCGCCTTGCACGAATGCGGCCGCGGCACCGAGCAGCAGCGGCGTCGCGAGCAGTACGAACCATTGCAGCGGACGCGATGCAAACGTCGCGATCGTCTTGATGACCGTCAGATCCAGCAGCACTTTGTAGATGCGGGACAGGCCGTACTTGGATTTGCCGAAGCGTCGGGCGTGGTGCCGAACCTTGATCTCGGCGAGCTTCGGCCCTGCAATCGAGGCCATTGCCGGAATGAACCGATGCATTTCCGAGTAGAGCGGAATGTTCTTGATCAGCTCTGCCCGAAACGCCTTCAGCGAGCAGCCGTTGTCGCGAATCGGCACGCCAGTGACCTTCGCGATCAGCCAGTTGGCGATCCGCGAAGGAATCTTGCGTGAGACGAGCTTGTCCTGTCGGTTGTAACGCCAGCCGACGACCAAGTCGTAACCTTCCTCGATCTTGGCGACGAAGGCGCCGATGTCCTCGGGGTCGTTTTGTAGGTCACCGTCCATCGTCACGACGATCTCTCCGCGCGCGTGCTCGATTCCGGCAGCCATCGCCGCCGTCTGCCCGTAGTTGCGCCGAAACTTGACGATGCGCAGTCGAGGGTCTCGGCGAGCAAGTTCGATCGCCGTCGCTACAGTCATGTCCGTGCTGCCGTCGTCGACGAGGATCAGCTCGAACGGATGACCGAGTCTGGTGACTGCGCCGACGATTGCGCGGTACAGCGGCGTGACGTTTTCTTGCTCGTTGTACATCGGTACGACGATCGAAAGCTTCGGTAGAAGAGGCAATCTCGGTCGGGGCGATCGGGCAATGTGCGATGCAGTCGCGGGACCGCGAAAACAAGACCTCAAGGTTGTAACTTTTGCAGCGCGCATTGCCGCTCTTCCGACGTTCTTACAACGCTCGCTCGCAACGTCGCGTCCTGCTCTCGCATCGCGTATGCACTGGACCCGTACGCCTACTTTCGAGCATTAGTCGTCGCATGTGAGTGATCGGCCGTCGTTGGCACATGACCTGCAAGGGACAGGCCAAGTGATACGTCTTCTGAAACGTGAGGCGAAGGGCGAGAGGTTCTCGATGATCGTGCGTAGAAGCTTTTCCGTCGTGTGCATGGCTGCCGTGCTCGCATTCGCGCTGGCGCCGACCGACGCGCAGGCGCAGGCACAGCCGACCTACCACGTGAAGCCTGGAGACATTCTGGAGATCTCCGTGTGGAAAGAGCCCGATCTGCAGCGCACGGTTCTCGTGCGGCCGGACGGCGCCTTTTCCTTTCCGCTCGTCGGCGAGATCGATGCGCGGGGCAAGACCGTCGCCGATCTGAGCAAGATCGTGAGCGAACGCGTCAGCAGGTACATCGCCGATGCGGTCGTCACGGTCTCCTTGCAAGAAGTGAAGGGCAACAAGATCTTCGTGATCGGCCAGGTGAACAAGCCCGGCGAGTTCATCGTCAACCCGAGCGTCAACGTCATGCAGGCATTGAGCATGGCAGGAGGACTGACTGCGTTCGCATCGGCAAACGACATCAAGATTCTTCGTCGCAACGGTGCAGCGCAGCAGGCCTTGCCTTTTCAGTACGGCGACGTCGTGCGCGGACGCAGTCTCAACCAAAACATCGAGCTCATGAGCGGCGATGTCGTCGTGGTGCCATAACCGATGCGTATTTCAATTCCGCTGACTGCAGTTGCGCTACTCGCGATGTGCTTACCGATGCTGGCCAATGCGCAGAATTGGCAGTTCGCGCCGAGGCTCGAGCTCGGTTACGAATACAACGACAACTATCGGCTCGATTTCGCGGGACAAGAGATCGACGTTTCCGGTCCGCTTCTCGACGTGACGCTGCCGGTTCGGCTGATCGATCCACTCGTCAAGGCCGAGATTGCGCCGCGTGTGCGCGCAAATTATTTTCCAGACGAGCGCGACGAGGATTCGACCGACTACTACCTGCGCGGGCTGCTCGAGCGCCGCACGCAACGCCAGCTGATCGGTATCAGCGGCTATTTCAGTCGCGAAGATGTCGTGCGCAGCGAATTGCCGCCGCCCGATTTCGACGGAGATCTCGGCGACATCTCGACTGGGGATGCGGGGCGCGTACTCTTTCGTAACGAGCGCGATTTCATTCGGGTCGAGCCGTATTTCAGTTACGACGTGACGCAGCGTGCTCGGACGGAGCTCGGCGGTTACTTCATCGATGCGTCGTACGAACGAAACTTCGAGGGCTTCCAGCAGGACTACCGCGATTACGGCGCCCACATCGGCTGGGCGTTCAGTGTTTCTCCCCGGTCGCGACTTGCGTTGCGTGCACGCGCGTCGCGCTACGAAACCACGTTCGACGCCGACGGTTACGGTGCGGAGGTCGAGTGGCGTACGGACTACTCCGAAGTAGGTCAGGTGTACGTGCGTCTCGGCGGCCAGCGCACCGAGCCGAAGCGGTCGAACAGCGATGCCGAAACGAGCATCGTCGGAGGTGTGGGCGGCCAGTGGACGTGGCCGACGACGGACATCTGTCTCGATCTGACTCGACGCGTCGGTCCGAGCGCGTCAGGTGCGATCGTCGAGCGCAACCAGTTGCGGTTCAGGCTCGCGCGTGCGATCCAGCCTCGCCTGTCGTTTCTGTCCGGCATTCGCGCTTCTTACGATGAGGCCATCGACTCGTCGACATTTCCCAGGCGCGAGTACGTGAACGCCGAGGTCGGCTTCGATTGGCGCATGACCCGCAAGTGGTCGATCGTCGGTCTGTATCACTACATCTGGCAGGAGTACTCGCACGAGCCTGCCGACAGCTCGTCCAACGCGATCAGCGTCGGCATCGTCTACGAACCGGGACGCGGGGAGTGAACTCATCGATGGAATCGTCCGCCCTCAATTTCCAAGACTATCTCTCAGCGCTGCGGCGCCGCTCGTTGCTGATCTTCGGTATCGCGCTGCCGATCGTGGCGCTCGCGGCGATGCTGGCGATCGGGTTGCCAGACGTCTATCGATCCTCCGGATTCATCGAGATCGAGTCCGCGCAAGGCGGTGGGCGGCGCAACGACGAGACCGCTGCCGGTCCGCAGTATGCGGACCAATACGTGCAGAGCCTCAGTACTCAGGTCTTGGCCAGAGCGAACCTCCGGAAGCTGTTGGAGGAGCATACGTTGTACGACGATCAGGCCGAGGATCCGGAGGCAGCGCTGCAGCGGCTTCGCCACGACATCAGCGTCGACATCGTAACGACCCGGATCATCGACCCGTCGACCGGCCGTGAGCGCGAGATCGTTTCGGCATTCACCGTCGCGTTGGATCACCGCGAACCGCAGCGCGCCTACGAAGGTGCAAAATGGCTCGTGGATGCCTTCCTCGCGGCCAATCGCCGCGATCTACAGCGCGAAGCACAGACGGCTGCGCAGTTCTATGCGAAGGAAGCCGAGCGCATGCGTCAGGAAGTCGTTGCGCTGGAGGAAAAGCTTGCGGACTTCAAGCGCAAGAATGCCGGAATGCTGCCGGAGCTGACTCAGGCCAATTTGGGATCCATCGAGCGCACCGAGCGCGACCTTCGCGATGCGGAGAGCCAGTTGCAGGCGTTGCGACGCGAGCGCGTATTGCTCGTATCGCAGTTGCAGCAGGCTCGGGCGGCGGGACCCGAGGCCGTCAATCTGCGTGCGCTCGAGGACGAATATCGGCGCAAGAGTGCCCAATACGATCCCAGCCATCCCGATCTGGTCGCTCTGCGCAGACAGATCGAAATTGCCAAGCGCGGCGGCTCGCCCACCGGCATGTCGCTGCAGCAACAGCTGGCGAACGAGCGCGCGGTACTGGCGGAAGTGCGCCAGCGCTACAGCGAAGATCATCCGGACGTGAAGCGGATTCTGCGCAATATTCAAGCGTTGGAGGCGCGTATCGCGGCAGGCGATGTGGCCGATCGCAGCGTTGCCGCCGACTCGCCGATCGCGATGCAGTTTCAGGCGCAGCTCAATGCCACCGATACGCAGATCGGGGCGTTGCAAGCGCGTACGGCGGAGCTGCGCGCCCGACTTGCCCAGCTCGAGAATCGGCTCGCAATGACGCCTGAAGTCGAACGCGAGTACCAGCAGGTCACGCGGGACTTGGCCAGCGCACGTGCGAAGTACGAGGAACTCGTGCAGCGTCGCATGGATTCTGAAGTTAGCGAAGCGGCGATTGCCGGCGGCCGTGCCGACAAGTTCAAGGTCGTACAGGAGCCGAGCGTGCCGCGCGAGCCGGCCAAACCGCGTCGGCTCGTACTCCTGATCATGGGGTTAGTTGTGGCGGGCGCGGTCGCGTTGAGCGCGGCCATCGCCGCGGAAGTGATGGATCACACGGTGCGCGGCACGCGCGATGTGAGGAATATCCTCGCCGTGTCGCCGCTCGTGGCAGTGCCGGTGATCGCAAACTCGATTTCCGTGCGACAGCGTCGTCGACGGCTGTTGAAGTTCAGTACCTACGCGGCGGCGAGCGTCGTTGCGGCCTATATCGTGACAGTTCAGTTGTTCGTTTGACGCATGTGCGGCGCGGTATCCGTGCCATAGGACGGTAGCTCATGAGCATCATCGAAGAGGCAGTGCGTAAACAGGCCGGCCAGTATGGGCGCCGTGCAACGGACCCGTTGCCGCAGACCCGCGCACGCAGCAGGACCGCGGTGGAGACGACACCGGCGCGTCAATTCAAGACCTTGCCAGTCGACCCAACCGTCATGGAACGCAACTGCGTGTTACCGGCGGTGTCCGATCCCGCCGCCGTCCGCGCCTACAAGATCCTGCGCACGCGTGTCCTGCGGCGGCTGGAAGCGCAGCAATGGCGTTCATTCGGCGTGACGAGCTTGGCGCCGGGTGACGGCAAGACGCTCACGTCGATCAATCTTGCGATTTCGCTTGCCCAGAACGTGAACGTTTGGGTCTTTCTCGTCGACTTCGATTTGCGACGTGTTCAGGTCGCGAAATCTTTCGGCGCGACCAACGCGAACGGCGAGCTCGGCCTCAGCGACTATCTGCAAGGAGATGCTTCGGTCGACGACATCATTTACTCCACCGGGATCGAACGGCTCGCCATCGTCCCGAACTTCCATCCGGTCGAAGACTCCTCCGAAGCTTTGATGGGCCCGCGGACGATGGAGTTGTTGCAAGCGCTCGAGCGTGAAACGCCCAAGCGCATCATCGTTTTCGATCTACCTCCACTGCTTTCTTCAGACGATGTGCTCGCCTTCGCACCGCAAATGGACAGCACGTTGCTGGTCGTTTCGGAGGGCACGACCGGCCGTAGCCATCTCGAAGCGGCGAGAGAGACGTTGAGCGAAATGAACTTGCTCGGTGTGGTGCTCAATCGCTCGGCCGAGACTTCCGAGCGGGACTACTACGGTTACGCTTATTGAGCAGGATGCGCTGACGAGCTCGCACCGTTCAGCGGGGCCGTTCGATACTGATCGGCTCTTTTTGCGGCGGTCGCAGGTGCTTCATTTCGACCGCCATCATCAGCCACCACGGAAACCAGACGATCACTTGCAAGGCGCGCATTGCCAGCGAGATGGCGAGCGAATCCTCGGGACGCACGCCGCCGAGTGTCATGATGGCCATGAAAATGCCTTCGTAGACGCCGATGCCGTCGATCGAGATCGGCAAGCGCGACACGAGCAGGCCGAGCGGTACGGCCGCGAACAGAAAGGCCGCATCGAACTCGATGCCGAGCGCAACGGCGGTCAGTCCATAGCAGGCGATCATCACGACCTGTTCGAGCACGGTCAGCGAGCTGAACAGCATGATTCGTTCGCGGTCCCCAGCCAACGACCGATAGGCTGCGTGCAGGCGAAAGATCGCTTGCGCGATACGGCTCGACGCGATTCGCGCCGGCAGCAAACGCATCCAACTGAGCGCATGTTGGCTGAACGAAAAGGCGACGATGCCGACGGCTGCCACGAGCGTCCCGCTGCCGAGCAACAGGATGCTATCGAACGTGGGCCCCAATGCGACTTGAGTGCGCAGCAGTCCGATGCCGAGCAATGCGATGAGCAGCGCGCAAATGAATCCGATACCACGCTCGACGAGGATCGTTACGATTCCGTCATCGACGCCGACGCCGAAACGCCGCGCGAGCACGATTCGAATACCGTCCGCGCCGATCGTGCTCGGAAGCGCAAGACCCCACATCATCGCGCTGCAATAGACCATCAATTGGCGCCTCAGGCCGATGCGATGATTGCGGATCTCGAGGAGGATTCCCCATTTGTAACTCATGAGCACGCGATCGGCCGTCAGTGCGGCAAGCACGACCAATGCCCAAAGCGGATCGCAGCGTCCGAGCGTCGCGAACACATCCTTGACGTCGACGACGTATACGAGCAGCGCTGCACAAAGCAGCAGAGTGACGACCGCCCGGATCCAGGTCTTCATGACGCTGACCGGCGGATGAAGGTGCGTTCTTGCATTGGCATCAACCAGCTCTTAGCGCGGTGCCGGCTTCGGCCGCAAGCTCTGCTTGCAAGTCGGCCTTGGATTCGCCGCGGATCATCATCCGATACCACAGCTCCGCGTTGATGAGAAGCCAAAGCCGGTTGCCATGATCTGCCCGGCGTGAATGATGTTCCGCCACGAGCCGCGCGATCGTATCGCCGCGAAGAATGCCGTCGTCGACGAGCCGCGAATCGCTAAGGCACGTGTCGTACAGCCTGGCATATTGTTTCTCGAGCAGGTACGGAAGCGCAGAGGAGAATCCCTGCTTCGGGCGATTGAGGATTTGCGGCGGTAAGTATCTGGCCGCAAGCATCTTCTGGATGTAGCGCAGGGTCCCGCCTCGAACTTTCAACGAATCCGGCAAACGTGCCGCAAAGGCTGCGAGCTCGTGATCCATGAAAGGACTGCGCGCTTCGAGACCGTGAGCCATGCAAATGCGATCGGTGATCATGACGGGATGATTCGGAAGCCTGACGAGGCTGTCCGCGTACAACATCCGATCGAGCGTGCTGCCGGAGCTCGATTCATACGGCGCGCGAATGGCTGCTTCCGCATCGAGCTCGTCCCAGCGTTCGAGCGCCAGCGGACCCAGCAGCTCCCGCCGGCGTTCGCGGTCGAAATAGAAATAAGTCAGGCTGGCCGCGTAGCGGGCGGCGCCGCTGTGAAACGAGAGGTGATGCAACCAGCGTAGCTGATGTCCGATGCTCTTGTACCAGCCGGACTCCGGAATCAGCGACATCGCGGGTGCGATCAGCATGCGTCGCACGACGGCCGGTACACGCTCGTAGTGCCCAGCGTACAAGTTGCCGTAGTACCGATCGTAGCCGCCGAACAGCTCATCGCCGCCGTCGCCGCCGATCACGACCTTGACGTAGCGTCGCGCGAACTTCGCCAGCGACCATGTGCACAGCGAGAGCGGATCGGAAGGTTCATCGAGTGCAGCGATCAGGTCAGGTAACAACCCGATCATGTCGGGCGAAACGCGATCTTCGTGATGATCGGTAGCGTAGAGCTGTGCGACCTCGCGGGCCGCAGGCGCCTCGTCGAAGCCCTGATAATCGAGTCCGATCGTGAATGTAGGCAGCCGCTCGACCTGCAGCCGTCGCGCGAGCATCGCGACCAGCAGGCTCGAATCCATGCCGCCGCTCAGAAAGGCACCGACCGGCACGTCGCTTTCCAGATGCAGGCGTAAGGTTTCTTCGATCTTTGCCTCGAGCGCGTCGAGCAATTCGTTCTCGCTGCCGGCGAGCTTCGGCTGTTGCTCGAGCGACCAATATCGGCGGATTTTCGGCGGCTCCTCGGTCGTGCGTACCGTGAGCAGGTGGCCGGGAGGCAGCTTGTGGATGCCCTCGAACATCGAGAGCGGTGCGTCGATCAGGCGCAGAGCGAGATACTGATCCAAGGCGGCGAGATTCAAGCGCGCGGGCCGATTCTGATAGGCCCGCAACGCCTTGATCTCCGAAGCGCAGGCGAAGCGGCCTCGTTTCCACGAGTAATAGAGGGGTTTCTGGCCGAGATGATCTCGCGCGGCGAGCAGCGTACGCGTGCGTGTGTCCCAGAGCGCGAACGCGAACATGCCGCGTAGCTTCGTCAGCAAGTCTTCGCCATATCGCTCGTACAGACCGATGATGACCTCGCAGTCGCTGCGCGTGAGAAAGCGGTGTCCGTCGGCTTCGAGCTGTTTCCGTAGCTCGCGATGGTTGTAGATTTCTCCGTTGCAGACGAGCCAGATCGTGCGTTCGACGTTGCAAAGCGGCTGCTTGCCGCCGTCCAGATCGATGATGGACAGGCGGCAATGTCCGAGACTTGCGTGCTCATCGTGATATTCGCCTTCGCCGTCCGGTCCCCGATGGCGCAGCGCGTGCAGCATTCTCTGCATCGCCGTTGCACGCGATTGATCGGCGGAGAGGATGCAAGCTAGGCCGCACATGTTGGGCTACAGGCTAAAGGTGACAGGCTACGAACGGCAGCGCAGGGCCGGTACCGCTGGGTGCTGCGTACGATCAGAGACAATAGCCTGCAGGTCACAGTCGATAACGAAAGGCGAGTCACGGGCGCGACAAGGGACTGCGTGGTGTGGGCTGTGGGGGAGAGGTGCGTGTGACTCCGTTCCTTAAGGCAACGACTTGTTCGTAGACTTCCTCGTACCGGCGCGCGCATGTATCGATGAAGTAGCTCTCCACGAGTAGGCGATTGTGATGTCCGTAGCGGAGTCGGCTTTCGCGATCGCGGTGCAGCTCGATGATTGCACTCGCGAAAGCAGCTTCATCGTTCAATGGCACGACGAAACCCGTTCTGTGAGAGGCCAAGAAGTCCGTCTGTCCGCCGCGGTCGTAGCAGACGATCGGCAACCCGAACGCCATCGCTTCGAGAAAGACCAGTCCGAAGCCTTCGTGCTGGCTGGTCGTCGCGAACGCATCCGAAATCGACAGTGCTGCATATTTCTCGGCATCGCTCACCATGCCGAGCAGGTGCACTCGACTGGCTATACCGAGCTCGTGAGCTTGGCGGCCGATCGCATCGCGGTCTGGACCATCGCCTACCACCAGTAAATGCACATCGTCGAGCCCGGTTCCGGCAATCGTGTGAACGAGCCGACAAGTAGCTTTACGTGCGACGAGTCGTCCGACGGTGACGAGCACGAACGCGTTGTCGGGCACACCGAACTGCGCCCGCGAGGCGTGAGCGACAGCATTCGGTCGTTCGATTCCGAGCGGAATCAAACCGACGTCGCGGTTCACGTTGTACAGCTCGCGTACGTGTCGCGCCGTATCGTTGGATTGACCGACGACGGCATCGGCTCTACGGAGCAGCCAGCGAACTGCCGCGCGCAGCGGCGGGTGCAGGTGCGGAGAGCTGCGTTTGCTCGGATCGAACAAGTCCCCGCCGTGCACGGACAGAACGTTGGGAATGCCGTACCCGCGTGCGAGCGCATGTCCGAGCGGTCCAGTCGGCACGACGAAATGCGTGTTGATGACGTCGAATCGGTTCTTCCGTCCGAGCTGCAAGCCGCGCGCAAATCCGGTCGGCAGATACGCGAACATCGACGGAAAATTTGCGACAGCCAGATTGCGGCGAAAGAACACGGGCACGCGTACGATTCGTGCACCTGCATCGATGCTTTCCGCCGGCAGTTCTCCGGCGCGGGAAGTCAGCACGGTCACTTCGTGACGACGTGCAAGCTGCCTTGCGAGCGCCGCCATTACGACACCGCCGCCTCCGCCAAGCGGCGGGTATTCGTAATTACAAAACAAGATTCTCACGCGGGATGAGGAGCAAGAATGATGCCGTTTCAGGCAACAGGCGACAGCAGAAGGGATTGGGGCTCGGGGCTTGGGGCTCCCGAAAAGAGCTCCGGGCAGCGGGAGCGAACGCTCACGTAAGAGGAGCTCGCGAAGCGAGAACTGTGGTCTGGAGCCTGTCGCCTAGCCTTCTTCGGAACCGCAGCTGACGCCGCCGTATTTACAGGGTCTCTCTGGCGTTGTTCCGTAGGGATTCGACGATGAACGTCCAACCGCTCAGGCCTGAGCTCCCGACGCGGCGCCGTCTTGCGGCGCGGCTCGAGCCGTTCGATTCGTATTGGCAGGCGCCGAAAGACGTCGAAGGCGGCTTCAAGGCGTTCACTGCATATTACAAGGCGAACTATTTGCCTCACCTGCCGGAAGACCGCGAAGCGCGCATCCTGGTCGTAAGTTGCGGGCCGGGCTACTTGTTGAACGCACTAGCGGAGGCGGGATATCGCAACGTGGTCGGTATCGATTCCGATCCGAGCAAAGCGGCGGTCGGCCAAAAGCGCGGTCTTGCGTGCGAAGTCGCCGAAGCGTTTCCGTATCTTGAGCATCATCGCGGCGAATACGACGTCATCATTCCGGAGCAGGAGCTGAATCATCTGACGATCGACGAGACCATCGAGTTCTTGCGGCTGTGTCACGATGCGCTCAAGCCGGGCGGCCGCGTCATCGTCTACGCCATGAATGGCGCGAATCCTTTCGTCGGCTCGGAAAATCTTTCACACAACATCGACCATTTCTACAACGTCACCGAGTACAGCCTGACGCAGCTCCTGCAACTCGGGGGCTTCACCGACGTTCGTCCGTTTGCGCTCAAGCTCTATGTGTTCTGGAAGAATCCGCTCAATTACGTCGGCTTGGCAGTGACGTCGCTGCTCGAGCTCGCCATGCGTGCGATTTTCATGCTGTACGGCAAGAAGGTGCGAGTGTTGAGCAAGAAGGTCGGAGCAGTGGCGCGGAAAGGCGCGTGACGCTGGCGCGAGGCGTCAGTCAGAGAGGCACGGCCGCGCGCTGACTACGGATTGCAGTTCACGGCTTACATATAGGCTGAGGCCGCCGAGCGGCCTCAGCCCAATCGCGTCACAACCACGGCCACGATCATCGCCGCAATACAGGCCGCGATCAGTATCAACCAGCGTTTTTCGTCGCGTTCGTTGAGTGTCGCCGTAACGACGGGAGGCGAGGCCGGGCGTGCGGGCGGTGGATTCCGCGAAGCGCGAGGCACGATTGCAGTCGCAAGCGTCTTGAGGTCGGATTGGCGCGTCTCGCGATCCCACGCCAGGCCCTCCAACAGCGCTGCCGATTGATTCTCGGATAGCTGCGGAGGTGGTTCGGGGCTGAGGTTCTCGTCACGCGCTTCTTTCGCCGATCGGCGCTCGAACGGATGATGTCCGGAGATCATCTCGTACGCGATGCTGCTGAAGCTGTAGATATCGTCTTGAATGGTTGCCGAAGCGCCCTCGAGTATTTGCGGACTTGCATAAGCTCGCGAAGCGGCGCTGGGCGTATCGGTCTGCGCACAGCCGAATCCGAGAAGCTTCACTCGATCGCCAGGCAGTACGAATACATGTGCAGGACTCAGCCGGCCGTGAACGATGCCGACCGAATGCGCGTAGCTCAACGCATCCGCGATTTGCATCAAGATTCGACGCACCAATGCCGGCGGCGGCGCACCGGAGTAGCTGTGCAACAACTCCGCAAGCGATCGGCCTTCGAGCAGCTCCATCGTCAAGAAGCGGAGGTCGCCTTCGCTCTGCAGATCGAACACCTCGACGATTCCCGCATGCGATAGCCGTTTGGTTTGCTCGAACTGTCGCTCGAGACGCTCGATGGCACGACGTGCTGTTTCCGTGGGCGCGCCGATGAGCATGGGCGCTTTTACCGCGACGAAGGCAGGGGTCTCTCGAGTCGCCTCCAGATCGCGAGCGTGGAACACAGTGCATGCGCCGCCCGAATCCAACACTCGGGTGAGCACGTACCGATCGAGCAGGATGCGTCCGGGTGCAACCGGGCCGCCGCGAACGCTTCGTTCAGGGGAGTTGGCAGCAGCGGCCAGCTCATCGAGATCGATCGTGCGATCGATTTGCTCGCTCGTCTTCGGCGAGAGGTCGGCTGCCCGATCCATGCGTGCACCGGCTAGATGCGGGCTGTGCCCGACAGCGCTGCTTCGGTACGCTCGGGTAGATAGCCCTGCGCGCGGTACCACGCCAGCGTCGCACGTGCACCGTCGGAGAACTTCGTTGTCGGTTCGAAGCCGAGCAGATCCCTGGCCTTCGTCGTCGAGAACACGAACGATTTGCGGAAAAAGTCCAGACTGCGCGGGTGCAACGGCGAGCGAATCCCGGCGAGCCGCAGCGGAACGTTGAGCACGGTGGCGGCAGCGAGCACCGGCCACATCGGAACGCGCAGGCGAGGCACCGGACGCTCGAGTGCACGCGCGATGTGCTCGATCATTTCGCGCGTGGACATGGGCTCGTTGCCGACGAGCGGCACGATCTCGCCGACCGCTTCCCCCGAGGTGAGCGCCGCAAGCAGCCCGCGGATGAGATCGTCGACATAGATCGGCTGGCGCAGATTCTTGCCGTTGCCGATCAAGACGAACCGATTGCGGTCGATCGCCTTGTACAGTTTGAGCAGACGCAGATCGCCTGGGCCGTAGGTTTCGCCGATCCGAACGATTGCGGTTTCGAAGTGCCCGGCATTTGCGAGCACGGCATCTTCGGCGGCGAGCTTCGTTCGCGTGTAGCTGTTGAGCGGCTGCGTTCGCGTGTAATCGTTGATCGTTCCCTGCCTGGACGATCCGTAGACACCGATCGTGCTGCCATAGACGAAGCGTTGGATGCCGGTCGCGCGAGCTCGTTCGAGCAGCAGCTCCGTGGCGCCGAGATTGATGGAGCGAAAGTATTCCTCGTTTCTTTCGTTCTCGTGCTGGGCGGCTGCAAGGTGCACGATCGCATTGCGTCCTGAGACGATACGTCGAACGAAAGCCGGATCCCGCAGATCGCCCAGGTGTACTTGAATGCCGGACGCGCTGAGCTCACGCAAGCGTGCACGTTCGGCATCGTTGGCATCGCGACCGGCAAACTCGGCATCGATACCGATCCGGCGCAGATGCAGCGCCAGTCGCGAGCCGATGAAACCGCTCACACCTGTAACTAGGAGACGAAGATCGCCGGGATTCATGCGCTCAACTTTGCAAGCATCGAGCCAACGGATGCGTTTTGCACGCGGTCCGCTGCACCGGTGCGGTCGACGGCGTGATGTCGTGCGAGCGCTGCTTCCGTGTCCGAAATTTCATCGCTGATGCGTTGCGCAGACCAGCCGAGATACCGAGCCATGCACTCTGCCGTGAACTCGAGTGCGGCGCGCCCTGGATGCTCGTGTCCGCTCATGTCCGTGCGTCGTAAGACAATATCGGAGAGATGCACGGCCATTTCCTCTTCGATGGCGTGCTCGACCTCGGCTGCAAGGACGTTGGTCCTCGGCACGGTTGCACGAAGGTGCTGCTCTGCCGTTGCGCGCTCGAGAACGCGCAGATAGTCCGTTCCATGGTTGCAGAGCAACGAGTCGAGCGTCGCCTCGCTCAGGAAAGCGGGGCGATTCGCGTGCGCTGCCGACCGGAAGGCTTGTATGTCGGCGATTGCGCCGCCCGCAAGCGGCATGTTTTGCGTGTCTACCTGGGGCGGTCGCTTTTCCTGTTGAGCGAGGAGCGCATCGAGCGCGCGCTCGGCATCGGCACGCGCCATCGTGTAACGGATGCCGATGAGCGTGACGAGGCCGCCGATCCCATGCGTTTGGCGATGGTCGATGAGCCGCGATTCCTTGCCGAATTGCAAAGCGTTGTCGTCGGCATGATCGCCGAAAGGCACCAAACCGCAGTCGGAGAAAACGATCTCGCGTCGAGCCAGTTTCAAATTCGGGTTGACGGCATTGATCTCCTCGAGCCACTGCTCGAACTCGGGCTCCTCGATGCGTGCGGCATCCGGCGATTGCGGAAAGAGACGATGCCATACGCCGACGAGCGTCTTGTCGCGCCATGGAACCAGAAACAGGTGCCGATTGGCACGGCTCAACACGGCATCCTGGTCGCGGCTCAATCCGGGAATGGCGAGCGCGTACGAAGAGCTTGGCGGGCGGTCGATGATGAAATACGCATCGCGAGAAAAATTGCTGCGCTGCCATGCGCCGAACCGGCTCGCATCGTCGAACAGATACTCCGCCCAAGGGCCTGCTGCATTCAAAATGCCGCGCGCACGGATGACGAACCGCTCGCCGTCGAGACGGTCTTCGACCTCCGCGCCGATGGCTGTACGACCGTCGAAGACGATTCGCTTCGCTTCGACGTAGTTGCAGGCGACTGCGCCTGCCGCGACAGCCGATTTGACGAAGGCCAGCACCAACCGGGCCGGGTTGTGCATCTGTCCGTCTTCGAAGATTGCGGCGCCGGTCAATCCAACAGAATCCAGATGCGGAAAGAGCTCGAGCGTTTCTGTGCGCGACAAGAAGCGACCCGGTCCGATCCGGCGCGCGGGATCGCGAATGCCGCGGTTGCGATCCCACGTCAGCACGTCGTAGGCACGCAATCCTGCGCCGAGAAACAGCTTGCCTCTGCGCCCGCGTCCGTACGTGGGGATCGCGATCGGCAGCGGTTTGACCAGATGCGGTGCGGTTCGCAGCAATGCGGAGCGCTCGCGGCACGAAGCGCGTGCGCGGACAACGTCCAGGTGCTGCAGGTAACGAATGCCGCCGTGGACCATCTTGAAACATTCGGCCGATGCACCGCTGCCGAAGTCTGCGCGCTCGATGAGCGCGGTCTTCAATCCGCGCAGCGCGGCGCTGCGCGCGGCCGCCGCGCCGAACGCCCCACCGCCCACGACCAGAACGTCGAAGGTTGTATCGATCAGAGCTCGTGCGTTGCGCTGCATCGCTCACCTCGAAGGCTTACGAGGACGAAATGCACGACCGATGCCGAGATCGCTCGTTCACGAAGTGAGCGCCGACTTCTGAATGATGAAAGTGAGATTGTTGTGTCGCCACTGCAGGCGACCGAGCGACAGCAGGGAAATCGACCTCACGGCCGTGCGCACGAGTGGACCCCACAGCGGGCTCTTCGGCAAGTACTGCCCATGACCCATTTCTACGAGCACCTTGCAGTGATGCTCTCTGCAGTACTCGTGGATGGCCCGCCGCGAAACGATTCGATCGTGATAGGTCGGATACGGTCCATGGCCGGCCAGCCCAGCGTTGTCGAGCCGCTCCACATACCGTTTGTACAGCTTGTGCATCCAGAACGGCGTGATTCTCGTGACGAAACCGTACACGGAATCGCGATCGGGAATCCGCAGGATCAGCAGCCCACCGGGTGCGAGCCAACGCAGGAAATTGTCCAGGACCAGCTCGGCGCCTCGAACGTGCTCCAGCACGAAGGAGTTGTAGATCACGTCGAAGGAGCTCGGCGGGAATATGTCGGTCGAGCGCAAATCTCCCACGATGATTTCGTCCACGTCGCGTATGCGCGATTTGCGAATCTCCAGCGCCTCTCTGTCTACGTCCACGGCTGTCAGGGCATAGCGTATGCCCTCGAGACGCAGCGGCCAGCTATTGCCGCAGCCCGCTTCGAGAATACGCAAGCTGTTTTCACGCGCGTGCTGCCGGATTCGCTCTTCGATGATGCGATTGCGGCTGCGGTAGTCGGTGCTGAGATCCAATGGAGGAAGCGAGCTACGTCTGCTCAGCTGAGCGCGCGCCTGCGCTGCCATCGAGGCATTGCCCGAATCCGGAGCATCAATGGTTTGCTGCGGCACGGCCGGTCTCCTTTTTCCTTGCTTTGGCAAGTGAGGTGAAATGCAACGGATGTGCCACGTAGCAGACTCTTTTTTGCACGCCCGATGCGTGCCAGAGGACGTCGCTGTACGCCGTCGCCGATCGTAAACACGATTTTTCGGCTTCGAGCCAACTTGCTGATGTAACGATTTCAGGACGCGCTTGTAACCTTTGCCGCGTTGCGACCGCAAACAGCACATTGTTGCGTCCGAGGGACGTTCGTTACGGCCGCGCGCAATGGGCGACTGCGTAAGAAACCACAAAGCTCCACGCGTGCCGGCGAACAATCGACAGGCGTCCCGCGTATATGCAGCGTTCCTCGCGATGCTTGCATCGCGTGGTATGCATCTTGCTCCGAACATTGATGACGATGGAGCCGAATAAATGAATGCTGCAGTCGATGCGCGACAGTTCGAGCAGCGCAGGGCCTCGCGTCCGGCGCCGGAGCGGCCGCGTATTGCCGCCGCCGAACCCGTTTCGATACGTCGACCGTTGCGCGAGCGCGCCAGCGCAGACAGCTATGAGATTACGCAGCCGATCCTGTTCAAAGGGCACACGGCGCTTGCCAGTTGTATCTTGCTGTTGCGGGTCATAGCGCCAACGATGGTCGCGATCCTGACCCTTTACGCGATCATCCGGATTCACGATCTGCCGATGACGCACGAGTTCACATCGTTGCTCGCGCTAGCGTCCGTGCTCGCAGCGACGCTCTTGCACCAACCGCGCAAGGCAACCACTCAGTTGTTGGCGCCGGAGTTTCATGCGGTGATGGGGTTGCTCGTCCGCTGGTGTGTCTTCCTCGGCGTATTGCTCGCCGTCGGTTACCTCACCGAAGCGTCGGCAAACTATCCGCGTCGCGTGATCGTGACCTGGGCGGTCGTTACGCCGTTTCTGCTCGTCGGCGTCACGTTTGCGATCCATCGACTGGCGCGCATGGTCATCGCGCGGCCGAAGAACGCACGCAAAGTCGTCTTCGTCGGATGCACGGAAGCGAGCGTTGCGCTTGCCGAGCGGCTCTCGCGTCATCCCGAGCTGTGCATGTCCGTGCAGGGCTGTTTCGACGATCGTCATCCCGATCGGCTTGCGAGCTCGGAGCTGGAGGTGCTCGGTCGTTTCGATGAGTTGCCCAAGTACGTCAAGGAACACGGCATCGATGCAGTGTTCATCACGCTGCCGCTGCGACACATGCGCCGCATGCAGTGGCTGATCAACGAATTGTGCGATACGACGGCCTCGTTGTATTTCGTTCCGGACGTTTTCGTGTTCGATCTGATTCAAGCGCGCAGCGGCGAGATTCTCGGCGTGCCCGTGGTGTCCCTGTGCGAGACGCCGTTCCATGGCTTGAGGCCGGTTGCGAAGCGAATCACGGATGTCGTGATCGCTTCGATTGCGCTGGTCGTGTTGTCGCCGTTGATGCTCTTTGCGGCGATCGGCGTGAAGCTTACGAGCCCCGGTCCCGTCATCTATCGTCAGCGCCGTTACGGTTTGGACGGCCGGAAGATCACCATCTACAAGTTCCGAACCATGTCCGTCATGGAAGGGGAGAACGAATTCCATCAAGTCACGCGGCAGGATTCGCGCGTAACGCGGTTCGGCAGATTCTTGAGGCGCACTTCCATCGACGAGCTGCCGCAGCTCATCAATGTCCTTCAGGGACGCATGAGCCTCGTCGGACCTCGTCCGCATGCGATCGCCCACAACGAGGAGATTCGTCGTCTGATCCGTGGCTACATGCTGAGGCACAAAGTGCCGCCGGGTATCACGGGATTGGCGCAGATCAAAGGCTTCCGCGGCGCGACTCCGCGCCTTGCCGATATGCATGCGCGTGTGCACTACGACCTCGAGTACATGCGCAACTGGTCGTTGTGGCTCGACTTCAAGATTCTGCTCAAGACCGTGCCGCAATTGATTCGCAGCGACAGGGCCTTCTAGAGCAAAAGCGAGGACCATGCGCCCGATCGTACTGGGGACGACGCGCTCTCCGTCGAGCGATCTTTCCGCCTGGCGGCTAGAGAGTCTCGGTCGCGCGCTCGGGGACTGCTTCGAGATCACTCGGCCCGAGGAGCGCGAACGGGCGGTGCATTGGTTCGTGCTCTTCTTGCTCGTGTGCGTGGGCGCATTCGTGCGGTTCTGGGGGCTCGGCAGCGTCGGCTTGCATGGCGATGAAGAGACGATGGCGCTGGCCGTGCGCCACATCCTCGTCGACGGTCAGCCGATTCTGCCGAGCGGCATGTACTACCCGCGCGGGCAGACACAGCTCTACTTGATGGCGCTCGCCGTCTCTCTTTTCGGCGAGTCCGAGTGGGCGCTGCGTCTGCCTTCGGCGATCTGCGGGATCCTGCTGATCCCGCTCGCCTATTTCGCTTCACGGCGCTTCCTGCGGCCCGTTTGGGCTCTTGCCATGGCCGGCACGGCGGCATTCCTGCCGGCGCTGATTCTCGATTCGCAGACAGCGCGCATGTACATCTTCTTGGTCACGCTGATCACCGCCTCGATGGTGTGCGTGTTCGCGTGGGAGCGCACGCAGCGGATCTCGTGGCTCATCGCGGCGGTGGTTGCATTGATTGTCGGTCTCGACATGCACGTGCTCGCCGTCGGAACCGTGTTGGTGTTCCTGATGCCGGGCATCGTGCGCGGCGATCCGCGGCGCTTCTTTCTGGGTGCAGGGGCTGCGCTCGTCGGATTCATCGCATTCTTGATCATCAACAGCTGGGTGGACGCGCAGTATCCGACGCCGCCGCCGGACTTCGCCGAGGGTCTGCCGGTACGACAGCAATCCTCCGTGAAACACGAAGGCTTCGAATTCGCCGTCCAGCTCACGCTGTCCGTCGTGGCATTGGCCGCAGCCGTGTTCGCTTGTCGTATCGTGCAGTTCGTCCGTCCCACAGTGGCCAAACTGGGCGTCGCATTCCTTCTACTTGTCGGGCTCGTGCTGCAACTTGCGCTGTACTACCACCTCGCAGTGATTTGCTACACGGTTGGCGCAGTACTGGCCGCGCGTTACCGAACGGATATCAAACTGCGCGATGCCATCTCGTTCGCCGCTGCTGTGGGTTGCATCCTGGTTTTCCATGTCGCGCTGCTGATGCCGATCGCCGGCACGATCGTGCGTCTCGTCGGTGCGCTCATCGGGCAACCGAGCGTCTGGCCTTATGTGCGCGCGGCTCAGCTCAGTCCGTTCGCAGGCTTGCTGACTGCGGCGCTGCTAGTGTGGGGACTTTATCTCATCGCGCAGCGCCGTCGCGTACCGGACTACTGGCTGCTCGCAGTATTGGCCGTCTGGGCGCCCGTGTTGGCGCTCGGAGTATTCGCTTGGAATGTGCCAACGCGTTACACCGCCATGTCGCTCGCGCCGATGTTGTTGTGCGCTCTCGCGATCGGGCAACGCGGTGTCGACGGGTTGTCGAGCTATGTCGGCGAGCGGTTGGCGTCGACGGTCAAGAGTTGCGCTGCTGTGATCGCGGGCATAGCGCTCGTCAACCCAGCGCTGGTCGCTGCGACGATGAATGCAGGATATGCAATTCGCCCGGACCACAAGGGGGCTGCCGAGTTCATGCGTACTCAGCACATCACAGACGACGACGTCGTCATGGCAGAAGATGTATTGCAGCAGACCTATTACCTCGGCCGCGTCGACTACTGGCTGGCGAGCCGGATGTTCGCCCGCAAGTTCGTCAAACGCACCGAGTCCGGCATCGTCGATTTCTACACGGGGACGCCTGTCATCACGACGACGGACATGCTCGAGACCGTGCTGCGCGAGAATCGCGGCAAACGCATTTTCGTGATCGGTTCGGGCGAGGATTGGCGCAACGGACAGCGCGTCGCGCGTCAGGAGTTGAACGAGATATTGAGTTCGGACCGTTTCGAAACCGTGTTCGTCGGCCGCGACGGCCGTACGCAGGTCCTGCGTGCAGTCGAAGAGCCGTCGATCGCCGCCGCAGCAGACGACCAGACTGTGCAAACGGCCGCCACGTCGGCAGTTGCAGCGCCGGCGGCGAAGCCATCGGAGCAGGGTAAGCCCTCTCTGGACTCGAACTAAGACGGAGAAGTGCCATTCGCGGAATGATGGGGCGTGCCGTGGCGATCTCCGCCACGCGGCTCATGAACTATGGGCTGCTCTTGATCAGCCCTATGGTGCTGGTGCGCCTGCTCTCGGAGCAGGACTTCGGGCGCTACCGCGAGTTCCTCGTCTATTCGACTCTGTTCGCCGGAATTGCTGCATTCGGCATCAATTCCAGTCTGCTGAAGTTCGTTCCCGGCGATCCAGCCGCCAAGTGGCGCTACGTCTTTCAAGCGAACCTCATGACGCTCGCGAGCAGCGTCATCGTGACGGCCGCTATGCTGCTTGCGAATCTGCTCTTCAAGGGCGAGCTGGTCGGCGAGTATGCGGTGCCGGTAGCACTCTATGTGCTGGTGGCCGTCAATCTGGATTTCTGGGAGTTTCTTTGGCTGGCGGAAAAGTACAGCACGGCGGTGCTGCGCTATACGACGGCGCGCCTGGTGGCTCGCATCGTCGTCGTCATCGGGGCGGCAGCCTCGACGCGGGATGTGACGACGATCGTCTACGCGTTGATCGGGCTCGAGGCCGTGCGCTTGGCGATCTCTGCGATTGCCTGGCGTTCGTGCGTAAGACGTAGCGCTCACGGGACAACCGGATCATGGCGCGAACAGTGGAAGTATTGCCTGCCGTTCGGCTCGGCGATGGTGGCTGTGTCCATCAGCAAGTCCATCGCACCGATGTTCGTGGCCAAGATGATGGGCCCTGCAGCGCTCGCTCAGTATGCGATCGGTACGTACTTGCAGCCGGTGGTCAACGTCGTGCGCAACTCGCTCTCGGACGTCGTGTTGCCGGAGATGTCCTCGAAGGCGGGGCAGCCGCAGAACGAGCCTCTACGGCTCTGGCAGCGCACTTCGGTCGTCACGGCGATCTTCATGTTCCCGATCACGGTGCTGCTCGCGCGTTTCGCCGAGACGCTGATCGTGACGCTGTTCTCGGACACGTATCTGCCCGCAGTTCCGGTGTTTCAGATCTATCTGCTCGTGTTCCTGCGCGAGACGATCGACTTCGGCGTGCCGTTGCGCGCCATCAATCGCAATGCGCCCATTCTTCACAGTACGTCGCTGTCGATTGCGGTGCGCCTTGTTTTGCTCGTCCTCGCGAGTCCAATCTGGGGTCTCGTCGGCGCAGTCACGGCTGTCGTGATCGCGCGCTTCGTCGAGGGCAGCTACTTGGCGGCACGGCTTGCACGCGCCTACGACGAGTCGTTGCGGTCGCTCGTACCCTGGTGGGAACTGTTCAAAATCCTAGCTGCCGCAGTCTTTGCGGGCGCGGTGATCTATCCGGATTTCTGGACAAAGCAGTTGGGTTTCTTCGGAATCATTCCGGCCAGCGCGCTGTACTTGGTCCTCTTTGTGCTGTTCTTGAGCCGTCTGAAGATTCCGGAGGTCAGCGTGCTTCTTTCCCGTCTGCGCGACCACGCTTCCGGCTGGCTACATGCGACCGGCGATAGGCTTCAGTAGGAGGGCTTGGGTACGGGGGATTGGGGATGGGAGACTGAAGACGCCTCGTCCGTGAATGGGTCGGACAGTTGTGGAGTCAATGGATTGGATCTTCGTCTGAAACCCCGTCCGGAACCCCTCTCTGTCGCGAAACGCGTGTAGCAATTTCTCCGATACTGCCTAAATGGTGCTCATGAGCTGTTCAGGACTTGTCCAATTTGCACCTGCGGACTCCGCAAGTAACGTTTCGACACCGCAAGAGGCAGCTTGGCATTCTTGCAAGGCTGATTCCGAAAAAAGCATAGGTGCTGATACATGTCCGAAGCCTTATTCACGATTTCGAGGGGGCAATTGGCCCGAGAGCGGCGATGGAACTCGAAGCTTGCCGCACTGTTCGCTTGTGGCCTTGTCGCGGCACCGTTCGTGGCGAGCGCGCTTCCCGTCATTCCAAACGGTGTGGGTTATGGAATGGAGACGCCTGCAGGCCGCGGCGGTAAAGTCTTCCGTGTCACGAACCTGAATGAATCCGGAGCTGGCTCCCTGAAGGAGTGCATTCAGGCAAGCGGTCCGCGCGTCTGCATCTTCGAGGTGTCGGGCACGATCAAGCTCACGACCGACCTGCACATCAGGAATCCATACATCACGATCGCCGGTCAGACTGCACCTTCTCCGGGCATCTCGCTGCGCGGGGCAGCGCTGCAGGTCAATACGTCGGATGTTCTCGTACAGCACATTCGAATCCGCGTCGGCGACGATCCCGAAGGGCCTGCCTTCGGCAACCGCGATGCATTGAAGATCGACTCAGGATCGAGTACCACAAAACTTCGGAACATCGTCATCGATCATTGTTCGTTTGCGTGGGCGTTGGACGAGACCGTGTCGCTGTGGGAAAACTGGACCGATGTCACGCTGACGAACAACATCATCGCCGAGGGTCTGCACGAGCGCTCGGATGGCAAGGCTTCCGGCTATGGGCTCTTCCTGGCGCAGAGCGGCGGCGGTCGAGCGACGATCGCGGGCAACTTGCTTGCGCACAACTACGCGCGCAACCCCGTGATCCGCTCGTACGATTCCATCTTCGTGAACAACGTGGTCTACAACGCCGGGTGGCAAGCGATGGCGTTGACGAGCATGAACGTGGCGACGAAGAACGCGGTCGTCGGCAACGTGTTCATCAAGGGACCGGACTCCTCGAATCATTGGCCGATCTGGCTGCGTCGCGATCAGTATCCGCTGCCGTCGACGGCGAAGGTGTACTTGAGCGATAACCAGGCGATCGGTTACGGCGTCAGCTCGACGGACCCGTGGGCCGTAGCGAATGGGTCCGAGGTGCCGAGCTCGATCAAGGCATCGAGCGCACCGATCTGGTTGCAGAATCTGACGCCATTGCCGACGCGCGACAATGCCGTGCTGAACAGCGTCTTGGAGAACGTAGGTGCGCGCCCAGCGGATCGCGACAGCGTCGATACGCGAATCATTCGCAGCGTGCGCGATCGCACCGGCCGCATCATCAATTGCGTGAAAGCCGACGGTTCGACACGCTGCTCGAAGAATGCAGGCGGTTGGCCCACGTTGGCTCAGAACCGTCGCGCGCTGGTCCTGCCGAGCGATTACAACGCCGTCACGTCGAGCGGCTATACGAAGCTCGAGCTCTGGTTGCACGACATGGCTGCAGCTGTCGAGGGCCGAACGACGTCCGTCAAACCGAAGTCGCCGGTGCTCAAGGTCGAATAACACGAACAATGTACCGATCGAGCGATGCCGCCCGCCTTGTGCGGGCGGTGTCGTTTTCGGCCGAGGGACGCGAAGCCGGCAATTGCAATTTCTGCCTTCGAGCCGCAGCAGAAACTACACGAGCACTCCGTAAGACTTACACCGCTTGCCGCCAACGGCCGACTCAGCCTGCGCGCGCAGCGATTCGCAGCTTCCAGTGCTCGCGCCTAGCGTGTTCGATTTCTTCTGTCGCCTGTCGCCTGTCGCCTGTCGCCTGTCGCCTGTAGCCTGTAGCCTTGGACTGGTACGCATCTTGCCGATAACAGCGCGACTCAGTCGGATGGTTGCGCATGTCCATCAACAAGATCTGCATTGTCGGGCTCGACGATTTCCCGATGCTCACCGGGGACACCTCGCACGGATACATCGGCGGGGAGTCCGTGCAGCACGTTCTGCTCGCCAGGGCGTGGCGCGATCTCGGTCTCGATGTCTCGATCGTCGTGCACGACCACGGACAGCCGCGCGTAACGAGCGTGGACGGTATTCGAGCGGTGGCCTGTTTCGGACGGGAGGAGGGCATCAAGCTCGTGCGGTACTTGCATCCCAGGATCACGAGCGTGCTGCGCGCGATGCGAGAAATCGATGCCGATCTCTATTACCACTCTCCAGCGGGCGGTTTGGCGGGGATCGTTGCTGGATTCGCGAAACGTCACGGCAAGCGCTCGATCGTACGCATTGCTTCCGATAGCGATTGCCTGCGTCTGCGCGCATCGCCCGGACGCCGTTTCGATCGATGGTTGTACGAATACGGTTTGCGCAACGCCTCGCTCGTTGCCGCCCAGACCGAGCGTCAGCGCGAGCTCCTGGAACGAAACTTCGGTCTTCGCGGCGAGATCGTGAACCTTGCCGTCGATCCGCCGTCGCCGTCGAGCGCGCGAGAGAAGGATATCGACGTCCTTTGGGTCGGCAATTTCCGGCCGGTCAAGCGGCCCGACATCGTGCTCGAGCTGGCGCGTCGCCGTCCTCAGTACCGCTTCGTTCTCGTCGGCGGCAGCGCCCGAGGACGGGAGGGGCAGGCCTACTTTTCGCGCATTGCACGGCAAGCCGAGTCGCTGTCCAATGTGCTCATGACGGGTACCGTGCCTTACGAAGAGGTCGGTACTTGGTTCGATCGTGCGCGCTTGCACGTGAACACCTCCGACTACGAGGGCTTTCCCAACACGTTTCTGCAGGCTTGGGTGCGGCGAGTACCGGTGGTTTCGTTCTTCGATCCGGATCATCTGATCGAGCGGCGTGGATTGGGACGACGTTGCCGGGATCTCGACGATCTGTGTTCCGCCGTGGACGAGCTGCTCGGCGACCCCCGCCAATGCGCCGCGATCGGCGAACGTGGCCATGCTGCTGTCAGCACTCAGTATTCGTCGCGTGAGGTGGCTCTGCGATATCTCGAGCTCGTCGAGCGGCCTGTGTCGGAAACGATGTCCGTCGTGCGCTCCGTGTAATAACGACACCGGCGAGTGCACAAACTACAAGCGCCTTGTTGCGGTGCCGCACGATTCGTCCCTTCTCGCCGGGGTCGTGGTACGCATCTTGCTGGATTGCAGTATCGCTGCAAACGATGAGCTGCAATCGCGTGGGCCAAGTTTTGTCACAAGACGCTGCGCTCGAGAACGGGCCGTCCGAGCTCGGCATGCGCATGCTGTTGATCGTCGTGATCGTCCTGTTCGTCGTGCAGGACGTTTTCGATATGTCGCTCAGCCTTGCGCCGGGGTTGAGCGCAAAGAACGCGCTCATGTACGTGCTTGCGGGCGCTCTCGCATTGAAGATCGCGATGCAAGGCTCCTTCAAGTTCGAGCTGCGCGCGCTGCACTATTGTTTTGCGATCCTCATCGCATACGCCGTTCTATCGCTGTTCGTCGCCGCGTTTCTCGTCGAGTATCCGCGCTACAAATTCGTCGGCAGTGCAATCCGCCTGAAGGCAACGCTGGTCGATCGGGCGCTGCTGTTTCTCGTGTTTTTCTACGCGTTGCGCAGCAGTCGCAATGCGTTCACGGTGATGAAGGTGTTGTTGCTCGCCGTGGCGCTCGCGAACACGGTAGCCGTGCTCAACGGGCTCGGCTTCGTGCAAACGGGGAACATGGGCGCCGACGACGTGAATCGTGTACAGGGCATGATGGGCGAGCCGAATCAGGATGCCGCGTTCGACGTGTTGTTCATTCCTGGTCTCGCAGTTGCGCTGCTGACCGCTTCGAGCCTGTGGCGAGTGCCGTGGTTCTTCGGCCTGCTGATGACGCTCATCGCACTCGTGATGACGGCCTCGCGCGGCGGATTTCTTGCTTTCGTGCTCTCCGGCATCTGGGCCGCATTCATTCTGCGACGCTACGTGCCGTCGCAACGGCTGCTGACGATCGCTGCTGGCGTTGTGCTCGCCGCGGTCGTCGCGGTGCTGGCGGTCATTCCGTTCTATGGTGAGGTGCTCTATCAGCGCTTGTTCGAGGTGAGCTCGGCGAGCGATATCTCGGTTGCATCATCCGGACGCACGGATATTTGGTCCGCTGCGATCGCGATGATGGCGGATACGCCGATCACGATGCTGACGGGCTTCGGCTGGAACGTGTATTTCACCATGCCGTTCAGGTTCGCGCCCCACAGCTATTACCTGGATCTCTGGTTCAATCTCGGCATCGTCGGACTGATCTGCGGCATCGCGCTGATCGTGCTCGTCGTGCGAGAAACCCTCGGTGCCGTCGGCTACGCGGCTGCAATGTACCGACCGGCGCTCCTGGCGTTTGCCGTCGGTACGGTGGGGATCTCCATCGCCACCTTCTTCGTAGATCTATACACGCCGTGGTTGTGGTACTGGGCATATGCAGGTCTCGTGCTGCGTATCGCAGTCAATGCAAAGAACGCCACGCAAGCGCAGCAGGCGGTCGCACCCGGTGCGGCGCGCAAGACCGATCCGTACGGGTGGATGGCAGAAGGGAAGGTTGCATGACTCGCATGGCCATACGAAGGAGGATCAGAGAGTCATGCCTGGAATAGTCGTAGGCATCGGCAACGATTCTCTCGAGCGCGTGCATGCAGCGAGCCGCCAGCTTGCGCACGTTCCGTGGCACGCCACGAGTGCGGCGAGCATCGCGCCGCAGCTTGCTCTCGGTTGGTCAGGATTCCCGAGTTCGTTCGATTCGCATTCCTGGAGCGCAGGAGCAGGTCGTGAAGTGCACGTCTGGCGCTACGGTCATACGTTTCGGGTCGATCCTTCGCCGCGCGCGATGGGTGCGAAGGAGATTCTGTGCGATTACCTGGACGGCGGTGTCGAGGCATGCTGCGACTACGACGGCTCTTTCGTCATTGCAATCGCCGACACGCGGACGCAACGGCTCTACATCGTGCCCGATCGGTTGTGTACGCAGCCGCTGTATTACGCCGCCGACGATTCGCGCATTGCGGTCGGTCCCGAGGTCAAGGCGCTCGCGACAGTACTGGGACGGACACCGACGCTGTCGCCCGATGGCGTCGTCGGTTTCCTCACCGCCGGCTACAACATCGGCAAACAAACCATCTATTCCGGGATCGAGCGGCTGGAGCTCGGCAAGTTGATCGAGATCAGCTGGTCCGCGCTGCCGCGCTTGGCCGCCCGCCGCTTCTGGAAGCTTGATTTCGGTACCAGCGACAAGATCACGAATCGTCGCGAAGCGGAGGATGCGCTCTTTGCGGCGATCGAGCAGGGTCACCGCTTGCTGCTGAGCGATGCGCCTCGATTTCAAATGCTCTTGTCGGGCGGCGCGGATTCGCGCGGCATGCTCGGTACGTGCAGCAGGCTCGGCACGTTGCCCGCAAAGGCTGTGACTTGGGGGCTGTTGCAGGAAGTGCCGCGATCCGATGCATCGATCGCGCGGACGCTCGCAGAGCGATTCGGTGTGCCGTGGGACTTCATTGCGACGACGACCGATGGGTTCGTCGATAACTGCGCCGATTGGGCATATGTGTCCGAGCTCTCCAACGACAACTTCGGTTGGTACACGGAAGGATTCGGGACGCTTCGATACATGCACGAGGCGGGATATCCATGTTCCTTCATCGGCGACGAGAGCTGGGGCTGCCAAGGATTCGCTTTCGGCGAGTTTCACGCATACGGCAGAGTGCTCACGCCGTCGGTGCCGTCTTCAGTGTCCTCCATTTTGGCGCCATCCGTTCGCGTGCATGCCGCCGCAGCGTATTTCGAGAACATCCGCGACGCCATGCGCGACTGCGAAGACACCGATTGGAACGATCGAAAGGATTTCCTGTACCTGCACGGACGCGTCGCGCGCTACATCTTTGCGCTCGGGTACAACCGCGGCCATGTCACGGAACATCGCCGACCGTTCTTGACGAGCCCCGTACTCAACGTCGTGCGCCGGCTGCCGGCGCAGTTTCGCGCCAATAAGAACTTGTACCGGACCCTGCTGCGTCGCCATTTGCCCGCAGCAGCGCGCGTGCCGAGCGCAAGCGTGAACAGTCTGCCGGATTGGAGCTTCGACTTGCGAACGCGCGAGCCGTTGCGAACGTGTTTCCTCGATCTGTTGCACGATTCGGCGATTCGGAATGGGACGCTCGGCGAGCTGCTCGACGTCCAGGCGCTCGCGGCTGTGCGCGATGCATTCTTTGCGCAATCGCCGACGCCTGTGTCCCGCAGACCGCGCCTGGCCTCGGTGATCAAGGGACGTCTGAATCACATGCTTTGGGCGAGCCCAGTCTACGAGAGCGTCGATCGGTGGCGGCATCGATGGCGCGGCGATGCGCCGACGCTACGGGCGACCGTGCAGCCGATCGATATCTTGCGGCGGGTCGCCATTCTCGTCCTCCTCGAACGGCAGCTGACGCGATTCAAAGCGTCCGCCGTCGGCACGTCGCACGAAGCGCGCCATGCGGCCGCAGGCAGACGCTGATGTTGCGCGCGGGGTCGAGGCAATGAGCTCTCGCATGATCGAGCCCGAGTCGCGTGCAATGCAGCGCGGAAGCGACATTTTCGAGCACGCTGCAACCGCATCGCAGCCGACGGTCACCTCGCAGAGACGCGAATTGGACGTACTGTTTCTTCTCAACACGCTCGGTGTCGGCGGATCCGAACGCAAGATCGTGCGGCTTGCGAATCGGCTGACGTTACGCCGGATGCGTGTCGGAATGGCTTGGTTGAATGATCCCGAGAGCCTCGCGCCGATGCTGAGCGACGACATCGTGCGCTGGAACCTCGGGCGACGCGGCAAGTTTTCATGGAGCGCCATGACGAAGCTCAAAGCCATTGTGAGCGAGCATCGACCGCGCGTGGTGTTGTGCGTGAACTTGTATCCGACGTTGTACGCCGCGGGTGCCGCGCTCGGAATGGGCGCGAAAAGGCCGAAACTCGTGGGCCTCGTCAATACGACCGACTTCGCGCCGGGCGAACGTTGGCGGCAGCGTTTCTTCAAACAGATTCTGAATCGGTTCGATTGGTCGATCTTCGGCTGCAAGCGGCAGCTCGATCCATGGATCGGAACGTCGAGCGAATGGTGTAAACGCGCGGAAGTGATCTACAACGGCATCGATCTGGACGAGTTCGACGTGCCGGAACCGGACGTTCGCCGCGATCTGCGCCACCGTCGCGGATTTACGGAGCGCACGTTCGCCGTCGGCTGCGTGGGCACGTTGAACGCGGCCAAGAACCAGTGCGCGTTACTCGAGCCGATTGCACGGCTCAGGGCAGACGGCGTCGACGCGCGGCTGATTCTCGTCGGCGACGGTCCGCTCCGCGCGCGGCTCGAAGCGCAAGCCGCCGAGCTCGGTATCGGCGATTCCGTGACGTTCACCGGGCTGATCGACGACGTTCGTCCCGTACTGGCGTGTCTCGACTTGTTCGTTCTGCCGTCCTTGTACGTCGAAACGTTCTCGAACGCTGCGCTCGAAGCCATGGCGATGGGCGTGCCCGTCATCTTGTCGAGGATCGGCGGGGCGGACGAAATGATCAGGGACGGTATCGAAGGTCTGCTCATCGAGCCGAACGCCCTCGAGCAGAGACTTCCTGCGGCGTTGCGCGAGCTTGCAGCCGATGTCGTGCGTCTGCGCACGATGGGGGAGTGTGCCCGTCAGCGAGTCGAGCTCGACTTCTCCCTGGAAAAAATGGTCGAACGCTATGCAAGCACTATCGAACGTCTTGCCGGTTGATCGTGCTTGGGCGCTCGACAGAGCCGCGCTCGTGCTGCAACTGGGACCCGCATTGTCGGTCAGGGGCGGCGTATCGGCCGTGGAGCGAATGATCGTCGATTCCCTCGGACAGACGATCGAGCTCCGTCACATTCCCACGACGGTGGACGGTCATTTCTGGCGCAAGCTGCGAGCGTTCACCGCGTCGATTGCGACGTTGCACCGTGCGCTGCGTCAGGATCGCAAGCTCCTCGTGCACATCCATTTCGCATCGCGCGGCAGCACCTTACGCAAGATGCTGCTCGCAGGCATGGCGTTGCGCGCCTCGCGGCCGCTCATCCTTCACGCGCACGGCGGAGGGTTCGATCGATTCTTCGACAGCCTCCCTGCGTTCCTGCAGCGAGTCTTGCGCCGAACTTTCGCTCGCGCAGATCGATTGATCGTGCTCTCGACGCAGTGGCGCGATTTCTATGTGCAGCGCTTGGGAGTAGCTCCATCGAAGGTGTCGATTCTGAACAATCCGACCGTGCTGCCTCGGCGCGTACCTCAACGTTTCGGCCGCGATCGCGTGCAGTTCCTGTTTCTGGGCCGTATCGGCGAGCAGAAAGGCGTGTTCGACATCTTGTCGGCATTTGTGTCGCTGCCCGACGATCTGCGCCGCCGCGCGCGGCTCGTGTTTGCAGGCGATGGCGATGTAGCGGAGCTCGTCTCGCGCGCAGGCGAGCATGCACGTGCGATCGAGCTGCATTCCTGGGTCGATGCCGAACAGCGCAATGCGCTCCTGGAGGCGAGCGACGTATTCCTGCTGCCGTCCTATCGCGAGGGTTTGCCGATGGCGTTGCTCGAAGCGATGGCATTCGGGTTGCCCGTGATCACGACGAACGTCGGCGGCATTCCTGACGTCGTGACGAACGGTTGCGAGGGCGAGCTCATCGATCCGGGAGACGTCCCGGCCTTACGGGCCGCGATGTGCAAGCTGATCGAGGACGAGTCGCTGCGAATACGACTCGGTGAGCGCGCGCGCAAGCGTGCGGAGCAATTCGATGTATCGCATTTCAGTGCCGAGCTCGCACGGATCTACGGCACGGTGTTGGGTTGATCATGGCGACGGGGAACGTATTGCTCAAGATCGACGATCGTCTGAAACGGCTTGCAATCGGCGATCGGTTCGTGCGCCGCAATCCGTTGTACTACGGGAAGCTGCAACAGCGGCTGCTCGAGCTCCGGTCGGCCCGTCTCGACGAGCGCATTGCCTTTACGGAGTCGCGGCTCGAGAAAATTCTTCGCGCCGCCCAACGCACGCCTTACGGGCGGGCGCTCGGTGTGCCGCCGGTCCTGGAGAAGTGGCCGATGATTCGCAAAGAGCTCGTGCGCGACGAGCCGGACGCGTTTCGCACGACCAACACCTGGTTCGCTGCACGGGCAAACACCGGCGGAACGACAGGCACGCCGCTCGCGCTCATCCGCTCGCCTCTGTCTGTCGTCGCGGAACAGGCGTGCATCGACCAAGTCATGATGGAGCTCGGCGCCGATCCGCTGACGGCGCGCATCGCCGTCCTGCGCGGAGACAATGTCAAGGACGTCTCCGATACGTCGCCGCCGTATTGGACGTACGCAATCGGCGGTCGGCGGCTCATATTCTCGACGAATCATCTTTCCGCGAGCACGGTGCGCAAGTATGTCGAGGAGCTCGAGCGTTTTCGGCCGGACGTGCTTTGGGTCTATCCGACGTCGCTCGAGTCGCTGTGTCAGCTCGTCGCGCAAGAGAATCTGAAGCTGCATGTTCCGCGCGTCATGTCGGCCTCCGAGAAGTTACATCCGCAGGTGTGGACGTTTGCCCAAGAGCTGCTCGGCTGCAAGCTCATCGACTACTACGGTCAGGCGGAGCGCGTGGCGTTCGCGGTCGCATCCAGGCCCGGCGCTTACTATTTCGTGCCGGGTTATGCGTACATCGAGTTCATCCCGCACTCCGTCGACGGCGAGCAGTGCACATACGAAATCGTCGGTACCTCGCTGTGGAACGATGCGATGCCGCTCGTCCGCTATCGGACGGGCGACTTGATGCTGACGCCGCGAGCCTGGGGGGCGAGGGAGCTCGAAGAGGTCGCCTTCGGGTTACGGCCGTTTCCCAGCATCGTCGGTCGCGAGGGCGATGTGCTGCTTTCGCCTGCGGGAGGCAAGCTCGTCGGTATCGATCATATTCCTCGCGGCGTCGAACACATCCTGCGGATCCAAATCGTGCAGGAGGATGTGCGCCACATCCGCTTGCTGGTACTTCCCGCACCGGGATTCAGCGAAGTCGACCGCGAGCATCTCATGCGCAATGCGCGATTGAAGGTGCCGCGCGAAATGAGCATCGAGATCGAGTGCGTAGAGTCCCTCGAACGCACGGCCTCCGGCAAGGCACCGCTCGTCGTTCATCGGCCCCGGGTAAAAGAGTTGCTGCATGCCGCACGCAGCGCAGGAGTCATTGCATGAGCAGCTCTCGCATGCCGATCTCGGCGGATTCCGAAATCGATCTCGATCACGCCGACGACCGGCGCACGGTCTCTCGGGTTGAGCCCGCGCATGGAGGACATTCCGGGCCTGCAAAGCCGCTGCTGAGGCGTGCGTTCGCCAAGCTCTATTGGGCGTTCATGCGGTCGCTGCCGCACAACCGTGTCGGCGACCGCATCTTCTCGTGCGTGCGATTCGCGACGTTTCAGAAACGCCTGCCGAAGAATGCGCTGCTCTACAACGACGTGATCTATCGCATCAAGACGTCGAACGAGATCCTCGATCCCTTGCGCGTCTTCGTGACGGACAAAGAGTTCGTGAAGATTTTCGTCAAGGCCGTTGCCGGGGACCGGTACAACATTCCGACGATCGCCGTTCTGCGCAGCCTCGAGGACGTGGATTCGTTCGAGTTTCCTGCCGATTGCTGCATCAAACCGACGCACGCGAGCGGCCGTGTGATCTTTCGCCGCAACGGCGAACCGGTCGACCGGGAGAAGATCAAGAGCTGGTTCGACGTGAACTACTATCTGTCCGGACGCGAAGTGAACTACAAGTACCTTGCGCCGAAGATCATCGTCGAGCCGTTCGTATTCGGGCGGACGAACGTCGAGGACTACAAGATCTTTTGCGTCGACGGCGTACCGAAGCTCATTCAAGTCGACGTCGACAGGCACATCGAACACAAGCGCAAGTATTTCGATGCGCATTGGAACGAGCAGCCGTTTTCGATCAAGTATCCACGCGCCGACAAGGTCGTGCCCAAGCCGCACAACTTTTCAGAGATGCTCGACGTGGCCGCCAAGCTCAGCCGGTACTTCTGGTTCGTCCGCATCGACTTGTACAGCGACGGCAGGCAGCTCTTCGTCGGCGAGATCACGCACTGTCCGGACAATGCAGGCGGGGTGTTCGATCCTCCTGCGGCGGAGGCGATTGTGTCGCACTACTTGTTCAGCGGATGCTCCGCTGAACAGGCTAGAGGCTGGAGACCGTAGGCTGCAGGAAGATGCACCATGCGAGCGCACCCCTCACCGGCACGCGGACTCTCCTCAGGGAGAGGCGAAATATGTGCGCGCGGCCTAGCGTTTGCTACACCCTCCAGCCTACAACCTCGTTTCGCTCCGCGAGCAGATCGATTCCGTACCACTTCTTCAAGCCTCGCGTCTCGATGCGGGCGGGCGAGAAGCTGGGTCGAGTTTGGTCGAAATCGATGAGGTAGGCGCGCTCGCCGTCGTAGATGATGTTGCGCGGGCCGGGATCGCCGTGGAGGACGTGAACGCGATGCAGGCGGCGGTAAGTGTCGACGATGGCTTCTCGCAGTGCGAGCGCCTGCGTATCCGTCGAAGCACGGAACCGTGCGAATGCGCGTTGCACGTGCTCGTTCGTGGAGAGGCCGTGCGTGCTCGCGAATCGATCCAAGTCGAGGCCGCGGTCGCCGTAGCGGCGTAGCACCCATTCGAGCACGCGCTCGCCGGGCACGTAAGTCAGTACCAGCGTGCGTGTGGCTAGCTCGTACGACAGGACTTGCGGGGCTAGCTCGAGATTCGCCAGGCAGCGCAGCGCGAGAATCTCCTTGACCATGATTGCGCGATTTCCGGGACGATACTGCTTGAGGACGCACTTCCGAGCATTGTCATCCTCGAGCAGATAAACGGCGGCTCGCCGGCCGTTCGTCCAGGCGGTGAGGACTTTATGTCCCGGCAACATGGGCCGCGTACAGGATGCGATCCTTCCGCTCGCGATTCGACGGCGCATGCGGCCAGCTGCCGAGCGTTTCGGCCGAGGTAAAGCCTGCGCGGACGAGCTCGTGTTCGAATCGCGAGAAATCCACGGTCGTGCGGGAAGTGCTGTCTGCATATTCGTACGGCATTTCGACGATGCAGGTTCCGCCGGACGAAGTCAGGCCGCGCAACGTGACCAAGTACCTGTGCATCTTGTCGAGGTCCGTTCGATACGCAGGGTCGCTCAGCACTTTCCAGATGTCTTTGGTCGACACCAAGTGATGCAGAACCGAAAGACAGAACACGTAATCGAATGTCGTGTTCAAGTTGAGGTTGGGAAAGACGCCCATCCGATAGCGCACTTTCAAGCCGGCACGGCGCGCCAAGAGACGCGCGCAGAGGAGCGCACTGAATCCAGTATCGACCCCCGTCACTTCTGCGCCGCGTCGCGCCGCCTGTAGGCAGAAGTATCCTTCCGCGCAGCCGATGTCGAGCACTGTCTTGCCGCGCAAATCCGGCGGCAGATTCATCGTGCGCCACTTGAGCTCGCTCGGTCCTTGGTTGGCGCCGCGGATGCCCTCATCGATCGCTTGATAGTAGTTGCGCGACTTGAGCCAGCGATCGACGGCGAAATCCGGCAGCGCAACTGCGCTGCTCAGCACGACGTTGGCAAGCCGCTGCGTGCGTTCGCTCGGCATGCTGTAGGCGCCCGAAGGCGTGCCGGCTTTGCGGGTCAGCCGAAAAGGCATGCAACCTCCCTTGGATAGGTGCTCTAGCGCGACCTATTAACGATTCCGCCGTAGGACGGTTCCCGCAGCGCATCTGCAATTTCGACTGCGTGCCATTTGCAAAAGGCGCCTCGCAATGACGCTTCGAATGAGCGTTTCGACGACACGCGCGTCGTCGCCGCTCTGGTACGTATCTTGCTGCCACGGATCATGGCTGCTCACGTCGCAGCCGCCGGCGTGGTCGGCGGTTCGATCATACGTAGACGATGCCCGCGAAGCAGGGAGCAACGGTCATGAAGCAGGTGGCGCAGAACTACAAGACAGGACGCATTGGGCTCGAGGAGGTCGCCGTGCCTGCGCTCAAGCCTGGCGGTGTGCTAGTGCGCATGCATTTCAGTGTCATTTCGGCAGGCACCGAAGGCATGAAGGTGCGGGAAGGGAAGATGTCCTATCTCGGGAAAGCGCGTGCTCGTCCCGACAAACTCAAGCAGGTCTTCGCTTCGCTGCAACAGCAAGGATTGCTTGCGACCTACCGCAAGGTGATGAACAAGCTGGATACGTTGACACCGCTCGGTTATTCCGGTGCGGGCGAGGTCATCGAGGTCGGCAGCGATGCATCCGGGTTCTATGTCGGTCAGCGCGTCGCATGCGGCGGCGCCGGTTATTGCAATCACGCCGAGTACAACTTCATCCCGAGCAATCTCGCGGTGCCGGTCCCGGACAACGTGTCGCTCAAGCACGCTGCATTCGCGACGGTCGGTGCAATCGCGCTGCAAGGTTTTCGCCAGGCGCAGCCGCAGCTTGGCGAAACGGCTTGCGTGATCGGTTTGGGGCTGCTCGGCCAGCTGCTCGTACAGATCCTGACGGCGGCCGGGGTGCGCACTGTCGGGGTCGATCTGATGCCGCAACGCTGCGAGCTCGCGGTGCGCGCAGGCGCGCACGCGGCACTTCAGCCAGACGATCCGGCATTGCCGAGTACTGTGGCTCACCTCACGGAGGGTTTCGGCGTCGATGTGGTGTTCATTGCTGCCGGCGGTTCGAGCAATGTTCCCGTCGAGCTTGCGGCCCAGCTCGCTCGCGACCGTGCGCGCGTCGTCGATATCGGTAAGACGCGGCTCGATTTGCCTTGGAACGATTATTACTTGAAAGAGTTGGACGTCCGCTTTTCGCGCTCCTATGGGCCCGGGCGCTACGACCCGCAGTACGAAGAGCGTGGAATCGACTATCCGATCGGCTATGTGCGCTGGACGGAGCGGCGCAACATGGCCGCGTTCCTCGATCTCTTGGCGGGCGGCCGCGTCAATCTCGAGCCGATCGTGTCCGCCGTACGCCCGTTCGCCGAAGCAGGGCACGTGTACGAAGAAATCGCAGCCGGCAAGAGCGAAGGCCTCGGCACGGTGTTCGAATACGACGTTGCCTCGCCTCCCGCAATGCGCATTGCGGTGCCGCTTGCGCACGCTTCGATTCATCGCGCTGCGCACGACCGAGTGAGGCTCGGCGTCATCGGTGCAGGCAATTACGCCTCGAGCATGTTGCTGCCCCATCTCCAGCACGATGCACGAGTCGTTCTGAGCGCAGTCGCTACGACGTCCAGCCTGACCAGCGAGAATGCGCGACGCAAGTTCGGCTTCGCGCGCGCAACGACGAACTATGCAGAACTGCTCGCGGACGGCGAGATCGACGCCGTCTTGATTGCGACCCGACACTCGTCGCATGCACGCATCGTCTGCGAAGCGTTGCGCGCCGGGAAAGCGGTTTTCGTCGAAAAGCCGCTCGCGCTCTGCGTCGAACAGCTCGAGGAGATCGAGCGCACGGTCGCCGAGTGCGGAAACGATCGACTGATGGTGGGCTTCAATCGGCGCTTCTCGCCGATGATGCGGGCGATCGAGGCGCGCACGCATCGGTTCACGACGCCGCTCGTCTTGCATTATCGCGTCCATGCAGGACAGCTCGAGCCCGGGTCTTGGTATCTCGATAACAGCGAAGGTTCGCGGTTCGCCGGCGAGTCGGGGCACTTCTTCGACGCGATGGCGTATCTCGTCGGATCGCGCCCCACGAGAGTCTTCGCGGCGACGTTGTTTCCGAGCAAACGAATTGCCGACGATCACGAGAACATCGCAGCCACCGTTCAATACGAGAACGGCTCGGTCGGCAATCTGCTTTACCTGACGCAAGGCGGCGCGAAAGTCCCGAAGGAGTTCTTGGAAGTGTTCGGCGGCGGTAAGACGGCGCGGCTCGAGAACTTCGAGGAGCTCTCATTTTTCGACGATCGCCACCGCGCTCGAGCGCATCTGCCTCGGGGTAAGGGTCAGGCTGAAGAGCTTGCGGCCTTTCTCGACGCCGTGCGGAGCGGCGGACCGATGCCGATTCCTCTGGAGAGTCTGTTCGATACGACCGCATCCACGCTTGCGGCACTCGAGTCCATTCAACGCGGCACGCCATGCGACATCGGGTCGATAGAGCGCTGGCATGCAGTCACGAACGATTTTGGAGAACGGCGATCGCTCGACGCGGCGAGCTGACGGCGGAGATTTCGACACGCATGCAATCGCTGACCTGGTATGTCCATCGCTTGAGCCGTATGTCCGTTCCGGAGCTCTGCTATCGGACGCTGCAGATGAGTCGCAGTCATGCGACCAGGCTCGCGCGGAGCGACTCGGTTCCGGAGCCCCAGCCCGCACGGTCGGTTCGGTTCATCGAAGTCGCTGCGCCGGTGGAAGGAGCTCCTTACGTCGCGCAAGCGGAGCGGATCATGGCGGGCCGCTTCGACATCTTCGACTTGGAGAATGTGCAGCTTGGTCATCCGCCGGTCTGGAATCGCGATCCGCTCACCGGACGACTTGCGCCGCTGCGCCATGCTTCGACGCTCGATTATCGGGACGAGCGCGTTGTCGGAAACATCAAGTATCTGTGGGAACCGAGCCGACACTTGCACGTGCCGGCGCTCGCGCAAGCGTATGCGTTGACGAACGACATGCGTTACGCAGACGCGATGCGTCTGCACATCGAGTCCTGGATCGATCAATGCCCGCCGCACATGGGGGTGCATTGGACGAGCTCGCTCGAGCTTGCAATCCGGCTGATCAATTGGAGCATCGCCTGGCAATTGATCGGCGGAGAACGATCCCCTTTGTTCGCAGGGCCGGCCGGCACGGCTTTCCGCAAGCGATGGTTGGCGTCGGTGTTCCTGCAAGCGCGGGCGATTGCGACCAACCTTTCGCGATTCTCGTCGGCGAACAACCATCTGATCGGCGAAACCGCCGGCGTCTGGATCGCGTCGGTGACTTGGAACGGCTGGCCGAAGCTTCGGCGCTGGGGCGAGCGCTGCGCCGAGATTCTCGAACGCGAGATGCTCAAACAGAACGCACCGGATGGCGGCAATCGCGAGCAGGCATTCGCCTATCAGCAGTTCGTCCTCGACTTCGGCTTGCTCGCAGGTTTGGCTGCGCGCGCGGCCGGCCGCAATTTTTCCAAGGATTATTGGACCCGCCTGGAATCGATGGTCGATTTCATCGCGAGCATCATGGATGTCGGCGGCAATATGCCGATGGTGGGGGATGCGGATGATGGGTACGTTGTCCGGCTGGCGCCGGAAAGCGGGCTCGGGCAAGAGGGACTTCGCGAGTCTTGGCCTCATACCACGTCCAACGCAATGAAGAACCTTGGAGCTCGAGACTTGGAGCTTGGTCCCGAGAATCGGGAGGACAGTGATGTAGAGCAGCTTGTTGCAGAGGCCCCACGCCCCAAGCCCCACGCCCGAAGCCCCGAACAGCCGTTCGACAACTTCCGGTCCCTCATTGCCACCGGCGCTGTCTTGTTCGATCGGGCGGACCTTGCGCGAAAGGCAGGTTGCTTCGACGACAAGTCGCGCTGGCTGCTCGGACGCGACGGCGAGCAGCGGTTCGAGGCTTTGCTCGCACGTGCGCCGAAGCGTTACACGGGGCATCGCGCCTTTCCGTACGTCGGCTACTACGTGCTCGGCGATCGCATGGAAACGCCGGATGAGATCAAAATGCTCGTCGATGCAGGTCCGCTCGGCTACTTGAGCATTGCCGCACACGGACATGCCGATGCTTTGAGCTTCGTGTTGAGCGTGGGCGGCGAGGAAGTGCTCGTCGATCCCGGCACGTATGCCTATCACACGGCGCCCGAGTGGCGGACCTATTTCCGCAGCACGCGGGCGCACAACACCGTTGTCGTCGACGGCCTCGATCAATCCGATCAGAGCGGCAATTTCATGTGGTCGCGGCATGCCGACGCGCGGTGCTTAGAGTTCTCAGGCGGATCTTTGCAGCAGCGCTTCATCGGCGAACATGACGGTTATCGCGTCCTGCGCGACCCGCTCACGCATCGGCGCGAGGTGCAATTCGACGCGCACCGACGGTTGTTCACGATCGTGGATACGTTCGAGTGCAGAACGCAGCACACGGTGCGCTGGCATTGGCACTGTGCCGAGGATCTCATGCCCATCCTCACGGACCGCGAGATCGTTCTCGAGACGCGCAGGCACCGCATTCGAATCGTCGCGAAGCGCGCGCCCGACCGTGTACTGAGTTTCCACGGCGGGAAGCCCAGCGAAGGCGGATGGGTCTCGCGTAGCTTCGGGTGCAAGGAGCCGGCCGCAACAGTTGCGTGGGAGTCGCGGATCGACGGTACGACGACGGCTCATACATATATATGTATCGAACCGCTCGACGAAGAAGTTTCCAGAGATCGATCGGCCGCGGACGTGCTTAATCCGGATCCTATTGCACGCACGTGTTGATGTCGGTCGGTACGCATCTTGCGGCCGCGTGCAGCGATGCCATTCAAGCGAGCCGCTGGACGCCGATTTGGCATTGCGACGCTGCCGATTCATCGTCGGATCTCGGAAACATTGAGTTGTGCTGTCGAGAATCGGTCGCGTCCGGCAGTTGGGTCGGTGCTGTTTGCGGGAATCGAGGCATGCACGGCTGGTGCGCGTGCCGATATTCGCTAGTGTGGAGTGATCTACGTGATAAGGCAGGTACTCATCCGAGAGCATGGCGGACCAGAAGTACTGCGAATCGAGCAAGCACAACCCGTCGCGCCGAAAGCCGGTCAAGTCTGTATTCGCACACGCGCGATGGCCGTGAGCAAGCCGGACCTATTGATGCGCCAGGGCAGGTATAAGTGGAGCCCGCCGCTACCGCTCAATCCGGGCAACGAACTGACCGGTGTGGTGACGGCGATCGGTGAGCAAGTCGACTCCGTTCGCGTAGGAGATGCGGTCCTGCTGAGCGCACGTGAGCTCCCGCAGCGAGGTGGCTGCTATACCGAGGAAATGGTTGCGCCTGCCAGCGCAGTGCACGTGTTGCCCCCAAACGTAGATTTGCAGAAGGCCGTTCTCTTGCCTTCGTACGTCGTGGCGCACGCGATGCTCAACGACTTCGGATTGCCGCGAGAGGCGCGGAGCGTGTTCATCAATGGAGTCAGTGGTGCGGTGGGCTCTGCGCTCGCCGAATTGGCGAAGCTCCGTGGAATGACGGTCATCGGCACCGTTGGGTCGTCGTCGAAGGAGCAGTATGCGAAATCCCGCGGCGTCGACCACGTTCTGAACTACAACTCGGATCACTTGCTGGCCGAAGTGCTCGATCTCACCGGCGGTGAGGGGGTCGATCTGGTGTTCGATCATGTGATCGGTCCCGGATTTGCCGATTGCATTCGAATGTTGGGCAGGTTCGGGACAGCCGTGGCCTACAACGTTTATTCGCCGATGCCCGATGAAGACATCTTCGGGCTGTTGCGCGAGCTCTCCAAGCTGAGTCTAGGGCTGCGGATCTTCAACATTCACACATACGACCGGGATTTGCCGCGACTTCATGCGTTGACGGCAGAGCTCGTGCAGATGTTGGCGCAAGGAAAAATCGATCCTGTCATCGGTGCGCGCTTCCCGCTCGAGCGCGTTGCGGATGCTCATAGTCTCCTGGAGAGCGGTGAAGTGATCGGCAAGATCGTATTGATCCCATGACGCAGGTAGAGTCTTCGAAATCGCAGGGCGGTTAGGGACCGCATGCTTCAGGTCGGTACACTAGCGGCCATGACTACCGAGATTCAAAGCGCATGCGACGTCGTCATGATTCGGCCGGCCAATTTCGGGAGCAATCCTGAAACCCTGCCGTCGAATCGATTCCAATCGACGGCACAGGATATCGCCGATAGCGAAATGCAACGCCTGGCATGCGCCGAGTTCGATGCGCTTGCCGATGCGCTCGCGAACGCCGGCGTAAACGTTCATGTTTTCGAAGACACGCCGTCGCCCATCAAACCCGACGCGATCTTTCCGAACAATTGGTTCAGCACGCATGCCGACGGTACCGTCGTGCTCTATCCGATGCTCGCGCCGAACCGGCGTCTCGAACGGCGGATCGACATCGTGGAAGCGCTGCATTCGCAGCACGGATTTCATGTTCACGATACCGTCGATCTCACGTACCGTGAGCTCGAGGCCAAATACCTCGAAGGCACGGGTAGTCTCGTGCTCGATCGGGTCAATCGAATTGCGTATGCGTGTCTGTCGCCGCGCACCGATTTGGATGTGTTGGGCGAATTCGGGCAGCGCCTCGACTATGAAATCGTCGCGTTCGACGCGGCCGATGCATCCGGCGCGGCGATCTATCACACGAACGTGTTGATGTCGGTCGGTACGCGCTTCGCAGCTGTGTGCAGCGAAGCCATCCAAGCGAGCCGTCGTGCCGCCGTTCTGGCATTGCTCGAGACGACCGGGCATCGCCTCGTGGAACTGAGCTTCGAACAGATGCACGCGTTTGCCGGCAACATGCTCGAGCTGCGGTCGAGAAACGGCGACCCGCTGATCGCTCTGTCGGAAACGGCGCGGCAGTCGCTCACGCCCGAGCAGCGCAGTGCTCTCGAAGCCTGCGGATCGCTCGTGAGCATTCCCATTCCGACGATCGAGCGGTTCGGCGGAGGCAGCGTACGCTGCATGCTGGCCGAGGTTTTTCTGCCGCGGGCTGGGTAGGGGATTGGGAAAGGGGGAAAAGGGAAAAGGGAAAGGGGAAGGCGCGCGGCGCTGTTGGCCGGGGGCGGCGAATCCGGGACAATTCGCGCCCTATGCTCGAGCTCGGTTTCAAATCCCTGTTGGCGTACTTGGTCGGCTCGCTGATCGGCAGTTTGCTTGTCGGCCGGCTCAAAGGCGGCATCGACATTCGCACGCTCGGTAGCGGCAACGCCGGAGGTACGAATGCGCTGCGCACGCAGGGCCTTGGGTTCGCGGTTTGGGTCATGCTGATCGACGTGTCGAAAGGGTGGCTGGCGACGGCCGTGCTGCCGGGCATGAACATTCCGGCGATCGGGATCGATGCGAATATCGATCGGGACTGGTTGACGGTTGCGTGCGCGACGGGGTCGGTACTCGGGCACGTCTGGCCGGTGTGGTACGGGTTCCGCGGCGGTAAGGGTGCCGCGACGCTCGTCGGCGTGCTGATCGGCATTGCCCCCTACGCCTTGCTGCCGGTGCTCGGGGTATGGCTTGCGATCGTCATGCTCACCGGATTCGTCGGGCTTGCAACGATGATTGCCGTCGCGGCCTTTCCGGCGTATCTCCTGATCGCAATCGATGAACCGCCCCGTGCCTTTCTGATCTTCGGTCTCGCAATGATTGCGTTCGTGTGTTTCACCCACCGATCGAACATCGAACGCATGCTGGCTGGGACGGAGAATCGTGCGCAGCGCTTGTGGATCTTGCGTCCACGGTAGGCGGTGGATTCGACGCTTCCGTGCAACGAGTAAGGCGGGCGCACATGCGTCAATATTCGGCGAGCAGCGGAACCATGATCGAGTGAACCAATGGCTCGCGATCCTATGACACGTGCGGATGCCCGCCGTCACCGGCTGCTCGCGCTGCTGAGCGACGGCGAGTTTCATTCGGGCGAGAAGCTCGCAAAACGCTTGCGTATCTCGCGTGGCGGCATCTGGAAAATCGTCGAGTCCTTGCGCGAGCTCGGAATCGAAGTGCAATCGGTGCCCCGACAAGGCTACAAGCTGCCGCGTGCCGTCGATTTGTACGACCGCTCGGCCATTCTCGAAGCAATGTCGGCAGAGGCGCGAACGGCGTTGTTGCGGAACGATGTCTTGCTGACCGTGGATTCGACGAACCGTTTCGTCGCCGAGCTCGACGATGAGCTCGTGCCGGGCCGTGTGCAGCTCTGTGTGACCGAGCTGCAGACCGCCGGGCGAGGACGCCGCGGACGAAGCTGGATGGCGCCGTTCGGATCGGGGATCTGTATGTCGATCGGCTGGCAGTTCGCAGAAGCGCCGCCGACGTTTTCGGCACTGAGCCTCGCGGTCGGTGTTGCCGTCGTCACGGCACTGAAGAAGCTGGGAGCCATCGAGCTCGGGCTCAAATGGCCGAACGACCTGGTGTGGAAGGGCCGTAAGCTCGGAGGCATTTTGATCGAAATGCGCGGCGAGACTGCCGGACCGGCGCGTGTCGTCATCGGCATCGGAATCAATGTGTGGATGCCGTCCGCCATTCGCTTGCAGCTTGCCGAACAGCAAGCGGCGCTGATCGCCGATCTCCACGAAATCATGCGCGAGCACACGCCCAACCGAAATCGAATCGTGGGTGAGGTGCTGAGCGAGCTGGTGACGACGCTACGAACGTTCGCAAGCGAAGGGTTCGCGCCGTTTCATGCTGCATGGCGAGAGCTGGATGCACTAGCGGATGCGCCGGTCAAAGTGATGAACGGTGCCCAGACAACGCTGGGCACCGCACGAGGCGTCGACGCCGACGGGACTTTGCTCGTGGACGTGGATGGCCAGCTGCAGAGATTCGCTTCCGGCGATGTGTCGCTGCGCAGAGCTGGTTAGACTGTAGGCTGGAGGCTGTAAGTAGAGTCGCGCTGCGCGCCCTATATCACTCACCACTCACCATTCACCACTCGCTACTTACAACCCACCCCTGACTCACCACGCAGGAATCACGAGTCACCAGACACGAACATGCTCCTCCTCATCGACATCGGCAACACGCGCATCAAGTGGACGATGTCGAGCGGCGATACGCTCGATCCTCCGCAGGCCGCGACGCATGCCGACTGGGACAACGCAGAATGCATGCGTGCCTTCGGAGCGCTGCCGCGTCCAGATGCAGTATGGGTGAGCAATGTGGGCGGCGAACGGATCGGCACGATCGTGCGGGATTGCAGCCGCGCCTGCTGGGGGCTCGAACCGAATTTCGCGCAATCGACGCGCGAAGCGGCGGGCGTTCGCAATGCTTACACGGATGTCTGGAAGCTCGGCGTCGATCGCTGGTTGTCGATGATTGCCGCCTATGCGGAATATCGGTGTGCGGTGTGCATCGTCAGCATCGGCACTGCAGCGACGTTCGATGCGGTGGATGACGGCGGACAACATCTCGGCGGACTCATCATCCCTGGGCCGCAGCTCATGGTGAGCAGTCTGTTGGAGAATACGAGCGGCATTGCGGTGCGAGCAGCGAGCGGATCGACGGGCGAGGACCTGTTCGCCGACAACACGCTGGGCGCGATTCAACAAGGCGCAGTACATGCAGTAGCTGCGCTAGCCGAACGCATGGTGGAGCGCGTATCGACCAGGCTCGGCCATCCGCCTCAACTCGTATTCACGGGCGGGGCAAGCTCGAATGTGGTGCCGCTGATCCGCTGTCCGCATGTCGTGAGGGCGGATCTCGTATTGAGAGGGCTGGCGATTCTCGCGCGAAGCGAAGGCCGTAGCGCGTAACCCCGCGCCACGGTGTCGGTGCGCGGAGTCAGTCAGCCCGGCGAATGACCGTCGCTTAGAATACGAAGCATCGGTGGATTGGCGCAGAGGTGCTCATGTTCCACAAGAGCCATATGCTCGCCGTCGCATTGCTCGTTGGCGCATCGACGGCGTCGGCCGCGGATGTCAACGCCGGACGCGCCGTCGCCCAGGCAAAATGCGGTCAATGTCATACAGCTAAGGACTGGGAAGGGGAAAGCGCCGCCTCGCTCGAGGACATCATTCGGGATATCGTCGCCGTAAAGGTCAAACACCGGACCAAGATCGAGCTTACGCCTGCAGAGATCGCCGACGTTGCGGCTTATTGGGCCGCAGGGAAGAGTTGAGAATCGATAGTGGATAGTTGACAGTTGATGGCGAAGCACGCGTACGTGCTGAAATTGACAATTGACAACGGCAGCAACAGGCCTGCCTCACGATGCACGAGTCACGGATCACGAATCACGACGCATGCGCACCCTGTCCCTCCTGCTGATCCTGTGTAACGCACTGTTCTTCGTGTGGTCGCAGCTCATCGACGTGCGCATCAATCCGCTGGATCGAACGCCGCCGGCGCGGGCAAATCCTCCGCCTCGTATCGTCCTCGCGCGGGAGTTGCCGAAAGAGTCGCAGGCTGCCGGCGAGGCGCCCAGCGCACAGCCTGCCGTCGCATCGGCGCGTCGGGCCGACGGCGAATCTTTCGGATGCACGAGCGTGGGTCCTTTCGCGAATCTTTCCGAGGCGGCGCAGGCGCAGGCGGCTTTGACGGCTGCCGGGTTCTCTCCGCGGCAACGTCTCGAACAGGGCGAGTTGTGGGTCGGCTACTGGGTCAGCGTTCAGAACTTTCCGAACCGCGACGCGGCCGAAGAGGCGCTGCAACGCTTGGCCGATGCGGGAATCACCGATGTCTATTTGATGCCGAGCTCGGAGCCGGGCAATGTTCTCTCGCTCGGCGTGTTCTCCGATTTTCAGCGTGCCCAGCGCCGGCTCGAGGAGGCGCGTCGCCTTGGGTTGCAGCCGCAAATCGACGATCGCAAACGTGCCGGTACCGTGTACTGGATCGACGCCGATCTCAACCGCCCAGGACAGGCGATCGATACCAGCATTTTCCAGACCGATCCGCGCAAGATCATGCGCCTCGAGCTGAAAGCCTGCCCGGAAGAATCGGGAACCGGATCGCAAGGCGGCTGAACGTGCGTCCGCCCGCCGCAGCGACTACAATGGCGCCCCCGCGGCGTCGGACCCCCCAAGCGGTCGGACACGTCGTGCGGCACCGAGGCATGGATTTCGCCGCTTTAGCTCAGTTGGTAGAGCAACCGCCTTGTAAGCGGTAGGTCGTCTGTTCGAGTCAGACAAGCGGCACCACTTTCCGAGACTAGAAGGGCAGCTTGCCGAGCTGCCCTTCCAGAACCTATCTCAAAACTATTGCACGCACGCAGGAAACCCCGCCGAGTGGTGCTCGGATTCCTCATGCATTTCCCACATACCTGCGAATCCTGCGCCCCTCAAAACGCGACCTGCGGCCGCTCATTACGTTTTGAGATAGGTTCTAGTTTCTGGCGCTCTCTAGGCGGCGCCCGCCGCTAGCGTTTGTGCGAGCTGTTCGGCATGAACGCGCAGCTCGCCGACTGCCGTCGCTTCCCAATGCGTCGCGCGCAGCATGGGGCCGAGATAGAACAGATGCGGTCCCGGCCACCCGTCGGCATCGACGACAGCACCGTTCGGGCCCGTGCGCACGCCCAGATTGTGCGGATCGGGAACGCACAGGCCCGAGCGCAACAGGCTACGCCACAACGGCTCTGGAGAGCGGGCGATCGCGTAATCCGGGCCGGTGCAATTGATGACGCGATCGAATTCGACCGAACGCAGCCGCTCCGATCCACGGACTTTCCATGTCACCCGAATGCGCTCGCCGGCAGGTTCCATGCGTTCGATGCGTCCTGCTGCGACCGACAAACGCTGCTGGGTGCGCAACCGTTCGAATTGTTGCAACGTGACCGATGGCAGGCGATGCCGATGGATGTCCCAGTACGTGCGCAGATGTCGCAGAAAGCGGCGTTGATCTCGTTCGCTCAAGCGTTGCCAGAGCGTGGGTGCCATGTTTCTCACGAACGTGATGGCTTCGCGCCAATCGCCGCCGCTCTGCTCGGCTTCCCGCGCGAGCAACCGAACGGAGCTCGTTAGTCGGCGCAAAGAGGTGGCAGCTGCGAGCAGCAGCGAGTGGCCGTCGCCTTTGAAAGCATCGGGCCGAAACGCCGTTTGTTGCGGCGGAATCAGTCCGTGTCGCGACAGCATGCAAAGATTCGGCGCGCCCTTCGGCGATGCTGCTGCCATGGTGACCATGTCGGCCGCCGTCAATCCGGTGCCGATCAACAAGACGTTCTCGTTAGACGAGAACGTCGGATCGGCCCGATACGGATCGGCGATGTACGCAGGATGATCGGTGACATCGCGCGCAGCAGCGAGCTGAGCTGGAGGCGGATTGCCCAACGCGAGTACGACCTCGTCGCTGGTGATGCAACGTCCATCGGCGAGCGCGACTTGCAGCGGCAGCCTTCGGTCGACTCGCCGCACCTCGATGACTTCGCCTTGCCAAGTCTCGAGGCATACATTGCTGGGAGCGCTCAAACGGGCGGCGATCAGGCGCTCTTCCAAATACTCCCCATACATTGCACGGGGCAGGAAATCCTCACCCTGTGCGTCCGGGATTCGGCGTTGGGCAAAGCGCAGGAATTCGAGCGGCGACTTGGAGCATGCGGACATTCGCGATGCCGGCACATTGAGCAGGAACGGATGACGCCGCTGTGCGTAGGCGACGCCGCGGCCGATCGCTCCGCTGCGCTCGATCAAGATGATGCGCGTCGGTCCTCGCCATGTCTGTCTGAGCAGATGCGAGGCGAGTGCGGTGCCGGAGAAGCCGCCGCCGATGATCGTGATCGTGCGAAGTAGGGACAAGTTGTTGGAATCGGGATCGGATGCTGGAAGTTGAGAGACGCGCGCAGTCGGCGGACCTGCACGTTGCGCGCCGATGTGCGGCTACCGACGGACTGTCTTACGGTGCGCCGATTCGGTGAAGGATCGCGCTGTCGGCGAGATGTTTTTGTGCCTTCGCCCAGCCGCCGAGAGTACGACCGCCGGCAAAGCCTGGCGCGAAACGAACGTCATGCATACCGTTCAGCGTCAGACACACGCAGCGGAAGATCCAAGCCTTCGTCGCATCGAGCTTGCCAGTCGTCGCACCGCGGATCGTGTTCATGAATTTGCCTACCGAGTCGAACCGAGATCGTCTGGAAGCCATCGTAGCCATCGCCCAGTCAGGGTTCAGTCGATCGGCGGTGACAAAAGGGTTATGCGAAAAAGGGAAGGGTGATAGTTAGGTAATCCGGCGGAAGTTGATCATTGGCGGTCGACAGTCGATAGTTGGTAACGTCCTTCAAGTCGCCAGGATCCAGAATGACCGGTGGATCGTCCCGTACCGCAGCGGACAGTCGAGAGACGCGTATATCGATCCATGTGGTCACCGAAGAAAATGCTTTTCTTCTCGACAGTGTGGACGACGAGGTCTTCGACCACGAGGTTCAGCCAGCCCTTCTCCAAGCCTTTCTCTCGAACCCGGCGAACGTCCTGATCGTCGCGGTGGTTGAGGATACGGTCATCGGCATGGCCTCCGGCATCGCCTATGTGCACCCCGACAAACCCCTGCAACTCTTTGTGAACGAGCTCGCGGTCTCTCCGAGCTTTCGTCGTCAGGGGATTGGAAAGAAGTTGTTCGCTGCTCTGCTTCAGCGCGGTAAGGAGCTTGGCTGCCGCGAGGCGTGGGTCGCTACGGAGGTCGATAACGTCGCCGCTCGTGCTTTGTACGCGACCAACGGCGGCAAAGAAGACGCCGACCGTGCAGTCGTCTATACCTATCGCCTCGAGAATCGAGACGCATAGGCAGCGACGAATCTTTGCCCGACTGTTACCTGCCGCTTATCGCGGATTCAACAAATACCCCGTATACGATCCCGGACGTCGAGAGTCGGTGCCTTGGGCGATGATCTGGCCGCGGTTATTGATTTCGCGCGCTTCCAATAACCTAACGAAGGGGCGCAATGGATCGTCTTCGGAGATCAAGCTGTTGAGGTCGTGAGCAACATCGTCGATCCAGATCACGGCGACGAATCGCGATGTTCCGCTGCGTCCGACGACATCTCCGCGATCGTTGAGACCGTATGCGCTGGCCGCTCTGTCGTTTGCCGAGAGCGGCTTCAGCTCGCGCATCTGTCCGCTTTCCCAGAGAAATGTTCGATCGTAGCTCTCGCTTCCGTCCGTCGGCAGAAAGTGGCTCGTGCCAATGACCTGTCCTGCTTCGTTGATGTCGAAAGCCTGGCTCGTTGGCGAGCCGGGAAGCGTGCCGAGCAGGGTCACAGCACCGGCACGATAGAGGGATGCCTGCGGACGTGCATCGACATACGAAAATCCGACCACGTCGCCGGCGTCGTTGATGTTCCAGGGGTTGGCGAGCTCGGTAAGCTCGGTGATGTGCCCGGCTTGCCACACGACGGCCACGCCGAACGCTTCAGCGCCTTGCGTTCGGTGCAAGTAGCCGACGACTTGACCCGCATCGTTGATGCCATAGGCATCGGCCAGTCCGATCGGTTTCATGTGACCGTTTCGCCATACGAAGGCCGGTTGCGCATCCGGTCCTGGATAGCTCCAGCCTACGATTTCTTCGGCGTCGTTGATGCCCTGCGACCGAGAGTCGCGCACGAGCGGATCGAAGGCGCCGAGATCTTCGAGCCGTCCGTCTCGCCATGCGAATGCGAAAGAACCCTGCCGAGAGTACTCGTCTTGCGGATTGAGGGCTCTGACGATCTCGCCGACGACTGTGCCGTTCTCGTTCAAGTCGTTGAGCAGCGTGAATGCTTCGTCGGTGCCGTCGCCGATCGCCACGATCTCATAGATCGGCGTATCGTCGACTGCGGTAGTCGTTGCACAGCTTTCTTCGCTATGCGGCGATTCGTTGCCGGCAGCATCGGAGGCGACGACCGAATAGCAATACCGTGCGTTCGGTTCGAGCTCGGAATCCACATGGCTCGTGCCCACGACTCTTGCGATCTGCACGTCTGCGCGATAGACGACGTAACTCGTCACACCGACATTGTCGGTCGACGGTTGCCACGACAAGGAGATCTCGTGTGCGGACGTCGCATTCGCGATCACGCCGGCGGGTGTCGTTGGCGGTTGCGTGTCTGATCCGGCGCCGATTGTGTTCGCGTTGCTCGAAGCGGGGCTCGCCTCTGGTTCTCCGCTGCCTCCACTGCATCCGACGGCGAATCCGCATACGGCGATGACGGACAGGAGTCGAGCGTCAATCGCGCATCTTCGGTACTGCTGCATACGAACCCCATCCGCCGCATCGTTGTGTGTAGGAAGAGCTTTGTCGACCCGTAGTCCAACGTGCGCGTGGAATGGTGAGTTCCGTTGCGGACGATTAGGGTAGTAGGGAAGGGACTTTCGAGCTACTCAGTGAAGAAAAGGGAAAGGGGAAAAGGGAAAAGGGAAGCGACGGCGTCGCTCAGCTACTCACCACTCACAACTCACCAAGGCAAAAAGGGAAAGGGCGCGTGAGTCAATTGATAATTGACAGCAACCAGCCTGCCTCACGAATTACGAGTATTCCCCGCCCAGTACGCCTCTCAACAAGCGAGAGGGAATTCGAATCGAATCATCCGAGTTCGTACGAGACGAGCGTTCGGGATGCCAGAACAGCTCCAGGCCACTCGGAATTCGGACGGGATGCGCGAGCTGGGACGTAGAAATCTCGCGCGCGATATGGAGTGCCTGGACGACGGTCTCCATTTCGTATGGTTTGATGATGCAGCCGAGCGCGAGTTTTCGCGCGTGTTCCGCCTGTTCGACATCGTCGCAAATGATCCATGCCGGCACCGACAGCTTTTCGACGAGGGCAGCGGTTTCCATGCCGGTCTCTTGCGCAGACAAGAGCGCACAATCGATCCAACGGTCTCGCCCGGCGGCGAGCGCATCGTCGGCTGTCGCTACTGGCCCGATCACCGTATAGCCAGCATGACGGAGCTCCGTCTCGAGCATGAGTCCGACGATGGCTTCAGGTTCGAGGATGAGTACAACCTGGCTCACGCAGTTCTAATCCATCTTGTGCAGCGCAAGTTCCGATCGCGCCACGCGAACATCAATTTGCGCCAGGCGGGCAAAAAGTCGAGTTTTTTTGCGAACGAAGCAGCGCAGCGCCAAAGGCGCACGGTTCGCCAAGTCCCTGACGGCTCAAGTCAACAAGGCAAGCAGTGCGCACCATGCCACTGCGCCGGCTAGCACGCCGCGAATGATTCCACGTGCCGGATCCAGCAGTTCGTCGTGCCCTTCGATCGGACGCTTGGCCATCTCGATGTTCTGTTCTCGAAGCCGAGCAAGATGGCGAAACATGCTCATGCGATTCGCAACTGCGGGCCGTCCTGTCGAAGAAATCCTGGTCGATCGCATGCTCATATCCGGCGCAGATCGCGACATCGAGATCTGCAGGAAGCTCCAAAACGAAACTCCCAGCGTGTAAATGTGTTCCGAAGGCCGGACCGTGGACTTCGGCTATCGCGGTCGCTTGGCTGCGGAGCCGGACGCTTTTCTCAAGAAAGCTGAAGGCGAATCGCGTCGGTATCTAGAATCGCTTACGCTGAAAGCGACGACCTAACCAATAAGGGGAGATCATGTCCAACCGCTATTCGCGTCGGCAAGTTTTGGGGGGCAGCTTGGGCGTCGGAGCGGCGCTGGCGACCGGGATGCTGAGCCCGCGTAGAGCGTTCGCGACATCTGGACCGATCGCCAAGACGGCCTACGGCCAAGTTCGCGGCTACGAGAACGAAGGTGTTTACGTCTTCAAAGGCATTCCGTACGGAGCGTCGACGGGCGGCGCAAATCGGTTCATGCCCCCCAAGCCGCCGCAGTCGTGGACGGGCGTGCGCGATGCGCTCGATTACGGGCTCAGCACGCCGCAGAGCGATCCGACTGCACAACGCCGAACGAGCGCTACGAGCGCCCTCATCGGCGAGCTGAGCGATCGCCCCGAAGGCGAAGACTGTCTCGTGCTCAATATCTGGACTCGAGGACTCGCCGACGGCGGCAAGCGGCCGGTGATGTTCTGGATTCACGGCGGCGGATTTCAGGCCGGCTCGGGCTCTTCACCCGGCTACGACGGCACGAATCTGTGCAAGCGCGGCGACGTCGTCGTCGTGACGATCAATCACCGACTCAACATCATGGGGTTCTTGTATCTCGGCGAGTTGGGCGGTGAGGAATTTGCGAACACGGGCAATGTCGGCATGCTCGATATCGTGCAGGCGCTCAAGTGGGTGCGCGAGAACATCGAGAATTTCGGCGGCGATCCGAATCGCGTGATGATCTTCGGCGAATCGGGCGGCGGCCGGAAAGTCGGCACGTTGCTCGGGATGCCCGACGCGAAAGGGCTATTTCATGCCGCGGTCATTCAAAGCGGTCCGTCCATCAAGAACATCACGCGTGAGGATGCGACGTTCGCGGCGCGCGCCGTATTGGACGAGCTGCAAATCCCGCACAACGAATTTCGCAAGCTTCAGGAAGTGCCGCTCGACAAGCTGATGCCAGCTTATTTCCGAGCCAGCGCCAAGCATCGGTTCAACCACACGACGACCGGATTCGCGCCGGTGGTCGACGGGCGTGTGTTGCCGCAGCACATTTTCCATCCGACCGCATCGCCGGTGATGCCGGAGGTGCCGGTCATCGTCGGCACGAATCGTACGGAATTGACGCTTCAGCTGGTCGGCGATGCTGAAGCGTTCAAGCTCGACGAAGAAGGTTTGAAGCGACGAGCCGCCGAGGTCTTCGGCGATAAAGCCGACAGTCTCATTGCAACGTATCGGCGGGCCGAGCCGAAGGCATCGCCTTCGGAGCTGTTCTTCCTCCTGGTGAGCGACCTGCGTTACTGCGCGCCGCTCATGAAGATCGCGGAGCGCCGAGCCGCGCTCGGCGGTGCGCCGGTGTATCACTACTACTTCACGTGGCAGACGCCGGTGCTAGGCGGGCGCCTGATGTCGCCGCACGCGCTCGAGATCGCGTTCGTGTTCGACAACACGGAGAGATCGGCTCGGTTCACCGGAGGCGGGCCGCGTCCCGCAGCGCTCGCCGACAAGATGAGCGATGCGTGGATTGCGTTCGCGCGCACCGGCTCGCCGGATACACCGAAGCTGCCGAAATGGACGCCCTACGACGCGAAGACGCGGGCGACGATGGTGTTCGACGATCGCAGCGAGGTCGTGAGCGATCCAGCCAAGGAACGCAGGATTGCGATGCAGGAATTCATGGGGCTGACTTAGTCCGCGCGAAAACCCGGCGGCGCGCGCCGATCCCGACGATCGGCCTGCGCCGCCAGCTGCTCTTTCGGCAGGATCCGCTGCCGCCTTTCAATCTTCTTCGACGGAAGCGCGTCTGCTGAGCCGATAGGCGCGCGGCGATTGTCCCGTGCTGCGCGTGAAGAACCGCGAGAAATACGCTGGATCGGGAAAGCCGCACGATTCGGCGATCAATGCGACGCTCATGTTCGTGTACAGAAGGCTGCGTTTCGCCTCGAGCAGTCGGCGTGCATTCAACAACGCCAGCGGCGAGCTCCCCGTCGTGCGCACGCATGCCACACGCAGCCGTTCCTGGCTGATGCACAACTTTCTCGCGTAGTCCGCGATGCCCCACTGAGACCGATAGTTCGTCTCGACGAGCGCTCGGAATTTCGAGGCCAGGACCGCATCTGCATTCGGCGGCCGAGCGGGCTGCGGCGAAAGCTCCATCATTCGGCGCAGGACCGCGACGGCGATCATCGTCAGCCACGATTCTGCCGCGGCGCGACGTGCCGGCAGATGTCCGTGGAATTCGTCGACCAAGGATTCGAACAGCGCATTGATCGGCGCAATGGGGCCGGCGATCGGAATGACTCTTGCTTCGGCGAAGACCGGTCGCAGCGCGTCGTAATCGCGGGCGATTCGCGCAACCAGGACGCCCGAGGCTGTGACGATCCAACCGTCGGTGCCCGGCTTGAAATCGAAGCCATGCACGGACGACGGCGGCACGTTGATCAACGCATTGCTCGAGAATGCGTGCTGTGCGCCTTCGACATGGAAGATGCCGCCGCCTTTCAGCACGAGCAGCAGATGGTACAGATCGCGATGCGAATGCGGCCGGATCGTCCAATTGTGACGCCGGCTGCGTTCGGCGATCGACTCGACGTGCAGGAAACGCTCGTCGACGTCCTGCGTCGTTTCTCCGTACAGGAAATATTGCGGGATCGCGCGGCGTGACATGGGATCGAAAGCCGAATTCGTGGGGAGAGAAACCTACCCCCTCGGTTGGGAAAAGTCCAAGAATTCCTGGCTTTTTTCTATCGTCACCCGACTCGTCGCGGGAGAGGATCGTGCCGAATTTTCGCCACTCGTCTCGATACGATGAAAACCCAGGTTGCCATTGTCGGTGCCGGTCCGGCCGGCCTCTTGCTCGGTCAGTTGCTTCACAATGAGGGCATCGATGCCGTCATCCTCGAACAGCGGACACCCGAATATGTGCTCGGACGCATCCGTGCCGGCGTGCTGGAGCAAGGCACGGTGCAAATCCTGGAGCACGCCGGCGTGGCGGATCGATTGCACCGCGAATCCTTGACTCACGAAGGCGTCGAGATCGGGTTTCGCGGCAAACGGCAGCGCATCAATTTCAAGGAGTTCGTCGGTAAGCCCGTCATCGTCTACGGTCAGACCGAGATCACGCGCGATCTCATGGAGGCGCGCAGCAAGAGCGGCGCTGTCTCGTACTACGAGGCGGAGTCGGTCACTCTGCACGACGTCACGGACCGTCCGAAGGTCACGTTCGTGCAGCATGGCAAGCAGCACGAGTTGGAGTGCGATTTCATTGCTGGTTGCGACGGTTACCATGGTGTCAGCCGGCGCACGATTCCGGCCGACAAGCTGACCGTCTACGAGCGTACCTATCCGTTCGGCTGGCTCGGGCTGCTAGCGGACGTTCCGCCGGCTTGGGATGAGCTCATCTATACGAATTCGGAGCGCGGCTTTGCGCTCGCCAGCATGCGTTCGCTGACGCGTGTCCGCTGCTACGTGCAATGCTCGCTCGACGATCGCGTCGAGAACTGGAGCGACGAGCGTTTCTGGGAGGAATTCAAGCTGCGCATCGGCGAGGACGTCGCCGCACGCATGACGACGGGTCCGTCGCTAGAGAAGAGCATCGCGCCGCTGCGCAGCTTCGTTGCGGAGCCGTTGCGCTACGGCAAGTTGTTCCTCGCAGGCGATGCCGCGCACATCGTGCCGCCGACCGGTGCGAAAGGTTTGAATCTCGCAGCAAGCGATGTCTTCTACCTGTACGAGGCATTTCGCGACTTCTACAAACAAGGCACGGAGCGCGGTCTCGACGGTTACTCGGCGCGCGCCTTGCGCCGCATCTGGAATGCAGTGCGATTCTCGTGGTGGATGACGACGCAGCTCCACCACTTCCCGGGTCAGGACGAGTTCACGAATCGCATTCAGGAGACGGAGCTGAACTATCTCTTCAGTTCGCCCGCCGCGCAAAAGGTGCTCGCGGAGAATTACGTCGGTTTGCCGCTGTAGGCTGCTGGGGAAGCGGGAGCGGAAAGGGAAAGGGGAAAAGGGAAAGGGGAAAAGGGAGGTGCGGCGCGATCGCGCCGGCGAGTCGCGAGTCACTTGTCACGGACCACGGCGGAACCGACCGTCGTGTTGAAACGTCCCGAATGCGTTGTCAGGCGCTCGGGACTGTCATGAAGTTGCGGACGTTCGGATTCGTTGCCGGGACTGTGTTGTTGTCTGCGTGCGGCGGGGAACGCACGGAGTCGAGCGTCACTTCGCCCGGTCGCGAGGAAACTGCCAAGACAAAGGCATTGGAAGCCGGCGCGGATCTATTGCAGGGCAAGGCGCCGCTGCGCGCGCTCGATGCCTATCTCGACGGTTTTCATTTCTACAGCGGCAGCCCGCAGCGCCAGGTCGAGGCGCATCACTACTGCGGGCATCTCAACGAAGAACTGATCCAGTGCGTGATTTTCGACGGCAATTCGGCGAACGCGAAGCTCATGGGCATCGAGTACATCATCTCGCGCGCATTGTTCGAACAGTTGCCGCAGCAGGAGAAACATCTCTGGCACAGTCACGTTCACGAGGTGCGCTCGGGCACGTTGATCGCACCGGGCATTCCCCAGGTTGCCGAGCACGCACTGATGGAAAAGCTTGCGGGCACGTACGGCAAGACATGGCACACCTGGCACATGCTCGGGACGAACGAGAACGATCCGGCAGGTTTGGGTCTGCCGACCGGGATTCCGATGTTGATGATGGCATTTACGGAGGCGCTCGAAGCCGATCCGGAAATGGTGGCCGAGCGCGATCGGCGCTTTGAAGTGTCGAGCGCGGAAAAGCGCGACGCGCGAAGCGACATCCGATACGCCGACGTCGATCCCGATGCCGACGCTTGGCAGAAGGGTATGGTGCCGCAACTGAAGCTCGAGATCGAGCAAACCCAATGAGGTTACGCGCTGCGTTCAAAGAGGCAGCTTTGCGACGAAGGCGATGCGCAGCGAAATTTACTGCTTGATCGCCTACGGTTTCTATCCCGGATGGCTCGTCGCTGGCGGAATCGATTATTTGTGCCATCGCCGCAGCGATATCGAGCACACGTCGGGGCGGGTCGAAGGTCTGTTCCATGTCGCCCAATTCGCAACGATGGCGATCGTCGTGCTCGGTATCGCGCTGTTCGCGCCGTCGCGCACGTTGTTCATTCTCGTGACGGTTGCAGGCGTCGTACACACCGTGCTTTCGTATGCGGACGTGCGCTATACGCAGCCGCGGCGACACATCTCGCCGCTCGAACAGCACGCGCATGGCTTCATGGACGTATTGCCGCTGGCGGCAATCGCCAGCTGGATCGTCATCGAGTGGTCGAACGCGGACGGTGTCTGGCGCATCGCGCTTCGCGATCCCGCATTGCGGCCGTTCAAGCTTGTCGCCGTGCTGTTCGGTATTTTCGTCTTTGGTGGCGTACCGGTGCTGGAAGAGTTCTGGCGGACGCTACGCGTCGCGACCCGCGTTCGGCATCAAACGGGTTTTGCAACCATCAAGTAGAACACGACGACGAGTGCGCCGAAGGCGACGACACCGAGCGCCGTCCAAAGCTTCAAATACGCCCAATACTTGGGCGGCAACGGACTGTTCGATGCGGCAGCAACTCGTGCCATGTCGCGCATCTTGATCTGCATCCATACGACCGGTAGCCACGCCGCGCCGGCAACGAAGTACAGCACGATCGACCAGAGAATCCAGGCGCTCGCGAGCGGGTAGCCCATCAAGTGGATGAGATACAGACCGGTGAGCGGCTGAATGACGATCGTTGTCGTCGTGAAGACCCAATCGGCGATGACGACGAGGCGAACGACGCTTGCTACGGCATGCGCATCACGCGTCAGGCTCGTGAACAGCATGTAATACGCAGAGCCGATGCCGGTGCCGAACAGCACCGTCGACGACAGGATGTGCACCGTCTTTACGATGAGGTATTCCACGACGGTCTCTCGAGCTCGTACAGCATGTACAACGCGATCAGCATCGGGAGGTTCTTGAGAATCGGCCCATACGGATGCAGCCAGAATTCCGGAAGCTTGAGCGTGATGATGGCGGTATACGTCAGGATCAATGCGATCTGCGCGAGCCATAGCCAACGTCGCCGGCGCACGATGAGTGTGGCAACGCCGAGCAACAAATCGAGCATGGCCGCGCCGTATAAGAGCACGGGCGCGAGACTGGCAGGCACGCCTGTCCGATACAGCAGTTCGTAGCTTGCTTCGCGCGGATACAAGCCGAGCGATACGACGCCGGTCCACAGCCATACGAGGGCGATGCCGATACGAAGCAGCGGCAACAGCCAACCGAGCTGCGCCGCACGTGCAATATGTGCACGTGTTTCCCGTGATACGAACTCTCTGACGTCGCGTGGCGGCCTGCCGAGTAATCGAGTCGTAACCGATGCATCGGCGACGTTGCCGGCCTCGAGCATCGCGAGCGTTTCGCGATCCAGGAGGGAACGGGAGGACATCTCGGCGATGCCTGCGCCGAGGCGCATCAGAAACATCGGCACGTGAAGCACGTGTCCGCGACCAAGACCCATCGAAGCGCGCAGCGCGAGCAGTAGTTCTTTGAAGAACATCTCTCGAGGTCCGACGAGCGCGATCCGTCTGCGCATTTCGGAAAGCTCGCACAAGGCCGCGATGGCGGCGCAAACGTCATCGACATGTATTGGCTGAACGCGCTGCTCGCCTCGGCCCGGGACGCCGATCACCGGAAGCGAGGCCAGCATCGTAAACAAGCGCGCGCTCGTTCCGCCTTCGCCATAAACGATCGACGGTTGCACGATCGTCCAGTCGAGCGGCAGCGAGGCAAGGAATTCGTCGGCGGCGTGCTTGCTCCGGAAATAACCGCTTCGACCGTTGGCGGCACCGAGTGCGGAAATCTGAATCACGCGTTTGACGCCTGCCTGCACGCAGGCTTCGAACAGCGCTTGCGGCGCGCGCGTATGCACCGAGTCGAAGGTCTGCGAGCCGCTTTCGCGAAGGATGCCGACGGCATTGATCACGACATCGACGCCGCGAAGCCTCGGCACCCACGCTTCCGGTTGTAGATCGCGCGTGAAATCGCCGCGAATCATGTCCGGACCGCTCGCCGACCGGCTGACGCCGATCACGCGATGACCCGCTTTGCGCAGAGCAAGCGCGAGATTGCGCCCGATGAAGCCCGTGATGCCGGTGAGGAGAATGTTCATGGCGAAGAGGCTACAGGCGACAGTCGGCCGCGGAGCGCAATGGAGCGAGAAACGCGGCGCTTGCTATGCAGCCTACAGTCTACGGTCCACAGCACTGACGTATGGAACTGTGCCCGCGCTGGAAGACGTTTCTTTGTACATGAACAACGCAATGCAGAACATCGGTCGTGTGCTCCGAGATGCCGCGGTATCGGGCTCGGCGGCATCGATTCTATCGACGGTCGTTCTATCCGCAGCTAGCAAACATGCGGAGGATAGCGCGGCGGGGGCATTGAATGGACCGAGCCAGTGGGTTTGGGGCGAGCGGCAAGCGTATACGCGTCGAGCGACGCTCAGGCATACGGCGGTGGGCTATGCGATCCATCACGCCATGTCGATTTTCTGGGCGACGTTCTACGAGGCTGCATTCGGCCGCGTTCGACGCTCGCGCGCGAGAGTGTCTACGCCGCAAATTCTCGGCGAAGCGACGGCCATGACTGCAATCGCGTTCTTCGTCGACTATGTGGTCACGCCTCGGCGATTCCGCCCTGGGTTTCGTAAACACATCGGTCGCGGCGCGCTCGTCGCCAATTACGCAGCGTTTGCGCTTGGTCTGGCACTTACGAGCGTGGTGCGGAGGGGAAGGAAAAGGGAATGAGGGAAGAAGGGAAGAAGGGAAGAAGGGAAGGGGCGCTGTGCGCCCAGCCACTCACTATTCACCATTCACCAAGGCAAGGAAAAAGGGAAAAGGGAAAAGGGAAAAGGCTACGAGCCTGCCGCGAATCACTTACTCTTCTTCTTCGCCAACTTGCCGCAGCGTTCATTGAGCCGCTCGACCATTTCGCGAAGTGCGATGTGCGCTTCGTCGATCGTGCCTTGGCGCAATCCGGTAATGACGTTCTCGGCGTTCGGTCCTTGCGAGATCACGTATCTCACCCATTGAGCGGAGCCGTTCGTCGGATCCGCAGTCGGGACGATGGAATCGATTTGAAAGCTCGTCTCGAGGATGGCTGAATCGGCGGAATCGGTGCTCATGGTCTTACCTCACTCTTTGCCGCCAAGCGGCGCTTTTGCTCATCGTGAACTTCACCGATGGAAAGCGCTGTGTCGTTCGCAATGACCGGAACGAGCCGATGATGCGGATCGACGGGCAGGCGAAGCTCGTGAAAGCTTTCCCAGAGAGATATTCGTTCGGCTGATGGTGTCTCGGGAGCGCGTAGGGCGGCAATGCGCGATTTGCGCAGCTCAGCCTTCGCTTCCATGGCGCGCAGTGCTGCTGCGCGTCGATCTTGGTATTCGGCGCCGAGGCCGAAGTCGCCGCCGGTTTTCCGGTTGGACGACATGATGAAGTGACTTTTGCGGAGAGATGCGCCGCACGCCAACGGCGTGCGGCGCACTTCGATTACCAGCGACGACCGCCGCCGCCACGAGGCTTGTCTTGCGCCTCGTTGACCTTGAGAGGGCGGCCGCCCATGTTCTGGCCGTTCAGGTTCTGAATGGCGCGGGCAGCATCTGCACGCGGCATCTCGACGAACCCGAAGCCGCGAGGACGACCGGTTTCGCGATCCGTGATCAAAGCCACGGAATCGACGGTGCCGTGCTGTGCGAACAGCTCGCGAACCGCATTCTCATCGGCCGTAAAGGGCAGGTTGCCCACATAAATCTTGCTCATTGTTACAAACTCTCGAAATGGCGCGAGGCGAGATCGCCTTTGAATGCGCCTGTAAAACATGACGGCCTGGAAGCCGTCTCCATGCGGTTCGAAACGATCGGTTTTAGGTTCGGATTGGCCGGTGGGGCGCGAGTGCGCTTGGCCAAGGAAAGAAAAAGGAAAGTCGCGAGCCGAGACGCACTATACGCGGTATCCCCGATCTTTGCTTGCCTTTTTTCGGGCGCACCCTCATTTGCCGGAAAGGGCGGGCGAACGAGGACAATGACGCGCCTATCTCCCCCTCCAATAGGCCGACCCGACATTCGTCGCCCGCCCGACTTGCCGACAACAGGGTAACTGTAGTTATATACAGTCCTTCATCAGCATCAACCGTGGAGGGCGGACTTCCATGTTCATCGACCCTGTCCAATTGATCGACGAGACGATCGATCGTCTTCAAACGTTGGCGGCACATTTCGAGGACGAAACAGGGGCCGGCTTGCCGGCGGCAGCCACGCTGAGCCCGGAAGCGCGCCGGTGCAAGGAAGCGCTGATGACGATCAACGTGCTGATCCCCAAGCTACGCGCAGCTCGTTTGGCGCAGCCGCAATTCAACTCGCGCCAGCAACGGATGTGCTTGAGCTGCGAGGATTGATTTGCATCCGAACCGCAGACCAGGGATGCGGCTGGCTTTCGGGTGCACACCGCCTGAGGCCGGCTGCTCGCGGCCATGCCTGCAAAGCGCCCTCCATTACCCGGCACATTGGCCTATCTCGGCGAATCCGGCCGTCAGGTCTACGTGCGTTGCCGCAAATGCGGGCACTACAAGGCGATCGAGTGCTACGACTTCGCACAGCGCTTCGGCTGGGCATCGCAGGCGCACGTCATTGCTCGGCGATTGCGATGCTCGCGATGCAAAGCGAAACAAGCGGAGTTCACGACCGAGGATTTGCGATCCAGTCGCGCGGTGTGTCCGAGATGTTTGCGGCCCTTGAGATGAGGGGCTGAAATAAGGGACTGAAGGCTGAAGACTAAAGACCGAAGGCTGAAGGCTGAAGGTAGAGCGCGCGTTCGCGCGCAAAGTGCTGTGCACGACGCTATTCACGAATCACGACTTCCGTCCAGCACATTGCTGTCGCCTGTTCTAAGCGCAGCGCTTCAGTGCGTCATCGCATACACGACGTAATTGACGGCGTACTTATAAGCGAGGTTCGTGTATTGAAGGGCGTACTCGGGCGTGTCCGCATGCTCCCAGGCATCGCCCAAATCCATGTTGAAATTGATGATGACCATCAAGCGGCCTTGGTCGTCGTAAATGCCGCGCCAATGCGGCGTATATCCGTCGCGTTCGTAGGTCACACCGCGAAACAGAACGCCGATGCTCGGGATCTGAATTCGATCGTCCAGCTCGTGCACGATGTTGAATAGCGGATCGGTATCCGGAATGTCGACGACCGTGCGATCCGGGAAGACCTTGCGCATGCTCTCCATGAAGTTGGCCCATTCCGCGGTGCCGTGGAAGTCGTCCACGACCAGCGTGCCGCCGCGCAGTAGGTAGTCGCGCAAACGCTCCGCTTCTACGTCATCCAGATACCAGTAGCCGACTTCCACCGCGTAGAGCAGCGGATACTCGAACAAATGTTCGTCGCGAAGTGTGAGGTAACGATTTTCCTCGGAAACGTCGATGCGGCTCAGACGGCGCAATCCGCCGATCAAGTGCATCTCTGCTTCCGGCCAGTCGGTGAGCCAGGTCTGTCGGCGGCCGAAACCGACGTCGGTGTAGGCGAGGCGGACGAAATGGAATTCATGGCCGTCGCGCGGCGGGGGCTGGCCGCCGCCCCCGTTGGGGTCGGAATCCGCGCGCAGGGTTGCCGCCGCCACTGCGACAAATGCGAGAACGGCCCAGCGGGGCAATGACCGCATGCGGTTCACCGGCAAGCTTCGATGCGACAGGCTGAGCTTGAGTTCGGCGGGTTGCTGCGTCAAGCCGATCCCGCCCCAAGCCGCAAGGCTCGAGCTCCACGCCCAAGCCCCTTGCGGGACCCGAGTCTCGGTCGACTTTTCCGCTCAGGATCCGGTCAGGCGAAGCGCAACAGGTGATAGTTCTTCTTGCCCTTGCGCAGCACGATGTGGGCACCGCCGATCAAATCGGAGCTGCGAAGGAGCGCCGCGACGTCGCTGACCCGTTCGTTGTTCACATAGATGCCGCCGGCCGCGATGTCCTTGCGCGCCGCACCTTTGGATGCGCACAGGCCGCTATCCACGAGCGCATCGATGAGCGTGTAGGAGCCGAGCACGTCGCGCGGCTTTTGGGTCGAGGGAGCATCCGACATCACGTCGAGGAGCGTGGCTTCGTCCAGATCGCGAATCGACGTGCCGAACAATGCCTGCGTGGCGCTCTCGGCGCGCGCGAGCTCCGTCTCGCCGTGAACGAGGCGCACGACTTCGCGCGCGAGCGCCTGTTGCGCGGCGCGCTTTTCAGGTTCGCGCTGCAAGGATTCTTCGAGCGCGCGCAGCTCGTCGTGCGACAGGAAAGTGAAGTACTTGAGGAACGACATCACGTCCGCGTCGGCCGTTTGAATGAAGAACTGATAGAGCCGATAAGGCGATGTACGTTTGGCATCCAACCACACCGTGCCTTGCTCGGTCTTGCCGAACTTCGTGCCGTCGGCCTTCGTGACGAGCGGATGCGTCAGCCCGTACAGCTTGGGTTGCGGACGGCCTTCTGCAGCCTCCATGCGCCGCGTGAGCTCGATACCCGCGGTGATGTTGCCCCACTGATCCGAGCCGCCGATTTGCAGCGAGCACCCGCGGTCCTTGTGCAGCCGATAGAAATCGTAGGCCTGCAGCAGCATGTACGAGAATTCGGTGTACGAAATGCCGTGCTCGCGGTCTTCGAGCCGTGCACGCACCGACTCTTTCGCGATCATGTGGTTGACCGTGAAGTGCTTGCCGATGTCCCGCAGGAACCGCAAGTAGGTCACGTCCTTGAACCAGTCGTAATTGTTCACGACGACGGCCGGGTTCTCGCCGTCGAGCGGCAGTATCTTGCGGATGACCTGGCTGATGCCTTCGAGATTGCGTTGCAGCGTGGCTTCGTCCAGCAGCGCACGCTCCTGTGCCTTGAAGCTCGGATCGCCGATCATGCCGGTCGCACCGCCCACGAGCGCGATCACTTTGTGTCCCGCACGCTGAAAGCGCCGCAACGTCAGCAGGGGCAGCAGGCTTCCGACGTGCAAGCTGTCCGCCGTCGGATCGAAACCGCAATACAGCGTCATCGGACCGGAGGCGAGCGCTTGCTCCAACTCGGGGTCGGTCACTTGCTTGATGATGCCGCGGAATTGCAGGTCTTGATAAAGCGTCATGGGGGAGCAGGGACTGCGGGTACAGTTTTGGGGCCGCGAGTATAGCGGATGGGCGAAGCCCAGCGCCGAGGCACCCGGCGCCGGGGAGTGTGCTGCGGTGACAGTCGCGAGAGCGGAACGCGTCGGCCGCGCTCAGCGACCGTCGGCGCCCAGCTCGTACTCAACGAATAGCGCGACGTCGCGAATCTGCTGTTCGGTGAGCACGGTCTGCATCGGCGGCATCTGAATGCCGCCCAACTTGATGCGCCGAATCAGCGTCTCCGAGCTCGTCGTTCCCGACGTCGTGAGGGTTGAAAGTGCCGGCGCTCCGTCCTGGACGCCTTCGCCTCGAGGACCATGGCAAACAGCACAGTGCTGCGCGTAGATGGCACGACCTGCTGCGATCCGATCCTGCATTTCTTTCGTGATCGAGCCGCGATTCACGACACGACGGGCGGGCTTCGCGTCGTCCGCGGTAGGAGCTGTCCGCTGCACTGAACGCTCGTCGGGCAACGCGAGCGCGACGAGCTCCGCCGGATGCTCGCGCGTGGAGACGGCGATCACGATGTATTGCTTGCCGCGATGCATGTAGGTCATCGGGGCGCCAGTGGACTTCGACGGCAGCTCGATCTCGGCGACGACCGCGCCGGTTTTCTTCGAATACGCACGCAACATGTTGCCGCCCGGGTCGCCGCTCAACGCCCCGCTATCGCCGAGGAATAGCAACGTCTTGGTCACGAGCGGGCTCGGACGAATGGATGGATATCCCATGTTGGAGAAATCCAATCCGAGTCCTTGCAGATCCGGATGATTGCGAACGTAGTCCGGCGCCGGACCGATGGCGCGCCACCAGACGTGCTCTCCCGTGTTCATGTCGGTCGCCGTGATCTTGCTCCACGGCGGACGCACGATCGGCAAGCCTCGCGGCCCTTGCACTGTCTGTGTCGGTGCGCGGATGTAATCGTGGTTCGTGAGCTTCGGATCGGCGGGCGTCAGCGCAGCGATCATCGGTTGATTCTTCGTCGGTACGTACAGGTAGCCGGTCTCGGGATCGAACGCGCCGCCGTTCCAGTTCGCGCCGCCGCCGTAGCCCGGCTGCACCCAAGTGCCTTGCGTGCCTCCGGGGATGACGCGTGTGGGCGGCGTGTACATCGGGCCGCGCACGTATTTCGAAGCGATCTCGATCGCTTCCTTGCGCAACTCCGGTGTGAAGTCGATGAGCCCGTCTTCGCTGTAGCCGAGCGGTTCGTACGGCGCAGGCTTCGTCGGAAACGGCTGCGTCGGCGACAGGCGTTCGCCAGGTACATCGGATTGCGGCACGGGACGCTCTTCGATCGGCCAGACCGGCTGACCGGTCACGCGATCGAACACGAACGCGAAGCCTTGTTTCGTGAGCACCGTGACGGCCTTGATTTGCTTTCCGTCGACGACGATGTCGCCCAAGATCGGCGCGGCGGGAAGGTCGTAGTCCCACACGCCATGGTGCACGATCTGGTAGTGCCAGACGCGTTTACCGGTCTTTGCATCGAGACAGACGATGCTCTCGGCGAACAAGTTGTCGCCGAGTCGATGACCGCCATAGAAGTCGTGCGACGGCGTTTCGACCGGTAGGTACACGTAACCGAGCTCGGGGTCGGCGCTCATCATCGTCCACACGCCGGTATTGCCGTTGTATTTCCACGAATCGTTTTCCCAGGTTTCGACGCCGAACTCGCCGGCTTGGGGAATCGTGTGGAAGGTCCACAGGCGCTTACCGGTTCGCACGTCATAGCCGCGGATGTGGCCCGGCGTTGCTTCCTTGTTCGGTGCGTACACTTCCGGAACCGTCTGCGCAATGACGACATCGCCGACGACGATCGGCGGAGATGTCGAGCCGAGCACGGGGACGTCGCGCTCGGTGAGCTCCTCGCGCAGGTACACCGCACCGTTCTTGCCGAATTTCGGATCGGCGCGGCCGGTCTTCGGGTCGATGGAAATCAAACGCCCGTCGAGCGTATTGCGAAACAAGCGTTTTTCCTTGCCGTCGGTCCAGTAAGCAAGCCCGCGTCCGCTCGGATTGCCCGGACGGCCCGTCGACAGATCCTTCGGTTCCGGCGTGAACACCCAGAGCGTCTTTCCGGTTGCAGGATCGATCGCCGCTGCTTGATGTACACCCGTGCTCACATACAGTACGCCGTCGACAATGATCGGCGTTTGTTGGTAGTTCGTATCCGGTCCGTTCTGAGTCGGCAGCGCTTTCCAGCGCCACGCAATCGTCAGTTTCTTCGCGTTCGTCGCATCGATTTGGTCGAGCGACGAATAGCGCGTCGATCCCAGATCGCCGCCCCACGAATGCCACTCGCCGTTGCGCATGCCTTGTTGCGCGAGGGCGGGTGGAGCCGCGAAGGCAGCGAAGCAGAGTAAAGCGGTTCGAGATACGAAGAGTGTGAAAGGGATGCGATCGATCATGGTTATTGCTCGAGGGCGTGGGGCTTGGGACCGAACAGGAACGACGCGCAACTCACAGGAGCACTTATCCCAACTGCTCGATGTTTCTCGTCTCGAGTCGCGCGGCTCGTTTCCGGTTTGGTTACTTCTCGGGCCCCAAGCCCCACGCCCCGAGCCCTCTTACAGCCTACTTTTCCGCCTGAATCCCCAAACTATTGATCGCCAATCCCGTCATCGTGTAGCCGCCGACGGTGTAGACGATCTCGATCAATTGTTTCGTGTCGTAATACTTCTGCAGCGTCGCCCACGTCTCGTTCGTGATGAACGCTTCGCGTCGCAGCTCGTCGGCGGCTTGGAGCAATGCGCGATGCTCCTCGCTCCAGCCTGCAGCGCCCGGGCCGTCCTTGATGCGCGCGATCTCGGCATCGGTGAATCCCGCGGCCTTGGCCGGCCCGACGTGATGTGCCCATTCGTATTCGGCCGCGATGAGATGCGCGGTGCGCAGAATCAAGAGCTCTCGAGTCTTCGGCGGCAGAAGCGAGTCGCGCTGCAAATAGCTGCCGAAGCGCACGCGCGGCCCGTACAACTTTGGGTGATGCGCCATCGTCGCGTACAAATTCAGTAGCGTGCCGTTGCGCACTTGCGGCTGCACGAGCTCGCGCTGCTCGGGCGTCATTTCGTTCAAGCTGAGCGGCGGAAGGCGAGGTTGCTCGAGTCGAGGCGTCGTCGGGCGAGATGCGACCTTCGGCAGCGAAATGTCTTTGGGCAGACGGTCTTCGAGCTCGGGATCGAGCTGCACGCCGAGGGTATTCAGCGCCATCGACACGAGCTGGTACTGCGCCGCCGTGAACAGCGCTTCCATGATCTGCTGCACGGAGTACTTCGTCTGCAATGCGCGCCAAGTCGCGTCGCTGATCATGGCTTCATAGCGAAGCTCGTCGACCATGCGCAGCAGCGTGCGTTCGAATTCCGACCAACCGGGCGCGTCCGGGCCTTCGGCGATCCGGTGGATCTCGGCGTCGTTCATGCCGGCGCTCGCTTTGGCAATGCGCGCATGCTGTGCCCACTCGTATTCGGCCTGGCACAGCCAGCCCATGCGCAGCATGACGATTTCGCGGTCACGTGCCGGCAGGCTCGAACCGTTCAACAAGAACTGCCCGAGCGGGCTCCAACGCGCATAAAGATCGGGGTGATGTGCCAGCGTCTTGTAGATGTTGTAGTCGGGACGGCTCGCCAGCATGGCCTGTTGCGCTTCGGTTCGGCCCTCCGGTCCGACTGGCGCTAAGCGCGGTGTCGTCGGCCGCAATGTGAAGGTTTGTGTTTGCGCGGTCGAGGTCATGGCGGCAGCCAAAGAAATGGCAAACAGCAATGTGCGCACGCAGCGACTGGCGCGGCCCGGTAGCAGCGATTTCACGGATCCCCCCTGAAGCGACGGCATCGCCGATATCGACTATAGCCGAGGGCGATCGGTTGACAACGCTATCGTGCGGTCCTTGCGTGCGGCATTGGATTCATCGTCAACTCATTTCGCATCGCGGCACTGTCAAGCCCGATGTCACGACGATGCCGTCGTGGCAAACTCCCGAGAATCCTAGTGGTCACGACTCCCGGGTGAATCCATGAGCGCTCAACCGAACGTTGTCGACAGCACGCCGCGTTTCGATCTCGTCATCAACGGCAAGCTCGTTCCCGGCGCCGCACGGCTCGATGTCATCAATCCGGCGACCGGCAGACCGTTCGTGTCGTGTGCGCGTGCCGACCGAGCGCAGCTGGAGGAGGCAATTGCCGCGGCGAAAGGAGCGTTTCCGTCATGGTCGCGCCGACCGATCGAAGATCGCCGTCAGCTCTTGCTCAAGATCGCCGATGCCGTCGAGGCGCGCAGCGAGGAGTTCGCACGATTGCTGACTCAAGAGCAGGGCAAGCCGCTCGCCGTCGCGCGACGGGAGATGAAGGGCGCGGTGATCTCGATCCGCCGTTATGCGGCGCTCGATTTGCCGACGCGAGTGCTGAAGGAAACCGAGAAGGAGAAGGTCGTGCGCCAACAGGCGCCGCTCGGTGTCGTGGCAGCGATCACTGCATGGAACTTCCCGATGACGCTGACGATGAACAAGGTGCCGCCGGCGCTCTTGGCAGGCAATACCGTCGTCTTGAAACCGGCACCGACAACGCCGCTCACTTCGCTGCTGTTCGGCGAGCTGTGTCTTTCGATTCTGCCGCCCGGCGTCGTCAACGTAATCGTCGATCAGAACGATCTGGGTGCCGCGCTGACGACGCACCCCGATGTCGCGAAGATCAGTTTTACCGGCTCTACCGCGACGGGTAAGCGCGTCATGGAAAGCGCAGCATCGACCGTGAAGCGCGTGACGCTCGAGCTCGGCGGCAACGATCCGGCCATCGTGCTGCCGGATGCGAACATTTCCGAGATCGCGCCGAAGATCTTTCAGTGCGCGATGTACAACTCGGGCCAGGTGTGTATCGCGATCAAGCGCGTCTATGTGCACGAATCGCAATACGACCAAATGTGCGAAGAGCTTGCCAAGCAGGCGGCGAAGGTCGTGCTCGGCAACGGTCTCGATGAAGGCGTGACCATGGGGCCAGTGCAGAACAAGGCGCAGTTCGAGAAGGTGAAGGAATTCCTTCGCGATGCGCACGAGAACGGCAAGGTCATCGCCGGCGGCAAAGCGCTCGACCGCGAGGGCTATTTCATCGAGCCGACGATCGTGCGCGACATCCCGGATCACGCGCGGCTCGTGCGCGAAGAGCAGTTCGGTCCCGTGCTGCCCGTGCTCAAGTACACGGACGTCGACGATGCGATCGCCCGTGCCAACAGCACTGAGTACGGGCTCGGCGGCTCGGTGTGGTCATCCGATGTCGAGCGCGCATTCGAGGTCGCTCAACAAATTCAATCCGGCACCGTGTGGGTGAACAAACACCTCGAAACTCCGCCTGAAGGCCCGTTCGGCGGTGCGAAGCAATCCGGCTTCGGCTGCGAGTTGGGTCAGGAAGGCCTGGAGGAGTTCACGCAGACGAGGATCATTGCCATCGCGCGTTAGCGCGATGGTTCCAGGCTGAAGACTGAAGGCTGAAGGCTGAAGACTGAAGGAAGAATGCGCGCGTTTGCGCGCAACTGTCGCCTCGCCTAGGTCGGCTCAGCTGTCCCTCTGCAACACGTGCGCATAACAGACCGACCCGAGACCGACCATGTGTGCGAGGCCCGTGCGCGCATTCGGTTGCTGTCGCGGTCCGGCTTCGCGGCGTAATTGCAGCGTAATCTCGGCGATCTGGCCGATGCCGGTCGGGCCGATCGGATGTCCCATGGCGATGAGACCGCCGGAAGCGCTGACGGCGCAGCGTCCGCCGATGTGGAACTCGCCCGCCTTCAAGGCATGCACTGCAGCGCCATCGGGGCAAAGGCCTGCGGCTTCCGTGTAGAGCAGCTCTTCGATCGTGAAGGCATCGTGGATCTCGAGCACATCGAGATCGTTCGCCGTGATTTGTGCTTCATGTAGCGCTCGCTGAATCGTTTCGCGCGTCAGGGTCGCATCGGCATCCGAAGCCGATCCCGGACGTTCGCTTGCTGCCGCTGAGCTCGCGACGCGGATTGCACGTGAGGAATCGATGCCGTAACGCCTGATAGCGTCGGCAGACGCGACGATGACTGCGGCAGCGCCTTCCCCGACGGGGCAGCATTGCAACGCAGTCAAGGTTCCGGAAATCGGTTTTCCGCCGAGCACTTCTTCCAGCGTGCGCGCTTTTTGCCGTTGGGCATTCGGGTTCTTGGCGCCGTTGCCGTGGTTCTTGACCGCAACCAACGCAATGTCCTCGGGTTTCACGCGATGACGCGTCGCGTATTCATTCGTGAGCAGCGCGAAATGCGTGAACGGCACGATCGCATCGTCGGCCAAGTTGTCGATGCCAGTGCGCGTAAAGCCGCGCACGACCGGATTGCGCTTGTCGCAGCCGACCGCGAGCACGACATCGCTGATGCCAGAAGCGACTTCGATACAAGCGTGACGAAACGCCGCGGAACCCGATGCCGATGCGTTTTCGATGTGCACTAGAGGTTTGCCGGAAGCACCCAAGTGTTTGAGCATCGCGCGACCCGCGGCCATGCCGAGCAATGCGGTGCCGATGTACGTCGATTCGACCACCGGCCATTCGATGCGTGCATCGGCAAGCGCGGCACGGATGGCCGTCAAACCGAGCGTAACGTAGCTCGTATCCGATGGGTTCTGATATCGATGCCAGCCGATGCCAACGACATAGACCGGCCGAAGCTCGCGAAGCAGCTTGCTCACTGTTTCACCGGACGAAAACGTAAATCCAAGGCCTTGCTGCCATCGGCCGTGTCGACTTCGACGAATACGGCTTCGACTTCGGTGCCCGGTGCAGCATCGTCGGGTGGCGCATCGAGCAACAACGTGCGGATGATGGGTCCGTCGTCGAGCGCAATCGTGCCGACCGTGAACGGCGTCGGGCGTTTTTCGTCGGCATGCACGTGCACCGTCGCTGCCGCACGCAATCGGCCATGTCCGCGTAGCGGCATCGGCTGTAAGGCTTCGCCGAATTTCCCGCAACGCTCGCAACCGAATGTTTGCATCGGAAAGAAGATGTGTCCGCACGCGCAGCGACCGCCCAGCAGAACGGGCGTACGTTCGCCGCGCGCATACAACGCGGGCTTCAAGAGCGGAAGCGGCGCTTCAAACATCTTGTGATTTCATTTGTTGACGAGCAAACAAATGCATCCTAATTTCGTCAACGGGGATCGGCAAGCCGATAACGCTATGTCGCGCATTCAACCGACTCGTGTTGTTGATCGAGAGGACGAATCGGATTCGTCTGAGCACATGCCCAGGCCGCGGCGCACGCATGCCGAGCGGCGCGAAGAAGCGGAGAAGCGCATGCTCGATGCAGCAGTGCGCATCGTAGCCGAACGCGGCATCGATTACCTCACGCTCGCCGAATGCGGCGAAGCGGCTGGCTACAGTCGCGGGCTTGCCGCGCATTACTTCGGATCGAAAGACGCGCTGGTCGCCGCGATCGCCAATCACATTGTTTCGAATTACGTGCAACGCTCGCGTGGCGGGTCGCGCGGCAAGAAGGGTCTTGAAGGTTTTTTGAATGCCGTCGATTTCTACATCGAGAGCGGCCGCAACCGTGTGCTCGAGTTGCGCGCGTTCAATGCGGTGCTAGGCGCTGCACCGACACATCGTGACCTTGCCGATGCAATTGCCGCCGTGACTCGCGACTCGGTTCAGTCGTTGGCGGATGGACTCGAGATTTGCCGCAAGCAGGGGTCCGTGCGCGCGGATATCGATCCGAGATCGCAAGCCACGATGATCCTCGCGATGATGCGCGGCGTGATGGCGCAGTGGCTGCTCGACCCGGAGGGTGTCGATCTCGACAAGATCAAAGCCGAGCTGTTGAGCAGCTTGCGCCGCAGTCTTGCGCCATGACGGCAGCGCACGGAAGCTGCGAGTATTGGGCTGAAACCAAGCCCGATGAGGTTGCCATCATCGAAGGCGACCGCTCGCTCACTTATCGCGAGTGGAACGACCGCGCGAATCGGGTCGCCAACGCGCTCGCTGCGCACGGGCTCGGTGCCGGCGACATCGTCGTCGTGCGCACTCACATCCGTATCGAATGGGCGATCTTGTCGGCAGCGTTGGGCAAGCTGAAATGCTCGCTGCTCGGCTTGAACTGGCGTCTGACGCCGAGCGAAGTGCGTTATGTGCTGACGAACAGCGGTGCGCACGCACTGGTCTGCGACGATGCCGAACCTGCATTGCTTGCGCCCGCGGTTGCCGAGTTGCCGATCAAGATTCTCGTTTCCATCGATGCGCCGGCACCTGGCTTCGTCGATTTCTCGTCGTTGCTCGCGGGCGACCCAACGCCTCGTTACGCTGAAAAAGATCCGCCGCTCATCGTCTACACGTCGGGCACGACGGGGTTGCCGAAGGGCGTCGTCATGGGTCGACGCTCGCCGCATTTCACGGAAGAGCAGCTTCTCGAATATCAGCGCGATGTGCGCCAGTCACGCCGTTCTTCCGGCGAAGCCGGAGTCACGCTCATTACGATGCCGATGCATCATGGATCGGGACCGGCGCAACTGTGGGGCGCTCGCGCCGGCGGCCGGAAGATCGTGTTGTTGCGCCGATTCGATCCCCAGGCCACGCTCGCGCTCATCGACAAGCACTGTGTGACGGATTGGGGCGCGGTGCCGACGATGCTGAAGCGCATTGCAGCGCTGCCGCCCGACGTGCTCGCGAAATACGATGTGAGGTCGATCAAACACGTGAGCGTCGGCGCCGCGCCGGTGCCGTACTCGCTGAAAGAATGGGCAATCGCCTTCTTCGGTGAAGGCGTGTTGAGCGAAGGCTATGGGTCGACCGAAACCGGCATGGTGACGCGTTTGACGCCGGAGATGCAGCGCGCCAAGCCCGGTTCGAGCGGGCTGCCGTACAAACATGTGTCGATCGAAGTGCGCGATGCCGACGGCAACAAGCTTCCCCCGGGTCAGGTCGGCGAGCTGTGGATTCGTACGCCGGTGACGCTGGGAAGTTATTTGAACAGCGGCACTTTGGATTCGCAGCAGCTCGACGAAAACGGATTCTTCCGCGTCGGCGACGTCGGGTATCTCGACGAAGAGGGTTATCTCTACATCACCGATCGTGCGAAGGATTTGATCATTTCCGGCGGCGTCAACATCTATCCTGCGGAAATCGAACGCGTGTTACTGCAACATCCGGCCATTCTCGATGTCGCGGTCATCGGCATTCCCGACGAGGAATTCGGCGAGCAAGTCAAAGCGTTTTGCGAGCTCAAGCCCGGTTGCACAGCTACCGTCGCCGAGCTGATGGAATTCGCGTCGCAGCGCTTGGCGTCTTATAAGCGTCCCAAATCGATCGAATTCGTTGCCGAGCTGCCGCGCAACACAATGGGCAAGGTTCTGAAACGGGAGCTGCGCGACCCGTATTGGGTCGGGCGAGAGCGAAAAGTATGAAGAAAGACATTCTGAGCTTGGCAGGAAAGGTCGCTTTGATCACCGGCGCGGGGCAGGGCATCGGTCGTCAGATCGCATTGCATTTCGCTCAGCACGAAGCGGCCGGCATCGTCGTCAACGACTACGTGCTCGAGCGTGCGCAAGCGGTTGTCGACGAGATCGAACAACTCGGCGGCAAGGCAATTGCCCTGCAGGCCGATGTCACGAATCTCGAGTCGGTCAAAGCGATGGTCGCGAAGGCAGACGCGGAGCTGGGCAAGATCGATATCTTGGTGAACAACGCCGGCAGCGCCGGTGCCAATCCATCGCCCGATGCGCGCAAGCCTTTCTGGGAAACCGGACCCGAAGCCTGGAACAGCTTCATCGGCGTGAATTTCTACGGCGTGATCAACTGCACGAGCGCCTGCATTCCAGGAATGATCGAGCGCAAGAGCGGCCGCATCGTCACGATCATTTCGGACGCAGCGCGCATGGGCGACAGCGGGCTCGAAATCTATGCAGGTGCGAAGGCGGGCGCTGCGGGTTTCATGCGTGCGGTGGCTCGCGCGCTGGGTCGCTACATGATCACGGCGAACTGCGTTTCGATTTCGGCGACGCTCACGCCCAACATCGAGGCGAGACTCAAGGCCGATCCCGAGCGCTACAAGAAGATGATGGAGAAGTACATCATCCGTCGCCCCGGTACTCCGGAGGACGTGGCAAACATGGTCTTGTATCTCGCGTCCGACGCGAGCTCGTGGATCACCGGTCAGACGTATCCGGTGAACGGAGGGTATGCGTTGGCGCTGTAGGGCTAGCGCAGACTGAAGACTGAAGGCTGAAGGCTGAAGATAGATTTGCGCGCTGCCCAGCGCCCAGGGCTCAAGAAGTCGTCGCGACTCGTGATCATGATGCGAACCTGTTGCCCCACGCCCCAACTGCGCCCGTAGCCTCTCTCGTGAGTGAACTTCCATGACCGAAACTCCTCTCCGCATCCTCACCGAGCGTCACGGTTCGATTCTCGTGGTCACGATCAATCGGCCGGAGGCGAAGAACGCTTTCGATTCGTCGACTTCATTTGCGATGAACGAAGCGATGGATCTGCTCGAGCGCGAAGATGAGCTGTTCATCGGCATCGTCACCGGTGCGGGCGGGACGTTTTCTGCCGGTGCGGACCTGAAAGAAGCGGCGAGCGGTGTGCGCCGGGAACGTCCGCCGCGGGGCGGATTCGGCGTATTTGTTCGGCCGCCGCGCAAACCGTTGATCGCAGCAGTGGAGGGCTATGCGGTCGGCGGCGGCTTCGAGTTGTGTCTCGCATGCGATCTGATCGTGGCCGCGCGCACGGCCAAGTTCGGGTTACCCGAGGTCAGGCACAACGTCGTGGCGCTGGGCGGCGGATTGTTCCGCTTGCCTCGCCGCATTCCGTATCACCTTGCAATGGAGCTGGCGCTAACGGGGGAACTGCGCGAAGCTGAGTACTTTCATCGTCTCGGCATCGTCAATCGGCTCGTCGAGCACGGCGAAGCGCTGACCGAGGCGATGAAGCTCGCAGAAGCGTTGCTGGTCAACGGTCCGACTGCGCTTGCCGCAACGAAGGAAATCATCCAGCGTTCCGTCGACTGGACCGAAGAACAAGCTTGGCGCGAACAAATGACGTACGCCCGCCGCGCGCTCGAATCGGAAGATCGCAAGGAAGGCTTGCGAGCGTTTGCGGAAAAAAGAAAGCCGGTGTGGAAGGGGAGGTAGGTTGGTCGTGAGCCGTGATTCGTGATTCGTCGAGCCGCGCGAAGGACGCGCTAGCGGCAGCCTACGGCCTAGAAGGGTTGAGCGCTGAATCGTCGCTTTCCCTTTCCCTATTCCCTTTTTCCCTTTCCCTTCTTCCCTCCTTCCCTTTCCTCCCCATCACGATCCCTGAATCTCCGCCAAGTACTCGACAAGCCGCTCAATGAGCGCCGCGACCCGTTTGCGCCGCGCAGCATCCTCGCCTCGAAAGGCATAGAGCTCCCAGCCCCATATCGGCATTTCGCGCGTACCGTGCGCGCCGATCCGCCGTTGCCCGTCGATTTGTTCGCGAACGCGCTCGCGAGGGAAAACGCCGCCGTTGCGCGCGGCGATGGACGTCAAGTCCGGAGGTGGAGTCCTGAGAACGTCCGCAACAGGCCCGTCGCCGCGAGCCTGCGCGCCGTGGCAGCTTGCGCAGAACGTGCGGAACAACTCGGCGCCGGACATTTCCGGCGCTTCATCCGCCATGCAAGGCACGGCAGCGAGCATGGCGACAGCGGCGTAAGCGAAAGTCTTCAAGGCTTGGCTCCATGAGCTCGGTCGCACGAGCATACGAGATCGATTCGGATCGGAACACCGCAAGATGGAGCGATGGAGTCTTGATGGGCATCGCATGAGGCATACTGCGCGTCCGAAGCAGCTTTGAATGGAAAGCGTCATGGGTGGACGTGTCGTCACCGCCGCCGTCGTCATCATCGGCAATGAGATTCTGTCGGGCCGAACGCAAGACACGAACCTGCGCGATATTGCCCTCGGGCTTGGGCGCCGAGGCATTCGAATCGCCGAGGCGCGCATCATCCCCGATGTGGAAGAAACGATCGCGGCGGTCGTGAACGAGCTGCGCGTGAAGTACGACTACGTATTGACGACGGGCGGTATCGGTCCGACGCATGACGACGTTACGGCGCAATCGATTGCCAGAGCGTTCGGAGTGGAGCTCGTCGAGCATCCCGAGATCGCGGCGCTTTTGCGCCGCCGCGAAGCGCCGCCTGAAGTGATGAAGGCCCGCATGCGCATGGCGCTCGTGCCGAAAGGTGCAAAGCTCATCGAAAACAGTACTGGCGGTCCGCCTGGCTTCTACATCGGCAATGTGTACGTGCTGGCCGGCATTCCGGTTGTAATGCGCGCAATGCTGGAGACGCTCGAGCGCTCACTGGAGGGCGGTGCAGTGCTGCAGTCGCGTTCCGTGACCGTCTGCCTGGGCGAAAGCGCGATCGCCGAACCGTTGGCGAATCTGCAGCGCGCGCATCCTGACGTAGAAATCGGCAGTTATCCGTTCACTCGCGAGAACGGTTACGGCACGACGCTCGTCGTGCGCGCCACCGACTCTGCTGTGTTGGACGCGGTCGTCGAGGAACTCAAAGCGCTGATCGTCGCCGCAGGTGCCGAGCCGGTGGAGGGGAGGGAGTAAGGGAATGTGACCCGTGATTCGTGACTCGTCGATCCGCGCGACGCGCTAGCCACAGCCTAGCGACGATTCAGTGCTGAATCGTCGCTTTCCCTTTTCCCTTTTCCCCTTTCCCTCTTCCCTTATTCAATTGCCCCGAATCTGCTATGGTCCGGCGGGCAGTTTGCTTGGGGACCGACTCGCAACGTCATGGCGACTAAGAAAATTCGAACCATTCTCGTCGGCGTGCTTTCGCCGGAAGAGCGATCGCAACCAGCAGTCGAGCGAGCGGCTGCACTTGCCGCAGCGTTTCGTGCCGAGCTCATCTTGTTTCACTCTGCCTTCGAGCCGGCCATCAGCGGTCGTTCCTTCTTCGATTCTCGCAAGTTGGCGACGTTGCGGGGCGCAGTTGTTGCGACCCGACGCGCGATGCTGGAAAAGCTGTGCGCACAATTGCAGGCACGAGGCATTACTGCGCGTTGTGCCGTCGTGTGGGAGGAGCCGCCTTATGCGGCGGTCATTCGTGCTGCGATCCGCGACAATGCCGATCTCGTCGTCGTCGGTGCGCATCGCCCGCGTGCCTCACGCGTGCCGGTTCTCAGGCAGAACGACTGGGAGCTCATGCGATATTGCTCTCGGCCGGTGCTGATCGTGCGGCAACCGCACAAGCGATCGGGCGTCGTCGTTGCGGCGTTGGATCCGAGTCATGCCAACGACAAGCCGGCGGCGTTGGACGTCGAGCTGGCTCGAGCCGGTGCCCTGCTGGCAGCCGGGTTGAATACGGAATTGCACGTTGCGCACTGCATCCCCGACAGCGCCTATCCGTTGGGGCACATCACACCGAAGGATCGCTTGCGCATGAAGCGCGACCGGCAAGCGCGAGTCGCCGGCGTGCTCCAGAAGGCACGCGTCGACGCACGCAAGACTCACATGTTGGACGGCCTCGTCGAAGTTGCGTTACCCGGCTTGCTCAGCAAGGTGAACGCACAGCTGCTGGTCTTGGGGGCGCTGAGCCGGCGCTGGCTCAAAGGATTTGTGGTTGGCAATACCGCCGAGCGTCTGATTCACGAAACGACGTGCGATCTGTTGATCGTCAAGCCTGCCGGGTTCAAGACACGCCTGCCGCGTGCGCGCAGGGAACCGATCGTGATGCCGAAGAGCGTGACGTGAGTAGTGAGTGGCGAGAGTGGGTCGAGGTCGCGCGAAGCGCGCGCTACCAACAGTCTCCAACCTACAGTCTGAGAAAAAGGCCGGGCTGAGCCCGGCCTTTTTCGTTATTCGCCGTCGTCTTCGTTGCCCACTTCGCGAACCGATGCCTTGCGGCCTGCGGCTTCTTCGGCACGAGCGCCGGCGAGGATGCCCGGAAGCGCGTAATTGCCTTCGTGGCAAGCGTACTCGTACACCGGTTCATCGGTGCGATTGAAGATCAGCTCGCCGCTGAACGGTGCCGAGAACGTCGTCGGGTCGCTCACCGTGAACTGATAGAGGATCTCGTTCGGAGAAGCGTACGAGAATTTTTCGATCACCTTACGGTCCTGGCCGGCGCCGCGGAACGTGTGAAGGGGATGGAAGTTCGTCGTCTCGACGACCAGCGTGTCGCCTTCCCAGTGCCCGATCGAATCGCCGAGCCACTTCGGCACACTCTTCGGCAGGGGCTTGCCGTTGATCCGAACGACTCGCGCGTCATGGACCATTTCGACCAAGAACATCACGTGATCCGGCGTCTGCACGAATTGATAAGCGTTGTTGTACATGTTCGGCAGCATCGGGGGACCGCCGTTCGAGCCGAACGAAAGAATGCAACGCTCGCCGAGCGAACGCAGCTCCGGACCGTCGGCAGGGCCTGCTCCCTTACGGAATTCCGCGTTCCGTTGCGCAATGCGTTTGGCTGCTTCCGGCAACATGGGCGGAATGCGGCCGTTCGGCGGGTCGACCAGGATGGAGGCGCGAGGCTCGCCATTGATACGGAGCACGTGCTCGCCGCGGTCGACCCAGAAGTTGTTGTATCCGCAATTGGCGCCCCGGAAGCCGTAACCGCAATCTTCCGGCAGATCCTGGACACGCGTTTTCGGATCCGTCGGCTTGTTGGAATTGGCGACGTGGTCGGCGGCGAATTTCTCGGCGGCGGCCACTTCTTCAGGCGTCATGATGAGACGCGTGCCGTACTGCGGCGGACGTTCCAGCGGCGTGATGGTTTCGTGCGTCCAGAAACCGCTGAAGTCGGGTTTGCCGTCCGCGGTACGCGGAATCTGCTTTGACGGTCCCGCGGCGAGTGCCGTTGCACCAATCGACAGAAGGGCGCAAGCCATTGCGTACCGAAGGGTTCGAGAGGCAGAAACGGTCATGACAGTTCCCATGTGACCCCGAGACGTAGGCGGGAAGCCTAGCGAGGGCGCACCCTAGCGACAACGGGCGAAATGAGAAGAAATCCAAAGCGTTGTGACGGTTGAACCAAGGAGGGAAAGGGAATAGGGAAGAAGGGAAGGGGCGCTGCGTGCACGACTCACGAGGGGAAGCGGGAAAAGGGAAAGGGGAAAAGGGAAAAGAGAAAAGAGAAAAGAGGTGCGGGGTTGATTGACAATGGACGGTTGACAATCGACAACGACAGCAACCAGCCTGCTTACGATCACGCATTACGAGTCACGACCGCAATGCCTAGCTACAGCCCACAGTCCACAGCCTACAGCCTATTCGACGGCTGGCGGATTGTCGGCATCACGGCCTTGGTGGTCGGCGGTCTCGTTGCGGCCAGCGCATTGACGACGCCCGATAGCGACGATGCGGTGCACATCGTCATGCGTGTCACGGCGCGATTGGCGGTGGTCTTGTTTCTGCTCGCGTTTTCCGCGTCTGCGCTTGCGCAGCTTTGGCCGTGCGCGTGGACGCGCTGGCAACGACGTAATCGGCGTTATCTGGGAGTGTCGTTTGCCGTTGCGCATTTCACGCATTTCGCCGCCATTCTTTCCCTTCGCGTCATTGCGCCGGAACACTTCGCGACGATTCCGGCGATCACGTGGGTGTTCGGCGGCATCGCCTACGTATTCGTCGCCGCGATGACGGCAACGTCCTTCGATGCGACCGCCAAGGTCATCGGCCCCCAGGCCTGGCGCCTCCTGCACACGACGGGCTCGTATTACGTCTGGCTCATTTTCGCGATCAGCTACGTGTCGCGCGCGGTATCGATGCTGGAGTTCGCACCGATCGCGGCCGCCGTCGTAGCGGCTTTGATCTTGAGGATTGTTGCCCGATTGCAGAGACGGACGGATGGGCGGTCAGCGCTGACGTCCAAGGCGAGAGCAGGGTAAGAATCGGGCGTGAGCGGCGAGCCGTCCGCACGCACACCGATCGACTCAAGGCTCTTCGTTTTCTTCCTCTTCGTCCTCTTCTTCCGATTCTTCCGGTGCCGGTAGCGGTTCTGGCGTGAATCCCTGGCTGAGCGCACCGGACTTCACCAGACGAGCGATGACGTCTTCATCGTGACCGGGCACGATCAAGATCTGTGGTTCGCGTTGCTGCAGTTCGTGTAGGGCAGCGAGTTGGCCGAAAACGGCATTGCGATCCTCTTTGAGCATCAGCCAGGTCACGAAACGAGCGCGTTCGCGACGCAGCTCGATGTTGCGCGCATGCCAGGCAACGTCGCCGATGAACAAGTACTCGACGCCGTCGGCCAGCTGCACGAACACCATTTGACTTCCGGGCGAGTGACCCGGCGATTTGATGAGCACGACGCCAGGGGCGAGCGCATGCAATCTCTCGTAGGCCAGCGGCTCGTAATGATCGAGCGCACCGGCCGGAAAACGTGCCGGTCCGCTACGTTGAGGATCGCTCAGCTGTTCGCGGGTGAGTGCTGTGTTGTACAAGATCGCGCCGAGCTCGCGGTGCGCCGTCAGACCGCCGATGTGATCCGGATGCTCGTGAGTGACGACGATGGCCTCGGCCTCGGCCATGGCAGCGTGCATGCGCGAGAATGCTGCTGCATCGAAGGCGGCGCCCATTCCCGTCGCCAGCTCTTCGCTGAGTGCGGTATCGATAATGAGCGAGCTGCTCGGGAACACGACGCGATACGAATAGATCGGCAGCGCCACGGATTTCCAGCCGTCGCCGGCAACGACGGCCGTCGCAGGCGCGTCGAGCCTTGCCACTTCTTCCACTTCGATCTTCAAGGGCTTTTCGCCGGCAACTGCATCGGCGAGCCGTCTGATTTCGGTTAGATCGAGCTCGAATCGCGCGGACTGCGGCACATGGCTTTCGACGAACAGCCAGTAATACGCAATTGCGAGGATGGCGCACAGCACGCCGACCCCGAGCAACGTAGTGCGAATCCAGGATCTCTTCGCCATTCCTATACCCCCTTCAATCGCGGATGGCGCCGGACTCTCATCGTGCGCGCCAAGCGGCATGCACACGCGGAATCATGGATGGAATTTCAGGCTCATCCAGTGAGTCGTTTCTCCATGATGTAGTCGTCCATGACGAATCCGCTGCCGATATCGACGACAACTTCCTCGCGGACGCCGTATCCAGCGCCGCGATAGACGCGGATTGCCTTTTCATTGCGCTTGTTCACCTGCAGCATCAGGACGCGACAGTCTTGTTCAACTGCGCGACGTTCAACGTGCTCGAGCATTCTTCGGCCGAGACCTTGGCCATGCAAGCGCGGGAGCAGGTAAAGCTGTTCCAGCTTCATTTCGCCGGGCGTGCCGGTCAGCGCGTAGCTGCAATAGCCGACGAGCCCGCCGTCGATCTCGAGCACATCCATCCACCGTTTGGTTCTCGATAAGTAACCGTGCAGATTCGCCGGCGCAAATCGTCCGTCGAGCATGTACTCGATCTGCTCTTTCGTAATGATGGTCGTGTAATGCTCGAGCCAGATCGTTCGCGCGAGATCGGCAACTCTCGGGAAGTCTCGTTCTTCGAGAGGGCGAAGCAATGCGTTGGAAGAAACTTGGTTCACGCGCGTCCTCGATGTCATCGAGGCAAATCATACCTGCGCGGCGGTCGCACTGCCCAAATTTGGAGCGCACGCTTCGGTGTGTGCACGATCTCGGATCACGGCTCATCGACATATTGACGCGCCCTACGGGACTGCGGACAGTGTTGGCGTCGTGCAGTCTTACCTCACGAAGTGTCCGGCTCGATGGGCTCGGCCATGAGCATTCGAATACGAAATGCCAACCTCGATAGCCCCGGCGATTTCGCAGGCGTTTGCGAAGTGCTGATCGATTGCGTCGAAGGCGGCGATTCGATCGGATTCATGTGGCCGATGACGCGTGCCAAGGCAGAAGCGTTCTGGCGCGATGCATTCGCGAGCGCCGCGCGAGACGAGCGTGCGATTCTGATCGCTCAAGACGATACCGGCAGGATCGTCGGTACGGTGTCCGTCATATGGGTGCCGATGGAGAACCAGCCGCATCGTGCCGAGATTGCAAAGATGCAAGTCCACCGCTCGGCGCGGCGCCGGGGCATCGGTGCGAGGCTGTTGGAGGCCGCGGAGCAGCTCGCTTTGGGGCGAGGCCGAACCGTTCTCGTTCTCGATACGGCAAGCGCCGACGCGAAACGTCTTTACGAGCGCGCCGGATGGCAGCGCTGCGGAGTGATTCCCAACTATGCGCTCATGCCCGACGGGGCTTACTGCGACACCGTCGTGTACTACAAGCAGCTCGCGTGAACGGCAAGACAGGAATGGTGCGGCTACACCTTGTAGCTCGTGAGCAGAAGATTCGTCTCGGTTCTCGAGACCCCTTCGAAGAGGCTGATGCCCGCGATGACCCGATCGAACTCCTGCAGAGTCTCGACGCGCAATTCGGCGACGAAATCCCAGCGACCGTTCGTACTGTAGAGCGCGACGACAGCGGGTTCGCCTCGGAGCTGGCGCAGCACCGATTGGGTCTTATTGCCTTCCACGGCAATCGTCATGATCGCGCGGATCTGCTGGGTTTCGGCCTGAGGCTTGAGCCGAACGGTATAGCCGACGATGACGCCGTCCTTTTCCAGGCGCGTCAGACGATTCTGGACGGTGCCGCGCGCCACCCCGAGTTTTTTCGCGAGCGTCGCAATCGGTGTGCGCGCGTTTTCGCGCAGCAGGGCGATCAGACGGCGATCGAGCTCATCCATACTTGACATTTTGCCAGGTCTTCATGGCGAAATGATCAGTTCCTCACACATTTTGAGCACATCATTGGCTTCTATTTGTCTTCGCACCCCCAAACACTGCTAGGCAGTGGTCGGATTCGACAGCATCAGGTTGTTCGCATGGTCCAGTACATCGGAGTCGAGAGAATCAGAGAGCTGGTCGGGCGTCTGGGGCCCGCAGAGTTCACAGCCGGCTTGGCCGCAGAGATCGAGGCGGACTATCGCCGTTGGCGCGAGTTCGAGAAATCGCCGCGCCATGCGACCCACTCGCCGGTCGGCGTCATCGAGCTGATGCCCATCAGCGATGGCCGCCAATACTCATTCAAATATGTGAACGGCCATCCGAAGAACACGGGAGAAGGGCTGCTCACCGTGACGGCGTTCGGTGTGTTGGCCGACGTGGATAGCGGCTATCCCATCCTGCTTTCCGAGCTCACGATCACGACCGCGTTCCGCACTGCCGCGATGTCGGCGCTCGCCGCTCGTTGGATGGCGCGCAAGGATAGCCGCACGATGGCGGTGATCGGCAACGGTGCGCAGGCCGAGTTTCAAATCATTGCGTTCCACCACATGCTCGGCATTCGTAGCGTCCGGTTGTACGACGTGGATCCGGCCGCGACGAGAAAGCTCGAGCGGAATCTCGATGCGCTCGCGCTCGACGGGCTCGAGATCGTACGCTGCGACTCCGTGGCACACGCCGTCGAAGATGCCGACATTGTCACGACCGCCACGGCGGACAAGCGCAATGCCATCGTCATTACGCCCGAGATGGTGCGCGAGGGCATGCATTTGAATGCGGTCGGCGGCGATTGCCCCGGCAAGACAGAACTCCATCCCGACATCCTGCGGCGCTCGGACGCGCGGATCGTCGTGGAATACGAACCGCAGTCGCGGATCGAAGGTGAAGTTCAGCAACTCGATCCGTCGTTTCCGGTCATCGAATTTGCCGATGTCGTGAGCGGCGCGGTTCCCGGCCGCGCGAACGACCGGGAGGTCACGATTTTCGATTCGGTGGGCTTTGCGCTGGAAGACTTCTCTTCGCTGCGTTATCTGCACCGATTGCACAACGAGATCGGCGGAACGCGGCGGACGCTGGATCTGATTCCGTCGATGAACGATCCGAAGGACTTGTTCGGCGAGCTTGCCGGCGCTCGATCGGCCCGTGCTCGCGTGCGTGCCGTATGACGAAGGGTGCGGCCATGGGCAAGACCATCGCATTGATCGGTGCGCCCACTGACATCGGTGCGAACGATCGCGGCGCATCGATGGGACCGGAAGCGCTGCGCGTCGCCGGGCTCGGGCCCGCGTTGTCGGCGCGCGGCTTCGAGGTGCTCGACCGCGGCAATCTGAGCGGTCCGGGCAATCCGTTTCGGGAACGCGTAGGCGGCTATCGTCATCTCGCCGAAGTCATCGAATGGAATCGCAAAGTGTACGACGCCGTGTACGCCGAGCTGGCCAATCGTCACGTGCCGATTCTTCTCGGCGGCGATCATTCCCTCAGCGTCGGATCGATCAGCGCCGTCGCGCGACATTGCCGCGAAACCGGGAAAAAGCTACGCGTGCTGTGGTTGGATGCGCATGCCGATTTCAATACCAGCGATCTTTCGCCCACGGGCAACATTCACGGCATGCCGGTCGCCTGTCTGTGCGGCTTCGGGCCGACTGAGCTGACGCAACTGTCCGGCCAGAGCCCAGCGATACAACCATCGTGGGTCAGGCAGATCGGTATTCGCAGCGTCGATGAGGACGAGAAACGCTTCGTGCACGAGCAGCAGCTCGAAGTGTTCGACATGCGTTACATCGACGAAATGGGCATGCGTCAGACGATGGAGCTTGCACTAGCCGGGCTCGACGAAAACACGCACCTGCACGTGAGCTTCGATGTCGATTTCCTGGATCCCGAAATTGCACCGGGCGTCGGCACGACGGTGCGCGGCGGACCGACGTATCGCGAGGCTCAGTTGTGCATGGAAATGATCGCGGACACGGATCTGGTCGCATCGCTCGACATCATGGAGCTCAATCCCGCGATGGACGTGCGCAACAAGACGGCCGCGCTCGCCGTCGATCTCGTCGAATCGTTGTTCGGCAAGAGCACGCTCGTGCGCCGCTAGCTCGCGTATGCAGGCTGGAGGCTGCTAAGTCGCAGGAGAGGGCAGCGTTCGGCGCGCGAATGCGCGCTCCACCTTCAGCCTTCAGTCTTCAGCCTTACGGGGCGCGCTCAGCTGTCGCCTGTAGCCTGCCTCCTATACGCCGATTCGCCACTGACGACGTGCCGGCCTTCTTGTACGATCGTTGCATCCAATCTCGATCGGGAAATTGCTCGTGAGCTCGAGAATCAGTCCGCTGGCAGGCAAGCCGTTGCCGCATCATTTGCTCGTCGACGTCCCGAAACTCGTTACGGCGTATTACGCCATCAAGCCCGACATGAGCATGCCCGCGCAGCGGGTGGCGTTCGGAACGTCAGGGCACCGGGGCGTGTCTTTCGAGGGCAGCTTCAACGAGGATCATGTCCTCGCGATCACTCAGGCAATTTGCGATTACCGAAAATCCAAAGGGATCGATGGGTGCCTGTATCTGGGTTTCGATTCGCACGCCTTGTCTGCTCCGGCATTCGCCAGCGCGCTCGAGGTGCTCGCTGCAAACGAGGTTGCTACGCGCATCGCCAAAGACGACGAGTTCACGCCGACACCGGCGCTTTCGCACGCCATTCTCGTTCACAACGCAGGACGCACCGAGCGTCTGGCAGATGGCATCGTGATCACGCCGTCGCACAATCCGCCGGACGGCGGCGGCTTCAAGTACAACCCGCCGAACGGCGGACCTGCCGATACGGACGTGACGAAATGGATCGAGCAGCGGGCGAACGCCATCATCGAAGGAGGGCTACGGGAAGTACGACGCATTCCCTATGCGCGGGCGCGTGCAGCGTCGACGACCGAGGAGTTCGATTTTCTGTCCGCGTACGTCGACGATCTCGCGAACGTCATCGACTTCGAGCCGATACGCAGCGCAAGGCCGCGCATTGCCGTCGATCCGCTCGGCGGCGCGGGCGTGCGTTACTGGGAGCGCATTGCGGATCGCTATCGCATCGAGCTCGATGTCTTGAGCACGGAGGTGGATTACACCTTCCGGTTCATGACAGCCGACTGGGACGGCAAGATCCGCATGGATCCTTCCTCGTCCCACGCGATGCAGCGGCTGATCGGCCTGAAAGAGAAATACGACGTCGCATTCGCATGCGATACGGACCACGACCGGCACGGTATTGTCACGCGCAGCATGGGTCTCATGCAGCCGAACAACTATCTTGCGGTGATGGTCGACTACTTGTTCCGCCATCGCCCGCACTGGCCGCGCGACGCGGCCGTCGGTAAGACGCTCGTGAGCAGCAGCATGATCGATCGCGTAACCGCGAGCTTGGGGCGAAAGCTTTACGAAGTGCCGGTGGGATTCAAGTGGTTCGTCGACGGTTTGGTCAGCGGTGCGCTCGGTTTCGGAGGAGAGGAGAGCGCCGGCGCTTCGTTCCTGCGCCGCGACGGCGGCGTGTGGACGACCGACAAAGACGGCATTGCGCCCGCACTGCTTGCGGCCGAGATAACGGCACGCCTCGACCGGGATCCGGGCGAATGCTATCGGCAGCTGACCGAGCGCTTCGGTGCACCCGCATCCGATCGCGTCGATGCGCCAGCCACGCCGGAACAAAAACAGAAGCTCTCGAAGCTGTCCCCGGCGCAGATCTCTGCAAGCGAAATGGCGGGCGAGAGGATCGTCGCGGTGCTCGATCGGGCGCCGGGTAACAACGCGCCGCTCGGCGGCATCAAGGTCGTGACCGAGAATGCTTGGTTCGCCGCGCGTCCCTCCGGCACCGAGAACATCTACAAAGTATATGCCGAGAGCTTCAAGGGATCGGAGCATCTGCAGCGGGTGCTCGAGGAAGCGCAACGCGTCGTGAACGCCGCGCTGTGACCGGCGCGCAATCGTGGGGCGTCCGCTACTTCGCTTCGTGGATGGCCGATTCCGGCGGGCGTTCGCGCAATAGCGCGAACAGCGCTTCTTTGGCTCGAGGATCGAGGTCCGAAGTCTGAGCGGCGCCGGGAAACTTGCGCGCTGCTACATCCGCGGCAAATCTTCGCGCTGCCTGACACACGTCGTGCGCGACGTTCAAGTAACGTGCAGTGTGTCGCGGCTGGAAGTCCGTGTACAAACCGAACAGGTCGTGGAAGACCTGAATTTCGCCGTCGCAGTCGGGGCCTGATCCGATCCCGAGCGTCGGAATAGTGAGGCGTTGCGAGATTTCTTTCGCTACTGACGCGGGCACGAGCTCCAACACGATCGCAAAAGCTCCCGCCTCCTCGAGCGCGAGTGCCGCATCGATCAGCGCGACGGCGCTCGTCGGATCCTTGGCCTGAATGCGCGGACCGCCGAGCGCATGCGTCGATTGTGGCGTGAAGCCGAGATGGCCGCACACGGGGATGCCCGCGCGTACGATGCGCGAAATCGTCTCCGCCACTTCAGTTCCGCCTTCGATTTTCACCGCGCCGACTTTGCCTTCCGTCATCAGCCGTGCGGCGTTTCGCAAGGCATCCTCTTGCGACGTCTGGAACGTCATGAACGGCATATCGCCGACGAGCATTGCGCGCGCAGAGCCGCGAGCAACCATTTTCGCGTGGTAGATGATCTGATCGAGCGTGACGGGCAGGGTCGTGTCCTCGCCTTGAACGACCATTCCCAGCGTGTCTCCGATCAGGATCAGGGGGATGTCCGCCGCGTCGACCATCTGTGCAGAGGTGTAGTCGTAGGCGGTCAATGCGGCAATGCGCTCGCCGCGGCGCTTCATGCCGATGATGTCGAGTGTCGTTCTGCGATTCGTTTTCATGGAATGCCTCCGGGCGCGGAAACTTTCCACGTGTTGACACATGAGTCAATGCTAAGGGTTAATTAAAGCATCAAAGAAAAAGCTTATGACTCATGACGCTAGAGGATTTGCGAATTCTGGTGGCCGCCTGCGAGACGGGCAGTCTCAGCGCGCTCGCGCGTGAGCTGCGGCGCACGCAACCGTCGATCAGCCAGCACATCGGGCGGCTCGAAGCCGAGTTGGGCGTCAAGCTGTTCGAGCGTCATGCGAGGGGCGTGGTGCCGACGCCGGCAGGACGCTTGTTGAAGGAGTTCGCGCTCGAAGGTCTCGATGCGATCGAAACCGGTTTGCGGCGCGTGAAGGCGCTACAGCAGGGCGAAGAGGGTACGTTGATCGTAACGACCGGCGGGACGACGGTACGGCACTTCATGAAGACGGCCATCGTGCGTTTCAGAAAACGCCATCCGGGGGTGAACTTGCGGTTTCTTCCGGCGAGCTCGACGAAGCGGTGTTTCGAAATTCTGCGGCTGAGCCAAGCGGAGCTCGGTTTCGTAACGACGGGCGAGCCCGTGCGCGGAATCAACGAACGCACGGTTGCTCGCCAGCAGCTATTCTTGCTCGTCGCGAAGAACGACGACCTGGCAAAGCTGCGACGCATCCACGTGCAGGAGCTCGAGAACATCCGCTATCTGGGATTGTCGGGCCACACCACGCACCGCAATGCGATCGAGCAGGCCGCCCTCGACCGCGGTGTAGAGCTCAAACCCGAGATCGTCTTCGACGATTTCGACACCGCGAAGGTCTTCGTCGAGCTCGGTCTCGGACACGCCATAGTCCCGGCAGTGCATGCGCACAACTTCGTGAAAGGCGGCGCCGTGGCCGCAGTGCCGATCGAGGATCTGCCGCCGATCTCCATCGGTTGGGCATTTCGTCATTGGCAACATCTGTCGCCTACGGCACGGTCGTTCGTCGAGATCGTCGATCGGGAACTGCGCAAGCTGCGCAGTGTGCGCGGGTTTCAGCTCGTTCGAGAAGGCTGAAGACTGAAGGCAGAAGTACTGAACAGCAGGCCGCAGCATCTAGCGCAGGTTATGAGCAAGCAAAAACCTTGCGCACACCTAGTGGAAGAGACGCAAGTCTCATCGGTCGTTCCCCCTGCATACCCCTACGAGACGGAATGCATTCGCTCGCTGCGCAATCGATCAATAAATTTATTTGCACCTACTTCACAGAATCGACGCTCGTCGCCTGACACAGCAGCGCGGTCCAGTAGCATCCCGCGACTTTCTCGAAAATGGCGTAAGACGCCGAAGAAGGGCCGATAAATGAAAAAACTTGCCGGTGCCGTCGTCGTTGCGATGGGTCTGCTTCAAGGGTGCGGAGGCGGCGGAGGTGGGGGCGGTAGCAATGACTCTAACGCGCCGCCGCAAATCACTACTTATTCATTGTCGGCGTCCGTATCGGGGCTCGAAGGTTCGCTCACGCTCGTTGCCAGTTCCGCAACGCCCGTCACCCTGACATCGAGCACACAAGCGACTCTGGCGCGCTTGCCCGCAGGCACGGCTTACTCGATCTCGATTGTGTCGCAGCCGGAGTTGCAGCACTGCACACTCAGCGCAAGCAGCGGCACGCTCAATGTCGATACGACTGTCGAGGTGACGTGCACGTCGCGCGTCACCATGCCGGAGACGACGATTGCCGGCTTCCAGGTCGCACGTTTCGAGGTCGCGGGACTCGAACTCACGAACGATGAATACACGGGCACGACGACGACTCGATCAACGTAACGCTGACGGCGATCGACGGCGGCCTCGTCATGCTCATGCCCCCGCTTGCCGACGGCGCACATCGCCTCGAAATCGCGGTCGGCGACACGCGCTATCCGGTCGATTTCAACGTGGCAACCCCTGCCCTGCCGGCGCCGGCCGAGCAACTCGCGGCGGAGTTCGTCGCCGACATCGAGAGCGGACTCGCTGCTTTGCGTGCGGATCCGGAATTTGCGAACGCGAGCGACTGGGACGCCATCGACGATGAATTGACTGCGTTGAAGAATCAGATCGCCGCGATGAGCCCGGATGAGCTCGAAGCCCTCGCGCGCATCATCGCGACGAACACGCTGCCTGCCGCAGCCGCGGCATACGCCAGCGCAACTCGCACACCGCTCTTCGCCAAATACGACGATTCGGGCTGCCGCGAATTGCGAGTCGCAATCCTTTCGAATGCCATCGATGCCGGTGCGTACCTGTCGTTGGTTGCCGCATCCTTGGCGGTCGGCGTGGAATTCGGACCGAACGGCGCATTGGTCGGCGTCGCTGCGGCCGCAGCGCTGTACAAGTTCAAGGCATGGCCCGCCATGAAAAAAACCTGGCGTAGCCTGAAGTCCTATAAGACGAACGAATGCTTCTGGTTCCAGCAGCTCAATTTCAGCCTCAATCTCGAAGAACGGTTCTTGAACGAGAAACCCGGCCGCACCGTACGCGCCATGGCGGCCGCCCAAGAAACGCTGACGTTCAATCACAAGCGCACGCGCGAATACGACGTCACCGGTTCGGGCACGCTGCCCGACGACCTGTTGGGTTCGGTCGCCGTTGCCGCGCAAATCTTGAAGTACGGCGGACCGTTCTTGACCGAAGACGCGAAGGAAGTGTTGCGCGATTGGACAGCGAGCTATACCCGCCCGCTCGATCTCTCGGATTTCGCGTTGAGCAACATTTCGGCCAGCAGCATCGACGGCACGCTCAGCGTGCAGGGCGACAAGCTGCGACTGCGCTTCCAGTACCTGCCGAACCAAATGCCCGGCGCGCCGCTGGACTTCACGTTCACGCTCTCGGGGAACAACCAGTCCTGGGAGATTCCGGCACGCTTGAACCTCATCGAGCCGCCGGTCGCGCACGACGACGAGGTGAAGACGCAAGTCAACGAAACGCTGCGCGGCGAATTGCAAGCCGACTTCGCGGACTCGTTCCGCATCACTTCGCAACCGGTGAACGGTACGCTCGAGCTGGATTCGACCGCCGGCGTCTATCTCTATACGCCGAGCCTGGAATTCACCGGCGCCGATTCGTTCCGATTCGTTGCGATCAACGAGCGCGGCGAATCGCAGCCGGCCACCGTCAGCATCACGGTATCGGGTCTTTGCGAACTGGATGAGCAAGGCGAATTCTGGACGCGCACGTGCTACACGGATGCGACCCGCACCGAGGTCGACTTCGTCGAGCACCTCGAATATCGGCCGCCCTACACCGGCGTGTCGGTTCAGCGCAGCGTGCAGCTCATTCCCGGCGACCCGAGCTCGATTCGGGTGTCGGAAAACCATCTTTACAAGATGTACGGCGACCTCGTGACCGTCAGCATCGACAAGGCAGATTGGACGGTGTTGCCCGGCACGTCGATTCCTGTGGAGCGCGTATATGAATCCGCGATCGTCGACTATCTGCACGGCACACCGACGCTCATCACCTGGATTCGCATCACCCGCAACCTCGAGAACATGACCGGCACGATGCAAACGCTCAACTGCGATCCCGAGCAGTGGTCGCGAGTGTCGACGACAGGCGAGGTCAACCCCGTCACCGGCGCACTGGAGACGCCGAATGCACCGCCGGGCGAATACAACATCCAAGGGCCGTGCCCGAAGACCGATGAAGAAGTGTTCTCCTTCCATCCGCCGATTGCGCTGGAAGACATCGGCATATGGCGCATTTGGAATTCGCGCCGCTGACGAGCGTATCTGCTCGTTCGAGTAACGCCCGAACGAGCAGGTGCACATCCAAGAGTTGAACGAGAAGGCCGCACACGCGGCCTTCTTCGTTTCGAGCCGCGCGCGCCCGCGCGCATGGGCCGAACCTCCTGGGAGCATCCCTCATAGGCATTTCCGGCCACGCACTTGGATGCGCTCCCTTATGCGCCGCAGTGCAAGTCATATGTCGCTCGGCGCATTCGCAGTCATTGGAGACCCTTCCTGCAACTCACCGACACCCTTTCTCGATAAACACAACGGCCCCTTTGACGCCGGGGTGCCGTGGTTTGAATTTGCGTACACTCTGCGCCCCGAAATTCCGCAGCGGAGGTTGCGCATGTTCAGCCACATCATGATCGGTTCGAACGATATCGAACGTTCCAAGCGCTTCTACGATGCCGTACTCGGCGTTCTCGGCGTGAAACCGGCGACGATCAACAAGAATGCGACGGGGCACACCCGCCTGTTCTATCGCCACGACGGAAATACGTTTTGCGTCACCGAGCCGATCAACGGCCAACCGGCGACGCCTGCAAATGGCGGCACGATCGGCTTCAAGTGCGACTCGGAAGAGCAAGCGCGCGCATTTCATGACGCTGCGGTCGCCAATGGCGGCACGTCGATCGAAGATCCGCCGGGATACCGCGAAGGCAGCTTGGGGAAGACGTATTTCGCTTACGTCCGCGATCCTGACGGCCACAAGCTTTGCACGCTCTATCGCCCGAGTAACGGCTAAGACGTCAGCCTCGCAACAGGCGAATCCAGTCGTCGAAGTGCACGTTTAGCGAGGCTTCGGCTCGCGGCTGCAAGCGGCTGCGCAATGCGATCGGCGGATCGCAGCACACGTTGCTTGGGCGGCGAGGGTCACGGGAGCGTATCGATCAGCTGTTGAGCTTCCTGCCGTTGTTCAGCGTTGCCTTCAGCGAGCACCTCGTCGAGCATGTGGCGCGCACTCTCCGGATCGCCCATATCGAGAAACTGTCGGGCAAGTTCGAGCTTGGTGCGCACCTCGCCGGCGGTGACCGGACCGAGCCCATCGGTGTCGGCTGCGGTCGAACGATCTGGTGGTTTGGCGGTCGTCATCGCTAAGCAACTCATTCCGGCGCAGCGCATGCCGCGCCCAGGGGGAATCGAGGCAACTGTCCTGCAATTCTGCGGAGTTGCATTGTCCATGCTCCCTTCGCAATTCTCAATTCAGCCTTGCCGCCCCTGAATCGGCGTCCGCCGGACACACTGCCTGCGAACCATGCATGTCCGGGCGCGCTAGTCTTCGCTTGCAACCAGCTGTTTCGACTGGGCAATGATCCAAGCGATGCCGATGCCGCCCGTGAACGAAAAGTCGCGCTTCACGAGCGGGCTGTCGTCGAACACCGCACCTTGCACTTGATCGACGCGCACATAGCCGCCGACCCAATATTTCGGAAAGCGCTTGGTCAGCGAAACGAACACGTGCGAGCCGGAGTAGCCGCGCTTCGCGCGGTAAGCGGGGCGCTCGGGCAGCTCGAAGCGCGGCGCCACCGAATAGAAGTAGTCGTGATATTTCTCGTCGGCGAACAGCGGACCGGCCGATAGACTGAGGTCCCACCCCGTACTCGAAATGTCTCGCACGAGCACACTGAGTTTCGGCGCAAACATCAAGCCGATGAACTGCGGCGAAGATTCGATCGTCACCGGCACACGCAACGGCAAGATCAAATCGACTTTGATCGACGCATCGCTGGATTGCCACAAGTGCACATCGAGCGACGGCCCGATCTCGAGCGTCGGTTTCAAATCCGGCATACCGCGGCGCGCGTCGTTGTCGTCGCTGTCGACGGGGATGGAACCGCTCAAACTGATACTCAACTCGCTCAGCTTGCGATCCCACAGTTCGCCGCGCACGCCTTCTCTATCGGTCTTCCAGAGCTTGCCCCGGTACACCGCATAGGGCAGCGGTATCGGATACACCCGATACTCATCCGCGCCTCGATAATCGGGAATGGTGATGGCGCCTATGCCTGCGCCGAATTCCCATAGCGGCTGCTCCTGCGTCTGCGCACTGCTCTCCGCTCCGGCCAGCAACGCAGCACTTGCGCATACGCTGGCAGCGAACTCACGAGCCTTCACGATCGATCTCCTTCGTTTCGGTCACGGCTCAGTTCGGCCTGAAGCGCAACTGCGCCGGCACGCTCGCATTCTTGGTCGAAAATGGATAGTCCGTGATTGCGATCGCATCGCCCTGAGGACGCGCAGTGAAGGATGCTTCGCTGCCCGTCACGGTGAACCGCACCGTACCTGAAGGCTCGGTGACGAAATCGCCCGCGAGCTGTTCGAATTGTTCAAGATCGCCGGACTGGCGCGCTTCGACCCAGACGATACGCAACGACCACGTGCCCTCGCCATTGCCATCCGAATCCCACAGCGACAAGCGCCCGGACACGACGGTCTCCGGGTTCTGCCAGCTTTCTCGAGGCAATCCCGCATACGGTAAACCTTCGCCGTTGAATTCGACGAGATCGAAGCGGCAAGGCTCGAAAGCATTCGGCGGCGTGCACAGGCCGGACTGAATGCGAATGTTCGAAATCAATGTCACAAGCCCGCCATCGAGCGTCGTGTATTCCGCAGACACTGCGACCGGACTCGCTGGCGGCGCCACGGCCGGCGCCGTGTACAACGCCGAACGGTCTTCTTGCACCGTCACGGTGCCGACACTAGCGTCGCCGCCCGGTGTCCCATTGACCGACCAATTCCTCACGAGATTTCGAAAGACTTCGCTCGTACGGCATTCCGCCACGAGCGGCGTTAGCTGATCGTCTCCAGTAACCCGCTCGCACACGACGACGTTCAGCGTAACGGATTCACCCGGCTGCACCGTTGCTTCCTGTGGCGATAGCAAGGTTCCGGTCACGAGCGACCAATCGCTGAAGTGAGAAACGTCGAACGACACGGTGCGCTCATCGGCATCGAGCGTGCTCGCCTCATGCGATGCCCAAAAACCTTCGGGCGTTTGGCTCGCAACACGCAGGAGCTGCGGCGCCGTGCCGAGCACCTGCTCCGGCGTAAAACCGAACGTCAATCGAACGGGAATTGCGAACGAGATGCCTTCGGGTCCAAGCCGATAGGCCCCGCCGACATTGCCAGGAGCATGATTGGAGATCGGCTGAATACTCACTTCCGCCTCGGACGCGAGGGCGCCCGCCGGTATCGCAACGCGCAGTACACCATCCGCGGATTCGATGACACCGCCTGCCGAACTGATGATCCGGGTGACGGCAGGTCCGAGCGGTTTGCCCGCTTCGGTTGCTGTCGCACGGCGCGGCTCCTCCTGTTGAATAGGAGGCGGCAGCGGTGCCGGCTCGCCGCGCGAGCTAGAACCGCTGCCGCAGCCAGCAAGAATCGCCAGAACGCTTGCGCAACCCAGCGCAAGCGCCGCGTCCGCGGCAAGACGCCGGCACTCGAAGGGGGCATACGAATCCTGCGCATTGCAACGACGCGGTCTGTTGACTGTGGTCTTCATTGCTGGTTTTCGCGAGTAATAGCGGGCACTGCCCGGTACCCGGACAGAAGGATCTCGACGTTGGGATGGATGCCCGCTAACGCGGGCATCGGGGAATCAAGACGCGGCGTGCGTCAGGGACGTGGACGTTCAGTCGTCGTCCTCGTCGTGGTCTTGGAGCGATTCGGTGAGCACGCGCATGCGGTCGACGAAGGGCCGCACGGCGCGTGCGAACGGCTGCCCTTCCGAGCGCCATTTGAGAATCCGCTGCTCTTCCTGGTCGGCCGCTTTGAGAAACTCTGCCTTCTGTTGTGCAGCTAGCGGCGCCTGCTGGACCTCGCGCCGGGCTTGCGCGAGCTTCGCGCGGATCTCCGCCTCAGGAAGGTTGGCCAGGAAACCGCGGTAAGTTTCGCCGAGCGCCTTGGTCCACTGCTGCTCGGTGAAACCGGCCGCTTTGATCAGTCCGTTGCGATCCGCATCCTGCTCATACCAGTCGGCGGCCACTTCGTCGTCGTACGCGAAGTCGCCGAGCTCTTCCTGCAACGTTTCGATCAGTTGAACGACGGTTGCCGCTTCTTTGTCGGAAAGCGCCGCCGCGGGCGTACAGATCAAACCCAGGCTCGTTGCGGCAAGCACAGCCCCAAAACGGCGCAGGGTTTCGAACGGTCGTACAGTCATGCGAAGTCTCATCGTTTGTCGAACACAGCCGAAAATCTTGGCTGCGATCCGTACAGCATCTCAATGAGCCGTTTGGCCTGTCTTGGAGCCAAACGAACGAACACTGCATACGACGAAGTTGGTACGGTCGGAACAACGGGCGAGTTGCGGCCGCGGCGAGATCACGCCGCGTATACACGCGCAAGTCAGCTGTGACGCTTGCGAAGTGCGCCGGCACGCACCTCTGACGGTGTCGCTCCGTAGCGGCGGCGAAACGCGCGATTGAAGTTAGAGAGATCAGCGAACCCGGAATCGAAAGCGATCGACGCAATCGTCGTGTCGATCGAACTGTCCTGCAGGTGCCGGAACGCCAATGCGAGCCGGCTCTGCCGCACGAACTCCGTGAACGTCGTGCCCTCGCGCTCGAAGAGCTGCTGAACGTAGCGCGCCGTTACGCCCTGGCGGCGCGCGATGACATCGATGCCGAGCGTCGGGTCCGTGAGGCGGTCCAAGATGTCTTTCTTGATCAACGCGAAACGTGCGGCACGGATACCGTGTTCGTTGCGCTCGGCACTTCCTTGCACGAAACCGTCCAACACGTCCGCAACCAGCTCGTGAATGTGATTCGCTGCAGTTCGACGCGCACGTTCGCCTTCCGGCGGCGTCTGCCGCAACAAATTGGTGTAACCGACGAACAGCGGGACACCCGGCACAGATGCAGGGATGTGATAGAAGGGCTGCAGATCGAGCCGCGGCAGGCGTGCGGAGATTTGCGCATAGCCGAGCGATACGACATCGACCGTCGCCGCCGTTCGATGACGCACCTCGAAACAGGTGCCTTCGTTCACGAGCATCAGATCGCCCGCTTTGACCGTGAACTCCCGTCCCCCTTCGCACGCAACTTCGTGATCGTCGGAGACGATCGCGAGCGTGTAGTTGTCGCGTCCGTCGCTCAGCAAATCGCGCGGCCGGCAGCCGATGATCGGCGGATAGTTGCCTCGCGCGATGCCGACGGCATCGGGCAATTCGAAGACCGTCAGATCGATGCGCAGATCGTCTTCGTCCAGCGGCTTGAACCGCATGCCGGCCCAATGGCGCGCAATGAAGTCATGCAGGAAAGCCAACCGTTCCCGCTGGGGTACGTTCTCGGTGGAGACGCTTTGCATTGGTGTCGATCCGGCAGCGGCGCTAAACGTTGAATGATGCTTGCAGCCCTGGGCGATTGGGCTCGCCTTGAAGTACTACGGTATTGAACCGTCTTCCTAGTCTATTCGCGCGCAAAACAACCTGTCGGATACTCGGGGAAACTCGCAGTATCGATCCGGCAGCGTTCGGGCCGGTTGCCCAACCGAACGGTCGCCATCATCAGTACTACGCCGAGTATGCCTCGGGACCGATCCTTTGGTCTCCATCGGTTGGGCATTTCGTCATTGGCAACATCTGTCGCCTACGGCACGGTCGTTCGTCGAGATGGTCGATCGGGAACTGCGAAAGCTGCGCCGTGCGCGGGTTTCAGCTCGTTCAAGAAGGCTGAAGACTGAAGGCAGAAGGCTGAAGGCGGAGCGCGCCCGTGCGACTCTGGCCAGAGCCCAGCGCTCAGAGCCCAGAGTCGTTCAAAGAGCGCACCTGCGCGCGTAGTTGCCGCCTGCGGTCTCTCACCTGTAGCCTCGTCCTATGGCTACTTCCCTTACTTGCAGTCATTTCGTACACCGCCTGCCGCACGACATCCATGTCGTCGACACAGGCTTCGCCCGCGAACGCTTTACCGCGAGCTTCATCGTCCGCGCGAATGGGCGTGCCGCATTCGTCGATACCGGAACGAATAATTCGGTACCGCGCTTGTTGGCGGCGCTCGACGATCTCGGGATCGAGCGCGATTGCGTGGACTATGTGATCTTGACGCACGTGCACCTCGATCATGCGGGCGGCGCCGGATTGCTCATGCAGCAGCTGCCGAAGGCGCGGCTCGTCGTACATCCGCGCGGGGCTCGTCACATGATCCACCCCTCGAAGCTCATGGCTGGCGTGAAGGCCGTGTACGGCGAGGAAGTGGCCGCTCGCGACTACGGCGAGCTCGTGCCGGTGCCGGCGGATCGAGTGATGGAAACCTACGACCAGATGGTGCTGGACCTTGCCGGTCGTCCGTTGTTGTTCGCGGACACGCCGGGGCATGCGTTACATCACGACTGCATTTGGGACGCGGCGAGTCGCGGCTGGTTTACGGGCGACACGTTCGGGATCGCGTATCCGGAATTCACGACGGAAGAGGGTGCGCAGATCATTCCTGCTACGGCACCCGTCCAATTCGATCCCGAGCAACTGCGGGCATCGATTGAACGGCTGCTCTCGTTCGAGCCGCAAGTCGTCTATCTCACCCATTTCGGTGCCGTGGATCGACCGCGTCGGATTGCGGAGCAACTGCTCGCTCAGATCGATGCCATGGTGTCCGTCGCGCGGACCTTGGCGGATCATCCGCAACGCCACGACGCGCTGAAACAGGCGTTTCGCGAAATCTATGTCGGTGCACTTCGCGCGCACGGATGCAGGTTGTCCGATCGAGAGCTGGATGAGATTCTCGAAGTGGATCTCGAGCTCAATGCGCAGGGTGTGGGAGTGTGGCTGGAGAAGAGGCTGAAGGCTGAAGGCTAGAGCATGCGCGAAGCATTCGCTGCGCAATGCTTGCTGTCTCTTGGCGGCGCGCGCTAGCGCCGCTCATCCACGACAGACGACGGGGCTCGAGGCGTGAGGCTTGAAGACCACAGGCATACGTCCCAAATCGCCGTCCGTAGTCCTTCCTCCTCAACCTTCAGTCTTCAGCCTTCAGTCTGCGCTTCGTCGCTCCGCGGCGACAGACAGGTCGTCTTATCGATCCAGATCGTCATCCTCTTCCCATCCGCGCCGACCGCTTCGACTCTCCAGGCAACGATCGTACCGACGGGAACGGTTATGCGTTCAGTCGTTGCGACTTGGGGATCGAGGTCCCGGGTCGTTCGCAACAGATTCAGCGTGCGAGTGCGCGTCATTACTTCTCGAGCGTGACGGTTTTCGGATCGACGGTGATGGCCGCGAGGCGTGCGGCGATCTCCGGTTTCATGTCGGGCTGGTGGCGGATGCCTGCAATGTGCTTCGCCAAAAATCTCTCAGCCGCCGCGATCATGGCGAGATTGTTTTCCGGTTTCGCAAAGCCATGGCCTTCATCGGGTGCGACGAGATACTCGACCGGGAAGTTGCGGTCGCGCAGCGCGACGACGATTTGATCGGACTCGTGCTTCTTCACGCGCGGATCGTTGGCGCCCTGAACGACCATCAAAGGCGTCTTGATCTTGTCTGCCGAATTGAGCGGCGATTGTTTCTCGAGTAAAGCCTTGCCTTCAGGCGTCGTCGGATCGGCCATACGAGAGTAGAGCTGCTTGCGCCCGGCTTCCCAATACGGAGGTATGGAGTTCAGGAGCGTGATCAGATTCGACGGTCCGACGATGGATACCGCCGCGGCATAAAGATCCGGCGTGAACGCAACGCCGGCGAGCGTCGCATAGCCGCCATAGGAACCGCCGAGGATGGCTACGCGCTTTGGATCCGCAATGCCTTGCTTGATGAGGTGCTGCACGCCCCATGTGATGTCGTCCTGCATCTTCCGGCCCCATTGACCGTTGCCGGCTTGCAGGAATTTCTTGCCAAATCCGGTCGAGCCGCGGAAGTTCGGCTGCAGCACCGCGAAACCGCGGTTTGCGAAGAATTGAGCGAATCCGTTATAGCCCCACGTGTCGCGCGCCCACGGACCGCCGTGCGGGATGACGAGCAGCGGCAGCGACTTGGCCGGAATGCCCTTGGGAAGCGTCAGGTACGCAGGAATCTCCAGTCCATCCGACGATGCGTACCGAATCGGTTGCATCGAGGCGAGCGCTTCGCGCGGCAGATTTTCGCGGATACGAAACTGCGGCTTGATCTCGCGGCTGTTGCGATCGAACAGCACGTACTCGCCCGGCTCGGTGTCGGACGTCAAGGCGACCAAGGCGAGTCGTTCGTCGCGAGTCCGGGAAGGAAATGCGATCTGCCGATTCGGATATTTCGACTTCAGGAATTCGTACTCGGCCTTGCGCGCCGGATCGCGGAAGTACACACGGACGCGGTCGTCGACGTAAGCCGTACCCACCAACTCGTCGGTCAAGTCCGAAAACAGTGCGCTGCCGAAGTCGACTCGCTGCTCCGGGTCCGACTCGACGGGCTCGATCGCGCCGGAGGTGACGTCGAGCAAGGCGAGACCGACGAGATTCACGTCGCCCTTGTTCGATGTGATGTAAACGCGCTTGCCATCCTTGTGGAAACGAATGGCGTTGCAGTCTTCCAGCACGCTGCACTCATAGATCTTGGTCACGCCCTGCGGATCGATGCGCAGCAGTTCCGTATCGCCGCCGTTCGAGATGCGTCCGGCCAGACGAAGCTGATCTTGTGTGTCGAAGAGGTAGCCGGCAATCCGGTCCGTGTTCTGACGTACGAGCTCGCGCTCGCCCGTCGAGATGCGCAAGCGATACAGGTCGTGCCACGCGCGGTCGCGATCGTTCAATCCGACATAGATCACGTCCGGATCGGATTTTGGAACATGGACGATCTGCGCACGCACGCCTGGCAGGTTCGTGAGATTGCGAGCGGCCGGGACTTCGCTGTCCGCAACCGGCTTTTCGTTCGGGTCGACCGCATACACGTTGAAATTCTCGTCGCCGCCTTGATCGCGCACGAACAGCAGATACTTGCCGTCGCGCGACCACGAATAGCCGGCGATGGGTCGTGTCGTTTCGGCCGTAACCGGTTTGGCGGCGTTGAACGGCTCGTCGATGCCCTTCACCCAAATATTCCGCGTACCCTTGAACGGGCGGATGAACGAGATGTGCGATCCATCGGGCGACAGTTGCGGTGCCGTGATGTCCGGGTCGCCGAAGAACACTTCGCGGTCGATGAGCGGCGGCAATCCGGATTCCGCCGCCAGTGCCCATGTCGACGTGAGCAGAAACAGCCCGCACAAGCATTGAATCGCAAGCGCGCGAAAGACAAATGCATCCCGTTTCATGGCAAGGCAACTCCTTGTGTTCTTGGCAGGCGGTTGCGCGATCAATGAACGAAGCATCCGGGTTGCCCGTGTGGCGCGTCAAGGGGATATGACGCAGTGGAAAGCAGCGTATACAAGTTACGGATTCGTATCGTCGATACGATTCACCCGATTGTTTGATTTAGACTCCCGCAACGCTCGGAGCCGAAACCCGCTCTTCGTTGTCGGACGTCCACTATCGAGAGCCGATTGTAAGCGTGAAAACTCAAGAACGGACAAAACTGCTCGAGACTCTGAAGAACCGATTCGAGAAGCACATGCAGCGGCACAAAGGCATTGCGTGGGCCGATGTGCAGGCGCGGCTTCAGGCCAACTCCGTCGCCCTGCAGTCGCTCAGTCGAATGGAGGCGACCGGCGGAGAGCCGGATGTCATCGGACGGGACAGCAAAACCGGCGAATTCATTTTTTGCGATTGTTCTCCGGAGAGCCCGAGCGGGCGCAGAAGCGTGTGCTACGACCGAGAGGCTCGAGAGAGTCGTAAGGACCACAGTTCGAAGGACAGTGCGCTCGAATTGGCCGGGGAGATGGGTGTCGAGCTGCTCACCGAAGACCAGTACCGAGAGCTGCAAAAGATCGGCGAGTTCGACACCAGGACCTCGAGCTGGATCAAGACGCCTGCCGATGTGAGGAAACTGGGCGGAGCTCTGTTCGGCGACCGGCGTTACGGCAGGGTGTTCATCTATCACAATGGTGCGCAGTCCTATTACGCTGCGAGGGGCTTTCGCGCGATGCTCAGAGTTTGATGAGCGCGCACCCGAATCCCGACGTCGTGTTTCTCGAGCCGAGGATGTCTTGAAATAAGCAATGGCAGGAGACGAAGACGCCTATTGGTTTCCGGCGAAGCGCTACGGATGGGGCTGGGGTCTACCGAAGCGTTGGCAAGGCTGGCTCGTGCTCGTCATCTACGCGCTGCTTCTCGCATGGGCAGCGGCGTCTTTCTTACCCATCGATGACAAGATCGCATTCGTGGCCACGGCCTTCGCACTGACGGCTGCGCTCGTTCTGGTCTGTTGGTGGAAAGGGGAACCGCTGCGCTGGCGGTGGGGAGACGACCCGGACCATCGCGATGCGCACAGGCGCTAGAGATTCCGGGATCGCCAGCGAGATGCCGGCGCGTTTCGAATTCGGCGGTCTTTACCGGCTCGTTCGGCCCCCTCCACAATTGAAGCCAAACAGGCTACGGTTGCACGAACAATAAGCCGGCAAGGTGTGCCCTTGTCGAATCGCAGCCAATAAAACTTCGGCGCGGTGGCATCGGCTCAGCGCAGCCGACGTCGAAACGGGGGGTGAGGTCATTTACGCGGTCACCGTCATTGTCGCAGCGTCGCTGCTGTTCCTCGTTCAGCCGCTGATTGCAAAGCTCATTCTGCCGTGGTTCGGCGGTTCGTCGGCAGTTTGGAGCGCGGCACTGATGTTCTTTCAAGCCTGCCTGTTCGCCGGCTACGTGTACGCGCATGTGCTCGCGCGTTTTGCGCCGAAGGTTCAGGCGGGCGTGCACACGGCACTGCTCGTGGTGGGTACGCTGCTGATGCCCATCCTTCCGGACCCGCAGTGGAAGCCGACTGGCGATGGCAATCCGACCTTGCAAATCGTGCTGCTGCTCGGCGCCACCGTCGGATTGCCGTGTTTGTTGCTGAGCGCGACGAGCCCGTTGTTGCAGGTCTGGTACGTGCGGCGGACCGCCAGTCAACTGCCGTACTGGCTGTACTCGCTGTCGAATCTCGGCTCGCTCGTTGCGTTGCTGGGGTTTCCGTTGTTGCTCGAGCCGCTGTTCGATACTTCGACGCTCGCGATTGCCTGGAGCGTCGCATTCGGCGCGTTTGCCGTGCTATCTGTCGCTGCCGGTTGGATGGCTGCGCGCGGCGAAACGATCGCAGAGCCGGCGACGTCAGAAGCAGCGCCGTCGCCGCCGAGCTCAACGCAGACGATGCTCTGGCTGCTTTTTTCGGCCTGCGGCTCGGCGCTCTTGGTCGCCGTTTCCGCTCACTTGACCGTCAATGTCGCGCCGATTCCGTTGCTGTGGGCCGTGCCCCTCGCGCTCTATTTGGTCACTTTCATTCTGAATTTCGGCAGTCGCCGTTTCTACGATCGCGCCAAGTTCTTTCCGCTGTTGGTCGTCGCGCTCGGCTGCATGACCTACTTGTACATGAAGGTCGATACGAACCTGCACATCCGCTATGAGATCCCGTTGTACTTGGTCTCGCTGTTCTTGATCTGCATGGCCTGTCACGGCGAGCTCGTGCATCGACGGCCGCACGCGCGGTACCTGACGCGTTTCTATCTGGTCATCGCGCTCGGCGGAGTGCTGGGTGGCGCGTTCGTCGCATTGCTCGCACCTGTTCTGTTCGATTCGTATTGGGAGCTGCCGATCGTACTCATCGTCACGGCTGTGCTGGCGGTCGTCGTGCAATGGCGACGCAGAGGTGATGGATGGCGACTTTGGATCGTGCGCGGTGCGATGGTGACTGGTGTGCTCGCGCTCGCCACATTTCTCGTGCTCACGGAAATCAGTTTTCGCGACGGCTATCTGTTCATCGGTCGGAATTTCTATGGCGTGCTGCGGGTGCGCGATTACGACGTGGGCGACGAGTTGGAGCGCCGCACTTTGTTCCACGGTACGATCAGTCATGGCTCGCAGTACCGCGGCGAGACGTATCGAAACGTTATCGGGTCGTATTACTCGGCGAGGTCGGGCATTGCGCGGGCCATACACGCGCTGCAGGCGCGAGGCCAGCTTCGGCTGGGTGTCGTCGGACTCGGGGCCGGCGTCATGGCGAGCTATGCGCGTCCTGGCGATTCGATGACGCTGTATGAGATCGATCCGGCCGTCGTCAGGGTCGCCCACGAGTACTTCGATTTCCTGCCTCGTGCGAGAAGGCGCGGAGCTGAGGTGGAGATCGTGTTGGGCGATGCGCGGTTGTCGCTCGAGCGGCAGGCACCCCAACGGTTCGATTTGCTGGCAATCGATGCGTTCTCGAGCGATGCCATTCCGATTCATCTGCTCACGCTCCAGGCATTCGAGGTGTACCTGAGGCACTTGAAGCCGGACGGTGTGCTCGCGATTCATATTTCGAACCGCTATCTCGACCTCGTGCCGGTCTGTGCGCGAGCGGCCCAGCACTTTGACCGACTCGCATTTCTGATCGAGGAGCCGAGCAATGCTCTCTCGCACGCAAGCACGTGGGTGCTCATTACGTCGGATCCGGATCTGATAGCGCACGTGGCTTTCGAGGATGCGGAAATCGAAGCGGTAACGGCCCTGCCAAGCTTCAGAGCGTGGACCGACGGCTACAGCAACGTTTGGTCCGTCTTGAAGCTGCGCAGCAACCGGTCATGAGGTCGAGGCGCCGATAACAGCGGCGACTGGACTGGTTGTTGCACGTGTAAGTGGCCGTACGATCCCGCCAGCGCGGGCAGTAACTTGATGGAATGAGTACGGCTCCACTTCGACGTGTTGATAAACAGATGAGCGACGCCGAAGCGCAAGCTTTCCTCGCTCAGGCGTTTTCCATTCGTTTGGCTAGCGTCGGCCCGGACGGTTGGCCTTATGTGATTCCGTTGCTATTCGTCGTTAACGACGGCGAGGTGCTCGTGCACACAACTTCGGCCGACGGTCACTTCCGTACCAATGTGCTGCACCAGCCGAATGTCTGCATCGAAGCGGATGAACCCGGAACGGTGTATGGCTATGGCAGGACACAGTGCGAGACGACCTTGAGCTATCGCAGCGTCGTCGCATTCGGACGGATTCGCGAGATGGAAGATCGCGAGTCGAAGGAGCGCTTCTGCACCGCGCTCATGCGCAAGTACGCCAGCCATATCGAAGGACGCGAAAACGGCGCGTTCCCGCGCCTGGATCACATCCGGGTGTACGCGATCGCGATCGAGCGCATGACGGGTAAGCAGGCGAAGCTCCCGGTGCAGCGAGCCTGACGACCGGGCTGGCAGGTCGATTGACCTGCCAAATTCCGCGGCGAAGCGGGCAAAATCGCGGGATGCAGACTCGAGACAGCGCCGGGCCATCTTCCGATACCAAGTCACCGCAGGAGCGTTCCCGGCAGCAAAGTTTTGCGGCGGCGGCGCTCGTGGCGGCAGGGATTTTCTCGAGCCGCATCGTCGGGCTGGTCCGAGAACGATTCATTGCGACGTATTTCGGTGCGAGCTTGCATGCGGACGTCTTTGCGGCCGGACTGCGCATGCCGAACGTGCTGCAGAACCTGTTGGGCGAGGGCACGCTCAGCGCTTCGTTCATTCCTGTGTATTCGGCGCTCCTGGGGCAAGGCAGAACGCAAGAGGCCGGACGCCTGGCTGGCGCGATGTTCGCGCTCTTGCTCGGCATCGCCGGTGCCATTTCCTTGATCGGCGTGCTGCTTGCACCGGTCCTCGTGTCGATCTTCACGCCCGGTTTCGAAGGGCAGCGGCGCGAGCTGATGATTCAGATCGTGCGCATTTTGTTTCCGATGACGGGACTACTCGTGCTCTCCGCATGGGCGCTCGGCATTCTCAACAGTCATCGTAAGTTCTTCATTCCGTATTTCGCACCGGTACTCTGGAACGTCGCGATCATTGCCGCGCTCATCGGCTTCGGCTCGCGAGGCGATCTGGATGGTTTGCTAATGGCGGTGGGTTGGGGCGCGCTGGTCGGCGGCTTCTTGCAATTCGCCATTCAGCTTCCTTGGGTGCTGCGGCTCGATCGCGAGATTCGAGTGAATCTCGGACGCTCCCAACCGGCTTTCCGCGAGGTGCTGCGCAGTGCCGTTCCCGCCATTATGGGCCGCGGCGTCGTGCAACTGAGCTCTTATGTCGACATGGTGCTGGCCAGTCTGTTGGCGATCGGGGCCGTTGCGCACCTCCGTTATGCGCAGACGCTGTACATCTTGCCGATCAGCTTGTTCGGGATGAGCGTTGCTGCCGCCGAGTTGCCGGAGCTCGCGCGGGAACGGGAAGGCGCCGCTCAGGCGCTGCGCGAGCGCATGGTCGCAGCGATTCGCCGCGTCGCGTTTTTTGTCGTGCCGAGCTTTGTTGCATTTGTTGCGCTCGGCGATGTACTGGTCGCCGGTCTCTATCAGGCAGGCGAATTCGAACGCTCGAACGTCACCGTCGTTTGGTTGACGTTGGCGGCTTACAGCGCGGGTCTGCTCGCGTCGACGACCACGCGCATCTATCAGTCCGGTTTCTTCGCGTTGCGCGATACCAAGACGCCGGCCCGCGTGGCGACGCTGCGCGTATCGATCGCTGCCGTCGCCGGTGCGTTACTGATGATCCAGTTCGAGCCGGTCACTGTGGGTGCGCTCTCGATTCCGGCGGGCGCGCTTGCCGGATTTCAGATCGGCGGGATTCCGCTCGGGCCGGTGGGGCTGGCGCTCGGTGCATCGGTAGGCGCATGGCTCGAATGGGCTTTGCTGCGTACGAGGCTGTCTCGTGAGATGGGGCCGGTCGCTGCAGGAGCGGGTTATCTCGCGCGAACCTTCGCAGCGGCATTGCTGGCCGTCGGTGTCGGATACCTCGTTAGCATTCTGGTCCAGGACCTATATCCATTATTTGCCGCGCTCATCGTCGCCGCTGCGTTCGGCTCAGCGTACTTCGTCGCTGCCTACCTGCTCGGGTTGTCAGAGGCTCGAGTGGTGATGCAGGCCTTGGCGCGCAGGGCGCGCGTCAGGCCGAATACTGAAGGCTGAAGGTAGAGGCGCACTGCGCGCGGTTCTGACCAGAGCCCAGCGCCCAGAGCTCAGCGCCCCGGAAGTGTCGGAACCTTCCTCCGCCGAACGTCTTAGAGGCCGGCGCATCTCCAACCCTGGGAGTGAACATGTCTCTAAAGCTCTACATGCACCCGCTGGCTTCCTACTGTCACAAAGTACTGATCGCGTTGTATGAGCACGGCACGCCATTCACACCGCAGATCGTGAATTTGATGGATGCGCAGGAGCGGGTCAAGCTTGCGGCGCTGTGGCCGACGGCCAAGGTCCCGTTGTTGTACGACGGGAAACTGGGGCGTGCCGTTCCGGAAACCTCGATCATGATCGAGTACATCGATCGGTACTATCCGGGGGCGCGGCGATTGATTCCTGAGGATTTCGACGCCGGTCTGGAGGTACGGTTATGGGATCGGCTATTCGATCAATACGTCATGACGCCCATGCAGCAGATCGTTGCGGATCGTCTGCGTCCGGACGGCGAGCGCGATCCGCGCGCAGTGCCGGATGCCACGGCGACGTTGCACATGGCGTACGACATGATCGAACGCCATTTTGCCGAACCCAATGGATCGCACCCGTGGATGGCCGGTGCCGACTTCAGTCTGGCGGATTGTGCTGCAGCGCCATCGTTGTTCTACGCCAGCATCGTCGTACCGTTTCCGCCGTCGCACGTCAGGCTCGCAGCATATTTCGAGCGACTGATGGACCGACCGTCCGTCGCACGTACGATCAAGGAAGCCCAGCCGTATTTCGATCTGTTTCCGTTCAAGGATGCGATGCCGGAGAGGTTTCGCGGCCCCGCCGCGTAGGCTGAAGACCGAAGGCTGAACGTAGAGGCGCGCATTGCCACCTATGTTGCCCGTCGCCTGTAGTCTGTAGCCTTTGTCCAAGCCCCAAGCCCCGCTGTCGCCTTTGGCCTGTTGCGAAGCATGATCGATCTCAACCTCTACTTCTCTCGCATTGGCTATCGCGGCCAGCCGCGTGCCGATCTCGAGACCCTGACCGAGTTGCAGCGCCTGCATGCGCAGACCATTGCGTTCGAAAATCTCGATCCATTGACCGGGCGGCGGGTGAAGCTGGATCCCGCATCGCTGCAACAGAAGCTGATCGTCGAGGGACGCGGCGGCTATTGTTTCGAGCACAACGGCCTGATGCAGCTCGTCTTGCGACAGCTTGGCTTCGACGTGACGCCGCTCGGTGCGCGGGTGATGTGGAACTCGCCGCCGGACACGATCCTGGCGAGAACACATTGTTTGACGTGCGTGCGCATCGATGGCGAAGCCTACATCGTCGATGTCGGCTTCGGTGCGCTGACGCCGACCTCGCCGCTGCGACTACAACCTGGAATCGTTCAGCAGACGGCGCACGAACCGATGCGCTTGGTCGCTGAAGGCGACACGTACGTCCTGGAAGCGCTCACCGAGGCTACATGGCGCCCGATGTATCGTTTCGATTTGCAGCCCCAGTTCCCCGCGGACTACGCCATGGCGAACTGGTACGTCTCGACCTTTCCCGAATCGCACTTCGTCACGCGACTCGGCGTCGCACGCCCCGTTCCCGGGCGTCGATACACGCTCCGCGGCGCCGAGCTTGCTGAGCACGAAGTCGGCGGCAGGACGACGCGAACCCGAATCGAATCCGTCGAAGAGTTACGCAGAGTGCTCACGGAAGTTTTCGCGATCAATCTACCGGAGGAGCTGGAATTGGACGCAGCACTGCTGCGTCAGTTGACAGTTGATAGTTGACAGCGAAGAAAAGCCCCCGCGGAGCGGGCTCGAGCCGCCAATTCTCTCGCTGTGCACCGTCGGCTGGCGATCGTGGATCGTAGCTTGCGCGAAGCGACGCTTTCGCTGTCAACTGCAACGCGCCTCTCTTCCTCTCAATACGCTGCATCGAAGCCCACCAGCACGTAATGTTCCTTCGTCTGGTGTCCGACGAACGGCGGGCCGCCGCGATCCTTGCTCAATAGATCGACATTCACTTCGATCACGGCCTTGAGATTGCGCATGAAATAATACGAAGCGCTGAAGGCAAGCGAGTGCATCTTGATGCCTTCGAAGATCGTTTGCGTTCCGTCGAAGTCGCCGTCGTCGGCGTAGTTGTACAGAGCCGAAAACGCCCAACGATCACTGTAGATGTAGTCGACGCCGACAAAGCCGCCGAACCATTCGTAATCGACGCCCGGCGTCGCATCGAGGAAGTCATCCCAAGAGTTCCACAGCGCTTGTGCATACCAATGAGCTTGGCCGCCGATGTTGCCCGATGCATCGATGCCGACAATGCGTTTGTCGGTATCGCGCGTGCCGGTCGACGCGCCTGCAAAGCCCGCTGCGCTGCGCTGCTCGCCCGTGAGTGCGAACAAGCCAAGGTTCACAGGTCCGGCTGCTACGCCGAGGCGGCCGAACACCGATTTCGACGAATCGTTGTCGAACAAACGATCCGGGCGTCGATAACCCGGACTGTCGATCGCGAAGTTCTGCTCGATTCCATTGCCATTGACGATGCCGAGTGCGATGTCCACCGGGCCGAAACCGCGATCGAGAACGACTCCGCGGTCGTAGGTGATGCCGGCCGCTCTATACACGTAATAGTCCTGAAACGTGAGGCGCACCTCGCGCGGAAACATCAGGTCGGACACTTGGAATTGTCCGAGCTGGACACCGATGCCGGTGCCGAAGGCATCGTCGTGGCGAAACCAGGCATCCTCGATCAAGGCTTCGCCGTTGCCGCCTTTCTCGGCGAAGATTCCGTAGAAATAGAACGTGATGTGCTCCGAAAGCGGCGCGCTCGACAGGAGCTTGATCATGTACGGCGCTTGAAAGTCGAAATCGGAAGCATTGCCGGTGCGCCCGGTAGCGACATCGAAGTCTTCGCCGTCGCGAGCTTGAACGAATGCCTGTGCGCGGATCGCGAGCGGCAGGGTTTTCGGCAGAGCAAGCTGCATATCGCCCAGATCCGTCATCGTGTCGCGCCATTGCGGCATGCGGTAGTTGGCGGCCGCAAAGATCTCTCCATAGGCATTGAGCTTGGGGAAGGCACTGTGGCAGAGCATGCAGCTCACGTTGTATTGCCGCGCAAAGGCGGGCATGGCTTCAACCCGTCCCGAGAAAGATCCTACGGCGGCGATCAGCAGCGCCCAGACGACGATGATGCGACGCAACGGCATGATTCTTCTCCCTTGCTGTTGGTGCGCAAGTTGAAAGCAGTCGCCGTCGCTTTGCACTGCGGGGAATCCACAGTGAGCAGTTGATGGTTGACAGTTGACAGCGAAGAAGGCAGCGCGAAGCGCAGCTCAATAGGCAATAACGAGCTCGACGTCGATGGTCAGGAAAGCGGGCCGCATCGCTGTCAACTATCAACTATCAACTGCCAACTGTTCTTCGAGCCTCTTGTCGTGTCCATACAAGTCCTCGGCAAACAGCACGCCCTGTGTTTCGGTCGCAGCCGCCGTGCCGTAGAACATCATCACCGTCAGCGGCTGCACGAGATCGACACGAAAAGTCTTCGAGCCGCACATGGCTTCCTCGATGCGAGGCGAGTCCCACGGTTCGCGCGCGTTCTTGAGCACGTATTCGGCCAGTCGCGCCGGATCGCTCACGCGCACGCATCCGTGGCTGAACGCGCGGCGGGAGCGATTGAACAGCTCGGTGGCTGGCGTGGCGTGCAAGTACACGTTGTACGGATTGGGCAGCATGAATTTCACAGGGCCGAGCGAATTCTGCGGGCCCGGTCGCTGTCGCAGCCGTAACTTGCCTGCTGCGAGCTCTTCGATGGCTTCAGGTGTCGCAGGCACGACGGGGCTGTTATCGCTTTGACCGCGTACCAGCTCCATCTGATTGCGTTCGAGATACGTGGGGTCCTTGCGAATCCGCGGCAGCTGCTCGCGAAGCACGATGCTGCGCGGAACATCCCAGTAGGGTTGAAACACCACGTATTTCATCTGCGCAGTGAAGATCGGCGTGCGCATGTTCGGCGCCGTTTGCCCGACGACGACCCGCATCTCGATCGTCTCATCGCCTTCATTGCGCGGCAGGGCATACAGCATGAAGTGCGGAATGTTCACGACGATGTCCGGTCGCGTCATGCCGGCCGTCCATCGCCAACGTTCGAGCGTGAGCTCGATCTGACGTACGCGCACGGACATCGGTGTGCTCAAGGCGGCATAAGTGCGCGGTCCGAGCACGCCATCGACTTCCAGCCGATGACGATCTTGAAACCGCTCGAGCGCAGCGGTCAGCTCATCGTCCATGAGCGGCAGTTCGTTCGTGCGCGCAGCTTCGGGAAGATCGCCGAGCGCATACAATAACTCGCGCAACAACGGGGCTTCTGGATATTCGTCGCCGGGACGAACCGAGCGCTTCGGCGGCGAGAGCTTCGGCAGCGGCATGTTCGCGAGCTTGCGATAGTCGGCGAGCGCCTGTTTCAGCAGGCGATAAGGTTTAGCCGGTGGTTCGCGTTCGGCGATCGCTCGCTGCACGTTCTTGACCGATGCGGTTTCGCGCACCGCAAGCGTTGCGTCGGGCTTTGTCGCCACCGGTAAGTTGAAGCCCAGTGCGCGCGGCGACACGCGACCGAATTGCACATGCGAGAGGAACTTGGCCGCGGTCGCGGTCAGTGCAGCGTCGAACTTGGCGCGTAGCGTCGGGTCGGCGCCGGATGCAGTCACCAGATGCATCTGTTCTTCCGTGAACGGCAGCGAATAGTCGTGGGAGCGCAGACCGTAATCTTCCGCCGTGCGTAACACCTCGAGCATTTCGTGCGCTTGGGGTGTCAGCCGTCCGTCTCTGAACCATAACAGCTCAGCTGCATTTCCCGAGGACGTGCCGAGCAGGAAGAGCAGCACGCCCATAAGGACAAATCGCAATGGCAGCAACGGCTCGAATCCGCGGCGGATGGGTGGGGAAGACGTCGAAGGCATGCCCGCAAGCTTATCGAGCTGTGGCATGCACGGAAATCACCCGAAACCGGGAAAAGCGCGACGCCTTGGAAAATATTCAATTTCGCGCCGTAGCCGAGCAGATCTCGTCCGCATGCGGGCCGAGCTCGCTCTCGTGAGACTCGAATACGACCCGCAGACCGATCGACACGCGCTCCGGATCGAAGGTCACGTTGCGACAATTGAAGAACACGATATCGCCGTCGTCCGATTCGATGATACCGACGTCCGCATCGGCGTCGAAGTCGCTGATCGTGCCTTGCATCATGACGTCCTCGCTGCGTTTCGCCGTCATCGCGTTGCGGCCGGAAGGAAACTGCGTGAGGCGAACGTAAGTTCACACTGAGACAACGGCGAAACTATTCGCGTCGACTCGTAATCCGTAGTGGGTCCTCCGCATGGATCGGTCAACCGAAAATGGCGAACCTGTGCGAGTACCAGCAACGGCCAAACACAAAGGTCATCGAAGGAGGAGCCATGAACATCACGCGTTGGGAGCCCTTCCGAGAAATGGAGGATATGTTCCGACAGTACTCGCCGCTCTTCGGACGTTGGCTGCGCCGAGCGGACGACGAAGCCTCCACTTGGCGGCCGGCAGCGGACATCACGGAGACTGAAAAGGAATACTTGATCAAAGCCGAGCTCCCTGAAGTTCGCAAGGAAGACGTGAAGATCGAGCTGAGCGAGGGGGTTCTTACGATCAGCGGCGAACGCAAGAAGGAGAAAGAGGAGAAGGGCGCGAACGAGATCCGAGTGGAAAGTTTCTACGGTACGTTCTCGCGCAGCTTCGCTTTGCCGGACGATGCAAATCCGGACGGGATCACGGCCGAATGCAAGGACGGTGTCGTGAAGATCCATATTCCGAAGACCGCCGAGAAGAAGCAGAAGGCTCGCAAGATCGAAATCCAGTAGCGATCGCAGAAACGCAGGAGGAAGGCCATGAGTCGAGCGACGTCGGTATCCGGTCCGAAACCGGCGGGTCGCACGCCCAGCCGCAAGCGTACGAAGGCAGCGAGCGCCGTGCCTGCCGCAATCGCGGACGAACGGTTGCACGCTGCCATCGCCGAGGCTGCGTACTACCGAGCGGAGAAGCGCGGTTTCGAGCCGGGCCACGAGCTCGACGATTGGCTTGCGGCGGAGATGGAGATTGCCGCCCTGAGAGCGACGAAGTCGGACGGGTCTGGAGCATCGCGGCAGGGCGCGTCGTGAAGGTCGGCGACTATTGTCAGCGTGATGTCGTCACGGTGCCGGCGACGGCGGATGTCGTCGAGGTGGCGCGCGTCATGCGCGATCGCCACGTCGGGTTTCTGGTGGTCGTCGAGGAGGGCGATCCCGAGCTCAGACCGATCGGTGTCGTCACCGATCGCGACATCGTCCTACAGATCTGTGCGCGCGAGGTCGATCCGCACGCAGTGACGGCTCGCGACATCATGAGCGGCGATCCGCTCGTCGCTCGCGAATCGGACAACCTGAACGATCTCATGCGCGCGATGCAGGCCGCCGGCTACAGGCGCGTCCCAGTCACGAACGAGCGGGGTGCCCTGGACGGTGTCATTGCCATCGACGATGTAATCGACGTTATTGCAGACTTGTTGGTCGATATCTGCGGATCCATTCGCAATGAGCAGCGGGTGGAACGCCGGCGTCGAGGCGACTGAACGCGTGCAAGTGACAGGCGCGCGGCAAGCGTTAAGATGGGTCTTGCGTGCCTATTAGACGCAAGCAACGCGAGTCGCCATGTTCATTCTCGCCCTCAACTGCGGAAGCTCCTCGGTCAAATGTGCAGCCTTGGAAGGCGCACCGCTCAGCCGAGTGACCGAAGGACGTATCGAAGAGATCGGTTCGGCAAACGCGACGCTGCGCATCGGTTCCGAGACACGCCAAGTGCAGGCGCCGGATGTTGCAACGGCGGTCGGCTTGCTGCTCGATGCGCTGGTTCCTCATTTCGGACGGCGAGAGATTTCGGCCGTCGCGCATCGCGTCGTGCACGGCGGCGAGCGCTTCGTGAGGCCGACGCGGATCGACGACGACGTACTGAACGCGCTCGATGAGTTGAGCTCGCTCGCGCCGCTGCACAACCCTCCCGCGATTGCAGCCATTCGTGCCGCGCGTGCGAGATTTGGGTCGGTCCCGCACTTCGCAGTTTTCGACACGGCTTTCCATACGACGATTCCGCCGCGGGCGCGCGAGTATCCCTTGCCGGAGAACGTGCGAGCGCGGCATCGAATCCGGCGGTTCGGCTTTCATGGGATCAGCCACCAGCATGTGATGACGCGCGTCGCGCAGGAGATGCGAGCTTCGGCTCGGGATCTGCGCATCATCTCCTGTCACCTCGGCAACGGTTCCAGCATTGCTGCGATCGAGTACGGTCGCAGCGTCGAAACGAGCATGGGCATGACGCCGCTCGAGGGCTTGGTCATGGGAACGCGAGCCGGAGATCTGGATCCCGGCATTCTCCTGGAGCTGATGCGAGAGCACGATCGAGACACGATCGAACGTCTTTTGACGCGCGAATCGGGGTTGCGCGGCATGACCGGCACGAACGACATGCGCGAGATCGAGCGGCGGGCGGAGCAGGGCGACGAGAGTTGCCGCCTGGCGATCAACGTCTATGCGCATCGTATTCGCAAGTACATCGGCGCCTATGCCGCGGCCATGGGGGGAGTCGATGCAATCGCGTTCACGGGTGGGGTCGGCGAGAACAGCGCGCTCATTCGTCATCGCTGCCTGCAGCGTCTCGATTTTCTGGGTGCTCGTCTCGACGAGGACGCGAACCGCGATGCGCTCAGGGATCCGAATGTCTCTTGCGCAGACTTGGCGTTGCCCGAATCGCGCGTCCGCTTGTTCGCATTGCGTGCCGACGAAGAGCTGTCGATGGCCGAAACCATTGCGTCGTTGCTGACGAAGCCGACGGAGGCGGTGGATCGGCGCATTCCGGTGGCCGTGTCCGCGCGTCATGCGCATCTGTCGCAGCGGACGCTCGAACAGATTTTCGGCGAAGGGTTTCAACTCACGCCGCGCACGGCGTTGTCGCAGACAGGTCAGTTCGCTGCACAAGAAACCGTGACGTTGATCGGCCCGCGCGGCCGCCTCGAACGCGTGCGGCTCATGGGTCCGCCGCGCGCGGAGGATCAAATCGAAATTTCCCGGACGGACGAGTTCATTCTCGGCGTCGATGCGCCCGTGCGGCTTTCGGGCGACCTGTCGAATACGCCCGGCATCACCGTCGAAGGTCCGCGCGGCCGTGTCACGTTACGCAGCGGCGTCATCGCCGCACGACGACACATCCACATGAGCACCGAGGACGCGGCGCGTTTGGGCCTTCGCGATTGCGACGTCGTCGACGTCCGCATCGACAGCGACGGTCGCGACCTCACGTTCCACGACGTCACCGTCCGCGTCCACCCGACCTTCCGCCTCGAGCTGCATCTGGACACGGACGAGGCGAATGCGGCTGGGGTGAAGCAAGGAGACATGGCTGAGCTCGTGCTCAGATCGTGACTCGTGATTCGTGACTGGTGACTCGTGCTGGGAGGGAAGGAGGAAAAAGGGAAAGGGAAAGAATGAACGAGGGAAAAGGGAAAAGGGAAAAGGGAAACGAGCGGTGTGCCGAGAATTGCCTGGGATGGTCAGAAAATTCGTGTACGGGACCTCACAAGAAGATCGCAAAGCCGACTTTCGTGGTCACGACTCACTCCCACTTCCACTCCCTAATCTCCGGCATGTCCTCCCCATGCTCGCGAATGTACTCGCGGTGCGCGATGAGTTTTTCGTGGATGCGTTGGCGGAGGTGCGCGGTTTGTGCGGCTAAACCGGGGACGTAGTCGAGGACGGCTTCGATGAGATGGAAGCGGTCCATTTCGTTCAACACCGTCATGTCGAACGGCGTCGTGGTCGTGCCTTCTTCTTTGTAGCCGCGGACGTGCAGGTTGGGGTGGCCCGTGCGGCGATACGTTAGTCGATGGATCAGCCACGGATAGCCGTGGAAGGCGAAAATGATCGGCTTCGTCGTCGTGAACATCGCGTCGAATTCCTTGTCGCTGAGCGCGTGCGGATGTTCGCCCGGCGCTTGCAACGTCATGAGATCGACGACGTTGATGACGCGCACGCGAAGCTGCGGCAGCCATTCGCGCATCAGGCTCACAGCGGCCAGCGTTTCGAGCGTCGGCACATCGCCGGCGCAGGCCATGACGACATCAGGCTCGCTGCCTTCGTCGTTGCTCGCCCACGACCAGATGCCGATGCCGGCGGTGCAATGCGCGATTGCCTGCTCCATCGTCAGCCACTGGGCTTGCGGCTGTTTGCCCGCGATGATGACGTTGATGTAGTTGCGGCTGCGTAGGCAGTGATCGGTGACGCTGAGCAGCGTGTTGGCATCGGGCGGCAAGTACACGCGAATCACCGACGCCTTCTTGTTGACGACGTGATCGATGAAGCCTGGGTCCTGATGACTGAACCCGTTGTGGTCCTGGCGCCAGACGTGCGAAGTCAGCAAGTAGTTGAGCGATGCGATCGGACGGCGCCAGGGAATCTCGGCGCAGGTCTTCAGCCACTTCGCATGCTGATTGAACATCGAATCGATGATGTGGATGAACGCTTCGTAGCAGCTGAAGAAGCCATGACGGCCCGTGAGTAGATAGCCCTCGAGCCATCCCTGGCATTGATGCTCGCTCAGCATCTCCAGGACGCGCCCGTCGTGGCTGACGTGCGAATCCGAGTCGTAGATGATCCCCGCGGACATGCGGTTCGTGACGTTGAGCACGTCGTTCCAGCGATTCGACGTCAGTTCGTCCGGACTGAAAATGCGGAAGTTGCGACGCTCGAGATTCATTTTCATCACGTCGCGGATGAAGGCGCCTTGCACGCGCGTGGCTTCGGCGACGACGCCGCCCGGACGATCGACTTTGACGGCGTAATCGCGAAAGTCGGGCATGCGAAGATCGCGCAGCAGGATGCCGCCGTTTGCATGCGGGTTGTCGCCCATGCGCCTGTGTCCCTTCGGTGCCAGCTCGCGAAGCTCGGGCCGCAACCGTCCTTCCGGTGTGAAGAGTTCTTCGGGACGATAGCTGCGCAGCCATGCCTCGAGCTTGGCGAGATGAGCCGGGTTCTCGGCGAGCCCTGCGAGCGGTACTTGATGCGATCGCCAACTATCCTCGACAGCAAGGCCGTCGACTTCTTCCGGTCCGGTCCAGCCTTTGGGTGTGTGCAGCACGATCATCGGCCACCGCGGCCGCGTGCGGAATCCTTCGCGGCGCGCCTGCGCCTGAATTTCGCGAATGCGTTCGATCGCGCGATCCAGCGTGCGCGCCATGCTGAGATGCGTCGCTTCGTTGATCGCTTCCTTGTCCACGTAGAACGGCTCGTATCCATAGCCCATCAGCAATTGCGTGAGCTCTTCGCGCGGGATGCGCGCGAGCACCGTGGGGCCGGCGATCTTGTAGCCGTTCAAGTGAAGGATGGGCAGGACGGCGCCGTCGTGCACCGGATTCAAGAATTTGTTCGAGTGCCAGCTCGTGGCCAACGGACCGGTTTCCGCTTCGCCGTCGCCGATGACGCACGCGACGATCAAGTCCGGGTTGTCGAACGCCGCGCCGTATGCGTGCGACAGTGCATAGCCGAGCTCGCCGCCTTCATGAATCGAGCCCGGCGTTTCGGGCGCAACGTGGCTCGGAATGCCGCCGGGGAACGAGAACTGTTTGAAGAGCTCGCGCAAGCCCTCGATGTCTTCTGACACGTGCGGGTAGTACTCGCTGTACGTGCCTTCTAAATAAGTATTTGCAACGAGCGCCGGACCGCCGTGGCCGGGACCGGCGACATAGATCATGTCGAGGTCGTACTTGCAGATGACACGGTTCAGATGCGCGTAGATGAAATTCAGTCCCGGCGTCGTGCCCCAGTGTCCGAGCAAGCGCGGTTTGACGTGCTCGATCCGTAACGGTTCGGTCAGGAGCGGATTGTCGAGCAGATAGATCTGCCCGACGGAGAGGTAGTTGGCGGCACGCCAATAGGCATCCAGTCGCTGCAGGTACTCCTGCGAGAGGGTGGGATCTTCGATCGACGCAACTGCTGCTGACATAGGCTCAATCCTGTTGTGCGCGTGGTGGTGGCGTCCGGGATCAGAGCCAATAAGCGACGCAAGGCCGCTTTGGGTTCCGGGGGGAGAGGGGGAAAAGGGAAATGGGAAAGGATAGTGTGTCGCTCGCGCTTCCCTTCTTCCCTCTTTTCCCTTTTCCCCTTTCCCTACTTCGCGTGCTCGTTCAGCGTCAAATACATCTTGACCAGATGCGCGATCGATCGGGCGCCCATTTTCTCCATCACGTTCGCGCGATGGATTTCCACGGTGCGCTCGCTCAAGCCGAGGTCGATCGCCACGACCTTGTTGGCCTTGCCCTCGACGATGAGCTCGAACACTTCGCGTTCGCGCGGCGTCAACGATTCTGCGCGGCGGCGCAGATCGGCGTGTTTTTCGATCGCCGCCCGGTTCTCTGCATCCTGTTTGAGCGCGTTGTTGATGCGATCCAACAAATCCTGATCGCGGAACGGTTTGGTCAAGAAATCGAATGCGCCGTCCTTCATCGCCTGCACGGCCATCGGAATGTCGCCGTGCCCCGTGATGAAAATGACTGGGAGAATGGCGCCGGACCGGTTGAGCTGCTGTTGGACTTCCAGACCGCTCATCTCCGGCATGCGGATGTCCAGCACGACGCAGCTATGGACGTTCGGGTCGTACTTCGCCAGAAAATCGCTCGGACGGGAGAAAACGACCGGCGTATAGCCGACGGTGCGCAGCAACAGCGCAATCGCCTGCCGCATGCTGTCGTCGTCGTCGACGACATAGATCGTGGGAGTCTTGGGTTTGGTCTTGTTGTTCGTGTCGCTCATGATCATGCCGCCGGCAAGCGAAACCAGAACCGGGTACCGCCGCCTTCAGCGGCATCGAACCCGATGGTGCCCTCATGGGCTTGAACTATGGCACGGGCAGAAGCCAATCCCAAGCCGGTTCCTTGCGGCTTCGTCGTGAAGAACGGATGGAAGATCTGCGTCCGTTGCTCGGGTGCGATGCCTGCGCCCGAATCGATCACGGAGATCTCGACGCCGTAGCGGTCGCCTTTCAACTCGATCGCGACTTCGCGACGCTCGGCCGCTTTGTTGGCGATCGTTGCATCGAACGCGTTCTGCGCGAGCGTATATAGAACGTGCTGAATGCGCAGACGATCGATGGCGACCGGTGGCGGCGGCGAGTGGATGCGCACGGTCAGGGTGATACCCGCCTCGTTTGCGAGCAGCTCAAGGGCAGGCGTCAGCTCCTGGACGACTTCCTCGATCGAGGCAGGCGACTTCACGATGTTGTCGCGATGGAACAGCCGACGCATGCGCCGGATGCCCTCGGCGGCCGCCAAGGCTTCCTTGCTGATGAGCTGAAACACCTCGCGAGCGCTTTCGAGCGACGCGTTCGGCTGGCTCAGCATGCGCTCGCCCGCCTGGGCGAAGGTCGTGATCGCACCCAGCGGCTGATTGAGCTCGTGCGCGATCCCGCTGGCCATCTCCTCGAGCGCAGAGCAGCGCGAGATCGCCATGAGCTGGTCGAGCAGCGGCGGTCGGGCGTTTTCCGGGGGCGCAGACTTCGCCTCCGCCCCGTTCGTCGTCAATCTGTTCACAACTACCGAGTGTCCTGGGGCCATCAGCCTCACGGCAAGATTACGGCAAGGTTGTCGCGAAGGGTGCCGGAACAGGCTGCCCAGTGCACCTGCGAGAACCCCGCAGTCGGCTGTGCCACCCCCTTAGAGACCTTCATCGAAGATTCAGGAATCTTATTGCCGCATCGTTTCGTTCGATCAACGACGGGAGAACTGCGCCGATGAGCCCGAATCTTGCCGAAATCCGCGACCACCTCGAGCGCCGCCGGCGCGAGCTGGCGAACAGGCGCGAGCGAGTCAACCGGGATTTGGGCCGGGCCGAGGGGCCGCTGTCGCAGGATTTTTCCGAGCAGGCGGTCGAGCTTCAGAACGTCGACACCCTCGGCGAGATCGGGCGTACGACGATCGACGAGATTGCTGCAATCGACGAGGCGCTGGCCAGGCTGGCCGCCGGTCAATATGGGGTGTGCAAACACTGCGGGCAGGAGATCGATGCGCGCCGCTTGGAGGCACGTCCCGAAGCGGTGACCTGTGCCCGATGCACCGGCTGAGCGGGGCGGCGTCTGCGATGCAGGGGTCGTTAGTCCTCAATTCGTGTCGGTAGGGTTTTTGCCGTGTTACTCTCTTGGCCGGGTTTCCGCGGCTACCGTCCGTCGGGCCCTCCAAGCGACACGATGGACGAATTCGCAGAGATCACGCAGCACCTGTTGCGCTCATCGCCCGATGCCCTGGTCGTCATCGATGATCGTGGTGAGATTCGTTTCGCGAATGACACGGTCACGAACGTCCTCGGGTATCAGCCCGAGGAGCTTCTGGGCCAACCCCTCGATATCCTGATTCCGGAACGTCTACGGGCTCGCCACGGGCAGCACGTCGCGAACTTCGTCCGGGAGCCGACCAACCGCGAGATGGGCGCGCGGCTCGTCGACCTCTATGCGCGCCGCGCAGACGGCAGCGAGTTCTCGGCCGGCATCCGGCTCGCACCGTTCTGGATCCACGGCAAATTATTCGTCGCGGCCGCCATTCGCGACACGACCGAACGGCAGCGGATCAACGATGCGCTGGTGGCAGCCCGCGAAGAGGCCGAACGCGCCAATCGCGCGAAGAGCCGCTTCCTTGCGACGGCGAGTCACGATTTGCGCCAGCCTCTGCAGACCATCAAGCTCCTGAACGCCGCGATGCGCCGTCTGGCCGGCGACACGGAGATCGCCGAGCTCTTGAAACACCAGGAGCAGGCAATCGAGAACACGACGCGCCTCTTGAATGCATTGCTAGACATCAGCCGGCTCGAGTCCGGCGGCGTCGAGCCGAAACGCGCACGCGTGTACCTGCCCGACATCGTCGAGGAGCTGCGTGCCGAGTTCGAGTCGGTCGCCCGATCGCGCGGACTCGAGCTCATTACCAAGCCGCTCGCAGTCACGCTCGTCACGGACCGCGTCCTGTTGCTGCAACTGCTGCAGAACCTCGTCGCCAATGCGGTGAAATACACCGATCGCGGCTCGGTCACGATCGAATGCTCGCGTGACTCCGAAGGGGAGCTCGCCATCGCCGTGCGCGACACCGGCATCGGTATTCCGCAGGACAAGCTCGAACGAATCTTCGACGAGTACTACCAAGTCGACACGCACGGCACGAAGCGGCTCGGCGTCGGTTTGGGACTGGCGATCGTCAAGGAAGTCGCGCGGCTCTTGAATTATCGGGTCAACGTCGTTTCGAAGGTGGGCCATAGCACGGTCGTGACCGTCACCATTCCAGCCTCGGATGTGGTGGATAAGAACCCGGATGCCGGACAGAGCTCCGATCGGACCATCGCGCCGGCCGAGCCGAAGAAAACGCGCATTCTGCTCGTGGAGGACAACGAAGGCGTGCGCATGGCCACCGAGCTGTTCCTCAAGCTCGAAGGCTTCGAAGTGCGCAGCGTCGATTCCTTTGCCGCGGCAGAGCAGCTGTTCGGCTCGCTATCGACGAACGAAATCATCGTCGCGGATTACCATCTGGATTCGGAGCACACCGGCATCGACGTCTTGAATGCCGCCCGCGGCGCCCGCGGCGCCGAGATCCCAGGCATCATCCTGAGCGGCGATCTGCCGTCCCTCGTCCGCACGCTCGCCGCGTCCATCCCAGCAGCGAAACTCCTCAGCAAACCCGTCGATACGGATGCGTTGTTGCAGGCGATCAAAGAGCTGAGTGGCGCGGGTAAGTAGGGAATAGGGAAAAGGGAAAGGGAACGAGGGAAGAAGGGAAGGAGGGAAGGAGGGAAGGAGGGAAGAGCGCACGGTTGCGCGCAATCTCGAGTCACGAATCACGCCTCTTCCCTTATTCCCTCATTCCCTATTCACAAGCACTGCCGCTCCCACAATCTTCCCCTCCCGCAACCTGTCGAGCGCAACGTTGGCCTCCTTCAGCGGGAACGTTTGAACTCGGGTTTCGCGAACGGCTTGCGGGGCGATCGCGAGGAATTCTTCGGCGTCGCGGCGGGTGAGGTTCGCGACGGAGCACAGCGTGCGTTCGCCCCATAAATATGAATAAGGGAACTGGGGGATGTCGCTCATGTGAATCCCGCCGCAGACGACGATGCCGCCTTTGCGCACTGCGCGCAGCGCAGCGGGGACGAGGCTGCCGACCGGGGCGAAGATGATCGCGGCGTCGAGCTCGGCCGGTGGCGGGCTTTCGCTGTCGCCGGCCCATACGGCACCGAGGTCGAGCGCAAGCTTCTGCGCTGCGTTATCACCCTTGCGCGTGAATGCGAAGAACTCGCGGCCCTGCCATCGTGCGACCTGCGCGACGATGTGCGCTGCTGCGCCGAAGCCGTAAATCCCGAGACGTTTCGGATCGCGCGCCATGCGCAACGAGCGATAGCCGATCAGTCCTGCGCACAAGAGCGGTGCCGCATGGACGTCATCGAGCTCGTGCGGCAGCGCGAAGCAATAACGGCTGTCGGCGAGCATGTGTTCGGCATAGCCGCCATCCACCTGATAGCCTGTGAAGCGCGCCTGATCGCACAAGTTCTCATGGCCGGAGCGGCAGTAATCGCATTTGCCGCAGGTCGACGCGAGCCAGGGGACACCGACGCGCGTTCCGACTGCCCAGCGCGATTCAGGTCCTGCTTCGACCACTTCGCCGACGACTTCATGACCGGGAACGATCGGCACCGGGATGTTCGGCAGCTCGCCGTCGACGACGTGCAAGTCCGTACGACAGACGGCGCAAGCATGAACGCGCAACAGCACTTGCGCCCCGCTAGGCGGGTCGACTTTTCGCGCCTCGAGCTCGAGCGGCGCGTTCGGGCGGCGGAGGCGCATGCACAACGAGTTTTCGATCATGGGTGCAAACGGCAGTCAACCGGAATCGGACTTTCGCTTCTGTAGTAATCGCGTGCAAAGTACGCGAATCCCACATGCGAGAAGGGGTTCTGCAGGCAATATAGTCTGCATGCTTATGCGCGCAATGACGACAACGAAATGGGCGGCGGCGGGATGGATCGCCGCATTGGGCCTGGGAGTCTCCGCGACGGCCGTTGCTGAGGCTGAGCGCGCCGAGCAGCTCACGCGCATTGCGCTCGAGCTCGATGCGAACGCCGAGCGGGGTGCCGAGTTGTACCGCGCCCAGTGCGCCGATTGTCACGGTGCGGCCGCGGAGGGCAAAGTCAGGCAGATGATTCCGGTGCTGGCTGGTCAACGGCGTGCCTACATCGTCAAGCAGCTCGCGGATTTCGTCGAAGGGGATCGAATTGCAACGCAAATGCATCGTGTGGTCTCGCGCCAGGCCGTGCGAGAACCGCAAGCGTGGGCGGATCTGGCGCTCTATTTGAACAATCTGCCGCCGCCGCAGCGCACGCAAATCGGCAATGGCCGGTTTCTTCAGCTCGGCGAAGCCAGTTACGAGCAGTGGTGCAGCAGCTGTCACGACGAGGACGGGCGAGGCGATGACGACGGGTTCGTGCCCTCCGTGCGCAATCAGCACTACAGCTACCTGTTGAAGGAAACGCGCAATCTCGCGGCAGGACACCGCTTCAACGTCGACGAGGACCTGCGTCGTTTCCTGAACAGCTTGAAGAGCGATGAGCAGCAGGGAATCGCCGACTACATGTCGCGAATGCAAGGCCCGCTCAAGGATCGTGCGCGCATGAATCCAGATGGCACTGTGAGCGATTAACCATGAGCAGCAGGATCAAGAACATTCTCGTGATCGTCGACCCGACTGCGACGGAGCACCCGGCCGTGGAGAAGGCCGCGCTGCTGGCCGAGAAGTTTCGCGCGCGTTTGGAGCTATACGCATGCGAAACGAAAGAGTCTCGCGCTGCCCGTTATGCGACGCACCTCCAGCAAGGCGGTAGCGCGGATTTCGTTGCGCACATTCGTGCGGTGATCGAAGCGGTCGCGCAACCGCTGCGGCAGCGCGGTCTCGACGTCACGACGGAAGCGGCATTCGGCGATCCGCTGTACGCCAAGCTCCTGGAGCGCACGAAGACGACGTGCGCCGATCTCGTCGTCAAGGACACGCACCATCATTCGATTCTGAGGCGCACGCTCATCACCAACACGGATTGGCATTTGATCCGAGGCTGTCCCGTCCCGTTGTTGCTGACGAAACCGAAGAAGTGGGCGGCTGCACCGGTCGTGGCCGCCGCGGTCGATCCCGGGCACGTCAACGACAAGCCGGTCGTGCTCGACAACCGCATCCTCGACTGGGCAAGGGAGTTTCGCGATCGTCTCGAAGGGTCGTTGCACGTCGTGCACGCCTACCTGCCTGCTGTGCTCGTGGCCGAGGCGGCAAGCGGCATGCCGGCAATGATGAGCACGCTGACTCCGAAACTGCTGGAAGAAGAACAGCAGCGAGCGCTCGAGCGAGTCGCCGAGCTCGTCTCCCCGTACGGCGTTGCGCCCGGGAACATCACCGTCGAAATGGGTGTCGCTTCGGAAGTGCTGCCGCGCTTTGCCGAGAGAATCGGCGCGGACATCCTGGCGATGGGTGCGATCTCGCGCAGCGGCTTGCAGCGCATTCTCATCGGCAGCACGGCGGAGCGTGTGCTCGAGTACGTGCCGTGCGACATCCTCGTGATCAAGCCGCCGGATTTTGCAGCGACCCTTCCGTTCTGACCCACTCGATTCGCAATGCATGGTCTCATCGTGCGGCCATGCAGTTGCAGTCGAAGACTCGCGCGCGGCGAACTTCCGGGCCAAACTTCCTATTCGTCACGGGGCTGAGCGAGTCGTTTGACGCACCATGAGCTTTGCTGTTGCCAAAGAACAAGAACGTGAAGTCGAACACTATCGGCAGTCTGCCGAGCAGGTGCTCGCTGACCTAGCGACAGATCCCAAAGCCGGTCTCGACGCTGCTGAAGCGGCGCGCCGGCTCGAGAAATACGGACGCAACGAGCTCACTGCCGAGCGTCCGGTACCGGCCTGGCGCAAGTTCCTGCGCCAGTTCGATGATGTGCTCGTCATTCTCTTGATCGTGGCCACCGTGATCTCGCTCGGAATCTGGCTGATCGAGCGGGATACAGAGCTTCCCTACGACTCGATCGCAATTTTCGCAGTCGTGCTGCTCAACGCCGTCATGGGTTACGTGCAGCAGACCCGCGCCGAGCAGGCGGTCGCGGCGCTGCGTCGGATGTCGGCGGCACAAGCGCGAGTCATTCGTAACGGAAATCGCAGGACGATTCCGGCGAGCGAGCTCGTGCCCGGCGATGTGATCGTCATCGAAGAGGGCGACACCGTTCCTGCCGACGGACGCTTGATTCAATCGACCGCGCTACAAGTCGCGGAAGCCGCTTTGACGGGCGAAAGCCTCCCGGTTACGAAAGATGTCGCGCCGATCGAAGGCCAAGCGCCGCTCGGCGATCAGAGCAACATGGTGTTCAGCGGCACATCTGTTACGTACGGCCGCGGTCTTGCCGTCGTCACGGCCACCGGGATGCAAACGCAGATGGGCCGAATTGCCGGGATGCTCGGCGAAGCGAAGGATGCTCCGACGCCGTTGCAAGTCGAGCTCGGCCGCGTCGGCAAGCTGCTCGGCGCGATCGTCATCGTGATCGCGATCGTCATGATCGCGACGATTCTCCTCGTCAATGGCGTCAGCGGCGTTGCTTCGCTCTTCGACGTGTTCATTTTGGGTGTGGCGCTCGCCGTAGCTGCCGTACCGGAAGGCTTGCCTGCCGTCGTCACCGCCGTGCTCGCTCTCGGCGTGCAGCGCATGGCGAAACGCAATGCAATCGTGCGTCAGCTTGCGGCAGTCGAAACGCTCGGATCCGCGAACGTCATCGCCTCGGACAAGACCGGCACGCTCACGAAGAACGAAATGACGGTGCGGACCGTCGTGACGGCCAGCGGGCGCGTGAACTTCGGTGGCACGGGCTACGCACCTCAAGGCGAGGTCGAGTGGCTGCCTCACGAATCGGACGAGAGCGCTCTCGACGCGTTGCGCTTCGAAGTCGAGCGTGCCCTATCGGTCGGCGACCGTGCGAACAACGCAACGCTCGAAGAACGCGACGGGCGTTGGCTCGTGAACGGCGATCCGACGGAAGGCGCGCTGATCGTCGCGGCAATCAAAGCCGGGCTCGAGCATGCACAGCTCGACTCGAGATTCGAGCGCATCGGCGAGGTGCCGTTCTCGTCGGATCGAAAATTGATGACCACCATTCACACGGATTCCGAGAAGCAGGAGCGGCTAATCGCGTTCACGAAGGGCGCACCGGATGTGCTGCTTACGCGGTGCTCGCACTACTTGTGCGGCAATCAGGCGCTGCCGCTCGACGACGAGCGCCGCGCGAAGATTCGTGCGACGAACGAGCAGCTAGCCGGCGAGGCATTGCGCACGCTCGGCGTGGCGTTCAGATCCCTGCCGCCGGATGCGTTGCAGGTCACTCACACGCACGAACAGTTCGAACACGAGCTCGTGTTCGCCGGGCTCATCGGCATGATGGATCCGCCCCGCGAGGAAGCGACCGCGGCGGTCGCCAATGCTCGGGCCGCAGGCATTCGTACGATCATGATCACCGGCGATCATCCGGTGACGGCCTCCGTGATCGCGCGCGAGCTCGGCATTGCAGAGGACGTACACACGCTGAGCGGCGCGCAGCTCGATGCGATGTCCGATGAAGAGCTGTCGCGCAAAGTGCTCGAGACCAACGTCTACGCGCGCGTGAATCCGAGTCACAAGTTGCGCATCGTCAAAGCGCTCAAGGACCATGGCGCGATCGTCGCGATGACGGGCGATGGCGTGAACGACGCACCGGCGCTCAAAGCTGCGGATATCGGTGTGTCCATGGGCATCACCGGAACGGACGTCGCAAAGCAAGCGTCCGACATCGTGCTCGCGGACGACAACTTCGCATCCATAGTGGCAGCGGTCGAGGAAGGCCGCGCAATCTTCTCCAATATCCGCAAGTTCCTGCGCTATCTGTTGTCGTCGAACATCGGCGAAGTGATGACGATGTTCTTCGGTGTGATGCTTGCCGGCGTGATCGGGCTGGAAGCAAACGAAGGTGGGCTCGTGCTTCCCTTGCTCGCAACGCAGATTCTCTGGATCAATCTCGTCACCGACGGTGCGCCGGCATTGGCGCTCGGTGTCGATCCCGCCGACCGAGCTGCGATGAGACGCGGACCGCGCCCGCGCGGCGAGGGCGTGATCACCGGCCGGATGTGGGCCGGCATTTTCTTCGTCGGCACCATCATGGCGGCGGGCACGTTGTTCGTATTGGATCTGAGCCTGCCCGGCGGATTCATCGAAGGCACGGGCACGCTGGCGTATGCGCAGACGATGGCGTTCACGACGCTCGTGTTCTTCCAATTGTTCACGGTTTTCAATGCACGCTCGGACGAGGAGAGCGCATTCGTCGGTCTGTTTGCGAACCGTTGGCTGTGGGGTGCCGTGGGTTTGTCGCTGTTGCTGCAGATCGCGGTGGTCTACGTTCCGTTCTTGCAGCGCGCCTTTTCGGCGGTTCCGCTGTCGTTCACGGATTGGTTGATCTGCGCCGGCGTCGGCAGCACGGTGCTTTGGTTGCGCGAGTTGTCGAAGATGTTCGTCCGTGCTCGCGCCGCATAAGGATGATACGAAGTCCATTGGCGGGACTTGCGGGTCGAGCGCTGCTGTCCTGATGAGAGAAAATTCGGTGGGCGCTCGAATGAGAGATAACCATGTCCTTGCCCTCTAGTGTCCGCCGTGCGCCTCGCGCGTACTTGAGCGGCAGCAGCGCGGTGATCGGAATCACCGCGATCAGTTTCGTTTTGACGCTCGCGGAGATTCCGCGCGGCGACTGGTTCACGCTGTCGGCGTTGAGCCTGTCGTCCGGCGTCGCCGCGCTCGCGCTCATGGGAGCAGCGGCATTGCTCGGCGGCCGGTTGCGATTCGTCGAGGCGCTGTTCGGCGGACTCGATCGCGTCTATCTGGCGCACAAGTGGCTGGCCGTCTGGGCGCTGGTCTTTGCCAGCGTGCACTTTTCCTTCCCTGCGCTGTTGCAGGAGTGGGAAACGGTGACGATCCTGTCGCTGCCGCGCTTCTACATGCGCTTGGTGCGCCAGCTCAGCTTGCTCGCGCTCGGGCTCATCGTGCTGCTCGCGCTCAATCGCAAGATTCCGTATCACCGTTGGAGATTGCTGCACAAGTTGTCGGGCCCGTTGTTCGCGATCGTCGTGCTGCACTGGCTGAGCTTCCGCAATCCCATAGAGCTGGAGAGTCCGGGCGGCGTGTGGCTCGCGACGATGTCGACGCTCGGGCTCGCAGCTGCCGCGTACAAGCTCCTCTTGTACCGGTTCGTCTCGAATCACGCCGAGTATCGGGTCGTCAACACGAATCCGGGGCCGAGCGGCCTGCATCTCGAGCTGGCGCCGGTCGGAAAACCCATCCAGTTCAAGCCAGGGCAGTTCGGGTTCATCTCGATCAAAGAGGACGGTTTGCGGGAGCCGCACCCGTTCACGATCGCGAGTGGCCGAGGCGGGCACGTGCATTTCGTCATTCGCAATCTCGGCGATTACACGAGCAAGCTGACGCGCGAGACCAAGGTCGGCATGTACGCCGACATCTATGCGCCGTACGGACGTTTCGTGCGACCTGCCCGCGCCGAGAAAGAAGTGTGGATTGCAGGCGGTGTCGGAATCTCGCCGTTTCTCGCCTGGCTCACCGACGAGGAAACGAATGACCTCTCGCACGCCACGCTGTTCTATTTCTTCACGCCTGGGCGGGAGTTTCCGCGCGCTGCGCGTGTCGAGGAGCTGGCGGGATTGAAAAACGCCCAATTCGTCCCTGTTTCTACAGGACCGAACGCGCCGGAGTTCTCCGAGCGACTCGAGCGCATCGTACGCGAAGTCGGCGCGGCGAACGTGCAGGTGTCTTTCTGCGGTCCGAAGGGGCTGCTCGAGCACGTGCGCAAGGAATTGCAACGGCTCGGCGTTCCCGAATCCAATCTGCATTTCGAGTACTTCGAGTTCAGGTGAGTGCGAGGAACAGGGCTGACCGCATGCGCATTCCGTAGGACTCACGATGCGCAGCGTGAGCAGGCCGCCTACTGTGGCTGCTTGAATCTGGAGCGACCGGCAATTATTCAACTGCCAGCGCACTGCCAGTTGGAGTCGGGATGACGAGAACAGCCCCTCAGGTCGAACGCAGAGCGGACACACCGCCGAACGCCCGCGTGCCAGGTTCGGGAGACCGTTCGAAGGTCGACGAGAATTCCGGTCGGCCGACGATGCCGCCGAAAAAGGTATGGCTCACGTTCCTGGCCATCCTCGCCATCAACTACATCGTGATGCGGTTGCTGTTTCCGAGCCCGGATGCCGCGGTCACGATTCCATATACGGCTTTCAAGCAAGAGGTGGCGCGCGGCAACGTCGAGGCCATCTACAGCAAAGGAGAGAGCATCGAAGGGCGTCTTCGCGAAGCCATCACTTGGCCGCCGCCCGGAAGCAAAGACGAGGCGCGCAACACGAATTCGATCTTCCCAGGGCTGTCGACCGTCGCCGAGCCGCGTACGTCCGACACGTTCACGACGACGCTACCGGCCTTCGTCGATCCGGGACTCGAGCAGTTCCTGATCGATCACAATGTCGAGATCAGTGCGATTCCGATTCACGCCGGCAGCGGCTGGGTGACGTTGCTGTTCGGGTTCGGTCCCGCGTTGCTCATCATCGGATTCTATGTGTGGTTGTTTCGGCGCGCAGCGAAACAGGGCGGGGGACTGGCGAGCACGATGATGGGCATCGGTAAGAGCAAGGCGCGGCGCTACGATCAAGAGGCAGACGCACGCGTCACGTTCGACGATGTCGCCGGCATCGACGAAGCGGAGAACGAGCTCGTCGAAATCGTCGATTTCTTGAAGAACCCGGAGAAGTACACGCGTTTGGGAGGAACGGCGCCGAAAGGTGTCCTGCTGGTCGGTGCGCCGGGCACCGGCAAGACGCTGCTCGCGAAAGCGGTCGCGGGCGAAGCCGGCGTACCGTTCTTCTCGATGAGCGCCGCGGAGTTCGTCGAGATGATCGTCGGTGTCGGTGCAGCGCGGGTGCGAGATCTGTTCAGAGAAGCGCGCAAGCACGCCCCGGCGATCATTTTCATCGATGAGATCGATTCGATCGGGCGTGCACGCGGGCAGGTTGCAATCGGCGGCGCAAGCGAGCAGGAACAGACGCTCAATCAAATTCTCACCGAGATGGACGGCTTCTCGGGACGCGAGGGCGTGATCGTGCTCGCGGCAACCAATCAGCCTGACGTGCTCGACAAGGCGCTATTGCGCCCGGGTCGATTCGATCGGCGCGTCATCGTGAATCTCCCGGACAAAGCCGGACGCGAAGCCATTCTCAAAGTGCATACGCGCAAAGTGCCGCTCGCATCCGATGTGGATCTTGGCGAGCTCGCCGCATCGACGCCCGGCTTCTCGGGCGCCGACCTGAAGAACATGGTGAACGAGGCGGCGCTGCTCGCCGCGCGGCGCGATCAGACCGAGGTTCGGCAGAAAGATTTTCTCGATGCGCTCGAGAAGATCGTGTTGGGACCCGAGCGTCCGATTCTGTTGGGCGAGGAAGACCGCGAGCGCATCGCGTATCACGAGAGCGGTCATGCGATCCTCGGTCTCGTCGTGCCCGGCGCCGATCCGGTGCATCGCGTGTCCATCGTGCCGCGCGGCCAAGCGCTCGGCGTGACGTATCAGCGCCCGCAAACCGATCGCTACAACTATCCGGAAGCGTATCTACGCGCACGCATCGTCGGCATGCTCGGCGGGCGCGCAGCCGAGGAGATCGTCTACGGCACGCGCACGACCGGCGCTGAGAACGACATCGAGCAGGCGACCAATCTCGCGCGCAACATGGTCACCCGCTGGGGGATGAGCGACAAGCTCGGCATGGTGCAGCTCGCATCCCGGGAGAATCGTTTCCTCGGTAACGAAATCGGCGGCGCGAAACCGTTCAGCGAAGAGACTGCGCGTCTGATCGATGCCGAGGTCATGAAGATCATTCACGACAGCTACGAGCAAGCGAAGAGCCTGCTCATCAAGCATCGCAAAGAGCTCGACGCGCTCGTCCAAGCGCTGCTCCAGCGCGAAACGCTCGACGAGCAAGAAATCCTAGAAGTGACCGGCTTGCCGCCGGCGCCGCAACTCGAGAGTGGGAGGATTGCGGCCGCAGTGCATCAGTGATGGAAGGGAAAGGGGAAAAGGGAAAGGGGAAAAGGGAAAGGAGTGACGGTTAGAACTTCTTGTACGGTACTCGACAAGAAAATCGCGAAACCGACTCGCGTGGGCACGAATCACGAATCACGAGTCACTAGTCACGAGTCACGTACAACTCCCCGGCATTCCCCAAACCCTATCCTCACTCTTCCCGGTGCTTCGGCGTACGCAACGAAAGTCACTTCATCGCCGGCTTCGAGGAAGCTGCGGCGTTCGCCGCTCGGGAGTTGCACGGGCGAACGGCCGCCTTGGGAGAGCTCGAGGAGGCTGCCGTAGCTGGACGGATCGGTGCCGGAAATCGTGCCTGTTCCGAACAAGTCGCCTGCACGCAAATTGCAACCGTTGCAGGTGTGATGCGCGACGAATTGCGCGATCGTCCAGTACAGGAACTTCATATTGCCGCGGCTCAGGCGATGCGGCGGTTGATCGAGCTCGCGCATGCGCTGCGTCTTGAGATACACCTCGAGTGTGATGTCGAATGCACCGTTCGCCTGGTCGCGCTCGTCGTAAAGGTAAGGCAGCGGTTTGGGGTCGCCTGCGGGGCGCGGCGGTTGTGGGATTCGATAGGGTTCCAGCGCTTCCATGGTCACGATCCAAGGCGAGACGGTCGTGAGGAAATTCTTCGCGAGGAACGGACCGAGCGGCTGATATTCCCAGAATTGCACGTCACGCGCCGACCAGTCGTTGAGCAGGCTCAATCCGGCAATGTAGTTGCTCGCTTTCGCAATCGGAATCGGTTTGCCGCGTTCGTTCGCGCCGGCAATCCACACACCGACCTCGAGCTCATAGTCGAGCCGCTGGCTTGCGCGGTATGTAGGCTCCGCGTCGTTTGGACCTTTGATCTGCGCGTGCGGACGGAAGACCTCCGCACCCGACACTTCGATGGACGAGCTGCGGCCGTGATAACCGATCGGCACGTACTTGTAGTTCGGTAGCAGCGGGTTGTCCGGCCGAAATTGCCGGCCGACGTTCTCCGCATGATGAATGCCGGCATAGAAGTCCGTGTAGTCGCCGATGTCGGCAGGCACGTGCAACGTGCACTCCCGTGCCGGAAACAGTGCCTCGCGTACTGCGACTTCGTGCTTGCGATCGGTCAGCAGCGCAAACACGGCGCGGCGCAAGGCGCGCCGCGGACCGGCACCCAGCGACAAGAGCGCATTCAGTGTCGGCTGCGACATCGCTTGAGCGGCCCGCAAGGCGTCGCCCGACAACAGAGGCGAAAGCTTCGTGACGTCCAGAATGTGCTCGCCGATCGCGATGCCGCCGCGGCTCGGTCCGTGCTCCGTGGAAAACACACCGAGCGGCAGATTCTGTAACGGGAAGTCCCGGTGATCGTTGGCGTCAGTCAGCCAACTGCGGGCGCGCGGGTCGTGAGTTTCGTCGAGCATCATCGCGGCAACCGTGCTTTCGGGAATGATTTCCAACAATCGTCGTAATCGCTCTGCAATTGCGGAGCGCTCATCGCATACGCCGTCGGGCGCATCACCCAACGGCTTTCGAACATGAACGCCAGCGTGTTGTCGATCTTGTGCGGTTTGAGATCGGCCTCCATCGCCTTCGCGGTCGTCGCGGCGTCGGGCCCATGACCGTTCATTTGGTTGTGGAGCGAGGCGCCGCCCGGTAAGAACCCGCCGCCTTCCTTGGCGTCGTAAATGCCGTGCACGAGTCCCATGAACTCGCTCATCACGTTGCGGTGAAACCAGGGTGGCCGGAAGGTGTCCTCGGCAACCATCCACCGCGGCGGGAAAATGACGAAATCGCAATTGGCAACGCCCGCGGTATCGCTCGGCGAGGACAGCACCGTGAAGATCGACGGATCCGGATGATCGAAGCTCACGGTGCCCATCGTGTTGAAACGGCGCAGATCGTAACGATACGGAACGAGGTTGCCGTGCCAGGCGACGACGTCGAAGGGGCTGTGATCGAGCTGCATCGACCACAAGCCGCCTTGGAATTTCTGAATCACTTCGCACGGTTCGTCGACATCCTCGAACCACGCGACAGGTGCTTCGAAATCGCGCGGATTGGCGAGGCCGTTCGAGCCGATGGGGCCCAGCTCGGGCAATCGAAATGGCGCGCCGTAGTTCTCGCACACGTAACCGCGTACGGGTGCATCGATCTCGATGCGGAATCTCACGCCGCGCGGGATGACGGCGACGAACGAAGGCGCGACTTCCAGCTTGCCCAGCTCTGTGACGATGCGCAGCGTACCTTCTTGCGGCACGATCAAGAGCTCGCCGTCGCTGCATTGGAAACAGCGCCGCTCCATCGAACGGTTTGCAGCATAGAGGTGTACGGCCACCCCGCGTTGCTCGTCCGGTGCGCCGTTGCCGCAATAGGTCACGAGTCCGTCGATGAAATCCTGCTCCGCCGTTGCCGTCGGTAACGGATCCCAGCGCAAACGATTGGGCGAGGGCGGTACTTCATTGAACGGACCCGAGCGCAACAGGCTCGTGCGCGTGTACGGACGATACGCAGGATGCGAGGCGGTCGGACGCATCCGATAAAGCCACGTACGCCGGTTCTCCGCCCGCGGTGCCGTGAAGGCCGTACCCGACAGCTGCTCTGCATACAATCCGAACGGCGGGCGCTGGGGGTTGTTGCGACCGATCGGCAGCGCCCCCGCAATCGCTTCGGTCGAAAAATGATTGCCGAAACCGCTGAGATAGTTCATTGAGCTCTCCCGACCGCAGCACGGTCGTCGGTTTACGATTGACAAAGGTGCAGCATTCCGCCGCAATGCGCGTCGGATTGCGATCCGCGGCGCGCTCATGTGACGGGCGGCAGCGCGAGCGCGCTTTGCTGCGAAAAACCTCAGTGTCGATCCGTTCCTTATATTTATCAATTGTCATTTGTCGACTCGAAACGGGAGTACACAATGCCGGGCAGACTCGAAGGAAAAGTGGCCGTCATCACCGGGGCGACCAGCGGAATCGGTGAGGCGACGGCACGGTGTTTCGCACGCGAAGGTGCGCGACTCGTGCTTGCGGGGCGAACGCGGGACAAAGGCGAAGCGCTGGCGCGCGAGCTCGGCGATCAAGCCATTTTTCAGGTTGCGGACGTGACTCGCGAGGCGGACATCGCAGCGCTCGTGGATACGGCGGTTGCGCGTTTCGGTCGGCTCGACTGCATGTTCAACAACGCAGGCGCACCCGCGACCGGAACGATCGAAACGGTCACCGAGCAGGAGCTGTCGGTCGCACTGCAGCTACTCGTCGGCAGCGTCGTGTTCGGCGTCAAACATGCGGCTCGTGTCATGAAGTCGCAGGGTGGCAGCATCATCAACAACGCGAGCGTCGCCGGGCATCGCTACGGACAAGGCAACATTTTCTATTCGATGGCAAAAGCCGCAGTCGCGCACTTCACGCGGTTGGCCGGCGTCGAGCTCGGGCCTCACGGCATTCGCGTGAATGCCATCTCGCCGGGTGCGATCGCCACGCCGATCTTCTGGGGCGGCTCGGCTCGCGCGAATACGCTCAGCGAAGAGGAGAACCGCCGCAAGCTCGCGAAGCTCGAACAGAACCTGGCGCGCGCCACGCCGTTGCCGCGTGCCGGCAATCCGGACGACATCGCCTACGCAGCGCTGTTTCTCGCGAGTGACGAAGGCAGCTACGTGAACTGCCACGACCTCGTCGTCGACGGCGGGCGGATTTGGCAGTTCTACGAACGTAGTTAGTTGACAGGCGACAGGCTACAGGCGACAGCTGGGCGCGCGGAGCGCGCATCTGAAGGCTCTCAACCGTAGTCTGTAGCAGAGCGCGCGTCGCGCGCATGTCTTCCACCTTTCCCCTTGCGGGAGGTCGCAGAGCGGAGCGTGCGGGTGAGGGGCAAGAGAGTTGATAATTGACATTGGATAGTTGATAGCGCAGACGCGCTTGCGCACTTCCTCTCACCGCGACGCGTTCGCTCTCGCTGCCTTTCCCCGAGGGGAGGCGAGTCTGTGCGCAAGGCGCATCGGACTGTCGCCTGTAGCCTGTGTCCTGTTGCCTAAGCGAAAGTCATGAACAACGACAATTCATCGAATCCTCTTGCCTCGACTCCGCAGATGGAATCGGCCAGCTATCTGCTGCCGGTCGAGGACACACAATTCCTCTTGCGCGACGAGATGCGAGCGGTGCGCTTCGCGCTCGAGTACGCGAAGGCCGAGCTGTGGCTGCGCGACTGGGGTATTCGTTCCACGGTGATCGTTTTCGGCAGTGCGCGCGTGCCGTCGCCGGAACGCGTCGAAACCTGGAAGACGTCGGATCCGGCGCTGTACGAACAAAATCGAGATCGCATCGAGCGGCAGCTCGGTTGGTATCAGGCCGCACGCGAATTCGGCCGAATCGTTTCGGAGCGCGGCGGTGCGCGCAAACCGCGCGAACGCTGGCGCGACAACGTCATCGCCACGGGCGGCGGTCCGGGCATCATGGAAGCTGCCAATCGCGGCGCATCGGAAGCTCGAGCGCCGAGCATCGGTTTCAATATTCGTCTGCCTCACGAGCAGTTCCCGAATCCCTACACGACGCCCGAGCTGACGTTCCGCTTCCATTACTTCGCGATGCGCAAGATGCACTTGGCGATGCGCGCCAATGCGCTCGTCGTCTTTCCGGGCGGATTCGGCACGCTGGATGAGCTGTTCGAGCTGCTCACCCTTTGCCAGACGAAGAAAGCGCCGGAAGTCCCGATCGTGCTATTCGATTCGGCCTATTGGAGGAGGCTCATCAACTTCGAAATGCTCGTCGAGGAGCACATGATCAACCCGGCGGATCTGGGGCTGTTCGATTTTGCAGATACACCCGAAGCCGCATGGGAGGTGTTGGTGAGGAAGGGACTCAAGGCGCATTCGTGACAGGGTCGTGATCCGTGACTCGTGAGGGAAGGAGGGAAGGGGCGCTGCGCGCCCAACCACTCACTCCTCACAAAGGGAAAAGGGAAAAGGGAAAGGGGAAAAGAAAGGGAAAAGGGAAAGAAATTTCGTGTGCGAGACTTGACAAAAAGGCCGCGAAGCCGACCCTCGTGGCCACGAGCCACGAGCCACGAGCCACGAGCCACGAGCCACGAGCCACGAGCCACGAGCCACGAGCCACGAGCCACGAGTCACGAGCCATGACCCTCTTCTCCCTCTTCACGATCGGTATCGGGCCGTCGAGCTCTCATACGGTCGGTCCGATGCGGGCGGCGCGCGATTTTGCGAAGGTGGTTGCGGCCGATGCACGTGGCGTATTGGGGGTGGAGTGCGATCTGTATGGATCGTTGGCTCTCACGGGTAAGGGACACGCTACCGACACGGCGATCATATTGGGTTTGTCCGGATGGGATCCTGAGCGCGTCGATCCGGATGCGGTGCCCGTCATCGTCGAATCGATTCGCTCATCGCAGTGTCTCGAGCTCGATGGTCGCATTGCGGTCGGATTCGATCCGGACGCCGATTTGCGTTTTCACCGCGGGACGTTCTTGCCCGCGCACCCCAATGCGCTCGAGCTGAAGGCGAAGTTCGCCGACGGCTCTCGACTGACGCGGTGCTATTACTCCATCGGCGGAGGAGCGATCGTCAAGGAAGGCGAGCCGTCGGACGAACGTGCCGTCGCCGTGCTTCATCCATTCGATTCGGCACGAGAACTGCTGGGGATCTGCGAGCGGGAAGGAATTTCGATCGCCGAGGTCGTGCGCCGCAACGAGCGTGCATGGCGACCGTTGGCGGAGACGGATGCCTATGTCGATGCGGTGCGCGCAGCAATGCATGCCTGCATCGATCGGGGCATCGCGCGCGACGGCACGTTGCCAGGCTCATTGAAGGTGCAGCGCCGTGCAGGTGCGTTGCATCGGGCCCTGCTCGCACGAGGACCGCGGATCGAACCCGCACACGTGTTCGAGTGGGTAAGCCTGTGGGCGCTTGCTGTCAATGAAGAAAACGCCGCGGGAGGCCGCGTCGTGACGGCACCGACGAACGGTGCTGCGGGTGTCATACCGGCCGTGCTGCGGTACTACGAGACGTTCGTACCGAACGCAAGTTCGCAAGGTGCGCGCGAGCTCTTGTACACGGCTGCAGCGATCGGGTTCTTATATAAGAAGCGCGCGTCCATTTCTGCAGCCGAGATGGGCTGCCAGGGCGAAATCGGCGTCGCTTGCTCGATGGCGGCCGCAGGGCTCGCTGCTGCGCTCGGCGGCACGAACGCGCAGATCGAAAACGCGGCAGAAATCGGCATGGAGCACAACCTCGGTCTCACCTGCGATCCGATCGGCGGCCTGGTGCAAATTCCTTGCATCGAGCGCAATACCATGGGCGCCGTCAAAGCCATCAACGCCGCTCATCTCGCATTGAACGGCGACGGCAGCCACAAAGTCTCCCTCGATGCCGTCATCGAGACGATGCGTCAAACCGGCCTCGACATGCGCTCCAAGTACAAGGAGACCAGTCTCGGTGGGCTGGCGGTGAATGTGGTGGAGTGCTGAGGGCCCGGGAATCGGGAAAGGGCGGTGCCGAAGATCCGTATCGCATTTGCGCGATCGATTTTTTCGGTAGCGATCACGCTATGTGCGTGACTGTTTCGTCCGCCGGGTTTTCCCTCTTTCCCCTTTCCCTTTTCCCTTTTCCCTTTTCCCTTTTCCCGATCTCCGCCGCTACGCCTTCTTGACGAACTGCGATTTCAATCCCATCTGACCGATGCCGTCGATCTTGCAGTCGATGTCGTGATCGCCCTCGACGAGGCGGATGTTCTTGACCTTGGTTCCTTGCTTCACGACGAGCGAGGAGCCTTTCACCTTCAGGTCCTTGACGACGATGACCGTATCGCCGTCTTGGAGCTCGTTACCGACGGCGTCGCGCACCACGCGCCGTTCGTCCGGCTCCGTTTCCTGGGGGGCATTGCGCGGCCATTCGTGCGCGCATTCGGGACACACATACATGTCCGCGTCTTCGTACGTGAGTTTCGAGCCGCATTGCGGGCAATCGGGAAGCTCGGTCATGGCGTCGGGTCTGGTCAGTTCGAATTGGGGCGCGCACTTTCGACTGATCCGCCGAGCTTGGCAAGCCATGTCCGGAAGGTGCTTCGTAAGGAAGCACTGCAAGATCCTGCCGGCACAGCAATTTGTGCCCACGAGTTGAGAAAAATTCGCTATCTTCCGTGCACACCACATCGCTCGGTCTTCGCACGCTCAAGTGCCCGAGCGTGTGAAATCAGCGGACGAGCGGGAGCTGCCTGCGCATCGATGAAGTACGGTCGAGCGTGCTCGCTGTCTGCCAGCGTAACGCTTGAATGGAGACCGGATGACTCTGACCCTTGTCGTACTGATACCTTTCATAGGGTCTTTGTGCGCCGCTTTTCTGCCATCCCACGCCCGCAATGCCGCCGTCTGGCTGTCGGGGATGGTGACGCTCGCCTGCGTCACGCTGGTCGTTTCGCTGTTCCCTGACGTCGCTGCCGGACAGGTCGTACGAGCTCAGTGGAACTGGGTTCCTGCGCTGCAGCTCGTGTTCTCTTTGCGAATGGACGGGTTTGCCTGGCTGTTCGCCACTTTGGTTTCGCTGATCGGCGCGTTGGTCGTGCTCTATGCGCGCTACTACATGTCGCCGGAAGATCCGGTGCCGCGCTTCTTCTCGTTCCTGCTCGCGTTCATGGGCGCGATGCTCGGCATCGTGCTGTCCGGGAATCTGATTCAGCTCGTCGTGTTCTGGGAGCTGACGAGCCTGACCTCGTTCATGCTCATCGCGTATTGGTATCACCGTGCCGAGGCACGCCGCGGTGCGCGTATGGCCATGACCGTCACCGTCGCCGGCGGGCTGTGCTTGCTGGTCGGCGTCGTGATGCTAGGGGAGATTGCCGGCGGTTACGACCTGGATACCGTGCTCGCCGCGAAGGGCACGGTCACCCAGCATCCCGCCTATCCGGTGATGCTCAGCATGATCCTGCTCGGTGCGCTGACCAAGAGCGCTCAGTTCCCGTTCCATTTCTGGTTGCCGCACGCGATGGCTGCACCGACGCCGGTGTCGGCCTACCTGCATTCGGCGACGATGGTGAAGGCGGGGGTGTTCCTGCTGGCGCGTCTCTGGCCGGTGCTGCATGGCACCGATTTGTGGTTTTGGCTGGTTTGCAGCGCGGGACTCTCGACGCTGCTCATCGGCGGCTTTGCTGCCATCTTCCAGCGCGATCTGAAAGGCGTGCTTGCTTATTCGACGATCAGCCATCTCGGGCTGATCACGCTGCTGCTCGGCATGAACAGCGAGCTCGCGTTGGTCGCCGCCGTCTTTCACATGATGAACCATGCGACGTTCAAGGCCTCGCTGTTCATGGCCGCCGGCATCGTCGATCACGAAACGGGAACGCGCGACATGAAACGCCTCAGCGGCTTGGCGCATGCGATGCCGCTGACCGCGACCGTTGCGCTCGTGGCTGCCGCGGCCATGGCAGGCGTGCCCCTGCTGAACGGATTCCTATCCAAGGAAATGTTCTTTCACGAAACCATTTTTGCCGGCGAGGGGCCGCTGATTCGCATCGTACTGCCGGCCGCTGCGACCCTGGCCGGCATGTTCAGCGTCGCTTATTCGGTGCGATTCATTCACCAAGTGTTCTACGGACCGCTTGCCACAGACTTGCCGCGCAAACCGCATGAGCCGACGCGCGGCATGTTGCTGCCGAGTTTGCTGCTCGTGATCGCCTGCGTGCTCGTCGGTACGCTGCCGGGGCGCACGATCGGACCGTTCTTGAACATCGCCATCGGTGCCATTCTGGGCGATGAAACGCCGGACTACAGCTTGCAAGTGTGGCACGGCTTTACGGTGCCGTTGGCCATGAGCTTCCTGGCCTTGATCGGCGGCATCATTTTTTATGTGTTGCTGTATCGGCGCAGCGAGCGCGCGCTCGGTCGCGCACCCGTACGCGCCCCGGTCGACGGCCGTCGCGCATTCGACATCGTGATGGTGGCGATCATCCGAATGTGCGACCGCCTGATCCGGATGATTTCTTCGCGCCGCCTGCAGATGCAGCTCCTGCTCATCGTGTTCGTCGCCTTCGCGACGGCCTTTGTGCCGCTATGGGGTTACGGCTGGCCTGCCGGAGACATGAAGCTGACGCCCATCAATCCGATTTTCGTCGTGTTATGGCTCGTCGGTTGTGCGTGCGCCATCGGCGCAGCGAATCAGGCGAAGTTCCACCGGCTCGCGGCATTGATCATGGTCGGCGGCGCCGGGCTCGTCACCTGTCTGACATTCGCTTGGTTTTCAGCGCCGGATCTGGCTCTGACTCAGATTGCCGTCGAGGTCGTGACGACCGTGCTGTTGCTGCTCGGCTTGCGCTGGATGCCGCGCCGTCTCGAATTCGACGATCCGCGGCGACGCACGTTGCGGGCGAGGGCACGTCGCGTTCGCGACATCGTCCTCGCCGGCACCGTGGGCGCAGGCGTTGCGATCCTCGCTTTTGCCGTGCTCACACGACCGCCGGTGGAGGTGCTCGAGCCGTATTTCATCAGTCGTTCGTTGAGCGAAGCCGGCGGGCGCAATGTCGTGAACGTCATCCTGGTGGACTTCCGCGGCTTCGATACGATGGGCGAGATCACGGTCATCGGCGTCGTCGCATTGACCGTGTACGCGCTGCTGCGACGTTTCCGTCCCGCGCCGGAGAGTCGCGTGCCGCCGCGCGCGCAACGTGAAGACGCTGCACGCGAGGCGCTCGAGTCGGGCGAAGGATTGCCGCGCGGCTATTTGCGTATTCCGGCTACCGTCGCACGCATGCTGCTGCCGATGGCGGGACTCGTCTCGATCTATTTCCTGCTGCGCGGCCACAATGCGCCCGGCGGCGGGTTCGTCGGCGGTCTCGTGATGGCGACCGCCATCATCGTTCAATACATGACGAGCGGCGTGTTGTGGGTCGAGTCGCGCTTGCGCATTCACCCGCAATATTGGATGGGCGCCGGGCTCATGGCTGCAGGCATCGCCGGCATACTGGCTTGGTTTGCCGCGCGGCCGTTCCTCACGAGTCTCGAATGGGACGGACATTTGCCGCTCGTCGGTGACGTGCATCTGTCGAGCGTGCTGCTCTTCGACCTCGGAGTGTTCATGGTCGTCGTCGGCGGCACCGTGCTGATGCTCATTGCGATCGCGCACCAATCGCTGCGCCGGCCGCGCAAGACATTGCCGCCCGACGACAGCGTCGAAACGCCGGTGCGAGTCACGGTGGCGGAGGTCTGATGGAAGCGATCTTCGCCCTCGCAATCGGCGTGCTCACGGGCTCCGGCGTCTGGCTGTTGCTACGGCCGCGAACGTTCCAGGTCATCATGGGACTGGCGCTGCTGTCCTATGCCGTGAACCTGTTCATTTTCGGCATGGGCCGCCTCGTTACGGATAAGCCGCCGATCATCAATCAGGAAGGCGCGATCGATCCGTCGCTCTATGCGGATCCCGTGCCCCAGGCGCTCGTTCTGACGGCCATCGTGATCAGCTTTGCAACGACCGCGCTGTTCCTGGTCGTGCTGCTCGCCGCACGCGGCTTCACGGGCACGGATCACGTCGACGGCAGGGAGCCCGACGCATGATCGCCTGGCTCCAGCATTTACAAGTCGTCCCGGTCGTGACGCCGCTGCTGGTCGGCGCGCTGATCCTGCTGATTCCGGATCGGTATGAAGTGCGCGCGACGTTGGCAGTAGGCTCGGTGCTCGTGCAGCTCGCGGCCGCATTGACGCTGCTCTATCTGACGACCGATTCCATGCCGCACATGTGGCAGGAGGGCGTCGGCGTCTACAACATCGGCGCGTGGCCGGCGCCGTTCGGCATCGTGCTCGTCGTCGATCGCTTCACCGCGATGATGCTGACGCTCACCTCGCTGGTGGGTCTCGCCTCGCTCATTTACTCGCTGGCGAGCTGGGATCGCGTCGCGCCGGGCTTTCATTCGATGTTTCAGTTCCTGCTCATGGGGCTGAACGGTGCGTTCCTGACCGGCGATCTCTTCAATCTGTTCGTATTCTTCGAGGTGCTGCTTGCGTCCTCTTACGGACTGCTGCTGCACGGCTCCGGTCCGTCGCGCGTGAAGTCGGGGTTGCACTACATCGCCGTCAATCTGACTGCGTCGTTCTTGTTCCTGATCGGCGTGGCGATGATTTACGGCATGACGGGCACGCTGAACATGGCCGATCTGGCCGTGCGGATCACGTTGCTCGATCCGGACGATCGCTCTCTGTTCGAGGCAGGCGCGGCCATTCTCGGCATTGCGTTCCTCGTCAAAGCGGGTATCTGGCCGCTCAACTTCTGGCTGCCCACCGCCTATTCCACCGCGAGCGCGCCGGTCGCTGCGGTCTTCGCGCTGCTCACGAAAGTCGGTGTCTATGCCGTCATACGCGTCGGCACGTTGCTCGCTTCGGCGGACGAGCAGACCTCGTTCATCGACGAGGGCTTGTTCTACGGCGGAGCGGCCACGGTGACCTACGGCGTGATCGGCATGTTTGCTGCGCAGCAGCTTTCTCGATTGGTGTCTTATTCCGTCGCCGCCTCGTCGGGCTTGTTGCTGATGGCGCTCGGTTTGCGCAACGAGGAGTTGACGGCACCGTTGCTGTTCTACCTCGCAAGCTCTGTGCTCGCCGCCGCCGCGTTCTACATGTTGAACGGTTTGACGGAGCGCATGCGGCTTTTTTCGGTACCCAACGACGCCGATCTCGCGCCGCTTCCGGATGTCACGTACGTCGGTTTCGGCGTGAAGGAGCCGCCGGATCCGCACTCGCCGGACGATGAGGTGGGCATCGCGATCCCCGCAGCGATGGCTTTCCTGGGGATGTCGTTCGTGTGTTGTGTGCTGCTCGTGGCTGGATTGCCGCCGCTGTCGGGCTTCATCGCGAAGTTCGCGATGATGCACGTTGTGATCACGACGCCGATGGATACGCCGGAGACGTGGTACGAATGGTTGTTCGTCGCGGCCGTGCTCACGACGGGGCTGGCAGCCGTCATCGCACTGACGCGCATCGGTTTGCGGTTGTTCTGGTCGGTAACCGGACGCACGACGCCGCGGCTTCGCTTGATCGAAGTCGGACCCGTTGCCTTCCTCATCGTCTTGTGCCTGGGGCTGACGATCGGTGCCGGACCGACCATGACCTATCTCGAATCGGCAGCGCGATCGCTGCATGCGCCCGAGGTATACATCCGGCTCGTGCATTCTCAGTCTGCGGTGGAGGTGACGCCCTGATGCGCGTGCCGCCGTTGCTGACGCTGGTTCTCGTTGCGATCTGGTTGTTGCTCAACAACACGATCGCGCCTCGCGACATCCTGCTCGGCTTGCTGATCGCGGTATTGCTGATGCTGGCCGCTGCGCAAATGCGGCCCGTGCAGCCGCGCCTGCGGCAGCTGTGGGTGGCGATACCGTTCACGTTCGTCGTGCTGTGGGACATCCTGAAATCGAATTGGAACGTCGCACGAATCGTCCTTGGAATCGTGAAGGATCGGCGTGTGGTATCGGGATTCATCGACATCCCGCTCGACCTGCGCGACCCGCACGGCTTGGCGATTCTTGCTGCGATCATTACCTCCACGCCGGGCACCGCCTGGGCAGGTCTTTCGGAAGACGGCTCCGTGCTCAAGTTGCACGTGCTCGATTTGCGCGACGAGGAAGAGTGGATCCGGATGATCAAGCAGCGTTACGAGCAACCGCTGATGAGGATTTTCGGATGAGCGTCGTGTTTAGTTCCGCGGTGTGGTTCGCGCAGACCTGTTTCGCGTTGGCAATGGTCCTTGCGGCCGTTCGTCTCATACGCGGACCGGCGGCGCAGGATCGCGTGCTCGCCTTCGATACGTTGTACATCAACGGCATGCTCACGCTGCTGATGCTCGGCATTCGTTCGAGCTCGACGGCCTATTTCGACATGGCGCTCTTGATCGCGCTGTTCGGATTCGTGGGCACCATCGCGCTCGCCAAGTTCCTGCTACGCGGGGAGGTGATCGAGCCATGATCGATACCGATCTCTCGGCCTGGGTCGTCATCCCGGTCTCTTTGCTGCTCGTCCTCGGCGGCCTCGTCACGCTGATCGGCTCGTTGGGCCTGCTGCGCCTGCCGGATTTCTTCGCGCGCGTTCACGGTCCTTCGATGGGCAATACCGTCGGTACGGGTTCCGTGCTGATCGCTTCGATGCTGACGTCCTCTGCGCTCGCCGGCCGACCCGTCGTGCACGAGCTGCTCATCACGCTGTTCATCGTGATGAGCTCGCCCGTCACGTCGATGATGCTGATGCGCGCCGCGCTGTATAGAAACAAAGTGCGGGAAGAGAAGCAGCAGGCGGCGCGCGCAGCGAACGCTGGATAGGTCACCGGCGACAGCAGGGCGCGCAGCGTGCAACGAGCGCCCCCACCCTACCCCTCCCCTGCAGTGCAGGGGAGGGGATCGCATCTCTACCTTCAGCCTTCAGTCTTCAGTCTTCAGCCTTCAGCCTCCAGCCTTCAGCCTACAGCCCACAGCCTGGTCAGATCACTCCAAACGCCAACATCGCCTCCGCCACTCGAATGAAGCCGGCGATGTTGGAGCCCACGACGTAGTTACCGGGGAAGCCGTATTCCTCGGCGGTCGCGTAGCAGTTGTCGTGAATGCTCTCCATGATTTCCTTGAGGCGGCGTTCGGTGAACTCGAACGTCCAAGCATCGCGGCTGGCGTTTTGCTGCATCTCGAGCGCTGAGGTTGCGACACCGCCGGCGTTCGCCGCTTTACCGGGACCGAAGGCAATGCCGCTGTCGATGAATGCGCGGACGCCGCCGGGCGTCGTCGGCATGTTCGCGCCTTCGCCGACGGCGATGCAGCCGTTCCCGAGCAGCGTGCGCGCCGATTCTTCGTCGAGCTCGTTCTGCGTCGCACATGGGAAGGCGGCCTGGCACGGGACGGTCCAGATGTTGCCGTTCTCGTAATACTTCGCGTCGCGATGCTCTTCGGCATAGCGGCTGATGCGGCCGCGCTCGACTTCCTTGATCTGTTTGATGAGCGGCAGATCGAGGCCGCGCGGATCGTAGACGAAGCCGTTCGAGTCGGAGCAGGCCACCACCTTCGCGCCGAGCTGCTGCAACTTTTCGATCGCGTAGATCGCGACGTTGCCCGAGCCGGACACCACGCAGGTCTTGTCTTCGAGCGTCTGGCCGCGGGCGTTGAGCATCGCTTCGACGAAATACACGACGCCGTAGCCCGTCGCCTCCCGGCGTACCAGCGCGCCGCCCCAATGCGGGCTCTTGCCCGTGAGCACGCCGGACTCGTAACGATTCGTGATGCGCTTGTATTGTCCGAACAGGTAACCGATCTCGCGCGTGCCGACGCCGATGTCGCCGGCAGGCACGTCGGTGAACTCGCCGAGATTGCGATAGAGCTCCGTCATGAAGCTCTGGCAGAAGCGCATCACTTCGGAATCGGACTTACCTTTCGGGTCGAAATCCGAGCCGCCCTTGGCGCCGCCGATCGGCATGCCGGTGATCGCGTTCTTGAAGATCTGCTCGAAGCCAAGGAACTTGATGACGCCCAGGTACACGGACGGATGGAAGCGCAAACCGCCCTTGTAGGGGCCGAGCGCGCTGTTGAACTGCACCCTGAAGCCGCGGTTGATCTGCACTTCGCCCCGATCGTCCTGCCAAGGCACGCGGAAAATGATCTGGCGTTCGGGTTCGCAAATGCGCTCGATGATCTTGTGCTCGGCGTATTGCGGATGTTTGCGCAACACCGGCCCGAGCGTTTCCGTCACCTCGCGGACGGCCTGATGAAACTCGCTTTCTCCCGGATTGCGCCGAATGACCTCGGCGATGATTTTCTCGATGCGTGCGGCGACTTCAGCCACGATGACCCCTCTACCGATGGAAAGCACGGGACAGCGAACCGGAGGGGACACGACGCGCGGATCGGCGGGCGCAACCTGGACTCTCGATCGCCGCAGTCCGTGCGATTGGATACAGACCCGTGCGGGCCCCAAAATAGTGCAGGGCGGAGTATGCCTACCGATGCGGCGTCTCTCCATGGGTTTCGTGCGGTCTGCGCATCAGGGAAAACCTGAATCGTCCACGTACCCCGAGGGCGCCTGCATACACTCGCCCCGTCCACTGGCGAGGGCGTGCAAAGTTCTATTAAAGCCCGTTCTTCGCAACAAAAATCATGATTCGCCGACCGAATGCCGGCGGAATTCGGTTCGCGCGTAGCGCACAATCTGTCTTCCGAAGGGGGCGGAAGCATCGATGCCGAGAACAACCATCACAACGTCGGCGCGTGTGGCGTGTGTCCTTGCGATCGCTTTGAGCGTCGCGGCATGCGCTCCCCGATCTTCCAGCGGTCCGGCCAATCGGCCGAACCAGGGTCCTGTCGAAGTCACGACCGCGCTCGTCGTCGTCAAGCCGCTCGGTCTTGCGATCGAAGCCGTCGGTACGGCGCGCGCCAACGAGGCCGTCGAGGTCACGTCGAAGACCTCGAACATCGTCACGGCGATTCGGTTTCAGGAAGGCAGCCAGGTGAAGGCGGGCGATGTGCTCGTCGAGCTCGATAGCGCCGAGGCTCGCGCGTCGCTGGCGGAAGCCGAAGCTGCGTTGGCCGATAGCGAGCGCCAATACGCACGTAGCCGCGACCTTGCCGATTCGCAGGCGCTGTCCGAATCCGCGCTCGATCAACTCGAAGCGACCCTGAAAGCGAATCGCGCCCGTGTCGAGGCTGCCCGCGCGCGGCTGGCAGATACGACGATTCGTGCCGGTTTCGCCGGGCGCACGGGCTTTCGGCGCGTGAGCGTCGGCACGGTCGTCAATCCCGGAACCGTCATCACGACGCTCGACGATACCTCCGTCATCAAGCTCGATTTCACTATTCCCGAAACGTATTTGTTCGCTGTCCGCAAAGGTCTGCCGATCCAGGCCTCGACCGCGGGGCTACGCGGCAGAACGTTCGAAGGAACGATCACCAATCTCGATTCGCGCATCGATCCCGTCACACGCTCGATCGTCGTACGCGCGGAAATCCCGAATCCGGACGGCGTGCTTCGGCCGGGCATGTTCATGACGGTGACCTTGCAGGGCGACGTGACGCCTTCGCTCGTCGTGCCCGAGGCGGCGATCGTGCCGGAGCAGGGCAGGGCGTACGTGTTCGTGGTCGATGGACGCGTGGCGCAGCGCCGCGAAGTGACGCTCGGCCGCCGTCAGCCCGGCGAAGTCGAGATCTTGTCGGGTTTGAAAGAAGGCGAACGCGTCGTCGTCGACGGTACGCACAACCTGCGGGACGGCGCGCAAGTCAACGACCAGAGCGTGCCTGCCGCGGAAGTCTCCACGTGAGCCGCGCGCATCTGCCTTCCGAGTCGTTCCTCGCTAGCCGTCGGTTGGCGGCGGGCAGCGAGTCGACGTCGCTTCGCTAAGGAGCGCCCATGCGCATTTCGGAGATATCGATTCGCCGCCCGGTGCTGGCGATCGTCATCAGCCTGCTGCTCGTGATCTTCGGCTTGGTGTCGCTCGAGCGGCTGTCCACTCGCGAATATCCAGATATCGACCGTCCCGTCGTTTCGATCACGACGTATTACAGCGGCGCGTCGGCGCCCGTCGTCGAAACGAAGATCACGCAGGTGATCGAGGATGCCGTTGCCGGTATCGAAGGCATTCTCAAGATCGAATCCGACAGCGAAGACGAGCGCTCGCAGGTACGTATCGAGTTCGACGTCAACCGCGACATGGATGCGGCGGCGAACGACGTGCGCGATCGGGTTTCGCGCGTCATGGGCATGTTGCCCGAGGAGGCCGATCCGCCGCAGGTCATCAAAGCCGATGCGAGCGCCGAGCCCGTGATGCTCGTGAGCTTCAGCTCCGACCACATGAACCTGCTCGAGGCGACGGACTACGTCGAGCGCAACATCATCGATCGTTTGTCGGCGGTGCCCGGCGTCGCGCGCGTCGGTATCGGCGGCGGGCGCCGTTATGCCATGCGGATTTGGATCGATCGCCAGGCGCTCGCTGCACGAAGGCTCACGGTCGCCGACATCGAGAACGCGCTGCGGCGAGAGAACGTCGAGCTGCCCGCTGGCCGGCTCGAATCGAACACGCGCGAGTTCTCGCTGCGCACGCTGGTCGGGCTCGAGACCGAGCAGGACTTCCGCAATCTCGTCATCGCTCGCGGCGACGACGGGCATCTCGTCCGGCTCGGCGAAGTCGCCAACGTTCAGCTCGCCGCGGAAAGCGAGCGCGGCGCGACACGCTTCAACGGGCGGATCGGCGTCGGTATCGCGATCGAAGCGCAATCGAAAGGCAACACGCTGGCAATCGTTCGCGGCGTGCGCGAAGAGCTCAAGCGCATCGAAGAGACGCTGCCGCCAGGCACGTACATGGGCATCGGTCAGGACAACGCGGTCGCGATCGAAGCGGCGCTGTACGAAGTGGTCATTGCGATCGCTTTCGCGCTCGGTTCCGTGCTGATCGTGATCTATGCCTTCCTCGGCAATCTGCGCGCGACACTGATTCCGGCCGTGACCATTCCCGTATCGATCATCGCCTCCTTCACGGTGATGTATGCGCTCGGCTATTCGATCAACGTGCTGACGCTGCTCGGAATGGTGCTGGCGATCGGTCTGGTCGTCGACGATGCGATCGTCGTGTTGGAAAACATCCATCGGCGCGTCGAGCTCGGCGAGCCGACGTATGCGGCGGCCGTGCGCGGCAGCCATGAGATTGGCTTTGCCGTGATCGCAACGACGCTGACACTGGCGGCCGTGTTCGTGCCCATCTCGTTCCTGCCCGGCGACCTCGGTCGATTGTTCCGGGAGTTCGGTTTCACGCTCGCGGCATCCGTGCTGTTCTCCGCGCTCGTCGCATTGACCTTGACGCCGATGATGGCCTCGAAGCTGCCGGCCAATGCCGCGCACTCGAATCGGTTCGCCGATGCGGTGGAGCGGTTCTTCGACAAGCTTTCGGCGATCTACGGGCGACGCTTGCGCAGCCTCATGCGTCGACCGTGGCTCGTCGTCGGTGCGGTTGGCGCCCTGGCCGTGCTCGGCGCGTTGACGTTCACGTCGATTCCAGCGGAATTCGCACCGCAAGCCGATACCGGACGCATCTTCATCAGTCTCGATGGGCCTGAAGGTGCAAGCTTCGAGTACATGGATGGCTACGCGCGGCGTATGGAAGAAATCGTCGCCAAGGAGATGGAGAAGGGCGACATCGCACGCCTGATGATGCGCGTTCCGGGCAACATGGGCGGGGGCGTGTCCGGCGACGTCAACAACGCGCGCGGCAGTATCGTGCTCGTCGACTGGCACGAACGCGATCGTTCCGCGCGCGAAATCGCCAATACGCTCATGGCCGAAGCGCGCAAGCTTCCGGGCGTGCGTGTCTCGATCGTCGTGCCGGGCAGTCTCGGACGTCGCGGTGCGAATCGTCCGATCGAAGCCGTGATCGGCGGTCCCGATTACGAAAGTCTGTCGCAGTGGTCGGCGAAGCTGCTGGCGCTTGCGAGAGAGAATCCCGGGCTCGAAGCCGTCGATACGAACTATCGCGAGCGCAAACCGCAATTGAAGGTGTCGGTCGACCGCGACCGTGCGGCGGATTTGGGTGTGTCGCTGCAAACGGTCGGCCGTACGCTCGAAACCGTGCTCGGGTCGCGCATCGTGACGCGCTTCGTCGATCGTGGCCGCGAATACAACGTGATCCTGCAGGCGCGCGACGATGCCCGGCAGACCGTCACGGACCTCACGAACATTCAAGTACGCTCGGATCGCACCGGCGAGCTGATTCCGCTATCGAGCGTCGTGAAGGTCGAAGAGACGTCCGGCGCAATGCGTCTCAGCCGGTTCAATCGCCTGCGTGCAATCGAAATTCAGGCCGGTCTCGCCGACGGTTACACGATGGGCGAGGCGATCGAGTGGTTCCAGAAAACTGTGGCGAAAGAGCTCCCAGGCGCGACGCTCATGTGGGACGGCGAGAGCGGCGAATACATGCGTTCGGGACAACAGCTCTATTTCACGTTCATTTTCGCCATCGCCATCGTGTTCCTGGTGCTCGCTGCACAATTCGAGAGCTTCGTACACCCGATGATCATCATGGTCACGGTGCCGCTCGCGCTGATCGGCGCCGTATTCGGCATCAAGCTCTACGGGATGACGATCAATATCTTCAGTCAGATCGCGGTGATCATGCTGATCGGCATCGCTGCGAAGAACGGCGTCCTGATCGTCGAATTCGCGAATCAGCTCCGCGATCGCGGCGTCGAGTTCTATGAAGCCATCGTGCAAGCAGCGATGACGCGCCTGCGCCCCGTGTTGATGACGAGCTTGTGCACGGCCTTCGGTGCGCTGCCGTTCCTCGTCGCGACGGGCGCCGGCGCCGAACAGCGCCGCCCGATCGGCATTGTCGTGTTCTACGGAACGATGGTATCGGTGTTCCTCACGCTGCTCGCCGTTCCTGCGGTGTATTCGATCTTCGCGCGCAAGACGAAGTCGCCGCAGTACGTGAGCAAGCTCGTCGATGCGGCGCTTCGGCATCCTTCGGCGTCTGCTGAAGGATGAGGCTACAGGCGACAGGCTGCAGGCGACAGTTGGCGGGGGCGCATGTTCGCCTCTCATTGGGGAGAGGCACGCAGAGCGAAGCGTGCGTGTGAGGGGGAGGCTCGAGCAGCCGACTCTGTTGACTGTAGCCTATCGCCTGTAGCCTAGTGCGAGGGGTCGAACACGCGAACCCTTGTTCACTACAGCCTTTAATCCACAGCCTACAGCCTCACGGCAGGACGGAAGCATGGACTCGTTAATGGAGCTGATCGAGAAACGGAAGAGCGGTCGGGTCCGCATCTGCTTCGCTTCGTATTGGGGTGAAGGGCTTCCCGATGTTCTTGCGCGGTTCGGATTGAGTTGCACCGCTTCGCCGGATGCCGGGCTTCGTGAGGTTCAGAGGGTGGAGGCGCGTACGATCGTGGCATCGCTGCTGCACCGGGACATGGCGTACAAGGCAGAGATCATGAGCACGGAAGAAGCAGAATCTCTAGCCGATCGCTTTTTAGAGCAGTTTCCTTCCGACAAGACGCGTTTCCTGACGAATCTCGGTCGGTCTAAGGATCAAGGTCTCGATTTCGATACGAGCTGGAATCCGCTGACGAGCGCCACGTTCGACGCGGGAGTCATTTGTATCTCGGAGCGAATCGCAGGCTGCTTCTGGGCAGAGGATGAGGATTGATTCCGTCGCCGGATTCCAATGAAACCGCACATCTCAGTGATCACGCTAGGCGTCGACGATCTGGAGAGATCGTTGCGTTTCTATCGCGATGGGCTCGGATTCCCAACGGAAGGCATCGTCGGCAATGAGTTCGAGTACGGAGCCGTGGTGTTCATTGATCTTCAGGCCGGGCTTCGCCTCGCGCTTTGGCCGCGGAAGAGCATCAGTCACGATACGGCAATTCCAGTCGGACCTCGCAGCGCCACGGAAGTGACTCTCGGACACAATGTTCGCTCCAAAGCAGAGGTGGATGCGGTCATGGAGCAAGCAGCTGCTGCGGGCGCGGTAATCGTCAGGCCGGCGCACGACACGTTCTGGGGCGGCTACTCAGGTTACTTCCAGGATCCCGACGGGCACTTGTGGGAGATCGTTTGGAATCCGCAGTGGACGGGTTGAATGTCGATCGAGGAAAGTTTCGGGAGCAGGGCAAGCGCATGACGGCGTCGATCAGAATCTGTCCGAAGGGACATCGCTACAAGAAGAGCTCCGACTGTCCCACATGTCCTAAGTGCGAGCAGGAAAGAAAACCGACGAGCGGTTTTCTCGCTGATCTCAGCGCGCCGGCAAGGCGTGCCCTCGAAGGAAAAGGAATCTTGACGCTCGCCAAACTCGCGAAGTACAGCGAGCAAGAAATTCTGGCGCTGCACGGGATGGGGCCGAGCTCGATCCCGAAGCTGAAAGCGGCATTGAAGCGCGAAGGGCTTTCGTTTCGTCGCGGCTAACTCGACGACGAAATCGCTTCGACCGGCTTCGATCGTTTGTAAGAAGAAATCGGCTAGCCGTTCGTCGAGCGCGTACCTCGGTCAGCTCGTTGCATACAACTTGGAACATGGGTTGATCGGGCGCGCGTGCGATCGCTACGATCCGCGCCGCTTCGATTTCGGTTGCGTGATTGGATATGTCGATGGACTGGCAGTGGTTCGCTCTATTCGCATTCGCGATCTTTCACGGGATTGCTTTCGGAGCTGGCTTGTTCGAGCAGCTCATCGTCGTGCCGCGCTGGATGGGTAGTGCGTCTCTCGATCCTGAGGCGATGCGCGCCGACGATACGGGCCGACGGTTCTGGGCGTTCGTGACGACGGGGCCGTTGACGATCCTGACGCTGATCAATTTGTATTTTGCGTTCACGAGCGCGCCGCCGCTGCGCACGCTTTGGACGGCAGCCTGCGGGGTGACCGTCATCGAACGCGTGTTCACGTTCACCTTCTTCATCCCGAAGGCGCTCGAGCTCATGCGGAGCGATGCCGCGAGCGCCTCCGCACTACAGATTGCTGCGCGTTGGCGCTCGCTCAATTGGCTGCGGCTCTTGTTGTCGTTCGTCGCCTGGTTGCTCGCATTGCTGGCATTCGGAATGCTGCCGTGACGAGCATCTGACGGCGCGAGCGGAACGTCAAAGCTTGCGGAACTCCCGATCCTTCCACCACGGGAAGAACTTGGGCAGGTTCTTGCTCAAGGTATCGCGGAAACGGGCAGGGCGCTTTTCGAGGAAAGCGGTAATGCCTTCTTTGGCATCGTCCGACTGACCGAGTGCATTCATGGCGGCGGTATCGATTTCGTGCGCATCGATCGGGTGCGGTGCACCGAGCATTCGCCACATCATTTGGCGGGTCAACGCCAAAGAGACCTGTGAGCTGTTCGCGACGAACTCCTGAGCGAGCGCACGCGCGACTGGCATGAGCTCTTCCGGTGCATGCAGGCTTCGGAACAAACCGGCCTCGAGTGCATCTTCCGCGCGAATGATCTTCGCGGAGTAACACCACTCGAGCGCCTTGCTGATCCCGACGATACGCGGCAGGAACCAGCTCGAGCAGGCTTCCGGCACGATGCCGCGCGCGGCAAACACGAACCCGAGCTTCGCGCCGTGCACGCACAGGCGGATGTCCATCGGTAGTGTCATCGTGATGCCGACGCCGACGGCAGCACCGTTGATCGCTGCGATGACGGGTTTGTTGCAATCGAAAATGCGCCGTGCGATCCGGCCGCCGCCATTGCCGATGTAGCGCTGCTGTCGAGACAGGTCAGTGAAATCGGAACGGTTGCTCCAGGTATCGGCACCGCGCTCGAGATCCGCGCCTGCGCAGAACACCTTCCCGGCGCCGGTCACGATGATCGCCTTGACGTCGTCATCGGCGTCCGCCCGATCGAATGCCTCGATGAGCTCTTCATACATGCGCGGAGTGGCTGCATTCATCCGGTCCGGGCGGTTCAGCGTGATCGTCAGAATGCGGTCCTCGACCTGGTACGCGATTTGTTCGAATTCCATGGGGCAGACTCACCGAGTTGTTAGTGCGGGGGTGCGTACGTTAGAGCGGGGCGGGGAAGCGTGCAAACGTTCACAGAATCGTGGGCCGGCCTTTGACGAATTTCCTGCCGCGGTGCTGACTGATCGCGATGGATCTCGCCGATATCTGGAACGGACGAATGCAGCATCGCTTCATCGTCGACGTCTCGCATTGCGAGAGAGCGGCGGAAGAGCTCTACCGCGCGCTCTGGCAGCAAGACATCGCGTTTTTTCAGCGTTGGGCTCTCGATCGCGAACCGCGACTGGCGCGGTTCGCCCGCGGGTTCGGTTTGGTGCTGTCGGTGTTGGGGCTCGTGTTCTGTCTGTCCTTGCCAAATGTCGACCCCAACATTTGGGGTCCGCCGCCCGGTCCCTGGTTCATTCTTCTGTTCGCCGTCGGTGTTCTGTTCTTCTATCTGCTCCCCCGCCTCACGGCCCGAATGCGGGATGGCCTACAGCGCTTTCGCATGCGCTCCTGCCGGCGATGCGCTGAACGTCTGGTCGTAAACGCACGTGAGAACGCGCCCTTCGTGGCCGTGTACACCAGCGAAGGCGATGCGCTGACCTATGCGCGAGAAAAGAATGGCGAATTGAACGAGGTTTGGATGCGCACGCTAGTCAAGCATGCGCGCCGAGGCCTTGCCGTTCGAGGTCAGAGCGTGACTGCAATCTTCCGCAGACCGACCTCGCTAGTGCCCTCGATCGTCGTGTTGCACGACGAATCGCAATGGCTGACGCAAGTCCTGGAGAAGGTCGGCGGCATCGCGATCGTCGATATGAAGTAACACCGCCAGGTTCCGTCGCTGTTGGACGCTGGTCAAAGCGCGCGAATGCGCGCTCTACCTTCAGTCTTCAGCCCTCAGCCTTCAGTCTTCAGCCCTCAGCCCTCAGCCTTCAGCCTTCAGTCTTCAGTCTAAGCTCACAGCCTGAACATCACTCCAATCTTGAACTGGTCGAAATCGGGCGTGCTCGTGGCCTCTTCGAAATCGATCCATTTCTTCTCGTATCCGAACCGCAGCGTGAATCTTTGCGAGAAATCCCAACGCAGACCCAAGCCGGCTTGGTAAGTGAGCTCGTCGACGGTCCTGGTGTCCTGACGTCGCTCGCAGATGCGCCCCCACCACGGGTCCCAAAAACAATCCAGATAGACGGGGCCTTCCTGAATGTTCGTGTCGATGAAACTCCAGCCGATGCCGGCCGTGATGTAAGGCGTCAACGGGCCTTCGAAGAAGTTGAACGTTGCATTCAAGCGAGGCGAGATCGTGTCCAATGTTCCGCGGCCACGAAAAGGCGCGTTCGAATCCGAGACGATCGAAACGTCGTAGTCGACACTGTACGAATCCAGATCGAGATGCAGCTCGAAACGCGAATTGAACCGGTAGCCAACCGAGATCGATACGCCAACCTCGTCGTCGGTGGCGACCGACGATCCGCCGCGGAAGCCGACATCTTCATTGTTCATGTACAGCAAATGGGCGCCGATCTCCCAGCCAGGCTCGCGCTCTTGGGCAGCGGCTGCGTGCGCCACCAGCGCAGAAGCAAGGAGCAGAAGAATGAGCGGTTTCATGGTCAAACAACGCACGGAGTCGAAGAGTAGGTCCAGCCTGGGGGCTGGGGCGCAGACAGGCAAGCCAAGGGGTGCGCCCCGATTTTCGATTGTTATCAATTTCAGCGGCGGAACGATTCCACTCGCGCCTGCCGCTGAGATGCTCCGCAAAACCGCGTATTCATGCCACACTGTCCTTGGGTTGAGATCACGGGACCTCGCCGTAGGACCGCTTTCTGGGAGAGCTTCATGAAAGGCTTCATCGACAACATCGAACGACTCACGCTCGACAACACATATTTCCGCCGGGTTCTCTACACAGCAAAGCAGCTTCAGCTCGTACTGATGACCCTCAAACCGGGAGAGGAGATCGGCGAAGAAGTGCATGAAGATCGCGATCAGTTCTTCCGCGTGGAGGCGGGTAACGGCGAGATCTGGATCGACGACGTGCGGACGCCGGTTTCAGCGGACATGGCCATGATCGTGCCGGCAGGCGCGAAGCACAACGTCAAGAACACGGGCACCGAGCCGCTCAAGCTCTACACGATCTACGGACCGCCCGAGCACGTCGACGGAACGGTCCACAAGACCAAAGCCGAAGCCGAAGCGGCGCACGAGCACTTCGACGGTCGGACGACCGAATAGCGGAGCGTCGTCCGGGGCGGGCGACGTACTCGATTCGATTCATCGAGAAAAGCTATTTGCGTCAGGGCGGTGCGCTGAACCACAATCGCGCACCCGCTCGCCGTCGTCACGTCCATGTCGGGAAAAACGCTTCTCAAGATTGCTGCACGTCGCGACGAACCGCGCTCGACGCCCGAGCACGAGCGGTTCAAGTACTTGATCGCGCAAATCGAGCGGATCCGCAAGACGCACAAGGACGTCGACGCAGCCATTCTCGAATTTCGTCAATCGGATGCGCAGACGCTTCAGCCGCTGCGTGTGAATCTACGCAATCTGACGCGCGAGACGGTGTTCCAGTTGGATCGTCTCCTCGACGAGCGAGGTTGGACGCGCGCTGAGTTGGCGGGGCTCGAAAGCGTCTTGTGCGGCAACGCCGAGCTGCTGCTGCAGAGCGATCCGTACGACGAGCAAATCAGGGATCTGTTCGACAAGCACAGCCGGGTCAGCTTCGACGAGATGAAGGAGGAAGAGCTGCTCGTGCTGAAGGAGCATGTAGAGGAGCTCGGTTTCGATCTCGGCGACGACACGGACATTCGTACGGAAGAGGATCTCGTGCAACGAATGTACGAGCAGCTCGGCGCCAAGCGACAGCAGGAAGAAGCGCGCCGCGAGTCGCGCTCGCGCGGCCGCAAGAAATCGGCAGCGCAAACTCGCGCCGAGGCGAACGCACAAGCGGCGAAACAATTTCTGCGCGAGATCTATCGCAAGCTCGCGAGCATCGTGCACCCGGATCGAGAAACCGATGCGCAACGGCGCGCCGAGAAGACCGAGCTGATGCAGCGGATCAATCGCGCGTACGCGACCGATGACCTGCTGACGCTGCTGGAAGCTCAGCTGGCGCTCGAGCAAATCGATCCGGAGCAGATCGGCCGATTGAGTCGCGATCGCCTCAAGCAATACAACCGTTTGCTTGCCAAACAGCTCGAAGCCGAGAAAAGCGAGCTATTCGCGCTCGAGGAGGGTTTCCGCGCGGACTTCCATCTAGGACCGCGTTTGAAGATCACTCGCGAGAATCTGAGAATGTTGCTGCGGGAGCGTACGCGCGAAATTCGTGCGCACATCGAACAACAACGCTACTTTCTCGAAGTCCTTGCGGACCGCATGGCAACGAAGCGTTGGCTGCGTCAGCGGGCCATGTTTGCATTCTAAGAATCTCAACAGTTTGGAACGGACGCGAGCCGTCCGTGCATCCGACACTTAGTCCATGCCGCCCTATCTGGTTCTTTCCGGTTACGCATACGTACCGCTCGCGGATTTGAAAGAGCGGCGCATGCAATTGCTCGCGCTCTGCAAAGGCTGGAACGTGGCCGGCTCCATCGTGTTGAGCCCGGAAGGCATCAATCTGCTCGTTGCGGGCGAAGGCGGACAGGTGGAAATGCTGCTCGATGAGCTGCGCCGGTGGCCGGGTCTCGAGGGCTTTCAGCCTAGGATCGGCGGGAGCGGGGAATTGCCGCTGCGGCGCGTTCAAGTGCGGATCAAGAAGGAGATCGTCGCGTTCGGAGTCGAAGGGATCGATCCGTCGCGCCGGCGCCCGCGCACGATCGCGCCGACCGAGCTCTATGGGTGGCTCGACGAGGGACATGGCGTGACGTTGCTCGACGTGCGCAACGATTACGAAGTGCGTCTCGGTACGTTCAAGCGCGCAGTCGCGCTCGGCATCGAACAGTTCCAGGACTTTCCTGAAGCGGTGCGTACGTTGCCCGAAGAGCTGAAACAAGCGTCGATCGTCGTCGTCTGCACGAGCGGAATCCGTGCCGAGAAGGCAGCGCTCTATCTCGAGCGCGCCGGTTTCGAGAATGTTCGAGCGCTCGAAGGAGGCATTCTGAGTTATCTCGCGGCGTGCGGAGGGCGCCATTTCGAGGGCGAATGTTTCGCCTTCGATCGCCGTCTCGGTCACGATGCGATCCTGCAGCCCCAGCAATGGCAGCAATGCGCGTCGTGCCGTACCCCGCTTTCGGCGGACGACCAAAGTCATCCGCATTACGAGCTCGGCAAGTCCTGCCCGTACTGTTACAAGATCCCGCCCGAGCAGATGTCGCTCAACATCGCGCGTCGTCACGAGCGTCTGAGGGAGATCATCCATTCTCTGCCGGGAAGCTTGCCGCGCGACCATTTCCGGCCGATCACGATTCCGCCCGAGCACGACGGTAAGACGCTGCTCGACGCGCTGAGCAGCATCGTCGCGCACATCCCCAGATACGACTGGGCCGAACGCTGCGCGCAGCAGCTTCTCGTCGATGCGCAGCATCGGCCTGTTTACGCCGATGCGATCGTTCGCGCTGGCGAGCGGTACTTTCACAAGTTTCCGGCGCTCGTCGAGCCCGACGTCAACATGCGCGTACAGATTCTCTACGAAGACGAGTCGTTGATCGTGATCAACAAACCGGCGCCGTTACCGATGCATGCCGGCGGGCGCTTTCATCGCAACACCTTGAAGTACGTGCTCGATGCGCTCTATCACCCGCAACATCTACGGCCGGCGCATCGGCTCGATGCCAATACGACCGGAGCGCTCGTCGTATCGCGCACGCGCTATGTGGCCGGCAAGATTCAGCCGCAGTTCGCCCGCGGCGAAGTGGAGAAGGTCTATCTCGTGCGCGTGCAAGGACATGCTGTCGCGGACGAATTCAGTTGCGATGCGCCGATCAGTTCGGAAGCCGGCCATGCGGGCTCGCGGGTCGTCGACGAAGCAGGTTTACCTGCGCGCACGGACTTTCGCGTGCTCGCTCGTTACGAAGACGGAACGGCACTCCTCGAGGCTCGTCCCCGTACAGGGCGCACGAATCAAATCCGCGTGCATCTGTGGCATCTCGACATGCCGGTGTGCGGCGATCCCGCCTACCTCCCTGGACGGGTGCTCGGCGATGTTCAAACGTTGGACGTCAACGCTCCGCCGCTTTGCTTGCATGCATGGCGGATCGGTTTCTGGCATCCGTTGCGGCGGGAGAGGATGACGATCACTGCGCCCGAGCCGAGCTGGGCCACGGATCGCGCAATTGTGAGCAGCGCTGCGCTCGTGTGAGCGGTCGTCGGATCGGAATTGCTGTCGGCGGAAACAAAAAAGGGTTGCGCGGCTCGTCGCCGCGCAACCCGAACCTCGTGGGTCACTAGAACTCGTACTTCAGACGGGCACCGTACTGACGGGGCGCGCCATAGATGATGCCGCCTTGCGCACTCGATGCGTCCTGCAACTGGACCGCGATGTAGGTCCTGTCGAACAGATTCGTGCAGAACGCCTCGATTGTGAGGTTCTCGAGCGGTTTGAACGTCAAGCGAGCGTCGACGACCGTGCGCGAAGGCACGCGCGTGGCTGCGTACTTGAACGGCGTGGCGTATTGTTCATCCATGTACGACATCTGCACACGCGGTGTCAGGGTCATGTTGTCGCCGAACACCAGCTCGTATTCCACGCCTGCGTTGAGCGTGTAGGCGGGGGAGAACGGCATCATTTGCCCTTTCACGATCGCCCGGTTCTGGTTGGTCTGCGAATCCGTGACAGATCCCGCTTCACGGAATTGACCTTCCATGTAGGCAGCGCCGAGATTGAATCCGAAGCCGCCGAACTGACCGAGCATCTCGATTTCAGCACCGTAGATTCGTGCCTCCGGGCCGTTCACGGTGTTCGGTCCGAGCGACGACGTGCCGGCGATCGGCACGAGCGCCGAGAGCTGGATGCCGTCGTAGATCGAGTAATAGACGTCGCCGTTGATGCGCAGGCGTCCGTCGAGCACTTCGGTCTTCGCGCCGATTTCCAGCACTTCGTTCGTCTCGGGTCCGAAGTTGCCGAGCCGCGGATCGAGGTTCACGCCGCCGGCCTTGTAGCCGCGCGAGAGCGTGCCGTAGATCATCACATCGTCGCTCGCGAAGTACTTGAGGCCCAGGCGGCCGGTGACCTCATCCGACTCTGTCGAGGTCGTGCACGGGAAGCAGCCCGGAGGCGGCGGACCCGGAATCAGGTTGCGTCGATAGACTTGTTTGTCCTCCGAATAACGCAAGCCGAAATCGAGCGCGAGGGCATGGGTGAATCGCCAGTCGATCTGTCCGAATACCGACTTGGAGGTATTGTCAGCGACGGTATCGATCGTCGAGTTGGATTGCACGAACGTGACCGTGTTGAAGTTGTCGCGAAGCACGCGAGCCGGTGTCGTTTCATCCACATAGAACGCGCCGACGACCCATTGCAGCGGCCCGTCGCCCTTCGAAAGCAGGTTCACTTCCGTCACGCTCGTCTCGAAGCCTTGATCGGTGTAGGACACGCGTCCCGGACCATTGGGCTGCGGCGGACGCAGCGAGCGGTCGCCGTCGCCTTGGTCTTCGGTATCGGCGTCGAGATAGGAAGTGAGCGCTCTCAGCTGAATGCTGTCGTTCAGGTCGATTCGTGCTTCCAGAGAGGCACGATAGCCCTTCTGTCTCAAGAACGAGATGGCGTCCTCTTCGATGATGAAGGGATCCCTGATTGCATGGTCGCGATTCTTGACTGCGTTGTAGTCGGAATCGAGATCGAAGTACTCGTAGCGCAGGTCGAACGTCATGCCGTCCGACGGCTGAATACGTAGCGCGGCGCGCGCGCCCTTCATGTCGTACGAACCCGGTTGGCTGGGGCTCGGGCCGATGTTCTTGGTGAAGCTGTCGCGCTCGTCGTACATCGCGGCGATGCGCAAGGCAACGACATCGCCCATCGGAATGTTGACGGCGCCGACGGCACGATGCCAGTCGTAATCGGCAGCGGTGATGTCCACGTAGCCGCTCAGTGCGTCGGTGCTCGGCGTCGGCGTACGGATGTAAATCGCACCGCCGGTCGAGTTCTGACCCGTCAGAGTGCCTTGCGGGCCGCGCAGCACTTCGATCGATTCTATGTCGTAGAACGACTGCGCAATGAAGTGCTCGTGAGCGATGAAGTTGCCGTCGATGTAGACCGCGACGCCCGGGCTCGATGTGGGAGCCGACTGTGCGATACCAACGCCGCGAATGTTCACGAACGTGCTGCGGTTGTACGTGTTGATGGCGACGGCCGGCGCGACCTGCTGAATCTCGATGACGTTGTCGATGCCTTGCTTCGCAAGGCTGTCGGCCGTCAACACGGTCGCCGACGCAGGCACTTCTTGCAGATTCAGCTCGCGTCGCTCGGCCGTGACGACGATCTCTTCGAGCGCGCCTTGAGCCGCTTGCTGAGCATGTGCAGCGCTTGCGAGCGTGGCTGCAACCGCGACCGCCAGTCGCGAACGGACGGCGGAACCGGATGAACTTCGCTTGTTCATGGACAGTCTCTCCCCAAAAGACCTGAACAGTGAAACGGAAAATTTCCCAATCCCCATTGGGAACGGGCCTGATGCTTCGGGCTCGGCGCGGACCATAACAGCAAAAACCCACGGATGAAAGCGCTTGCATCGGCCGGGGGCGATACTGCATAAACCGACTCCGATGCGGGGAATCGGCAAGACGGGGGGAACGCGTTGAGTCACGTGCTGCTTGCTGCGGGCGATTTGGCGCCCGATCGACCGGATCCGGACACGCTATTCGATGCAGTGCGGCCGCTGCTGTCGGCTGCGGATGTCGTCTTCGGTCAGCTCGAAACGACATTTGCCGACAAAGGTTTGCGTCTACCTCAGGCGCGGCATGCCGTGCTCGCTCAACCCGAAGGTGCTCGCGCTCTAGCCCGAGCGGGATTCGATGTCATCTCGTGTGCGGGCAATCATTGTCTCGATTGGGGAAGCGAAGCGCTGCTCGAGAGCATCGGGCATCTTCGTGCTGCGGGCATCGATGTAGTGGGCGCCGGACAAAACATCGCCGAGGCTCGCAGGCCCGTCTACAAACAGCTGGCCGACGGAACGAAGCTCGCCTTTCTCGCCTACAGCTCGATTTTGCCGATGGGTTACTGGGCCGAGGCGAATCGTCCGGGGTGTGCACCCATGCGCGCGCACACGTTGTACGAACAAATCGAGCACGATCAGCCCGGCACGCCGGCGCGCATTCACACGTACGCGCATGCGGAAGATCTCGCTGCGTTGCGCTCGGACATCAAGGCGGCCAAGGCTCAGGCCGATCTCGTGTTCGTCTCGATGCACTGGGGTATCCACTTCGTTCGCGCGACGATCGCCGACTATCAGCGCGAAGTCGCGCGCGCAGCGGTGGAGGCCGGTGCCGATGCCATCCTCGGCCATCACGCGCACATCTTGAAGGGCGCCGAGATCGTCGACGGTCGACCCGTGCTCTACAGCTTGTGCAACTTCGCGACCGATTTGCGCATGGATCCCGAGCACGCATCGCGCAAGTCGTTCAAAGAGATTCAGAAGCTCGCGCCGGATTGGGTTCCGGACTTCGACAGTCTCTACAACTTTCCGCCCGATTCGCGAATGTCGGCGCTCGCGCGATTCGAGATCGCGTCCGGCCGCATCGTCGAGTCGAGTCTCTTACCGCTCTGGATCGATCGCGACGCGGTGCCGCGTGTGCTCGCGCCGGACGACGAACGGTTCGGAAAGGTCGTCGATTACCTGCGCGCCGTAAGCGAAGAAGCCGAGCTCAATGCGCGCTTCGAGGTGCGAGGCGATCGTGTCGTGATTGGAGCTGCAGTATGAGCGAGCAACGCGGACTTCGCCTCGAGTGGGTCGTTCTGTTCTATTTTCTGAGCTACGTTCCGAACATCCTGTTGACGAAGTACGCCACGAGCTACGTGCACCCGGAGCTCGGCCGCCCGCTGACGGGGCTCGAGACGCTGCCGTCCACGCTGATCATGAATCTCGTGTTGACGTACGCGTTCATCTGGTACTCGGGCTGGTACCGGTTCTCGAATCAGATGCAGGTCGGCCGATGGCGGATTCCCGTGCCGACGCGCTACACGTTCATTTCCGGCATCGGTACGGCATGTATCCTCTTCACCGTCCCGTTGTCCTACACGTTCACGAACGTCAGCATTCCGTTCATCCAGCTCCTGATGCGCGGCGATATTCTCATCATTGCGCCGCTCGTCGACTTCATTTACGGGCGCCGCGTGCGCTGGTGGAGCTGGACGGCACTCGTGCTCGTGGCGATTTCGCTGCTGCTCGTGATTCAACAGCGCGGCGGTTTGCGTCTTCCGCCGCTAGCGATTGCCGCCGTCGTGCTCTACACGGTCGGTTATTTCACGCGCCTCTGGGTAATGACGCGCGTGTCGAAGGATGGCAATCCCGATACCGTCAAACGTTACTTCGTGGAAGAAAAGGTGATCGCGTTGCCGATGTCGATCGCCATCCTCGCGCTGCTTTCGGTGTCCGGGCTCGGCACGCAATCGGGCGAGCTCGAATTCGGCTTTCTCAAGGTATGGACCGATCCGGTGATGTGGCCGCTCATCGGTATGGCGGTCACGTTGACGATCGTCTCGGTGTTTGCCGCAATGATTCTGCTCGATGCGCGCGAGAACACGTACTGCGTGCCGCTCGAGAGATCGTCGAGCTTGCTGGCCGGACTCTTCGCCGCCTACATTCTGCATTGGACCATGGGGCTGGCTGCGCCGACGGGCACCGAAGTGATCGGTGCCGTGGTGCTGATGTTCTCGATCGCGCTTCTGTGGTTCGCGCCGCGCTGGGAGACCGCGCGCTTGTCGCCTATGCACTCTCGCGCGCAATGATGCGAAAGCCGATATCGATCACGCGATTGGCGATCTTCTCTCCCGCGGCGCGGCGGCGCAGCACGGCGACCGCTTCGCGGCCGATGCGAGCGCCGTCGAGATCGACCGACGTAATGGTCGGTCGCATCTCGCCCGCGATCGACAGGTTGCCGAACCCGACGACGGCGACGTCGTGAGGAACGCGCTTGCCGGCTGCGTAGGCTTCCACGATCAGTCCTTGGGCCAGGAGGTCCGAGCCGCAAACGATGACATCCGGCTTCGGCTCCAGCTCCATCGCATGCCGCCACACCATGCGCGCGTGTCCGAAATGAGTAGGAATGTCGACTTCGCTCTGCGTAGGCGTTCTGCGTCCCGTCTGCGCCCATTCGCGGAGAAAGGCATCCCGCCGCATGCGCGCGCGTACGCCGTTGCCGACGACGAGATGCGGACGACGATACCCGCGTGCCGCGAGGAAGCGCGCCAAGTCCGTGCCGACCGCCGAATGGGAGAAACCCACTGCGACGTCGATCGGTTTTTCCGGCAATCCCCAGGTTTCGATCACGGTTGCGTTGCGGCCCTGCAATTGCTGACGCAGCGCATCGTTTGCCACGACGCCGCTCAAGATCACGCCTTCTGCTCGTCGCGCGAGGGCCGCTTCGATCAGCTTCGGCATTCCGCTGTCGTCAGTGCCGGTCAGCCCGAGCATGACGATCAGGCCGTCGCGCGACAGCTCGCTCACCATTTCCTGGATCGTGTCGTTGAAAATGGAGTGCGCGATCTCGGGTACGAGCACAGCGACGAGTCGGCTGCGCCGCGAAGCGAGACCGCCCGCGATCAGGTCGGGGACATAGCCGAGCTCGGCCACCGCCTTACGAATCTTCTCGGCCGTCGAAGGCGCAACGACGGCAGGGTTGTTGTAGAAGCGGGAGACCGTCGCCGGCGACACGCCAGCGCGTTCCGCGACGTCTTCGAGCTTGGGGACTCGGTTCTTGGTAGCCATTATCCCGACAAGGTAAAGCCGCGAGAGCCTAAAGGGAAAGGGATGAAAGCGCTTTCATTATCGACTATGCTCCCGGTGCCATGAAATCCGATTTCGATCCTCTTGCACCCGAAACCTTCGACAGTCCGCACGACGACTATCGTCGTTTGCGGAAGGAGTGCCCAGTCGCCTACAGCGAAGCCTGGGGCGGTTTTTGGGCGTTGCTCAAACATTCCGATGTAGTGAACGCGGCCAGCGACTACGAGACGTTCATCACCTCGAAACAGAACGTCGTGCCCAAGGTGGCATTTACCGGCCGCCGTCCGCCGCTGCATCTCGATCCGCCCGAGCACACGCCTTACCGCAAGGCGCTGAACCCGCTCTTGTCCGAGCGGCGCGTGCGTCAATTCGAGCCGCGCATTCGCGAGATCTGCGCGCGGCTTCTCGACAAGATGGTCGCGAAGGGCGGCGGCGACATCTGTAGCGAGTTCTCGGCGCGCATGCCGATCGAGGTATTCGCGGTTTGGATGAACCTGCCGCAGGACAAAGCCGATGTGCTCGCCGAAGTCGGCCGGCGCTACAACATCGCGGTGCAATCGAACGACATCGAGGCAACGCGCGAATCGAGCCTCAAGCTCTACGAGATGGCGCGCGAGCTCGTCGAGGATCGCAAGAAATCGCCGATGAGCCCGAGCGAGGATGCGACGAGCGCGCTGCTTGCGGCGCGCGTGAATGGCGAGCCGCTGCCCGAGGACATGATCGTCGGCACGATCCGGCAAGTGCTCGTCGTCGGCATCATCGCACCGACCGTCGTGATCGGCTCCATCGCCGTGCATCTGTCGCGCGACCGTGCATTGCAGGATCGCTTGCGCGCGGAACCGCAGCTCATTCCGGCAGCCATCGAAGAGTTCCTTCGCCTGTACACGCCTTATCGCGGCTTTGCCCGTACGGCGACGAAGGATGTCTGCATCCGCGGCCGCACGATTCCTGCGGGCGAACCGATTGCGCTCGTCTACGCCTCGGCGAATCGCGACGAAGAGGTGTTTCCGAACGCCGAGGAGTTCCAGCTCAACCGGCCCAACATCAAGGAATCGTTGGCGTTCGGTCGCGGTCCGCACATGTGCTTGGGTGCGTGGCTTGCGCGGCTCGAGCTCATCGTCGCGCTCGAAGAGCTGTTAACGCGCACGCGCGGTTTCAGAGTGACTGGCGAGATCGTACCGACGCGCATGCCGGAGATCGGTGCTTTGCGCGTGCCGTTGACGTTCGAGTAGCGACGCTCAGCAGGTTGTTCCGCCTATGGCCGATCGTCACACTGATGTCATGGACGTATCGGCTCGCCTCGCACAGCACGTCGCTCAGACTCGTTTCCAGGATTTGCCCGCAACGACGATCGCGGCGACGAAACGCGCTTTGATCGACGGGCTCGGCGTGGCGATTGCCGCGAGCGGTTTGAGCGAGGATGTCCGGCCGTTCGTGAATCAGGCCCGCGCGACGGGCGGTCCGCGCGAAGCCAGCATTTTCGGCTCGTGGGAGCGGGTCTCGGCACCGGCAGCCGCACTGGCCAACGGCGCCATGGCGCACGCGCTCGACTACGAAGACGCGTTCGATGCAGCGCCGGTGCATCCGAATGCTTCGCTCATTCCGGCGGCGCTTGCGACTGCGCAAGCGGTCGGAGCCAGCGGGGAGGAGCTGATCGCAGCCATCGCCATCGGTTGCGATCTCGCGTGTCGCCTCGCGTTGAGCGTGGGCGATGCGCTGGAGCGTGCGTGGTATCCGCCGCCGATCCTCGGCGCCTTCGGCGCAGTCGCCGCCACTGCACGATTGCGACGGGCGACATCGCAACAAGCGCTCGATGCGTTCTCGTTGCTGCTGTGCCAGCTCTCGTGCTCGAAGGAAATCAAATACAGCGAGCACACCGTCATTCGCGCGGTGCGCGAGGCGTTCCCGGCGCAGACGGCGGTCGTGGTCGCTGCGCTGGCGAGCCAAGGCGTGCGGGGTTTCGATCAGCCGTTCGAAGGCAAGGGCGCATTCTTCCATGCCTTCGCGGACGGGCGCTGGAATGCCGATGCGCTGCTCGAGGATCTCGGCAGGCGGTATTACATCGAAGCGTTGAGCTTCAAACCTTGGCCGTGTTGCCGCGGCACGCATCCGTACGTAGAAGCGGCGCAGCAGCTACGGGCCGAGGCGGGGATTCGTCCGATCGACATCAAATCGATTCGCGCATCGATCGGTCCCGTGCAACGCATGTTGTGCGAGCCGCTGCCCCGTAAGCGCGCGCCTGCCACGAGCATCGATGCGAAATTCAGCATTCCGTTCACGGTGGCCGCGGCGTTCGTCGATCGGGAAGTGAACTTGGGTTCGTTTACGGCCGAGCGGCTGCGCGATTTCGATGTGCTCGCGCTGGCGCAACGCGTCGAGCCGGTCGAAGAGGGGCGCTCGCCGACGAGCGGTGCGCTCGACGTCGAATTGCACGATGGGCGGCGCTACGCATGCGAGATCGAACAGGCGCTCGGCCATCCGACGCGTCCGCTGAGCGAAGCGCGCATGCGGGCGAAGTTCGTCGAATGCGTGACGCATGCCGCGCAGCCCATGTCCGTGGAGCAGGCGGAAGGCCTCTACGCGCGCATCGCTTCGCTCGAAACTGCGGCGAGCGTCGAGTCGGCGTTCGGTTTTCCGGCTTGAGTTCGTTCTCGCTGCGCGCGGCAGCGAGAAGATCTGTTATTCCGCCTCGAGCGCCATCCATGGACGCTTGACGCGTCCGCCGTGCTCCGCGAACAAGTCGGCCACGAGACCGCGGAGCCAACGATTGGCCGGATCGTGATGGAAGCGCGAGTGCCAATGCTGTTTCACCGCCCGCGGCTTGGCTTTGAACGGCGGCTGCACGAGCTTGATGTCGGCGAGCTTCGCGAGGCTCGCGCCGATCGCGTACGGCACCGTAAAGATCAGATCCGTCTCGCTCAGGATCGTGGGCAGCGCCAGGAAGTGCTCGACCCGTAGCACGACGCGACGCACCAGGCCTTGCGCGCGCAGCTCGGCTTCGAGCGATTCGTCGGCATGGCCGCCGGCGACGACGGCGTGATCGCTCTCGATGAATTGTTTGCGCGTCATCTTGTCGCCGATGCGCGGGTGATCGCGCCGCACCACGCAGACGAAGGAATGCGTGAACAACCGCTGCTGATATAGCGCGGCGCTCTGCAAGCGCGGAAAGAATCCGAGCGCCAGATCGACCGCGCCCGAACGTAAAGCCGGCTCGATTTCGTCGTCCGGCAAGTTCACCGTCTGCAGCGAGATCTTCGGTGCGACTTCTGATAGCCGCTTCAAAATGCGCGGCAGAAACACCAGCTCGCCGATGTCCGGCATGTTCATCGTGACGGTGCGTTCGGCTTGCTCGGGCACGAAGGTCGGCTGTTGCAAGAGCCGGCCGCGGATGCTGTCCAGAATTTCCGTCAGGGGCTCGGCCAGCCGCTCGGCGTGCGGGGTCGGGTGAATGCCGCGCGCGGTCCGCACGAAGAGCGGATCGCCGAGCGTCGCCCGTAAGCGATTGAGCGCAAAGCTCGTCGCAGGCTGGCTCATGCCGAGCTCTGCTGCGGCGCGCGTGACGCTGCGCGTGCGCAACAGCGCGTCGAATACGACGAGCAGGTTCAGGTCGACGTCTCTGATATCCATTATGCTTATATCGTATATATCAGAGCCCTACCTTTCCAAATGACGCCCGTGGGGGCTTAATCGTCGGCTAACGGCCCGACGCCAGATTGACAGGCCGAGCCCGCGTGCGTGAGGGGGTCTCACCATGTTTTGCACGCGACGCCGTCGGCGGCCGCCGCAACTTGCAGGAGTTCGAACTACATGAGTCAAGCGCCGATCGCTCGAGTCGAGCGCGATGGCGACATCGCCGTCGTCGTCGTCAACAATCCTCCGGTCAATACGATCACCGCCGCCGCCCGCGAGGGCCTGCGTCAAGCGCTCGCCGAGCTGCGCAGCGCCAAAGACGTGCGCGCAGCCGTGCTGATGTGCGAAGGCTCCACGTTCTTCTCGGGCGCCGACATCGGCGAGTTCTCCGGTCCGCCGAAAGAAGAGGAGTATCGCGAGCTGTTCAACGGCTATGAGTCGCTCGACATCCCGGTCGTCGCTGCGATGCACGGCACGGTGATGGGCGGCGGCCTCGAGATCGCGCTCGCCTGCCATTACCGGGTTGCATTGCCGAACACGCGCTTTGCGTTGCCCGAAGTGACCCTGGGAATCATTCCGGGTGCTGGCGGTACGCAGCGTTTGCCGCGCCTCATCGGCGTCGAAAAAGCGCTCGAGTTGATTCTGAATGCGCGTCCGGTCGATGCGCAAAAAGCCGTCGAGCTCGGATTCATCGATGCCACGATCGAAGGCGATGTGCGCAGCGCCGCCGTCGCTTACGCGCGCAAGCTGCTCGCCGAGGGCCGCGGCCCGCGTCGCACGAGCGAAATGAGCGTCGATCCGGCAACCGCGACGCCGGAAATCATCGAGAAGATGACCGCGCTCGCGAAGAAGCTCTATCCGAATCGTCAAGCCGGTCTCGTCGCCGTCGAAGTCGTGAGCGCCGCCGTGCGCTTGCCGATCGCCGAAGGTCTCGAATACGAGACCAAGCGCGTCAACGAGTGCAAGAAGCTGCCCGAGTCGCTCGGTGCCGTACACGTGTTCTTCGCCGAGCGCGAGACGCGAAAGGTTCCGGGGCTGCCGCCCGATACCGAAAGCAAGCCGATCAAGAGCGCAGGCATCGTCGGTGCAGGCACGATGGGCGGCGGTATTGCGATCTGTTTCGCCAACGCCGGCATTCCGGTGACGCTCCTCGATGCGAATCAAGAGGGGCTCGACCGCGGCATCAAGAAGATCGACGAGACGTATCAGTCGATGGTTTCGCGCGGCCGTCTGTCTGCGGAGGACAAGGCGAAGCGGATGAGCTTGATCCGTCCGACGCTCGATTACGCCGATTTCCGCGACGCCGACATCATCATCGAGGCCGTGTTCGAGAACATGGACTTGAAGCGCAAGGTCTTCGAGGAGCTCGACAAGGTTGCCAAACCGGGCGCCGTGCTCGCGACGAACACCTCGACGCTCGACATCGCGAAGATCGCCGCCGTGACGAAGCGGCCGCAGGACGTCATCGGCACGCACTTCTTCTCGCCGGCGAACGTCATGCCGCTGCTCGAGGTCGTCCGCACGGACACGACGTCGCCGTCGGTGATTCGTACCGTCATGGATCTGGCCAAGCCGCTGCGCAAGACGCCCGTGCTCGCCAAGGTCTGCTACGGCTTCATCGGCAATCGCATGATGGAAGGTTATGCGCGCGAAGCCGAAGCGATGGTGCTCGAAGGCGCGACCCCGCGTCAGGTCGACTCCGCGCTCGAAGAGTGGGGCATGGCGATGGGCATTCTCGCCGTGTTCGACATGGCGGGTATCGACGTCGGCGTGAACGTCCACAAGGCCAACGCCGAGCAATATCCGCCCGATCCTGCGTACTATCAGGCCGACTTCGCGTTGTACGAAGCTGGCCGCCTCGGCCAGAAGAACGGCAAGGGTTACTATCGCTACGAGCCGGGCAATCGCACGCGCTTCGACGATCCCGAAGCGCTCGCGATCCTGGCTGAGCGCGCGAAGAAGCTCGGCGTGAAACAGCGTCAGCACACGAAGGAAGAGATCGTGGAGCGCTGCCTGTATCCGCTGCTGAACGAAGGCATCAAGATCCTCGAAGAGGGCGTCGCGTTGCGGGCGTCCGATATCGACGTCGTGTGGACCTCGGGCTACGGTTTCCCGCGTTATCGCGGCGGTCCGATGTTCTACGCCGATACGATCGGCTTGAAGACGCTGCTCGACGGCATTCTCAAGTACCAGAAGATCTTCGGACCGATGCATTGGCAGCCGGCCCCGTTGCTGGTCGAGCTCGTCGAGAAGAACATGACGATCGCGCAGTGGGAAGCACAACGAGGCGCTAAGTAATGAAACTCGACGAACTGGTTGCGATCGACGTTCACACGCACGCCGAAGTCTCGTGCCGGCAAGAGCCGGACGAGTACTGGAAGCCGTTCGAGGAAGCGTCGTCGAAGTATTTCAAGGCCGGCAAGCGCCCGACGATTGCCGAAACGGTGGCGTACTACCGCGAGCGCAAGATCGGCCTCGTGATGTTCACGGTCGATTCGGAACACCAGATCGGTGCGAAGCGCATTCCGAACGAGGAGGTCCTCGAAGCGGCCCACGCGAACAGCGACATGATGATCGCGTTCGCGAGCGTCGATCCGCACAAGGGCAAGATGGGCGTGCGCGAGGCGCGTCAGCTCATCAAGGACGGGGTGCGCGGTTTCAAGTTCCACCCGACCGTGCAGGGCTTCTTCCCGAACGACCGTATGGCCTATCAGCTCTATGAAGTGATTGCCGAGCACAAGCTGCCGGCGATCTTCCACAGCGGTCATTCGGGTATCGGCACGGGCATGCCGGGCGGCGGCGGGCTGCGGCTCAAGTACTCGAATCCGATTCACCTCGACGATGTCGCGGCCGATTTTCCGGACATGACCATCATCATCGCGCACCCGTCCTGGCCGTGGCAGGACGAAGCGCTGTCGGTGTGCTTGCACAAGCCCAACGTGTACATCGACTTGTCGGGCTGGTCGCCGAAGTATTTCCCGCCGCAGCTCGTGCAGTACGCGAACACGCAGCTGAAGACGAAGATGCTGTTCGGTTCGGACTACCCCTTGATCACGCCGGATCGGTGGATCAAAGATTTCAAGGAAGCAGGCTTCAAGCCGGAAGTACACGAGCTGATCCTCAAGCAGAATGCGATTCGCGCTTTGCGACTCGCGGAAGGGTGACGATGGCTCGCGAGGCGTTTGGCTGGACGCCGGATGAGTTTGCGACGGACTTCGAGCGCCGTGCCGACGGCACGATGATCTTGCGTCCGCGCAAGGAGATCGAGGCTTATCCGGCACGATTGACCGATCTGCTCGAGCGCTGGGCGCGCGAGGCGCCGGATCGTACGTTCGTCGCGCGCCGCGACCGCGGCGGTGACTGGGTGCGCGTGAGCTACGCGCAGATGCTCGAGTGGGTGCGGCGAGTCGGCGAAGGCTTGCTCAAATACGATCTTTCGGCAGAGCGGCCGATCGTCATTCTCTCCGGCAACAGCATCGAGCATCTCGTGGTCGCGTTGGCCGCGACGTGGATCGGCGTGCCGTATTGCCCGGTGTCG